>Ga0208328_1000813_pt1 | contig 12570 bp, 12 predicted proteins | sample DeeseametaMP2633_FD_184170 | JGI IMG/M metagenome (GOLD analysis project Ga0208328, IMG submission 184170) | Marine microbial communities from the Deep Atlantic Ocean - MP2633 (SPAdes) | ecosystem: Environmental > Aquatic > Marine > Unclassified | place: Northeast of Antigua and Barbuda, North... | reverse complement strand
GTATGCGGTGCGCCGTCCCCACACTTTCGAGCTGACGTTTGATCTGCGATTTAGAGGCTTCTTTGGTTTGTGGGGAGTTTCTCGATGGGAGCAACAAGCGAGTTCCTGGCAATGTTGCCGCGCCGGTCTGATGGTAAGCGGAAGTGGCCTTCTGAATTGAAGGCGCAGGTGGTGGCGGAGACGTTGGTTGAAGGCGAGACGGTCAAGGCGGTTGCCAAGCGGTATGAGTTGATCCCCAGCACGGTGTCTGACTGGCGGCGGATGGCCCGGCAGGGCAAGTTGGTTCTACCCAATTTGGACGGCATGAGCTTTGTGCCAGTTGAGATCGAGGCGGCTGCGCCTATAGCCCAATCTCTGCCTGCCGTGTCCGCCAGCACGATTGATGTGATCAGACACGATATTACCGTCCGTCTTGATGCGGCCACGCCAGCCGCGCGGATCGCGGAAATCGCACGGGCTATGGGGACGTGATCACGCCATCCCACAAGGTCCGGATTTTTGTGGCCAGCGATCCGGTCGACTTCCGCAAAGGCCATGACGGGCTGGCCGCCCTGGTGCAGGGTCATTTGCGCCAGAAGCCCTTTGATGGGTCCGTTTATGTCTTCCGAGCCAAGCGAGCAGATCGGCTGAAGCTGATCTATTGGGACGGCAGCGGGCTGGTGATGGCGTATAAGCGGCTTGAGGATAACAGCTTCAAATGGCCCGCGATCAAGAATGGGGTGATACGCTTGGAACCGGCCCAGTTTGAAGCGTTGTTTGCAGGTTTGGATTGGCGGCGCGTGCAGCCTCTGGAGGTGACGGCTCCCACTGCGGCGGAGTGACTCACGAGGCCGTTTGCGCAGGTCATTATGCCCCTGTTTTGTTATGGCAACGGGCATGACCGCACCTGACAAATTGCCCGATGACATTGCCGAGCTAAAGGCGATCATCCGAGTGCAGCAGGATCAGAATGCGCGTCTCGAGGCTCTGGTAGCCTCCTTCAAGAAGGCGCTCTTCGGTGCCAAATCCGAGAAGATCGATCCAGCCCAATATGAGCTGGAGCTCGAAGACATCGAGACGGCCATCGCGCAGGTGGAAGCCGAGATTGATGCAGATGAGCGCACCGCGCCCGTGCGGCAACCAAAGCCACGCCAGACCAATCGAGGATCACTGCCCAAACATTTGGAGCGGGTGGAAGTTGTCATTGAACCCGAGCTGTCCTGCACCTGCGGGGCTGAGCGTCACGTCATTGGCGAAGATGTCAGCGAACGGCTGGACATCGTTCCCGCCCAGTTCCGCGTGATCGTCACCCGCCGCCCCAAATATGCCTGTCGGTCCTGTGAAGGCGGGATCACCCAAGCCCCGGCACCCGCCCACATCATTGCGGGTGGCATGCCGACCGAGGCCACGCTGGCCCATGTGATTGTCTCAAAATTTGCGGATCACCTGCCGCTCTATCGACAAGCCCAGATTTACAGCCGCCAGGGGATCGATCTGGATCGCTCGACCTTGGCCGCGTGGGTCGGCAAGTCGGCGTTCGAATTGACCCCAGTCTACGAGGCGTTAATGGCCGATCTGAAGCGCTCAACAAAGCTCTTCATGGACGAAACGCCCGCGCCAGTTCTGGCGCCCGGGCGCAAACGCACAAAGACAGGCTACTTCTGGGCCCTTGCCCGCGATGACCGCCCGTGGGGTGGAGATGATCCGCCTGGTGTGGCTTTTACCTATGCGCCGGGACGCTCCGGCCAGCATGCGGACACTATTTTGAAGGGCTTCAGCGGCATCCTGCAAGTAGATGGCTATGCGGGGTATAATCGCCTGCTCAAACGTCCAACGCAGGATGTGACATTGGCTTATTGCTGGGCGCATGCCCGCCGCAAATTGCATGATGTCACCCAGTCCGGTGCGGCCCCGGTCGCGCAGGAAGGTCTGGCCCAAATCCAGGCGCTCTATCGCATCGACAAAGACCTGCGCGGCCAAAGTGCCGACCAACGCCGCGCCACGCGACAGGAACACTCAAAACCCATTGTCGACGCCTTCGAACTCTGGCTCGCCCAGAACCGCGCGCGTGTCTCAGCCAAATCGCCGACCGGAGAGGCCCTGAAATACATCGCCAAATACTGGGAAGGGTTATGCCGGTTCCTCGACGACGGGCGCATTGAACTGGATTCCAACGCGGTCGAGCGCACCATCCGTCCCATCGCCCTCAACCGCAAAAACGCGCTCTTCGCAGGCCATGATGCCGGCGCGAAAAACTGGGCCGTCATCGCGTCCCTGATCGAGACCTGCAAACTCAACGGGATCGAACCCCATGGCTATCTATACAGTGTCCTGACCGCCATCGCAGCCGGGCACAAACAGACCAACGTCGATCAGTTGTTGCCTTGGAACTACGCCAGACAGGTGTGAACGGCGCACCGCTTACGTTTCTCGGTTTTTATCACGACGCGGGTTTTGCCGGCGATGATGTCCTTCATCAGGTTGTTCATGTCCGGCTTGGTGATATCGCGGACGCGCCGGGTGCCGAGGAGCGGGATGATGTGGCGGCGGATGCGGCCCACATCGATCTCGATCGTCGAGGCCTTCTTGGGGCGACCGCCTTTGCCCATGATCAGGCCCGCCTCCATATCCTCGATATACTGTTCGCAGAGCTGCTTGACCGTCAGCGCCTTGCGGTCTTCGTCACGCTCTTCGGCTGGATCGTTGCCTCGGGCAACGCGGCCGAGCAAGGCCTTCGCCTCGCGTCGTGCCGTCTCGGGCGTCCACACGCCGTGAAGGCCGATCGTGTAGCGGCGGGAGCGGCCCCGTGCGCGGTATTGGACGATGTAGCTGCGCTTGCCGGAGGGATAAACGCGCAGCCCGAAACCTGGCAGCTCGTCATCCCAGATCGCTTGGCTTTTGGCCGCCGGTTCGACGGCTTCGACAAATCGTTTCGTGAGCTTCGGCATGCTCCTGTTCCTCGCCTGCGCCCGGTTTCGAGTAAGCACCACGTAAGCACGCGGGCGGAAAACAAGGCGTATTTTCGGATAGAGCTTTCGGAGCGGCGTCTAGGAATGTCTATATAATTCTGATAGTTATCGCGCTCTGGCGGGCTCTGTCGTACATTTCGGAAAGGCCATTAGGCCAGCTCCGAAGGCAGAGGCCAAAGGTTCGAATCCTTTCGGGTGCGCCATTTCAATGGACAAATCAATTGCCGAGAGGGACGGACCTGTAGAAGGTCGGTGCTTCCGTTCAATAGTGGCGCAAGCAGGCGGAGTGTCGCATCGCGTTGACACAGTACGCCGCCTCATCGGGTCGTTCACGAGACGCCAAGATCGAAGCCGCGCGCCTTCATAGTTCTGGGTCACTGCTCGTTTGCCAGTGTCACAATGCGCTCCGGCGATGCCCGCCCCCTGTCTGAACGAGGCCATCGCCACCTGGTCAAACATCCGGTCGGACAGCCGGCGGCGCAGGAACAGGATTGGCATTGCCATCCGCCCACCAACATAGCGCGGTTTCCGGTTTCGCGATTCCAGCGTGCGCATCAGCAGATCGGTGATCATCTTTGGTCCCGGTAGCTTGCCGAGCGCCTCTTGCGCCTTCGCAAATTCTGTTTCCAACCTAGCAAAAGGGCCCGGCCTGCGGCCTCCTTAGACGCAATCCCGCTCCATTCGGAAGCGATCCCGTCCGGCTCGATCACCACCACCGAACTGACGGGTATCGCCAGCTGCACCGCTTGCTGGGGCGAGAGGACCTGCAAGTGAACTGGAAGAGCCGTACCGCATCTACCGCGAAGAGGGGCTGACCGCGCAGACCTATGGCCATCCCGCAAGGGCCGAACCAGCGTTGATCCCTGGACTTCGTCTCAGACAGTCTGTCGGGCGGGCGTCGGTTCCGTGTGCTCTGCGTCATCGATGACTTCTGCCGGGAATGCCTGGCCTGCGTGGTCGACACGGCGTTATCCGGTCAGCGGGTTGCCCGTGAACTCGACAACATCGCCCGGGCGCGGGAGATAAATGCGCTGCTGTTGTCGACCCGTATCGTGTTCGGATAGCCGCCCCCGCCCGCAGACATTCTGCAGTGTTTGCACGACGCCGGGGATCGGAACCCGGGCACGGTCTGGAACGGGTATCCAGAACCGTCAGGGCGAGCCATTGTGCGCCAATGGGGCAAGTGCCGGGGCGAGCGAATTTCTTGCCCAAGACCCAAACAACGTTCGAGCCGATAGCTTCCTGGTGGTCGTCCCGCATCGCCGCCTTCCCCCTGCATTTCGGATGCATGTTCCTGCGCTGCGGGCCCAACTCGTTGTAATCCCTGCGGGTCTTCTTGATGTTGATCATCCCTCCTTCCCGCTTCGACAACACTTGGACGCGCCTGCAACTACAGCGCCTGCGTGTCTTGCAGATTTCCCTGAGCACGGGAGAAACGTCTTCGAGATGGACGAGATCGGCTCAAGCATCCAGTGTATCACCAGACAAGCATGGGTCACCCCTGGTCGGGGCGGCTGTCCCGATGGCCGGGACCCAACCTTTGGCGGGGGGCCGGTTTCAGCGCTGCATCTGGCCTGCCAGAGCGATCAGTGCCCGGTCGCTGCCGCGCGGACCAACAAGGGACAGACCGACAGGCAGCCCGGCGCGGGTGCGCATCGGCAGGCTGACCTGCGGCAAACCGGCATGCCCTGCCAGCGACAGCAGCGTCAGCGCGCGGTTGCGGTAGTCTTCCATTTCCGCGCCATCGACGGACAGCAGGGGCGCCGGGCCCGGCGCCGTGGGCAGGACGATCACGTCCCGCTCGCCAAGGATGGCGATCAGGTGACCCGTGATCCGGGCGCGGTCCTTGCGGGCCTGTGCGATCTCTTCGCCCGTCAGGGCAAGGGCGCCTTCGAACCGTTGCAGGATGCCGGGACCGAAGGCCGGGGCGGCCTCGGCGATCCAGTCGCGGAAATTGGCGGCCACCTCCGCTCCTTGGCAGATCCGAAAGGTCGGTAGGAGCAGACCGCGCAGCTCATCGTCAAAAAGCGTGGGTCCGGGGGCCTGACCGGGGGGCAGCAGCGCCTCCGCGGTGTCCGCCTCTGCAAGACGCCAGAGGTCCTCGGGGTACAGGAACGCGCCGTCCAGGGGGGCGGCTGCCAGAGCGAACTGCTCCGCCAGGAGCGAGAGCGTTTCGGCGTCGCGGGTCATGAAGCCCGGCACGTCGTAACTCTGGGCCAGCGGCACGAGGCCCTCTGCCGGCAAAAGGCCGTGCGTGGGTCGCCAGCCGTAGACGCCACAAAAGGCCGAGGGCAGGCGGACAGAGCCGCCGGTGTCCGTGCCCAGCCCGATGTCCACCGCGCCCGACGCCACCGCAACGGCAGAGCCGGAGGAGGACCCGCCGGGCATCCTGTCCGGCGTGACCGGGTTCACCGGCGTGCCGTAGCGCGCGTTCTGCCCCATCAGCGAATAGGCCAGTTCGTCCATCTGGGTCTTGCCGATGGCCTCGGCCCCAAGGTCCAACAGTCGCGCGACAAGGGGGGCGGTTGTCTCGGCGGCGGGGTGGGTTGCCGCCCATTCGGGGTTGCCGCAGCCGGTGACATGCCCGGTGACGTCGAAATTGTCCTTCACCGCAAGGCGCAGGCCCGTCAGAGGACCCTTGCCCGCAGAAAGCGGCGGATCAAAGAGCGAGACGAAGGGTGCGGCGCTGAACTGCATCACGATCCGTCCTGCATCAGAGAGACATGGGCCGCGATCACGCGCCAGCCCTCCTCTGTGCGGACCCAGGTCTGGCTCTGGCGCCCGACGCGGGTCGAGCCGACGCGCTGGAACTGCAGGTTGCAGATACCCACATCCGGACCCAGTGTCGTGATCTCGCGCCGGACGACCTCTCGCTGGGGTGAGCCGCCGGTGCGGCCCTTGCGAAAGGCGCGGATTTCTTCGATCCCGTAGAGGTTTTCGCCGACGCCGTAGCGCAGCGTGTTGGGATTGTCCCAGAACAGCCCGTCCAACACCTCCAGGTCATTGTCCATCAGGGCCTTTTCATAGGTATCGCAGGCGGCTGTTAGCTCTGCCAGCGCCTCGGGCTGGTTCAACGTCTCGGTCATGCGCCGTCTCCGATGGCCTTGAGGATGTCCTTGCTGTCACCGACAAAGCCGAAACACTGGCGCACGTTGTACAGCGTCGCATCCATGCAATAGGCGGGTGAGGTCGTGCCCGAGCAGTCTTCGAGCATGATGACGTCGTAGCCGAGGAAGTTGGCATCCTGCAGCGTGCACAGAACGCATTGATCGGCGTTGACGCCGGCGAAAAGCACGGTGGTGATGTTGAGGTTGCGCAGGATGCTGTCCAGCTCGGTGTCCTGGAACCCGGACATCCGGTATTTCGACACGGCGATGTCGCCCGGTTCCGGCGCCAGTTCGTCGACCACGGCGGCGGCCCAGCTGCCTTCCTCCAGCACATGCGACCCGTTCGAGGGCAGCGGCTTGCCGATGCCGGTCGACCGGCCATCGGGATCGTAGACGTGCAACACCGAGGGCGGCAGGTTCATGCGGTCGGGCCGGTTGCCCCAGTTCAGCCAGATGACCGGAACGTCCTGTGCCCTGAGGTCCGGCAACAGGGCCTGCAACGGCGCGATCTGCGCCCGGGCCGGGGCCACGTCGACGCCCTTGTGGGCAAGCCAGCCGTCCCCGTGGCAAAAGTCGTTCTGCATGTCGATCACGATGATCGCCGTGCGCGACAGGTCGATGGTGACGGTGCGGTCGCGGTCGCGCAGGGTGACGGGACGCACCGGCGGCGGGGTCCGGGTCATGTCGACGCTGGACTTGCTGACATGCCATGCGTTGCGTGGCGTGGCCCCGAGGGGCAGGGGGGTATCAGTAGAAAGGTCCGTCATTTCAGGCCTCTGTCAGAACACGCAGGTCTTCGTCGTCCAGCTCCACCCGCTCTCCCGAGCGGATCAGTTCCGAGAAATCCTGGTTCGGGGTCATCACCGTCAGCGTATAGAGCTTGCCCTTGCCGGTGTTCTCGACGACGTGGAGGGAACCGGGGTTCAACAGCAGCGCGTCGCCTTTCGCGATGGGCAGGCGGTCGCCGTCTGACGAGGCATAGCCTTCGCCCTCGATCACGTAAAAGAACTCATGCGCCTTGGAGTGGCTGTTCGGCGGGGTCGCGCCGTCCTTGGTGAAGATCTCGACCACATAGATGTTGTCGGTCGGCGCATTGGCGGGGTCGAAGAGCATCACGAAATAGTTGCTGTCCGTGGGCGCGATCTTCCAGGCCTCGGCCTTGGCCACCTGTTCATGTGAGAAGGATTTGATCATCTGGGAAACCTTTTGTCAGTTCGCGGTTCTGCGGGATGGTGAACGGGGGATGAGCGTGCCATGTTTGGCATCGGAAGCCGGGATTTCGATGACGGATAGGCAACGGAGAAGAGAATGCACGCGAGGGTTCTGACCTATGTGGACGAAGTGGCGCGGCAGGGGTCGATCCGGGCCGCGGCGGACAAGCTGAACGTCGCGGCCTCGGCGATCTCGCGGCAGATCAAGTCGCTGGAAGAGGACCTCGGTACGCCGATCTTCAACCGGGCGCCGCGGTCGCTGACGCTGACCGCCGCCGGGGAAATCCTGCTGGTTCATATCCGCGAGACCCTGCGAGAGATGGACCGGAACCTTGCCCTGATCGAGGACCTCAAGGGGCTGCGCCGGGGCGAGGTGTCGGTCGTGCTGATGAGCGGGCTTGCCTCGAACATCGTGCCGCGCGTGGTGATGCAGTTCCGCAAGGCCAACCCCAAGGTCGCGGTGCGCCTGCAGCTGATGACCGACCCGGACGAGATGATCGCCGCCGTGGCCGAGGGGCAGTCCGACCTGGCCATCGGGTTCGACTTTCCGCAGCGTCCTAACGTCCGGCAACTGGCGGTCGCGATGGTCAATCTCGGGGTTGTCGTGCCGCCGGATCACCCTTTTGCCGGGCGTTCCAGCGTCCGTTTGGACGAATGCGCCGACTACACGATGGTGGTGGCGGATACGAGCATGGTGATCCGCCCGCACCTGGAAAAGCTCTTTGCCCGTTCGGGGGGCAGGCCCAGCGACCTGATCGAGACGAACTCGATCGAGATGATGCGCCACCTGACGCGGCTGGGCGGATGCATCACCTTTCTGACACCCTTCGATATCGAGACCGAGGTGGCCGCCGGTCAGCTTGCCTTTGTCCCGGTCGAGGAGTTTGCCCGCGAGACGCAAAGGTTGATCTTGCTGGGGCCCGAGCGAAATCCCTCCGCGCTGGGCAGTGTTCTGGCAGAGCATTTCCGCGCGGCCCTGGGGTAAGAGACATTGCATCTGCGTCACCTCGAATACAGCCGGTCGAGACGCACGAACTTGCCCAGCAGCGCCAGCGCCACGGTCGTAACGACAATCAGCAGGGCAGAGATCGCATGTGCCGTGGGTTCCAGCGCAAAGGTCGCTTCGGAATAGATCCGGACCGGCAGCGTCGTCAGGCGCGCGGTGGTGAGAAAGCTGGTCACGGTGACTTCGCCAAAGCTCATCAGGAAGCCGACCAGCGCGGCCGCGAAGATTCCCGGCGCCATGCCCGGCAGGGTAATCAGCAGGAAACACCGTATCTTGTTCGCCCCGAGGCTGGCGGCAGCCTCTTCCAGCGAACGGTCGAGCGTCATGGCGGAGGTGGTCAGCAGGGTGATGATGAAGGGCAGGATCACAACGACGTGGATCGAGACCAGCCCGGCAAAGGGCGGGATGATCAGGTAGACCTGCAGCAGTTTCAGCATCCCGACGGCGATGGCGACGCCGGGCAGCGACAGGGGCAGCATCCAGAAGGTCAGCAGAAGAGGCCGCATCCGGAAGGGATAGCGCGCCAGGGCAAAGGCCGCCGGCATGGCCAGCAAAACCGCGATGGACACGGCGACCAGGGCCAGCTTGACCGAAACCAGGAAGTTCCTGGTGTAATCGCCTTCGATCAGGACGCGGCGATACCATTCCAGGGTAAAGCCCTTGAACCCGGCGGCGGTGGCCAGCGGCACGTCGTTGAAGCTCTGGATCATGACCAGCACCAGCGGCAGGATCAGCAGCCCGATCGCGCAGAACAGCAGCAGGTAGCGCAGCGGCGGACCGACCCGGTCGACAAGCACCGCCACCCAGGCGGGGATCGTCCAGGGCGATGAGGGCACCCCCTGGCGCCAGCGCATGAAGCGGTTCAGCCAGAGCGTCGCCAGCGCGATGAAACCCAGACCGACCGTCGTCATCACCAGCGACAGCGCCGAGGCCATCGTCGCGTTGAGATTGCTGATCGCCTCGTTCAGCACCAGCATCCCCATCGTCCAGACCTTGCCGCCGCCCAGAAGCGTGGCCGAAACATAAGAGGTCGTCGCCATCAGGAAGACCACGATCACGCCCGACCGCAGCCCGGGCAGCGACATCGGGAAATCAACGGTCAGAAAGCGCATCCCGGGCGAGGCGCCCAGGCTTTCGGCGGCTTCGTGGATCCGCGGAGAGGTGTTCTGAAGGTTGTCATAGAGCGCCAGCACCATGAAGGGCATGAAAACCTGCGCCAGCGCGACGGTGACCGCCCCGTGATTGAACAGCATGGTTTCGATTGGCGGAATGCCGAACCAGCCTGTGAACGTGTTGATGAGTCCCTGCGGCGACAACAGCAGCATGATCCCCAGCGACCGGACAACCACGTTTGTCAGCAGGGGAATGAGGATCACCGCGAAGGACAGCGCACGCCATTTCGATGGCATGCGCGCCAGCCAATAGGCCAGGGGGTATCCGAGGAGCGCCGAAATCGCGGTGACGGCCAGGCCGAGCAGCACGGTTTCGGCGATCACCGAAAGATAGAATGGATCGGTCAGGATCTTGACGAATTGTACCAGGGATGGGCTCTGGATCACCGGGCCGAAGGGGCTGGGGTATTCGTGCAGCGACAGCAGCACGACCACCCCCATCGGAGCCGCGAAGGCCAGTAGCAGCCATGCGGTTACGGGAAAGGACAGAACCGGACCGATCCAGCGTTTCATCCAGCGATCTCCCGGTCGTATTTCGCCTGCCACTCGGCGCGGTGGGCGTTGATGTAATCCCAGTCGAAATCGACAAGGCTGTCGACATTGCCGGCGGTGATGACCTTGCCCTCTAGCTCGGGCGGGATCTCGACGTTGTTGACGGTGGGCGAGTAGTAGATCTCGTTCGCGTAGGCGAGCATGGTCTCGGGGCTGAGATGCAGGTTCACCCATTCCTCGGCCAGCTTCTGGTTGCGCGTGCCCTCGGTGATGCAGGCCACGTTCATCGTCACGGCCTGGCCTTCGACCGGCGTTGCGATGGCGCAGTTGGGGTTGCGGCTTTCGGCGTACATGCGGGTGAAGGAGGCGAACTCGACCGACAGGTCGGCGACGTTCTGGTCCAGCATGTCGAACAGTTGCGCCTGGCTGCCCTGGATGCCGGCAAAGGGTTTCAGTTCCTTGACCTTTTCGACCACCTTGTCGAATTCCTCGATGGAATAACCCCAGGCCTTGGCGGTCATCATCAGGGCCGAGATACCCTCGGCGCCCAGGCCGTTCGGCCAGGCGATCCGGCCTTTCCATTCCGGGTTCCACATGTCCTTCCACGAGGTGATCGGCGCCGAGGCGGCGGTCTTGTCGTAGACGATTGTGCAGGGGTTGAAGGCCACCCCGTAACCGCCCTTGCGGGCCAGCGGATAAAGGTACTCGTAGTTCGGCACCGCCGGGCTGGCGGGCTGGGTGACGCCATCGGCGACGGCCTGACGGCTTTCGTAAATGTTCAGGTACAGCACGTCAAAGCTGGGCCGGCCGCGTTCGGCGTAGGCGCGCGCGCGGCGTTCGCCGGTGCCGCCCAGGACGTAAGAGACCTTGCAGCCATACTTCTCGACCAGCTTTGGCTCGATGTGTTTCTTGACGATCTTTTCCTGCGCGCCGCCCCAGATACCGACAACCAGTTCGTCACCGGGTTTGGGCTGGGCATAGGCCGGGCGGATGATCGACGCGGGGGCGGCAAGGCCCGCGGCCATCAGGCCGGTAAACTGTCTGCGGTTCAAAGCCATTTCATTTACTCCTGTTGGTGGGTGGTTGGGTCGTTCAGATGAAGGTGACGGCGCCGGGCAAGGCCTCGACAGAGGCGGTTGCGCCCGCCGCCGGGGCGGAGAGGTCCGAGGGGATGGTCAGCCGGACCGGGCCGCTGGCAGAGGCAAGGTCGATCTCGAAGGTCTCGCCAAGGTAGTTGACCGAGGTGACGGTGCCCGACAGGGACAGCGGCCCGGTCGGCGCGTCGCCCAGACGCAGGCGCGAGGCGCGCAGTACCATCTTTGTCGCCCCGTCCGGCGCGCCTTCGCAGCGCACGCCCTTGGTCTGGAACACGCCGTTGTCGACGCTGCCGTTCAGCACCGTGCGTGCGCCCAGGAACTTGGCCGTGAAGGCGGATGTCGGCGTATCGCAAAGCTGTTGCGGCGTGCCCAGTTCCGAGATCAGACCGCCGTCCATGACGGCGATACGGTCGGACATCGACAGCGCCTCTTGCTGGTCGTGGGTGACGAAAATGGTCGTGATGCCAAGGCGCTGTTGCAGGGCGCGGATCTCGTCGCGCATCTCGGACCGCAGGTTGGCGTCGAGGTTCGACAGCGGTTCGTCCAGCAACAGGACCTCGGGTTCGATCACCAGCGCGCGGGCCAGGGCGACGCGCTGCTGCTGACCGCCGGAGAGATTGCCGGGCAGGCGGTCGGCGAAGGCCCCCAGGCCCACGGTCTCCAGCGCGGCGCGGGCGCGTTCCTGCCGCTGCGCCTTGGGAACATTGCGCATCCGCAGGCCGAAGCCCACGTTCTCCAGCGCCGAGAGGTGCGGGAACAGCGCGTAGGCCTGAAAGACCACGCCGATGTTGCGCTTGTGCGGGGGCAGGCGGGTGATGTCCTGTCCGTTGACCATGATGTGCCCGGCTGAGGGTTGGATGAACCCGGCGATCATGCGCAGCGTCGTGGTCTTGCCGCAGCCGGACGGCCCCAGCAGCGACAACAGCTCTCCGCGGGCGATTTCCAGCGTCAGCTGATCGACCGCGACGGTGTCCCCGTACATGGCGGTTATCGCGTCCAGAATGAGATAGTTGCGGTCACGCATGAGGTGTTTCCTGATCTGCGGTGAAGACGAGGAGCCGGCTGGCACCGTGGTCGATGGCGACGGTCGTGGCGATCACGCCCGGATCGGTGAGGTCCGTGGCCGGATAGGGCTGGACGTCGGGCAGGGGGGCGGCCTGGATGGACAGGCGCAGGGCCTGCCCGGGATGCAGGCTGTGAAAGAGCCCCTCGAACACCAGGCGCAGCGTCCCGCCCTTCAGGTGCGTGACGGTCGTGGCCAGTGCCGTGGCGGTGCCGTGCCGGTCCACGACCGCCAGCGTTGCTGCCAGGCCCGGGTGGGGGCCATCGACGTCCAGCGTGATTTCGGCCTCGACCCGGTCGCGCAGGTGCATCGGTTCGGCAAGCGGGGCGGTGGTGTAGCAGGCAACATCGGACCGGTCGTGCAACGGACCAAGATCGACCGGTCCGGTGAAGGCGCCCCCGCACAGTGGCGCCTGCCGGGTAGGATCAAGGACCAGCATGTCGGTTCCCGGCCTGGCGGGACCGGTCGTCAGCC
>Ga0208328_1000811_pt1 | contig 12574 bp, 11 predicted proteins | sample DeeseametaMP2633_FD_184170 | JGI IMG/M metagenome (GOLD analysis project Ga0208328, IMG submission 184170) | Marine microbial communities from the Deep Atlantic Ocean - MP2633 (SPAdes) | ecosystem: Environmental > Aquatic > Marine > Unclassified | place: Northeast of Antigua and Barbuda, North... | reverse complement strand
CATCGAGCCGCTCGTGCTTGCCCATGAGTACCAGACGCATGGCGACCGGGAGGGGCAGGATCCTGGCCAGCCGAACCGCCTCGCGGCCCGACGTGACTCCGATGCTGACGTGCGGATCCATCAGCGACGCCCGGTCGGAGGCGAGGGTGATGTCAGCGGTGGTGACGAGGTCCATTCCGGCGCCACAGGCGATTCCGTTGACCGCGCAGATGATCGGTTTGGTCATCTGCAGCCACGGCGGTGTGGCCTCCTGCGGCGCGTCCCATTGCCGCATCGAGCTCAGGATCGCCTCACCCTGGTTGTCGATGCCGGGCACGTTCTCCATGTCATGATCGGCAGCCTTGTTGACGTCCGCACCGACACACAGCGCACGGCCGGACCCGGTGATGATGACCGTCCAGATATCTTGTGAGCGTTCGATCTCGGCATAGACCTCGGCGAGCTCCGCAATCATCTCGTCGTTGATCGCGTTGAGCACTTCGGGCCGATTGAGAGTCACACACGCGGTGTGCCCGCGCACCTCGAACTCGATGGTCTCGTACCCCACTATCGGCCACCCTTCCCGGTCACGTGTGAACCTCTCTCGGCAGCTGCGCTGAAGCGGATGTCGCGGGGCGCACGCCCAGAATCTCCTGGAACCTCTCACGGTAGTGTGGCCACACGTCCGGATTCAGGAGTCGCGGGGGCACCTCCCCGGCGAAGATGGCCTGCCACTGGGTGGCCGTCGCCACGGCGATGTCCCGGGCCGCCTCCACGGTGATGCCCGCGGTGTGCGGGGTCGCGATGACATTCTCGAGTCGCAGCAGTGGGTTGTCTTGCCGGGGCGGCTCCTCGTGGAAGACGTCCAGACCGGCGCCGGCGATGTCGCCGCGCTCGAGCGCCGCCAGCAGCGCGGCCTCGTCGTGGATCGGTCCGCGCGCCGTGGTGATGAAGAAGGCTGTCCGCTTCATCGCAGCGAACTCATCGACGCCGATGAGACCCTGCGTCTCCGCGGTCAGCGGACACGTCACCTGGACGAAATCGGCATGCTCGATCAGTTCGGCCAGAGTCACCCGTCGTACCCCGCGAGCCTGCGCAGTCATGTCGTCGAGGTAGGGATCGAACGCCAGGACCTCCATACCGAACGGCGCGCACAGCTCCACCAGACGGCCGCCGATCGCGCCCAGTCCGACCACACCCAGCGTCTTGCCGAGAAGCTGACTGCCCTGCAGTCGCAACCGATCTCCCAGCGGACCGCTTCGCAGCGCCCGGTCCGCGACCGTGATCCTCTTCGCCAGATCGAGCATGAAGCCCAGCGCGTGCTCGGCGACGGCTTCGGCACCGGGCCCGGAATTGTTGCACACCGCGATGCCGGCACGGGTGCACGCCTCGACGTCGATGACGTCGTAGCCCGCACCCGCCGAGCACACCGCAAGCAGATTCCTGCATCGCTCGATTAACTCCGGTCCGGCCAGCCACTGCGTTCCGGCTGCGATTCTCGCGACGTCGGTGCGAGTAGCCACCTGGTAACCGTGCGCGGACTCGAGTGCGGCCCAACCCCGTTCATCGGGCATGCTCAGGTCCAGCTTCACGACGTCGACGTCGGAGAGCTCGAGGATGCCTCCGGCGACAGGGTCGGTCCACCGCTCATAGACCAGCCGCGGGCGCTGGGGTGTGCTCATCAGCTCTTCGGCTTGGGCTTCGCCTGCGCTGACCTGAACATGTCGGCCAATGCCGCGTCGACATTCTTGTAATCGTTGCGTGCGATCGCACCGTCGCGGCCAGGGACCACGTCGTAACCGAGCCGCAGATCCTTGTTCTCCATGTGAAAGTACTCCCGCCCCAACGGCAACCGGCGGTCTGCGCGGGGTACCTCCATCCAGGCTCGCAGGAAACAGCGCGCCTTCTTCGGATCGTTGCTGCTGACGAAGTCCGACCGGGAGTGGCACATCGCGAAGTTGTTGGCCACCGCCGCCTCGCCGGATTCCAGCCGGAATTCGACCTGCTGCTCGACCAGAATGTTGCGAAGCAGTTCGATCGCCTCTTCCTGGATCGGCGTGAACTCGCGCCCGAGGGTCTTCATCGCAGGCAGGATGCTGCTGTAGGTGAAATTGATGCAGATGCGCCCGTCGGTCTGCGAGAACACCGGCACGTCATACGGAGTCACGTCCGGCTGATCGTCGGGTTGTTCGCTGCGGCGGTGGTGCGGAAAGCCCTGATAGAGGACTTCGAGCAGGTCCGGCCGCTCGGCCAGGATCCTGTTGTGGGCGGCGGGTCCGCTGGCGAACTGGCTCTCCCCGCCCTCGAACGCCGGGTAGACGCACAGTAGCGACAGAATGTCGGCGGCGTCGTTGTGCATCGCGAGTTCGGCGCGGGACTTGGTGCCGCGGGCGGGCTGGACGCCGTCGGGCAGGATTTCTTCCTGCACCCGCACCAGCCGGTGTCCGAATGAGTTGTTCGACACCGGGTAGCCGAGGTGCCAGCAGAACGCCCAGTAGATCCGTTCCAGGTCTTCGATCGAGTGCTGCTCCACGGGGAAGCCGCGCACGCACGCCAGGCCCTTGCCGAACATCAGGTCCTGATAGAGCCGAGCCAGATCATCGTCCAGATCCGGATGGTGCACGTCGTCGAGCGTGATGTCGTCGCGGTCCTTGTTGGCCGTCTTGACCAGGATCGATTCCAGCGCTGCGACGTTGCGCCGCGACAGATCGAAGGCGAAGTCTTCCTTGCTGGTGAAGTCGGCACCGGTCCACGACATCGGATCGGTCACTTGTTCGGTGTAGATCGCGGTGGGCATCCGTCCTCCTGATGTGGGGAAATTCGTTTCGGTCTCAAGATCTGGTCACATCGTCGCGGTGCCGTCGAGCCCTCGGAGTGCTTGCGCCCGGGCGGTGGCCGCCTCCGTCATCATGCCGACGTCGGTGCCTGCCGAGATGAATCGCAGGCCCAAGCCGACGAACCGTTTCAGCAGGTCAAGGGATTTGATCCCGGCCATTCCGAGCGCTACGCCGTGAGTACGACATGCCGCCGCCACAGAGTCTACTGCATCGCGGAAACGCTCATTCTCATACTGCCCGTGAATGCCCATCTCGGCGGTCAGGTCACTGGGACCGATGAGCACCATGTCCACCCCCTCGACCGAGGCGATGGCGTCGGCATCGCGCACCGCCTCGGGGGTCTCCACCATCACGGCCACCACTGTGCGGGCTTCGAGGACTTCGGTCAGCTCGGTGGCGGTTCGGGCCGCGAAGCCACTCAGCGCGTTTGGGCCGGAGATCGACCGATGACCGACCGGTGGAAAGCGGGCAGCAGCTACCACCCGTTGCGCCTCTGAAGCTGAATTGACATGGGGCACAATGATTCCCGTGGCTCCCATGTCCAGCACACGCGCGATCAGACTCGGCTCCTGCGACGACACCCGCACCAGAGCCCAGATGCCCGCCCCGGTCGCGCTCGCACACAGCATCGCTGCCGTCTCCAGCGATGTGGAAGTGTGCTCGAGATCGACGTACACGGCGTCGTAACCGGACGCCGCCGCGATGGCAGGAACATCGGGCGTGCGGGAGTTCATCAGTGCCAGGCACAGCACCAAGCTCTCGCCGCGCAACGCGTCCCGCAACGAACCAGACACCCGCCCACGGTAGCCGACTGAGAACGTTCATTCCACTCATTCGTAAACGTCGTTACCGATGTGATTAACATGGGGTATGCCATCGAACCGCGTAGCGATCGTGGGAGCGGGTCTGTCGGAGTGCGGCAGAGTGCCCGACAAGACCGCAATGGGCTTGATGGCCCAGGCCGCCCGGGCAGCGGTGACCGACGCCGGCCTCACCAAGAACGACATCGACGGCTTCGGTGCTCATGGCGCGCTCCTGCCACCGATCGAGGTCAGCGAATACCTGGGCCTGCGGCCCACCTGGGTCGACGCCACCAATGTCGGCGGGTCCTCGTGGGAGGTGATGGCACGACACGCCGCCGACGCTATCGCGGCCGGACACGCCGACGTGGTCTTGTTGACCTACGGGTCCACGGCCCGTTCCGACGTCAAGCGCCGCATCCGGGGCTCGGCCGCGGCGATGAGCACCGGTGGCGCCCTGCAGTTCGAGGCGCCGTACGGCGCGACGCTGATCGCCAAGTACGCGATGGCGGCCAGGCGGCACATGATCGAGTACGGCACCACCGTCGAGCAACTCGCCGAAGTGGCGGTCGCCGCTCACGAGTGGGCAGCGATGAATGAGAACGCATTCGAGCGTGATCGGATCACGGTGCCCGACGTCGCGGCCGCCCCGTTGCTCGCCGACCCGTTCACCACCAAGCATGTGTGCCTGCGGACCGACGGCGGCGGCGCCGTCGTGCTTGCCGGCGAGCACGTCGCACGGGACTGCGCCAAGGAACCGGTCTGGATCCTCGGCGCCGCCGACGCGACCTCACACGTCAGCATGAGCGAGTGGGGTGACTTCACCACGTCGGCGGCCGCCATCTCCGGACCGCGCGCATTCGCCGAGGCCGGTGTCGGGCCAGCCGACATCGATGTCTGTCAGCTCTACGACTCGTTCACCGCCACCGTGCTGCTGACGATCGAGGATCTCGGCTTCTGCGCCAAGGGCGAAGGCGGAAAGTTCATCGAATCCGGGGCACTGCGTCCGGGCGGCGCACTGCCCACCAACACCGATGGCGGTGGGCTGGCCTCGTGCCACCCGGGGATGCGCGGGATGTTCCTCATGGTCGAGGCGGTGCGGCAGCTGCGCGGTGAATGCGGGCCCAGACAGGTCGACGCCGCCGCACTGGCGTGCGTGCATGCGATGGGCGGCTTCTTCAGCCACAGCGCCACGATGATCCTGGGGACGCAGTGATGAGCGCCAGCACACCGACGGGGCCGCACCGGCCGACCACGGATTCCGACACCGAGCGGTGGTGGGCCGCGGTCCAGAACCGGGAGCTGATGGTCAATGCCTGCGGGTCGTGCGGACGCCTATCCTTGCATGTTCGGCCCTTCTGCCCACATTGCTGGAGCGATGATGTCGCCCTGCAGCCGGCCAGCGGGCGCGCGCGGCTGTACACCTGGAGTGTCGTGCACAGCAACGGCGCCCCGTTCGACGCTCGCACGCCCTACATCCTGGCGATGGTGGACCTCGAGGAGGGGCCACGATTGATGACCGTGATCGAGCAGTGCCCGGTCGATCAGCTCCGCCCCGACCTGCCACTCGTCGTCGCGTTCCGCACCGACGACGACGGCTTCGTCGTTCCCGTTTTCCACCCTCAACCGACCGAGATTCAGTAGTACCCACGACCGAAAGGAACTCCCGATGAACAAGGACGACATGATCCTGGTCAGCGTCGATGACCATATCGTCGAGCCGCCCGACATGTTCAGAAACCACCTGCCGAAGAAGTACCTGGATGAGGCGCCACGGTTGGTCCACAACGCCGACGGCAGTGATACCTGGCAGTTCCGCGATGTGGTGATCCCCAATGTGGCCTTGAACGCGGTGGCGGGACGGCCGAAGGAGGAGTACGGGCTCGAACCCCAGGGCTTGGACGAGATCCGGCCCGGTTGCTACAAGGTCGACGAGCGGGTGATGGACATGAACGCCGGTGGCATTCTCGGCTCGATGTGCTTCCCCTCGTTCCCGGGTTTCGCCGGACGATTGTTCGCCACCGAAGACCATGACTTCTCCCTCGCGCTCGTCCAGGCGTACAACGACTGGCACGTCGAGGAGTGGTGCGGTGCGTATCCCGCCCGCTTCATCCCGATGACGCTGCCGGTGATCTGGGATGCCGAGGCGTGCGCCAAGGAGATCCGCCGAAACGCCAAGCGCGGAGTACACAGCCTGACGTTCACTGAAAACCCCTCGGCGATGGGCTATCCCAGCTTCCACGATCTGGAGTACTGGAAGCCCATGTGGGACGCACTCGTCGACACCGACACCGTGCTCAACGTGCACATCGGCTCATCCGGCCGCCTGGCCATCACCGCGCCGGACGCACCCATGGACGTGATGATCACGCTACAACCGATGAACATCGTGCAGGCGGCCGCAGATCTGCTGTGGTCCAATCCCATCAAGGCCTACCCTGATCTGAAGATCGCACTGTCCGAGGGCGGTACGGGCTGGATTCCGTACTTCCTCGACCGCGTCGATCGCACCTACGAGATGCACTCCACCTGGACCGGCCAGGACTTCGGCGGCAAGAAACCCTCCGAGGTGTTCCGGGAGCACTTCCTGACCTGTTTCATCTCCGATCCGGTCGGGGTGGAGCTGCGCAACCAGATCGGCATCGACAACATCTGTTGGGAGGCCGACTATCCGCACAGCGATTCGATGTGGCCCGGCGCTCCCGAGCAGCTTTCGGAGGTTCTCGAGGCCAACAGCGTGCCCGACGACGAGATCAACAAGATGACCTTCGAGAACGCGATGCGCTGGTACCACTGGGATCCGTTCAGCCACATCACGCGGGAGCAGGCTACGGTCGGTGCTCTGCGCAAGGCGGCAGAGGGTCACGATGTGACGATTCAGGCCCTGTCCAAGCGCGAGCACAGCGCCGGTTCGTCGGACTGGCAGTCGCAGATGAGCAAGGCCACCGTCAACGTCAGCGGCAAAGACTAGCGGCGGTTTTCACCGCAGCGTTCAGGTTGCGGTGACCAAACGAGGCGCCAGCACCCTGGGCCGTCCGTGCGAGCGGCGGTCCAGGGTGTTGCGCTCCACCTTTCCGTTCGCATTCAGCGGCAACGGCTCATCCCAGAACACCAGCTCTTCCGGCAGCTTGTACTTCGGCAGCCCGGCCGAGACCAGGGCGGTCGCGATGTCGGTCAGCGACAGTGCGGCGTCGGTGTCCATTCGCACCGCCACCGCCACCCGCTCGCCGGTGACGGCGTCGGAGACGGAGTAGGCCGCGCACTCCTTCACGCCGGAAATCTGAGCGACAGCCTCTTCGACCTCGGCGGCCGGGATCTTCAGGCCGTTTCGGATGACGATGTCCTTGATCCGGCCGACGATGCGAACGCGCCCGTCGGTGATCTCCGCGACGTCCCCGGTGCGGAACCAGTCCCCGTCGAACGCGCCGTCGTCACCCTCACCTCCGGTGTAGCCGAGGAACGTGTGCGGACCGCGCAGGCAGCATTCGGTCGGCTCGCCGGCCGAACCGACCTTGACCTCGACGTCATCCAATGTGACGCCGTCATCGGCGTGCCGGACCGCGCGGGATTCGCTGCGCAGGCCCGACGTACTGACCGGCACCTCCGACGAACCGTAGGCCCGCATCACGATGATGCCGAAGTCGTCCTCGATCCGTTCGACGATCCGCCGGTCCAGCATCGTGCCGCCGAGGTAGACCGCGCGCAACGGCACCGCCGCGTCGCGGGCGACGGCCTCGTCGAGAAGCCTGTCCAACAACCGGTCAGGCCCCCCGTACCACGTCGCACCCGACTCCAGGAGCAGCTCACACGTCGCAACTGGATCCCAGCGATCCTCCAACACGACGGGAATTGCGAGCATCGGACTGATGAACACTGCCTGGAGTACACCGGTAACCGAAGCCAGCGGGCTGATGAGGAAGATCCGGTCCTCGGCGGTCAGGCCGGCCGCAGCGATGTAGTTCGAGGACGCCTTGGAGAGGGTGCTCAGCGAATGGGCGACTCCCTTGGGCGCCGAGGTCGTTCCGGAGGTGAACAGCACGAAGGAGGGCTCGTCGGCCGCCCGGGCCGGCCTCAGCAGGCCTGCCCTGGACGTCTCCGTGGCTTGTTGGAGGTCGACCCAGCGCAGCATCTCGGACAACTCGACCGATTGTGCCGGCGCCCAGTTCGGGGCAGCCCCGAACGGCGCCTGCGTGCGGCGAACGATGTCGGCGACCTGCGCTGCCCCGGCGCTCCGTGGCACGAGCAGCACGACAGCGTCGATTCGCAACGCCGCATGGACGGCGACCAGCGAGTCGATGTCGTTGCCGACGACGAGCACAACGGGATCCGACGTCCTCACTCCCGCATCGATCATCGTCGATGCCGCCGCGTCGACCCTTTGGTCGAGCTCAGCGAACGTCAGTTCGCCGTTGCGGTCCGTGGCGGCCAGACGGTCGGGATGGGCGGCCGCAGTCTCGGCGACCACGTCGAGGGGTTGCGACGACCAGAACCCGGCAGCCCGGTAGCGACTCCGCCGCGTCGCGGCTCGTTGGCGCGCCGCCCCCAGCAGCTCCGTAGAGCGGGTCATAGCTCATCCTCTCACGCAAATGATGATTCTCGTTTGCGGTAAATGTAACCTCTCAGCATGCCTTCACCGCAGAGCACTCCTACTGAGCATCCAACGCTGACTTTCGACAACGAGGTCGCCATCGTGACCGGCGCCGGCGGGGGGCTCGGTCGCTGTCACGCACTCGAACTCGCGCGGCGTGGGGCTCGGGTGGTGGTCAATGACCTCGGCAGCACCGTCGACGGCAGCGGAGCCTCGACATCGGCGGCGCAGGCCGTGGTCGACGAGATCATCGCCGCGGGCGGGACTGCGATAGCCAACGGCGACACGGTGGCCACCGAGGCCGGTGGAGCCGCGATCGTCGCCGCGGCCACGGAGGCGTTCGGCCGGGTGGACATCCTGGTCAACAATGCCGGAATCCTGCGTGACGCCGCATTCAAGAACATGACGGCCGACCAGGTCGACGCCGTGATCGCGGTCCACCTCGCGGGTGCGTTCAACGTGACCAGGGCGGTCTGGCCGATCATGCGGGAGCAAAACTACGGAAGAATCATTCAGACAACTTCTGGCACTGGACTGTTCGGGAACTTCGGCCAGGCGAACTACGGCGCGGCAAAGATGGGCCTGGTCGGCATGATGCATGTGCTCGCCATCGAGGGCGCCCGCAACGGCATCACCGTGAACGCGATCGCACCCATCGCCCGGACGCGAATGACCGAAGACATCATGGGCGAGGCCGGCAAAGCGATGGATCCCGAGCTCGTCACCCCCGTCGTGGTGTACCTGGCGCACCGCGACTGCGACCGCACCGCACACATCTATTCGGTCGGCGCGGGCAAGGTCTCTCGCGTGTTCATCGGCGTCACCAAGGGCATGGAGAACGTTGAGCTGACGGCAGAGTCGGTTGCCGCGGCGATCGACGCTATCGACGACCCCGCGTCCTTCACCATCCGCGGCGGGCCTGCGGCCGGCTGAGCTCAGCGGCCCTGAAATTCAGGGGTGCGCCGTTCGGCGAAGGCGCGCAGTCCCTCTCGCAAGTCGGAGGTGTGCGAGATGAGCTCGGCCGCCCAGGCCTCCTGTTCGAACGCCCGGTCCCGGCTGGATTCTGACGACACCGCCAGCAGGCGCTTGGTCAGTGACAGCATCACCGTCGGCCCCGCCGCGAGGCGGGTGGCCAGCTCATCGGCGGTGCTGATCACCGCGTCGGGTGCAGCCACCGCGTTGACCAGCCCGAGCCGTTCGCAGGTGGGTGCATCGACCGGCTCGCCGAGCATCAGCAGTTCGGTCGCCTTGCGCAACCCGACGATCCGGGTGAGCAGATGGACGGCACCGGAGTCGGGCAGGATGCCGCGGTGGACGAACGCCTCGATCAGCGTGGCCTCCGACGACATCACCACCAGATCGCATGCCAGCACCAGGCTGGCGCCCGCACCGACCGCGACACCGTTGACGGCCGCGACCACCGGCTTGTCGCAGTCCAGCACAGACGCCACCAACCGTTGCCAGCCTTCAGCAAGCATCCGCGCGATGTCACCCGGGCGCTTCTCGGCAAGCGCCTGCGGCACCGGATTGTCGGTCTTGGACGGCAGCCCGGCCCCGGCGCAGAAGTGCCGCGATCCCGCCGCGCGGAGCAGCACCGCCCGCACCGCCGGGTTCGAGTGAGCCTCGATGAATGCTTCGGCAAGAGCATCACGAGCGTTGGGCGACAACGAATTACCGACGTCAGCTCTGTCGATGGTGATTCGCAGGACACCATCCTCGCCGTGCATGGTGTCAATCCCGGTCGATTCGGTCATGCTCTTCTCCACCCTGCGTTAACGCCGTTTCCGTTTTTCGGGTATCTTAATTTCCGCAATCATGCTGACGATATCGCGGGCCGCAACGAGGAGGCGCTGAATGACTCAACCCTCTTCCGCTGCCACATCTTCTGTGACCGGCCAGATCACCGACGAAGGACTCGCCCGGTTGCGGGCCACCATCGGTATCGCGGTGCCGCACACGCAGCCGCCGCACTACCTCCGCCCCAATGCGGACTGCTTCCGGCATGTCGCCGAGAGCTACGGTGACGCCAACCCGCTGTGGTCCGACCCCGAGTACGCGGCCAAGTCGGTGTGGGGCGAACCGGTGGCCCCGCCCGCGCTCGTCGGCGGTGACACCCTCATCGGCGAGGACGAGGTGTCCAGCCTCTCCGACGAGGACCGCGCCCTGACCAAGGGCGATCCCCTCCGCGGTGTGCACGCCTTCTACGCGTCGTCCGCGCGCGAGTGGTGGGCACCGTTGCGCGCCGACCGCCGGGTGTTTCGCCGCAACGCCCTGGTCGCGGCCCTGGACAAGAGCAGCGACTTCGCCGGCCGCGCCATCCACGAGTGGTCGGCGCAGGTGTTCCGCGACGACGAGGGCGTCATCCTCGGCGGCCAGTACCGCAACATGATCCGCACGGAACGCAACAAGGCCCGCGGTCGTAAGAAGTACGAGGCCGTGGAGCTGAAAAACTGGACCGAGGACGAGATCGCCGAGATCGACGCGCGGTACGCACGCGAAGTACCCCGGGGCGCGGAGCCGCGGTGGTGGGAGGACGTCAACGAGGGCGACGCGGTCGGCCCGCTGACCAAGGGGCCGCTGACGGTCACCGACATGGTCTGCTGGCACGTGGGGATGGGCACCGGGATGTACGGGGTGCGCCCGCTGGGGCTGGCATGGCGTAATCGTCAGCGCATCCCGCGTTTCTACACCCCCAACGAGCACGGCGTCCCCGATGTGCAGCAGCGGGTGCACTGGGAGCCCGACGCCGCGCGCAACGCCGGCAACCCCACCACATTCGACTACGGGCGGATGCGCGAGACGTGGCTGATCCACCTGTGCACCGACTGGATGGGTGACGACGCGTGGCTGTGGAAGCTCGACTGCGAGTTTCGGCTCTTCAACTACGTCGGGGATCTGCACACCATCACCGGTACCGTGGTGCGCAAATACCTTGCCGACGGCAACCGGCCGGCAGTCGACATCGAACTCGCCGCGACCAACCAGCGCGGGCAGGTGACCGCACCCGGGCGCGCCACGATCCTGCTGCCCAGCCGAGAGCGGGGTCCGGTCCGGCTGCCTGACCCGCCCGGCGGGGCTACCGACTTGTCGCAGCTGCTGACCGCGGTGTCGGCGCAGTTCGCGGAACGCTGACGGCAATGGACTATCCGAACGTGTCCGGCCTATCCGCCCAGCAGGACGGCCCCGTTCTCACGCTGACCCTGGACCGGCCCGACCGCCGCAATGCGGTCAACGACGAGATGCTCGATGCGATGATCGGTCATTTCGCCGCGGCCGGCATCGACGAGTCAGTCCGTGTCATTCGCATAAACGCCACCGGCCCGGATTTCTGTGCGGGATCCGACCTGGTCGCCAACAACACCCACTCGGAGCGCAAACCGAGGGTCGGCAGCACGCAGCGCCGGCTGCCCAACAAGGCCAACAGACTGATCCCACTGATGCTCGAGACCCAGGTTCCGGTCGTCGCGGTGGTCCGCGGCTGGGCCGCAGGCCTCGGGTTCCACATGGCGATCGCCTCGGACTTCTGCGTCGCGGCCGAGGATGCCCGGTTCTGGGAGCCGTTCATCGCGCGCGGTTTCACTCCGGACAGCGGTGCCGCCTGGCTGCTGCCCCGGCTGATCGGTATGGTCCGCACCCGGCAGTTGCTGATGCTGGGCGAGGAACTCTCAGGGACCACGGCCGCCGAATGGGGCATCATCCACGGCGCCCACCCCGACGGGGGCCTCGACACCGCGGCCGCCGACCTCGTCAACCGGCTGGCGTCCTCTCCCACCGTCGCACTGGGTCTGACCAAATGGCTTCTGCAATCCGGAAACGGTCTCGATCTGGACAGACATCTGCAGAACGAGGCGATGGCCCTCGAACTGTCCAGCCGCAGCGAGGACTTCAAAGAAGGCCTGCGCGCCTTCCGCGACAAGCGCGACGCGGAATTCACGGGCCGGTAGTGGGCGCCATGTCACGACTACCGATCACCGAAACCACCAGTGCCGCGGACGCCGTCGCTGTCGTCGAGCAATGGGTCGCCGCCGAGGTGCCGGCCCCGTGGCGCGACGCCGCGGCCGCCGGACCCAAGGCCCTTCGTGCAGCCCGCAGCCACGAGCAGTACCGGCAGTGGTATCCGGTCTTCGCCGACTCCGGGCTGGTGGTGCCCACCTGGCGTCCCGAGCATGGTGGCCTGGGCGTCAGCAACGAGATCGCCCGTGCAATCGACGCCGTACTGGGTCCCCTGCGGCTGACCAGGCTGAATCCCCTCGGCCTCAACAACGCGGCGGCCGCGCTGTTCGCTCACGGTACCGAAGAGCAGCGGTTGCGATTCCTGCCACCGATCGTCCGCAACGAAGAGAAGTGGTGCCAGCTGTTCAGCGAGCCCG
>Ga0208328_1000807_pt1 | contig 12595 bp, 10 predicted proteins | sample DeeseametaMP2633_FD_184170 | JGI IMG/M metagenome (GOLD analysis project Ga0208328, IMG submission 184170) | Marine microbial communities from the Deep Atlantic Ocean - MP2633 (SPAdes) | ecosystem: Environmental > Aquatic > Marine > Unclassified | place: Northeast of Antigua and Barbuda, North... | reverse complement strand
CACGCGGTCAGTTGCGCCGCCGAGGCGGCGTAGACGATGCGCCCCAAGCCCACCCAGGCGTGCGCCGCCGAACACATCGGGCAGTGCTCTCCCGAGGTGTACACCGTGGCGCGGGACCGCTGCTCCGTTCCCAGGTTGCGGACCGCCCAGCGCGCGATGGCGAACTCGGGGTGGCGGGTGTGATCACCGTCCTTGACCCGATTGTGGTCGGCGAACAACACCGTGCCGTCCTGGCCCACCAACTGCGAGCCGAACGGCTCGTCTCCCTCGCCGAGCGCGACGCGGGCGAGCTCCACGCACCGGCGCAGGTGCGCGAGGTCGTCGTCGCTGATCGGCACAGGCCGGAGTCTACGCAGCTGCGGCCCGGCGGTTCAGTCGCAGGTCTCGAGTCGGCAGGCGCACGATGCCCTGACCGGCACGTCGGCGCGGGCCGCCGCCAACTGCAGCTGTCTGCCGATGATGACGGCCTCCTCGGCACGACCCAGGCGCGTCAGGCACTCGTGGTAGCCGTGCAGGCTCCACACATTGCCCGGATGCTGGCAGGGCCGGCTCAGCGTGGGATCCAGTCCCAGATCGGCGGCATAGACCGCCGCGGCCTCTTCCACCTGGCCCTGCTCGAGCAGCAATGCGCCATAGGCATGCCGGGTGGGCTGCATCCAGCCCCAGGGTTCGTCGTAGGGCAGCGTGTCGTCCAACTCGACAGCGCGCCGCAGGTGGGTGAAGGCCTGGTCGAAACGACCTGCGCGATAGTCGATCTCCCCGTCGAGCATCGCGGCGGCGACAGCGAGGATGTCACGGCTGGTGTTGTTGAACAGGTAGCGGCTCTCCGGGATTCGGTCGTATGCCGCCGAGAACGCCTCGCGTTCCTGTTCGGCCTCGGAAAGTCGGCCGGTGGCGGCATACGCCACGCCCCGTCCGTAGTGGATGGTGGCCGCTGTGGTGCAGTACAGCCGCGGGTCCGCGGGCGAAGCGGTGGCGATCAGGTCCTCCCAGCGGCCGAACCGGACCAGGACGTGGATCCGCAGTGGGACGAACGCCTCGAGCCAGTCGGCCATCGGCGGCGACTCGATGGCGAGCAACTCGGGGGTCAGCTGACCGGCGAGTTCGTCGGCAGCCTGCATCGCCACCGACGAGTTTCCCTCGAACATCGCCGAGTACACGATGAAGTGCAGGTTGTGCGCCCGGTACAACGAATAGAAGTTCAGCGGACCGGATCGTTCCACGAACCGGCGGTCGGCACGCACCGCCGCCAGGTTGGCCACCACCGAGTCCCGGTAATTGCCGCACAGCACGTCGATGTGACTGGGCATGTGGGCGAGATGTCCGGCATCGGGCACCAGCCCGCGCAGCAGATCGGCTGCGGGTAACGCCACCTCCGGGGTGGTGGACATCTCCATGGCGTGCAGGTACAGGTGCAGGATTCCCGGATGTGCCCGTCCGGCCACCGTGGCGAGTGCCGTGTCGAGGATCTGCTTGGCCTCGACGACCCGCGATCCGGGGGCCGGTTCACCGGTGCGACTGTCCCACAACGCCCAGGCGGTCACGTTCATCAGCGCATCGGCGGTCAGTGCCGCCACATCGACGTCGTCGGGGTAGCTCTGCGCCACCTGCGTCATCGCGTCGGCGTAGGCCCGGTGCCCGGCCAGCAGGGCGTCCTCGTCGTCGGGGTCATCGGCGGCGAAGCGCCTCGCCAGCGCGGCGATCAGGGCCCGCTCGCAGGCCGAGGCCCGTCCTTGCGAGGCCTGTGCGAGCTCGGCACGGGCACGGCTCAACGACTGGGCCAGGTCGACCGGATCGAAGGCGTCCCAACCCTTGTTGTAGTTCGGCCCGACTGCGTACGCGATACCCCACCGGGCGATCGCCAGGTCCTCGTCGAACTCGAGGGCCCGCTCGAAGCAGAGGATCGCCTCGTCGTGGTTGAAGGCGTAGCACCACACCATGCCGCGGTCGAACCAGCGCTGCGCCTCGGGGGCGGACGTGTCAGTTCGACGATGGTAGGAGCCGAGATCGTAGTAGTCCCCGCTGCCCGCCGCACTGAGACCAGAGGTCATATCGGGCACGATAATTCACCCGCGCCGCGGTGGCCACCACTGCGAGCAGGCATCCGGCGCCGGCCCAGGCGGCCAGGGTCAGCAACGGCGCCTGGGCACCGTTACCGCCGAAGTAGGACACGCTGCGCAACAACGAGACTCCCGACCCCTGCGGCACCACCGTGGTGAAGGTGGAGTAGAAGCCGGACAACAGCGGACGACCGACGGGTCCGGCGGCTGCCGCGTTGCCGACGACGACCAGGAAGAGCCCCAGCACGATCGACGCGGCTGTACCGAATGCGGCTGCCACGCCGGTGACCGCACCGCCGACGGCCATCGCGTAGAGCCACAGCACGCCGAACACCTGGCCGGGGTGGCCGGTGAGCGCACCGAGGACCGGACCCACGTACAGCGTGACCACGCCGGCCAGGACGGCGGAGAACCCCGCCAGCGACACCGTGCGCAGCGCCAGCGTGGCCGGCGTGCGGACGCTGCCCATCAGGCGCCCCAGCAGGGCCGCCCCGAGCGAGGCGCCGATGGAGATGAAGATGACCGCGTAGAACTCGACCGTTCCGGAGGGGTCGGCGGACGAGGTGGGGGCGACGTCCTCGACGACCGCGGGTAGTCCGGCCTGCCCGGCGGTGGTGCGTCCGATTCTCTCGGCAGCGGCCGCGACGCTGCGGCCGCCGCCGCCGGCCACATAGATCGACAGGTCTCCTTCGGGGGTCACCGCGAACGCAGTGTCGACGCGGCGCTGATAGACCTGCGCACGGGCCACTTCGGCGTCGGCGACCTGTGTGATCTGCAGACCCGGCTCCGCCCGTAATCCGTCGATCAGAGGTTCGGGAGCCGAGACCGCGACAGACATGTGGTGCAGCACCGGGTTGGCGAAGGCGCCCGCGTAACTGGCGACCATCGCGACGACGAACAGGGTCAGACCGGCCAGCGCGAGCGCCATGGTCCGCAGCGCGGAGCGGTCGCGGAATGCGGGGGAGTGCCCGGGGTCTTCGGGGCGGTGGTGTCTACCCATGATGAGGTCCTTTCTGTGGTGTCGACTGGCCCAGCAGCGCGTCGACCGTGTCCAGCGCCGCATTGACGCGGCCGGCGAGATCGGTGGCGTCCGGGTCCTCCATCCAGGACCGCAGCACCTCCATGAAGCCGCCGACGAGAAACCGGGCCACCGACTCGGGTGCCGGCGGGGCGCCCACGGCCCCGGCCGTCGAAAGCCTCGCGGTGCCGGTGGCGGCGATCTGCTGGCAGGCCGGCAACAGCGCCTCGCGAAAGGTGTTGACCACATGCCGGGTCACCGTGCTGGGCACGACGTGGCGGTACATCGCGTGGTGTTCGGCGGCGAAGTCGAACACGCGCAGGATCCGGGCCCGCGGGTCGGAGCCGGGGTCCTGCGCGACCGCCTCGGTGAACGCGTGCGTGATCGCCGCCGCGACCGCGTCGTCGCGATCGCGGAAGTGCCGGTAGAAGACCTGCCGACTCACGTCGGCGCGGGTCACCAGGTCACCGACGGTGATGTGGTCGACGGGCCGCTCCTGTGCCAACGCGAACGCCGCTACGCGCAGACGGTTTCGGACGCGTTCGGCGCGGGGGTCGACGCTGTGGCTGCGAAGGGGCACGTGCCCACGCTAGGCGGTTTCGTAGACAGTTGTCCACGAAGTTGCGGGTGATGTCTGCCGGTCGGGCGATGCCCTGTGACCGGGGTCGCCGTCAGCGCCCTGCGACCGCCGTCGCCGTGAGTGCCGCGCCGCGGCGGTCGGCGTCGGTGCCGTGCCGCGGCGGTCGCCGTCAGTGCCCGGCGACGATGTCCGCCTCGTCGGGATGGGTGACCGGCGTCTTGGCGCCGGGCAGGACCGAGAACACCAGGCAGACCAAGCCGAACAGCAGATAGCCGAGCGCCACCTGCGGACTGGCCGCCCACGACACCTCGGCGGCGTGAATCAGACCGATGAATGACAGCGCCGCTCCCACCAGTGCCGCGACCGCCGCGTAACGGAACTTCTTGTCGAGAATGAAGGTGACCATCGTGCCGAGAATCAGGCCGACCAGCACCGCGCCCTCACCCAGGGTCTTGAGCCCGTCGTAGACCACACCTGCGCCGTTGAGCGCCTCGCTGGTCACTTCCGCCGCCGTGGTTCCTGCCGCGCTGAGGGCGTTGTCGATCATGCCGCGACCCCACTCCGCCAGGTTGGGCAGCAGGGCCGCGACGACGGCGACCGCGTGCAGCCGCGGGACCGCCTGGAAGGCCTGGGCGCCGATCAGCAGGCCGATGTAGAGCAGGATCGGCACGATGGCCGGCACCGGCAGCAGCGCGGCCAGGACGCCGAAAAGTCCCATGAAGCACAGGATTCCGATGACGGCCCCGCTGGCCAGTGAGTAGCCCGCGCGCCCTCCGGCGTCCTTCCACCCCGGGTGGCCGATGTAGACGGCAGGAGGAAAGGGCGAGCCGAAGGCCGAGCCGACCACCGCGCCGGCGCCGTCGGCCAGCAGCACGCTACGCAGGTTGTAGCTGTCACCGGCCGCCGCGGCGCTCTCGACATTGCTCATCGCCTCGGTGAAGTTGTACACACCCAGAGGAATCGCGGTGCCCAACAGCGGCGCCAGATCAGACAGGCCGCTGATCAGCATGTCCAGCCGCAGGTCCGGAACCCCGACGGCAATATCGCTCACCGCCTGCCCGACGTCGGGTGCCGACATGTAGCCACCCGCCCAGCCGATGGCGGTGCCGACCAGCAGTGCGATCAATCCGATGGGGATGTTGCCCGGCAGCTTCACGTCGGTGAAGAAACCGATCAGGATGATGGCCAGCACCGGCAGACCGATCCAGGCAACCTCCCACATCTGTGCGGCGGGGCGCATCGAGATGAACGTGATGGAGATGCCGGCCAGCGTGCCCAGCATCGCGGCCCGCGGGGTCAGTTTGCGGATGTAGGGACCGACGAATGCGCCGATCATCACGATGACGCCGATCAGGAACGCCCACGCCAGGCCCGCCTGCCAGGCCTGCATCGGATCGTCGGTGGCCAGATAGACCGGCAGCATCACGACGAACACCACGATGAACATGTGCGGCACGCTGGGGCCGTACGGCAGGGCGGTGACGTCGTTTCGGTTCTCCCGCCGCGCGAGTCGCCGGGCCAGGAACGTGTAGTAGAGGTTCCCCAGGATCAGAGCCACCCCCAGCGCCGGGAGGACCGTGCCCAGCACATCGGCAGCCGGCACGGCGACCACGGCCACCATCAACCCGGTCAGCGTCAACACGTTGACCAGGATGTTGAATCCCAGGCCGAAGAACGCGTTGGTGTCACCGCGCGTCCACCAGGGCACGGACAGGGAGCGGGCGGTGGGCGGCTCGGCGGGTGCGTTGGTGACGTCGGTGCTCATCGGGCCTCTTCTCGGTCTGCTGGCGTGGTGAGTTGAGTGAGTGCGGGGATGACGACGGCACTGTCTGCCACCCATCCGAAAATGCCGCCCTGGGCCTTGATCATCTCCAGGCCGACCCGCTGGAATTCCGGGAAATAGGAACCGACACAGTCGGATACGACCAGGCATTCGTATCCGCGGTCGTTGGCCTCCCTGGTGGTGGTGTGCACGCACACCTCGGTGGTGACACCGGTGACGAGCAGTTGGGTGATCCCGGCAGCGGTGAGGAGCTCGGACAGCTCGGTGGCGTAGAACGCACCCTTACCGGGTTTGTCGATGACGACTTCTCCGGCTACCGGGGCGAGCTCGTCGACGATGTCGTGACCGTATTCGCCACGGATCAGGATGCGCCCGTACTTCCCTTCGTCACCAATGCGTTTCGACGGGGCACCGCGGCGCAATTTGGCCGGAGGACAGTCCGACAGGTCGGGGCGGTGCCCCTCCCGCGTGTGGATGACCATCACCCCGGCGTCGCGGGCCGCACCGATCAGCGCGGCCAGCGGTGGCACCACCCGCGCGAGTTGGTCCACGTCGTTGCCGAGGCTCTCGCCGAATCCTCCGGGAAGCAGGAAGTCCCGTTGCATGTCGATGACGATCAACGCGGTTCGGTCGGCGGCGAGCGTGAACGGTGAGGGTTCGGCGGGTATCTCGACGGTTGCACTCATGCGTGCTCCTCGGTGAGGGTGACGGAATCGGCCGACACACCCGACCGCCAGGGTGTGCGGCGTGGTTCGTCGAGGAGTTGAGCGGCGACATGCAGCACGGTGTCGTCGCTGAGCGCCGGGCCGAGCACCATCGCACTGCACGGCCGTCCGTCGGCGGTGACCCCGACCGGGACGGCGGCACCGAGCAGGTCGAGGAGATTGCCGAAATGCGTGTAATGGCCGAGTTTCGTGTTGCAGTCGATCGGCGCGGCGAGCACCTCGTCGACGGTGAAGGTGGTGCCGATCGTCGGCAGTACGAGCACGTCCATCTGCCGCCACAGCCGACCGGTGACAGCCTTGAGCTCCTGGAGTCTCTGCAGCGCGGCGAACGCATCGACGGCGTTGTAGCGGTGGCCACTGCGCAGGATGTCGCGCACCACCGGGTGGATCGAATCCGGTTGGGCAGCAAGGAAGTCACCGAACTCGACCAGCCGTTCGGCCACCCACGGCCCCTGGTAGAGCAGTGCGCCGGCCGCGAGGAAGGGTTGTAGCGAGACGTCGACCACGGTGCTGGTGCGGGACAGCCGGGTTCGCACGGCGAGGTGGGCGCGGCGCATCTGCTCGTCACCGAAGAACTCCAGCTCCTGCTCCGGCGGCAACCCCACGGTGACGGCGCCCCCGCGGAAGCGCGGCCCGCGGTCGCGAGACCAGGGGTCCTCGTCGTCGCGAGCGATCATGACGTCGAGGACCCGGTCCACGTCGTCGACCGATCCCGCCATGACGCTCAGACAATCCAGCGACCTGCAGGCGGGCACCAGCCCGACGGTGCTGATCAGTCCGCGCGACGGCTTGAAACCCACGACGCCGTTCAGCGCGGCCGGCACCCGCCCCGAACCCGCGGTGTCCGTCGCGACCGCGAACGGCACCTGGCCGAGAGCGACCGCCAGCGCCGACCCCGAACTGGAGCCGCCGGAGATCATGTCGCCGCCGTAGACGCTGCGCGGCACCGTGTAGGGCGTCCGGGTGCCGTTGAGCCCGGTCGCGAACTGGTCGAGGTTGGTCTTGCCGACGTAGAGGGCGCCGGCGTCGAGCAGGCGGCGCACCGCCGGCGCGGTGGCAGTGGCGACGTAGGCGTAGTCGGGGCAGGACAACGTGGTCGGCACGCCGGCCACGTCGATGCTGTCCTTGACACCGAACGGCACGCCGTAGAGGGGCAGCGTGCGGGCGCCCGGACGGTTCTCGATGTCCTCGGCGGCTGCGATCAGCTGCTCGCGGGGAACGGTCGACAGCCACGTGCCGTCGTCACCCCGTGCGGCGATCGCATCGGCGACGCGGGCGGCGGTGGCGGTCGGCGAACCCGTGCCCGACGCATGGGAGGTGAGGATCTCGGCCACGGAGGGCCCGACGGTCGGTCCAGGTTTCGAGTCGGCCATGTCTGTCGATTGTCGACAGAATGATGGCGATTCTGGGTCAGCCGTGTGTCGATCGTGTTAGCGCCGCGCTCAGACCCCCGGTTCCGGCTCCTTCTCCAAGCCTTCCAAGCCTTCCGGCTCCTTCTCCAAGCCTTCCAAGCCGAGGTAGTGCAGGTGGCCGTGGTCACGCAGCGCGGCGATCGCCAACGCCGCGTCATTGGTCTCCAGCGCCGAGAGGATCGCCTTGTGCCGCTCGATGCCGTCACCGGCATCGCGTTGCCGGGCCTCCTCGCGGAGGTTCTTCGCCATCGGGAGCTGCAGTTTGAGCAGGATCGGCTCCAGCGTGATGTCGAGTTGCCGATTGTGGGCCAGACCGACGACGGCGGCATGGAATGCGCGGTGGGCATCATCGCGGACCACCGCGTCGCGGGCGACGTCCATGCGTTCCAGCGCCGCCCGCACCGGTTCGAGCGCCGTCGCCGAATCCTTCAGCGGCAGTGCTGATTCCACGGCGTGCCGCTCCAGCACATGGCGCAGTTCGAACAACTGGAGGACATCTGTCGGCGACCATTCGGCGACCCGCGAGCCGCGCCGGGGCAGGTGTTCCACCAGCCCCTGTTGGGTGAGCAGGCGCAGCGCCTCGCGCAGCGGCGCCCGGCTGAAGCCGAAGGTCGCGCACAACTGTTCTTCGACGATCTTCTCGCCGGGGGAGAGCTCGCCGCTGAGGATCGCCTCACGCAGGCGGTGGGACGCGACCTCCACCAAGGTCGCGGGCAGGCCGAACCGGGCAGGGTCGTCGCTCGGCGCAGCCATGGCCCAATGGTAGGGAACGACGCCGCCCACGGCGGCTCCCGCGACGCTGACGGGCCCGACAATTGTTTTGCTGCCTTCCCCGTTCGCGCCCCCGAGTGGACCGCTAGTCGCCGGTAGGTGAGTTGGTTGCGAACGCCTATGCGAAAGGGTCAGCTTTGCTACGGTCGTCACATCCGTCGGCGGCAAAGGAGCCTCAGATGAGCGCGACACCATATCCCCGCCGCACCGTCGCGCCGAAGCAGCGGCGTAGCCCAGCCGCCCTGGTGCCGCAGGGCCGCACCGTCGCCCCGGTGCCGCGGCGCCGCCCAGATCTCGCGGCGCCGACCCGATCTCAGCTCCGCAAAGGCTCGGCGAGCGCCGACCGTACGGTTTCTGACGGAATCTGCGCGAATTTCATCAGAAACCGTACGTTCGCGATCCGGGTGGCGGTCACCTCCGCAGCGCTGGCCGCCGGCGCGCTGGCCGCCGGGACCGCATGGGCCGCACCGATGGCCGCAGCGGTCGATGCAGCGGTCAGGGCACCCGTCCCGACACAAGGGCCGACGGGTCCGCTCGATCCCGCGTGCGCGCAGACACCGCTGGATCCGGTGTGCCAGGGCGGTCCGTACTACCAGGGCCCGCCAACCGGACCGGCAGACCCTCGGTGCGCCGCCATGCCCAACGACCCGGTGTGTCAGGGCGGCCCCTACGCCGCCCCGACACCTCCTCCGCCGCCGGCTCCCGCGCCACCGGCAATGCCGCCACCCGCCGCGGCCCCGCCAGCCCCGCCAGTCATGCCACCGATCGCGCCCCCGCCCGTGACACCACCGATCGCTCCGCCACCGGTCTCGCCTCCACCGGCGATCGCTCCGCCACCGGTCTCGCCTCCACCGGCGATCGCACCGCCGCCGATGGCACCTCCGCCCGTAGCACCACCGCCCGCCGTGTCCGCGCCGGTGATCGCACCGCCCCCGGTGGCACCGCCGCCGGTCATGCCGTCCACCGGTGGCCTCAGCGGCATGCCCGGCTCGATCTGAGAACCCCATCTGACGACGATGCCGCGCTGCGGGGCAGTCGTCCCCACGGCGGGGTGACGTGCAGACCGGGACTGCACCGTGTTCTAGTCGACGGGTGTTGAAGTACACCCACGTGGAGAACCTCACCACGGCCGACGTCGAACGGTTGCGGTCCTTGTACGAGCCGCTCACCCGAGCGGTGCGCGAACTGATCGACGCCACCATCCGCACCGAGGCCGACGCCGAGGCCGTCACGGCTGCGACCGCGCAGATCGACGCCGCCACCGCGCGTCTGCGCAGCAGTCAGCTCGACGGGGCCTTCGGCGTCCGGTTCGTCACCGACGGAGACCCGATGCCGTGGGGCAACGCCGTCATCGGGGTGCGCAACCCGTCCGCCCCGCCGCTGGTGATCCGCAAGGTCTCTGACGGTCCCGCGAGCACGGACCGATACGTCACCAGCGACTTCTACCTCGGTGCAGCGTTCGAGGGCCCGCCGGGACATGTCCACGGCGGGGTATCGGCGATGCTGCTCGACCACGTGCTCGGCGACGCGGTCAGCACGCCCGGCGTCCACCGACTGACCGGCACCATCACGGTCCGCTACCGCCGCCTGACCCCGCTCGGGCGACTGCACGCCGAAGCCCGGATCACCCACACAGACGGGTTCAAAACCTATGCGTCCGGCCACATCGCCGACGCCGACGGCATCACGGTGGAAGCAGAGGGAGTCTTCATCGAACCGCGATGGGCCCGCGCGTGACGGCGATCCCCGTCACGTTGCGGGTGATCGCGCCCACTTCGGCGGCCAGCACGCGAGCCGCACCTTCGTGGGCTCCGCGGCGGGGCACGACGTCGCGCAGGCGCTTGTCCGCGGCTTCCAGGTCGGTGACGTCCACCGTCCACGGAGACGCCGCGGTAGGAGGGTCCCCGCACAGCGCCTCCACGTATTCGTCCACCGCCAGCACGAATTCGCCGTTCCACGCCGCCGCGGGCCGGTCGGGCAGCGAAGCTTCCAGAGCGGTACAGGACGCCGTCACGGCATTGAGTGCCGTCCGGTAGGCGCCCATCCACCGACGCAGGTCACGAGAATCCATTCGGGTGGCACCGGCAGCGGCCTCGAACGCCGCGCGGGCCCGGAACGCGCGTTGCCACGCGGCGGACAACGCGTCGGCCGGACTGTCGATCTCGTGGACATAGGCCTTGATCACCACCGCGGCGTAGTCCACCTCGGTCTTGAGCAACTCGCCGGCCCGCTGCGCGAGCCTGGTGAGCGCATCGTCGGGAAGCAGTACGTGGGCCAGCACGGCGAGGCCGCCACCGATCAGGGCGCCCAACAGCCGGTCGTCGGTGGTCGGCGCGGGCCCGACCTGCTCGAGGCCGATCAAGAACACCACCGCCGCCGTCAGGGCAGCCGACGACGCCAGATAACCGAGACCGGCGGAAGCGTAGGCCGCCCCGACGAAGACGATGGCCAGCACCGCCGTCACCACGACGCCGGGAGTCAGCAGGACCAGCACCACCGATGCCACCGCGATGCCGGCCAGGGTCCCGGCGATCCGGCCGGCACAGCGGGTGTAGGTGTGCGCGGTCTCCGGACGCAGAACCATCAGCACCGTCAGCGGTATCCAGTAGCCGTGGGCGATCCCGGTGTACCGCTGGATCGCACAGCCGACCGCGACCGCCACGCTGAGGCGCACTGCGTGGCGGAAGACCGGCGAATGGCGGTTGAGGTGGCCACGCATCAGCGCGAGGGCCGAGCGCACCGAGGTTCGCACCTCCGGCCGTCTGAGCCGCACAGCCTCGGGGGAGGACGGCAGAAACTCCCCGAGCCGGATGGCGACCGCTTCATGCACCAGCCGGGTCAGGCGATGTACCACAGGCGATTCGGAATCCACTGCCGCATCCAGCCGGGAGATCGCCGCCTCGGCGTCGGCGCGGGCGCTACGGCGGGTTTCGGCTACGGCGGCGAGCGTATCCGCCACCGCGTCCAGGACCTCCCGGGGTCGCGCGTCCGCTGCCACGCCGTCCAACTCGGCCAGCGTCGCGGCGATCCGCTCGGGCAGGCCATACCAGCTGCGGTAGTCCGCGGTGTGGCGCTTCGCCTGGACGTCGGCCGCGGTGAACGCGGCACGCAAAGAGATCAGCGGCTCGGGATCGACAGCGGACACGCCGTCGCCGGTTCCCTCGGCGATCCGCCGGGCATCGGCGGCCAGCGAGCGATAGGCGTTGGCGAGAGCATCGCGCTGGACGCGCCAGCGCCGTTGCGGCCAGACGGCAATCAACGCCGCCTGGATCAGTCCGCCGGCGAAGGCCAGTCCCGCAGTCGCCAATGCCGACCACACAGTCTGCGTGATCGGCGGCGCGACAACCAGAATCGCCGCCGAGGCCGCGCCGATCAGCCCCGCGTTGGCACTGAGGGCCCACGGCATCGCCGCGGCCAGACACCAGAGTGCTGCGGCGAGCACGAAGACGGGGGAGTAGCCGGACGCGGCGGCACCGATGAAAGCGGCGCAACCCAACACCGTCGACGCGCCGACCGCCAGCTGGACCCGCGCGCGGGGGCTTTCCTGCAACGCCACCGCGCCTGTCACAGCCCCCGCCGCGGCGGCCGCGGTCGGGGCCCCCGGCGGTCCCCACTGCGCGGCGACCACACCTACGGCGATCACCCCGAGCAGGCTGCGAAAGACCGCGGCGGCGTCCGGCACCCCCGGACGCAGCGCAAGGCCCTTGATCATCGGTCCATTCTGTCCCGGGCTATGTTCGGCACGTGGAGAAAGTCATCATCACGCTTCGGGGTACCCCGGGTGACGAGGTCTGGTGCACCAGGTTGCGCACCGACGCGGCGCAGACACTTCTCGAATCCGGGTTCGCCGGGGTGGCCGTCAACGTCCGCGACGACGCGGTCACCGATTCCCTCATGACCCTCACCACCCTAGACCCACCCGTCATCGCCCTCGTCAGCCTCTGGACCCAGCAGTGCTACGGCGAGCAGATCCGCACCGCCACCGAGCTGTTGGCCGGTCTCTGCCAGCAGGTGTCTGCCTACCTGGTCACCGAATCGGTCCCGCTGCCACCGCCCCATACCGCACCAGGCGAACGCACCCCGGGCCTGGCGAACGTCGCGATGCTGCGCCGACCGTCCGATCTGGACCAGACGACGTGGCTTCATCGCTGGCAGCACGACCACACCCAGGTCGCCATCGACACCCAGGCCACTTTCGGCTACGTCCAGAACACGGTGGTGCGCGCGCTGACCGACGACGCGCCGG
>Ga0208328_1000805_pt1 | contig 12599 bp, 16 predicted proteins | sample DeeseametaMP2633_FD_184170 | JGI IMG/M metagenome (GOLD analysis project Ga0208328, IMG submission 184170) | Marine microbial communities from the Deep Atlantic Ocean - MP2633 (SPAdes) | ecosystem: Environmental > Aquatic > Marine > Unclassified | place: Northeast of Antigua and Barbuda, North... | reverse complement strand
CGCTACGATGCACCACCAACCGCAGTCCGTGGGGGTTGTCCGGGCCGCAACCCATGCATGTCGTGGTGTGCGAGGGCAGCCGCTCGGGCGGCAACAGGCTTTCGGGCACCGTCACCCTCCAATACGATCGGTTTCGCTGCGCTACCGTTAGTACCACACTGCTAGACTGCCGTGACAGCATCGCGTGAAGATCGACCGCCGAGGTGAACGAGTGAGCGACAGTCAGGCAGTGCCCGTCCCTGACGACGACGTGGACCCTCGGCTCATCCGGTCACGCACCCGGCTGCTGGATGCTGCGGCAACGCTACTGAGCACCGGTGGGGTGGAAGCGGTCACTATCGATGCCGTCACCAAAGCATCCAAAGTGGCCCGAACCACGCTGTACCGCCACTTCCACAGTTCGTCGCATTTACTGGCAGCCACGTTCGAACGCCTACTTCCACAAGTGACCACTCCGGCACCGACCAGCGGACCCCTCCGTGAGCAGCTGATCGAATTGCTCAGCCGCCAAGCCGCCCTTTTCAACGACGCACCGCTGCATGTCACGACACTCGCGTGGCTCTCATTGGGGCCCACCGGCTCCAATGCCCAAGCGGAAGACCGCCACACATCCGGGGCGCTACGGACCCGAGTTGTCGATCAATATCGTCAACCATTTGACGCCGTACTCACCAGCCCAAAAGCTCAAGCCGAACTCAACGACTTCGACCAGGAACTGGCGCTTTGCCAACTCGTCGGACCACTCGCCTTCGCCCGAATGACCGGGCTTCGCACTATCACTCACAATGACTGCGCGAACATCGTCGATGACTTTCTCGCCGCCCACCGCAACACCGACAGCGACGCCATAAAATCGAACATCGCCACCAAGAAGACGGGCCGCCCGGCGCGCTCAGCTCGCTAGGCACAACGAAATCACAATGTCGAGCCGGCTGGTCTTCGGGCCCTTTTCGCCTCTCGCAAATCGCGTCGGTGATGGCATCGAAGGACCATTCGTCGCCATCATCGGCGAGGCCGTACGCTGGTTTCCGTTCCACAGCGAGGTGCGGAGACTCGCAGCAGGGTAGTGAGCTACCCGAAGTGCAGGTCACCCGCGGTTCGGCGTCTCAGACGCTTGAGGGCGCGCAACTGCTTGAACCCGTTTCTCGATTGCTTGACTTGTGGCGAGGAGGATTGACAAAGAACAACTTTGACGAGAGCAGGCGAATCGTGGCCTCGGCGGCATGGAGTGGTTACGACATCGCTGTTGCGAGTTAGCTCCGCCTTCGATGCGGCATTGATCTGCCGCGTTCGGTGACGTAATCGGTCCAGTCGCGGGCGGCGAGTTTGGCCCAGGCGGCTGCGTTCTTGGTGGTGATCGCGAGCAGTTCGGCCAGCACGGGTGCGGGCATGTCGCTGGCGAGCTGGAAGAGGGCGGCTTTGCGATGTTCGTAGGGTTTCACCCCGACCGCGACGAGCTGGGTGCGGATGTTCTCGGTGGACAGGTGGGTGCCGGGAAGTCGGCCGGGGAACAGCCAGCCCGTATGGGATGGGGTGTAGCGGCTTTCGCATTGCTGCTCCAGATGCTCGCGGATGAGGTCGTCGAGTAGGGGAGGCATTTGGATGGGGATGGCGGCGAAGACGACATGCACGGCGTGATCGTCGGAGATCGAGATTTGGCTTGATCGCAGGGCGACGATGCGCGAAAGAGGTTGGGCGAACAACAATGTGAGCAGTCCCGCGATGCGGGTTTTGCGGCGGATTGTGTCGTCGTGCAGCAGCCGCCCGACGGCGGCCCACCGCTGGGAATCCGAGACGGTTACCGAGGGAGGTGACCGTGGCGGATCGGTGACCCTCAGTGTGGTGTTGATGCGGGATTGGCGTAGCCAGACGAGGAAGGCGTACTCGGCAGTGAGCGGCCTCCGGTGGAGCGCCTGGTAGCGCTCCAGCATCTCCTGTGTCGCTGTCGCCGGAGTGGCGTCGTGGGTGTGCAGAAACGCCATGAACTGAATCGCCACGCGGACGCGACGACGGCAGGCATCGGTCATCGATCTCGTCAGCCGGTTCTCGTGGGAGGCCTTGCGCATCTGGCGCAGTACATGCCAATGCGCGAATCGGCGAACGATGGCGGCGTCTTCGGCCGGAAGCTCGGCTACAACGTCCTCGATCCAGGGCAGCATCCGTTCGACGCGGATGTCGATCGGGCCCAGAACGCCGACCGCGACCAGGAGGCTGCGCAAGTAATCGTGGGCTCGGTCCGAGGGAAGATCGCTGAAGGTGTCGTGGCTGATTTCACGCGTTCCGCAGGCCATGTCGCGAAGGAGCTGCGGGCCGGTACCGGGCTTCTTTCGCAGCCACCAGAGCACCGTCTGTGGGCGGTCGGCGTTGATCAGTTCGTCGAACACGGGCCGTAGTCGGTGATGAATCGTGCCGCTGATCGGGTCGGTGAGCAGCTCGGTGAGGCGCTCGCGTAGGAAGCAGCGGGCGCATCGGTAGAACCCGTAGGGGTGTTCTTCGCGGCCGCATTCGCTGCAGGTGAAGATCGATGCGACACCGGCGCAGGAGGCGCACACGATGGCATCGTCGAGCTGCCACGCCAGTGGCCGCACGGTCTCACACCGCGGGCATTTCTCGGGGTGATAGTGCCGTCTGCGACGGCATGCGACACAGATGCGACGCCCGTGCGTCAGTGGGGTTAGCCGGATGGTGCTTGCACACTCCCAGCAGGCCCGCTGAGTCACTGGTTGTCGTGGGGGCGGCGGATGGTGGCGCGGATGGGTCGCAGGTCGCCGATGCCGGGTCCGCTGTCGTTGACCGCGGGCGCCTCACGGACTTGTTCGGCGACGAGCTCGAGCAGGTCGTTGGGCGTGCACGACAAGATGTCGCAGAGGGCGGCGAGCAGGTCGAGATTGATGCGCTGCGGGGGCTTGGTCGCGATCCGGTGCACCATCTGTCGGGAGATCTCCACGCCACGCTCGTGCAGCGGTGCGACAAGGTCGGTGGTGGCGAACATTCCGTTCTGGGCCATCAGCTGACGCAGGTTCCACCGCAGCACGGTCCTAGTGCTCATCTCCGCCTTCACCTGTCGTCGTGGATGATCCGTAGACGCGGCGCAGCGCCGCCTGCAGTGTTTTGGTCTTGAAGTCGTCGGACACCGAGGTATAGATCGCGGTGGTCGAGGCATACGAGTGCCCCACCTGTTCGGTGACGAACCGCTCCGGATAACCGAACTCGATCAGATGGGTGACATAGGAGTGCCGCAGGCAGTGCAAGGTGAGCTCGGCAGGCAGTCCCGCTTGCACCCGTGCGACGGCGAATCGCCTATCCATGGTCTTGGTCGCCACGCGCCGTCGACGCTCGGTCAGCCAGAGCTCTTGACGGTTCCCGGGGCTGAGGAGTGGGCGGCCGTGGTCGACCCATTGGCGCAGTCCGTCGATCACCCAGTCGAACTCCGGAACGGCGAGCACGGTGCGACGCCTGGGAGAGCTGCCGCGACGTGATTTGGCGTAGCGAACGTGGACGGCGCCGAACGTGCCCCAGGCCGGCATCCGCGAGTTCGGACGCAGGTCGGCGAGATCGAGATAGCACAGCTCGCGGCGGCGTAAACCGAAGGCGTAGGCCGTCTTGATCATCTGTGCGTCGCGCAGCGCCGCGAACGCGCCTTTGTTCCTGGACCGAGCGAGAACATCGACGCGATCATCGAGGAAATCGAACAATGTTTCCAGTTCGTCGTAGGTGAACGGGCGACGCGCGGGCTTGCCCTCGTAGTCGACCAGATGCGCGGCGGTGTTGTAGTCGTGACAGACCTGCGATGGGATCCGTCCGAACCTGTTCTCGCATTGCGCGATCCAACCGTAGCGGCTATCGAGTAGGTAGTCGCAGAACATCCGCAACGACATGTGATAGCCGCGAATGGTCGACGGTGCTTTGCGTTCCGGGCCCGACATCAAAGCGGCCGTGAAGTCTTCGACATCGCCGGCAGTCCAGTCCCACGGAGGCGCCCCGGCGAACTCTGCGAACCGCCGCACCAACGCCAGCCGCGGCTCGATCGTGGCCTCAGCAGCGAGTAGCCGAGACGCCTGTTGACGACCCCACCCAGACAGCATCGCTTCGAAGACTGCGCTGGCCTCGTCCAGGTGAACCACGCCCGAGGCAAGAACCAAGTGCGCCGACCCCGGAACGCTCACAAGAGAACCTCCATCTATCGTCAACTTAGAGTTGTCAATGACAACCGCAAGTTACCACACCTGCGAGCGAAATCCGTCTACCAGGAGGAACACGAAAGTGGTTCAATGAAGCGCATCCGGCGCTGGTCCCATGCGCCAGATATACGCGTCAACTTCAGGTTGATTCGCGACCTTCGGGCCCTGAGTGCAAGAGGTGTGTGGTCTGCGGTGGGGCGACGGAAGGGGGTCATGGGGCAGGGAGCTGAGTGGGCGGTGCTCGGTGGTGAGTGACGCGGGCTGTGGGCGCGGTGGAAGTGAGTGGCGGTAGACGGATGCGGTGAAGGCGAAAAAATTGGTGAGAGGCGAATGTGGCTGCGGTGGTGGTCCGCTGCCGGTGGACCTTCTACTGTCGGCGACTATGACAGCAGCAACGTCCAAGGTGGAAGCCCGGCGCCGGGCACGCGAAGCGACCCGACGCGCCAACGAGGAACGCGCCGCGCGGGATAAGGCGAACATCGATGACGCCGCGGACTTTCTCGTCGCAGTCGGCAAGGTCGCCGAAGTTGAAACGTGGCAGAAGGAGCGCCTGGCCCAGCTGCGCGCGCAGGTCGACGCAGAAGCGGCCAAGCGGGTGGCCGGCCATCGGGCCAAGGCCGGCGCGGCGGTCGCACGTATGCAGGGCCGTGGTGAGACGCTGACGACCATCGCCGCACGGACCGACGTCGGAATCGGGATCGTCCGCACCATGGCACGGCATGCTCCGAAATGCGAGAAGCGGACTGCCGGGAATGGTTCGCATGCACTAGGTCTGGAGGCATTGTCCGGCCCGACCGCTCAGGGGGTTGACCCCCACGCTGACCAGCCTCCGGCGGACGCAGCCTCGGCGTGACGCACTGCGCAACGGTGCAACGAGGCCGGTGGTGCACGACGATGTGCACGGCCGAGGTGCGTGGGTCGGCGGGTGCGTGGGCCATCATGGAGGTGCGCCGTTACGCCGGTCGGCCGCTGACGCACACGCCGGTCGCGCCCCTGGTGCTGCGAACCGGCCTGTGCGTCCGACTACACCAGGTCTGCCCAGCGCGGTGGGGAGCGCTCGACGTGGCAGGGGCTGCGCAGCGATAAAGGGAACACCCGGGAGCAGGGTGACGGCACCGGTGGAGCGGGCCGCGGTGGCCGCGCTGAATGTCAGTGCCGGCGGATAGGTTCAACGGCCATGCGAAGCGCGGGACAGCTTGTTGTTGATCAGCGTGTGCACGCTGCCGAGATCACGCGCTTTCACAGCCATGTCGTCTGCGGCCCAACGGCTTCGGATTGCAACATCTGGACCGGCGCGATCGGCGCCGATGGCTACGGTCAGCTCTACCTGACCCGCGAGCGTTCAGGATTGTGCGTTCGCCCGCACCGCTACGCGTTGGCGATCGTGTCCGGTGTGGTGGCCGCTGGGGTGCTCGGGCTCCACGAATGCGACAACCGGTGTGCGTCAAGATCTCGGCGGCAACAGAACCCCATCAGCACGTCGGTCCGGCCCGCAGGGTGACAACATGGAGCGGATGGCGCGGATGCGTCGCGGCGGCGGCCGATATGCGTTGCGACGCCTCGACGGTCGCGGCAGTCGACGGGAACGGTCGGCGACGCTGCGTGAGGCGATGCGCCATGGTGGGGACGCGGCTGTGGTGCAGGCGGCGCTGCTCGGTGATCAGGCCACGCTGTGGTGACATACGTCAGGTCCCCCTGGAGCCGGTGCGCGTGGGAGCGGGTGCGGCGAGCTGGATGGTCTGGCGCGCGGTGTCGCAGTGCCGAGCTGGAAGGGCTGAAAGGGTGTGCGGCGGTGGTGTTGCGCGCGGGCGCTTAGCCGCGCTGCACGAGTACCGCGTCGCGTGACGTCGCACCGCGTTGGCGTCGAACCACACGAGCAGAGCAGAAACTCGGGCGGTGCGGGCCCAGCAGATGCGGTGCCGCCCGATCGTTTCGCCGTGCCGTGGCCGTTGAGATCGACGCGCGGCGTGTTGCTCAAGCGCGCAAGCTTGAAGATGACTGACCGACGCGGCGAGCAGAAAGCCTGAGGTAAGCAAGAGTGGCCTTGCCGCGCTGCACGGTGCCGGCGAGGAGGTCGGGGTGCGATCGCATTGTTCTGCGCGCTGGTAGCACCTGCCGCCGTGTCCTCCTCATCGCCCTGTATCGGGTGTCACGCCGTGCTATTGGGATGCGGAGCGGTTCGCTTCATGTGGCGTGGACACAGGCCACGGATTTCAGGGCCTGTTCCGGCCACAGTGGATGGACCGGTTGGTTCGCAAGACCCGGCTGGACAGCGGCTGCCTGGCCTCGTAACCTAACCGTGACCTACGTATCTAGTACGTACTTGCTTACTTTGCCGAAGGTTTTCGCTGTTGTGACTTCATCTGTGCTTGCGGTCCTGCCGCGCGCGTTGGGTAGACGGCTCGTCTGCATTTTGGTGGCTTTCGGCGTTTTTGCTGCGCTCTTGGCAACCGATGTGCGCGCTGATCCGGCGGCTGATGCCCTTGCCGAACTGACTGAATTGTCGCGTCTGGCGGAGCAGACCACAGAGCAGATTCACACGGCGCAGATCGACCTTGACGAGAAGCTCGCAGCGCAGCAGGTTGCGGAGACGGGGGCGGGTTCGGATCGCATGGCCGCGGATGCAGCGGCGGCCGAGCTGGTGAGGTATCAGGCTGCTGTCGACAGGTTGGCCGCGGCTGCCTACATGGGTGGGCGCTCGGATACCTTGGCGGCGGCGTTGACGGCGACGTCTCCTCAGCATTTGATCGATCAGCTGGCAGTCCAGAAGACGGTTGCGTCGGAGCTGACTGTGCAGATGGCTGCGTTCCGGTCGGCCAGTGCGCGGGCCGCGGCAACTGCGGAGCGGTCTGCGAAGTCGGCAGCCCAAGCACGGAGTGCGGCCGATGAGGCGGCGGCAGTGCGGACCGACCTGGAGGCCAAACAGCGTCGGATGGCGGAGCAGATTGCTGCTGTGCAGGCCCGCTACGACGCTTTGACGCCTGATCAGCGAGCGATTCTGGCTGACCCTGGCCCCGCGCCGCCTCCTTTGCCATTGACTCCGCCGGTGAGCGATCCGAGCATCGTTGCTATGCCGAGCCCGGCGGGCGGGGCCTCCTCGGGGAACGGTGTTGCGGTGGTCCAGGCGGCGCTGACACGGGTGGGGTCGCCTTATTCGTGGGGAGCCACCGGTCCGGATGCGTTCGACTGCTCTGGGCTGATTAAGTGGGCGTTTCTGCAGAACGGCAAGTCGTTGCCTCGTTCGAGTCAGGCGCTTGCGCAGGGCGGGCAGCCGGTGGCGCTTTCAGACGTTCAGCCCGGCGACATCGTGACCTTCTATGCTGACGTGTCTCACGCGGGGATTTACATCGGCGACGGGTTGATGGTGCACGCGTCGACGTACGGAACGCCGGTGAAAGTGGCGCCGATCTCGTCGGCACCGATTCACAACGTGCGGCGGTACTAGGCCGCCGCCGCGGCGCTGCATCAATCGTTGAAGAAACGGCTGGTGATTTCCGTCCACTCGCGGATCTCGTCGATGGTGTGAGCGACGTGCAGCGTCGAGTCGGGGATCAGCTCAGCGAGGCGCTCGGCGGTGGAGATGGGATGCAAGGGGTCGGTGTCCCAGGCCAGCACCAAAGTGGGCTGGCGAATGGAGGTCAGCCGATTGGGGTCGGGTAGATCGGAGGAGCCGACTCCGCGCAGCGCGGCGGAGACCACATCGTCGTCGACGCCGGGTTCGAATTTGCCGTGCCGGTAGTTGGCGAAGATCGGCAGTGGGGGAGCTTCGGCCCATTGTTGTCGCCAAGCGGTTGTCCCAATGGAGTCGATGAGGTCGGCGGTGTCGAAGTACCACTGGCGCAGTTGATCGGGCCCTGTTTCCCAGGCGACGGGAGGGATCACCAGTGCCAGCCGCCTGAATCGGCGAGGAGCGTTGAGGGCGGCGTGCAGTGCTGCAGCGGCTCCGAGCGAGGATCCGGCGAAATCGATGGGTTCATCGAGGCCGGCCGCGTCCAGGACGCGCAGGAGATCGTTGGCTGCCTGCTCGAAGCGATAGTCCTCGGGTTCTGGTCGGCCCCGTGATGCGCCGTGTCCGCGTTGGTCGTAGGTGATCAGACGGCGGCCCTCGGCGATAGTGTCGATGTCGAAGATGCCCAGGCCGCGCACGATCTGCCGGCTCATGAGCACGCCGTGCCCATAGCCGACTGGCACCGTGTTGGGTGGGCCGCTGAGCTGGTAGGCGATGGTGGCGCCATCGGTGATGAGAAGGTGGTCATCCGGCATTGCGGCTCCTCAGATGCGTTGGTGCGGTATTGCGTGGGGTTTCGGGCCAGCCGTCTATTCGACAGCGGTGAGGACGTTGACGGTCGCGCCGTTGTCGGTGGAGGTGTAGATGGCGGTATCAGTGGCGATGTAGACCTGACCGTTGCCCGCGGCGAGCAGGGCCTGGGGTTTGTTGTTGAGCGAGTGGCCCGGCTGCCAGGTCTGCCCGTCGTCGGCGCTGGTGTACAGCCGTCCTTCGAGGTCGGCGCCGAGCAGGGGACCGCGGTCGGGCCAGCTGATGAACAGCAGTGCCGGCGCACCGGTGACTGCGCTGAACGTCCTCGCCCCGTCGGTGCTTCGGAGCAGCCCTTGGCGTGCTGTCGCGAGAATCTCATCCGGGGCACCCGGTGATACTGCGAGGTCGACGGCGGCGGGCACTTCTGCGCGCTGCTGCCAGGACCGCTGGTCAAAACTAACCATCACGGTGCCGGATTGGCTGTCGTGACCGTAGACCCGTCCGTGGCGGTATTTGAGCGCGTGGAAGTCGGCGCTACCGTGCAACGACAGAGGTTCCCAGGACTGGCCGGCGTCGCTGCTTTTGATCAGGCCGAGGTGCGGGGGCTGTTGACGATCGGCGGGGTCGGGGTGGCCGCTAGCCAGGAATTCGTCGGGGCCGGCGACGGTGAAGCCCATGAAGTCCTGCGAGAGCTCACCAACTCGTTGGGGCGCCTGATCTTGCTCAACGGTGTAGAGGCCGTAATGAGTTGCGACGTAGAGCTTGTCGTCAGATGGGTTGATGCCGAGGCCGTGGATGTGCACCATGCCCGGCGCGACGGCGGGTGGCGGGCTTTCAGGGGCGTTCGACGAACAGGCCGCGGCCAGAGCCCCGGTCAGGGCGATGGCGAAAAGGTTGCGGATCAGCACACGGACACCTTCCGGTCACGAGATCTACGTAGTTCAATAGTAGGTGGGCAGTGCGTGGCTACTGCGTGAGGTGGCTGCGCCTCGGGTGGCGCCGACCGCGGGTGACAGACCGGGGGAGGTGTCTTCATCAAATCTTCATCGGATCACGAACCGACCCATACTCGGATTGCTAAGGCTGGGGTGCGGCGGCGCAAGGCTTGCCGTGTGGACGCATGGTGTCACGAAGATGTTCGAGGAAGGATGTGCGATGCAGCACAAGCGTTTTGGATTCGGGCTTGCGACGCTTGCGGCGTCGGCCCTGTTTGTCAGCGGCTGTTCGAATGCAACGAACGAGTCTCAGTCATCGGCGTCGAGCACCACCTCGGCAGCAGCGTCGGCGTCGGCTTCGCCCAGTGCTGCGAGCAGTGACGCTGCCCATAACGATGCTGATGTGACGTTCGCGCAGGGCATGATCCCTCATCATCAGCAGGCGATCGAGATGAGCGACGTGCTGCTCGGCAAGCAGGGAGTTGATCCTGAAGTAGTGTCACTCGCCAACGAGATCAAGAACGCTCAGGGTCCTGAGATCGAACAGATGCAGGGCTGGCTGCGGGACTGGGGAGTGTCCTCGTCGACAACGGCCCCCAGCACCGCCGCAATGCCCGGTCATGACATGCCTGGCCATCAAATGCCCAGCGGAGACATGGGTGATATGCCGGGTATGAGCGGCGGCGGTATGGGCATGATGTCGGAAGCCGATATGGCTGCACTGCAGAACGCGCAGGGCGCTGAGGCTAGCCGACTCTTCTTGACCCAGATGATCGAGCATCACAAGGGCGCGATCATGATGGCGCAGCAGGAAGTTGACAACGGCCAGTTCCCGGCGGCAGTCGAGATGGCGCGCAACATCGTGTCTTCTCAGCAAGCGGAGATCGACACGATGCAGGGAATGTTGGACAAGTAGCGCGGAGGGGCACTCGTCAGCGACGCGCTGAGTCAGCCGTCGCAGGGTGGTGCTGGCTGCGTATCGGGGTGATGGGCAGGGCGATGGTGAATGTTGCGCCGGCGCCGGGTCCAGCACTGGCTACCGAGATGGATCCGCCGTGGGCTTCGATGAGCGCTTTGGCGATGGCGAGCCCTATACCGGCGCCGCCATGCTCGCGGTCGCGGGCGGTGTCTGCCCGGTAGAACCGTTCGAACACTCGGGTGACGTGCTCGGCGGCGATCCCTTCTCCGGTGTCGGCGACGATGATTCTTATCTGGTCGCCGTCACGAAGACAGTGAAGGTGTACCGACCCGCCGGGCGGTGTGTGCCGTAGCGCATTCTCCAGCAGGTTCCCCAACACTTGAGACAGTCGTTGTTCGTCGGCCCAAAGCGGCGGTAGCGGTTGCGGGAGGTGTACGCGCAGTCCGACCCCCTTGGTGTCATAGCGTTCTTGTGCTGCTGCGACGCACTGGCGGGTTAGGCGGTTCACGTCGAGGGAGGCGTAGGACATAGACATCGCACTTTCCTCGGCCTTCGCCAGCGCGGCGACGTCATCGGAGAATCGCACCAGCCGACGGGTTTGGTCGCGCAGCATGGCTGCTGTCTGGGGTGTCAAGGAGCGCACGCCGTCTTCGAGTGCCTCGATGTAGGCCTCGAGTACTGCCACGGGTGTGCGGATCTCGTGCGCGAGGTCTCCGAACAGTTGCTGGCGTGTCGAATCGACGGCTTGAAGCCGGGAGGCCATTTGGTTGAATGCGGTTGCGAGGGCGTCGAAGTCATCGCCGAGGCGCGGCGGTGACACGCGGATGTCGTAGTTCCCTTCAGCGACATCGGTGGCCGCGGCGGCGACTTCGGTGATGGACCGTTGGAGGCGTCGACTGACGTAGAAGCTGACCACGAGGGCGGCCAGTGCTGACACCGCTAGGGCGCCTCCGATGGAGATCACCGTTGCGTAGCCGTAGGCCTCTTCGGCGTGGACTTCTTCCAGGGAGTCCATCGGGACACCGGCACGGTGGAGGTGTTCGCGGAACAGCGGTGGGCCGACCACGGCAGCGACCACCGCGGTCGTCGCCGCTCCGGCCGCCAGCACGATGGCTTGGGCCGCCAGGAGTCGCAGGCCGATACCGGGACGGCTCGGCCGTCGACGCCGGCGAGGGGTCGACGTAGGTGGGAGAGTCACTGTCCGGTTCCCATCCGGTATCCGACACCTCGAACCGTGGCGATGTAGCGGGGGCGTGCGGCGTCGTCGCCGAGTTTGCGTCGTAAGTGTCCGATGTGGACGTCGACGAGGTGTTCGTTGCCGACCCAGGGTTCGTCGCGGATTATTTCGAGAAGTTGTCGGCGGCTCAGTACGATTCCTGGCCGCGCGGACAGGGCTTCGAGAATGTCGAATTCGGTGCGGGTCAACAGGATTAGTTCATCGTCGATATGTACCTCGCGGGCGGCGACGTTGATGCTCAGTGCGCCGAAGCGGCGCGGCGGGGCTGTCTCTCGCTCGGCGGGTGCGGTGGCTGTTTGCAGGATGCGGGGTCGCCGCAGCATGGCGCGGATGCGCGCGACCAGCTCGCGGGGACTGAAGGGTTTAGTGATGTAGTCGTCGGCGCCGACGGTGAGGCCGAGCACGGTATCCAGTTCGGTGTCACGGGCGGTGAGCATGACGACGTAGGCGTCGGAGAAGGTCCGCAATTGCCGGCAGACCTCGAGTCCGTCGATGCCGGGTAGACCGAGGTCAAGGATGACGACATCGGGATCCAGGTCGCGTGCGACGGCGATTGCGTCGACACCGTTACCGGCGACGACGGCTTCGAACTGCTCGCGTTCGAGATAACTGGCCACTACTTCGGCCAGGGGGAGTTCGTCGTCGACGACCAGCGCGCGGTATCCCTTCGCGCTCTCAGGCGCGCCCAGGTGGTGGTGCTGCATGTCCATATGGTGCCTGCTGGTGCGCCCGTAACCAGGTATGGCTGACCGGGCGGCTCGATCTTCAGCAGATCTTCACACGACTCATACCGTTTTCCTCCTGCGGTGGGGTGAGGCTCACTGCGGAGGAGGGCCTGACATGCGTTGGCTGATGGACGTGTGCCCGAACAGTCTCGGGTGGCAAGCGTGGCTGATCCTGTGTGCCGTGGTCGTGGTGCTGTGGGCGGCTGCGATCGCCGGCGCGACGGCGCTATTTAACGCCTCTCGCTGGCCGCGTCGTTCGGGGCGGTCTGACGTGCCTGAGGAGGCCGATTCGCAGCGGCCGCACCGCGGCGCACTGACCGGTACACCTGCGCGGCATCGCGGCG
>Ga0208328_1000803_pt1 | contig 12615 bp, 12 predicted proteins | sample DeeseametaMP2633_FD_184170 | JGI IMG/M metagenome (GOLD analysis project Ga0208328, IMG submission 184170) | Marine microbial communities from the Deep Atlantic Ocean - MP2633 (SPAdes) | ecosystem: Environmental > Aquatic > Marine > Unclassified | place: Northeast of Antigua and Barbuda, North... | reverse complement strand
GGCTCTACCAGTGCGAGTGTTCACTCGTCACCGGCAACCCACGTCCGATTGCAGCCCGAGGCCTTCGGCCTCGAGTCAGCCCTCATACCGTCTAGCCGTGCGGAACTGGACGTGATTGCCGAGTTCTTCGGGGTGCCAGTCTGTTACCTCACCAACACGAGGGTTCGGACCGGAATCGACGCTCAGCTTCACCTCGTGAAGGTCATGCGTGATGCTGGGGACTTAAGACCCGTGCATGGGTCGACCCTCCCCGCTTTGGCTGACACCGAGGGCGACCGCCCCGCGTACATCGGTGAGCTACTGGACCGCAGTTCCGGATCACTTGCACATGAGTAGGTCGAATCACTCTCCCTGGCAATCGAGTCAAAGCGACGCTTGCGCAACATGTGGCGAGGTCATCCCCGAAGGGGAAGCCGAGTTCGGCAGCCGTATCGGTGTTCCCCACCACGCCACCTGCTTGTCGATGCCTGAGACGTTGAAAGCGAAGATCTCCCGGTGTCCCGTCTGCGGTCACATGGAGGGGCGTCACCTTGAGGTGACGGATTTCGATGAATCGAGCGGAAAGCTACGTGCGAGGCCATCCCGATGCACCTGCGGATGTGACTACTACCTGAAGCCGCGCGGGGTCGGCTGAGATGAATCTAGGTGGTGTAGAAAAATGGTGATAGGCGATATGCCTGCAGAGCCGCGCACCGGCCATATGTGGCTGTGTCAACCCGATCTGGGACCACGATGACGGCCTGACTGGGACCCACCTGGCACCGGCTAATCACGCCCTTGGTCTCGGTGGTCACTGCCGAGTGGCGAGGGCTATAGGTATCTGCAGACCTGATCGGGGCTACAGGTTTCGGGCTCTGGGAGGGCTGCATCGTCGCGGAGCGCAGCCACGTTGTCGCGAAGTGTTGTGAGGTCGGCGATCTGCGCGTCGATGTCGGCAAGGCGCGCGTCCAGCAGGTCACGTACGTGGCCGCAGGGAGCTTGGCCGTGGTCGCGGATGTCGAGGATCTGCTTGATCTGGGCGAGGGTGAGCCCGGCCGCTTGGCCGCGGTGGACGAAGTCGATCCGGCTGACCGCGTCGGGGGTGTAGTCGCGGTAGCCGGCCGGTGTGCGTTCGGCCGGGGGCAGCAGCCCTTGCTCTTCGTAGAACCGCAGAGTCTTGGTGGTCGTGCCTGCCGCCTCGGCGAGTTCTCCGATCCGCATCCCGGCCTCCATCGTGTCGCAGGTCTCGCTTGACCTTCCCCTTTACTGGAAGGTCCAGTATCGCTGCATCAGGAGCGTTTCCCAACAGTTCTGGGAGGAATCGGGATGCAGACCAGGTACGACCTCGCGATCATCGGATCCGGCGGCGGTGCGTTCGCGGCGGCCATTCGTGCGACCTCTCTGGGCAAGTCGGTGGTGATGGTCGAGCGTGGCACGTTCGGCGGCACGTGTGTGAACACCGGCTGCGTGCCGTCGAAGGCACTGATCGCAGCCGCGGAGGCCCGGCACGTGGCCGCGGACGCGCCGACCCGGTTCCCGGGCATCGCCAGCGTCGCGGGCGCGGTGGACATGCCGGCCCTGATCGGCGGAAAGCAGGATCTCGTCGAGGCCCTGCGGGGTGAGAAGTACGTCGACGTCGCCGACTCCTACGGTTGGCAGGTCCGCCGCGGCAACGCCGCGTTCGCCGGCACTCCGGATTCGCCCCTGCTCGAGGTCGCCGCGGCGGATGGCAGCGTCGAGACCATCGAGGCAGCGCAGTACCTGGTGGCCACCGGGTCCCGTCCCTGGGCCCCGCCGATCCAAGGGTTGGAGGAGGCCGGGTACCTGACCTCGACTACGGCGATGGAGTTGACCGAGGTCCCCGACTCGCTGCTGGTGCTCGGTGGTGGCTACGTGGCCCTGGAGCAGGCGCAGCTGTTCGCCCGGCTCGGGTCGACGGTGACCCTGCTGGTTCGGTCCCGGCTCGCGTCGAAGGAGGAGTCGGAGGTCTCCAAGGCGCTGCAGGAGGTCTTCGCCGATGAGGGCATCCGGGTGGTCCGCCGAGCGGTCCCGACCCGCGTGACCCGCGACGCCGCCACCGGCCAGGTGGTGGTGACCGCGGACGTCTCCGGTGGCGCGCAGGAGTTCCGCGCCGACGAGGTTCTGGTCGCTCTCGGCCGCCGACCGGTGACCGACGGGCTCAACCTCGACGCGGTCGAGGTGAAGACTGGCGAGGTCGGCGAGATCGTGGTCACCGACCAGCTGCAGTCCTCCAACCCGCGGATCTGGGCGGCCGGTGACGTGACCGGGCACCCCGAGTTCGTCTATGTCGCCGCCCACCACGGCACCGTGGTCGCCGAGAACGCCTTCACCGACGCCGAGCGGTCGGTGGACTACATGCGGCTGCCCCGGGTCACGTTCACCAGTCCCGCGATCGGCGCAGTCGGGATGACTGAGGCCCAAGTCCTCGCGGCCGGGATCCGCTGCGACTGCCGGGTGCTCCCGCTGGAATACGTGCCGCGAACGCTGGTCAACCGGGACACCCGCGGCTTCATCAAGATGGTCGCCAACGCCGACACCGGCGAGATCCTCGGCCTGACCGCGGTCGCCAAGGACGCCGGCGAACTGGCCGCCGCGGGCGTCCACATCATCGGCAAGACCATCGCCGAGGTCGCCGACGCCTGGGCGCCTTACCTGACCATGACCGAGGGCATCCGGATCGTCGCGAAGGCCTTCACCACCGACGTCTCCAAGCTCTCCTGCTGCGCCTGACCCGCACCCACCCCACTCAACGAAGGAGGCATCCGCGATGTCGGACCTCAGCACCCAACTGCCCCAACGACTCACCCGACCCGAGGAGACCGGCCTTGACGCCGGCCTGCTGATCCCGCTGCTGCGGCCGCTCGTCGACGGCGACCCCGTCACCGTCGAGCAACTCGCCGCGGCTGCGAGCCGCACCCTCGATGACGTACGGCGCGGTCTCGCGGCGGTGCCGGACACCGAGTACGACGATCAGGGCCGGATCATCGGCCAGGGCCTCACCCTGCGCCCCACCCCGCACCGGTTCACCGTGGCCGGTGAGGAGCTCTACACCTGGTGTGCGCTGGACACGCTGATCTTCCCCGCCCTGCTGGACCGCCCGGCAAAGGTGGAGTCGGCCTCCCCGGTCAGCGGCGAGCCGGTTCGGGTCAACGTCGACCCCACAGAAGGTGCAACCAGCGTCGATCCGCCCACCGCGGTGGTGTCGCTGGTGAACCCGGAGCAGATCACCTCGATCCGTTCCTCCTTCTGCAACCAGGTGCACTACTTCACCTCCCCCGAGGACGCCGCGGGCTGGCTGGCCGAGCACCCCGGCGCGGAGGTGGTCCCGGTGGCCGAGGCGTGCCGGATCGGGGCCGCCCTCGCCACCGGCCTGCTCAACCGCCTCCAGGCGCCCGCCGCGGCCGACGACAGCCACAGCTGCTGCTGACCCATACCCACTGAAGGGAATGAGAACACCGATGATGTCCAACCACGACGATCGCCCGGGAGGCAGCGGCCTGCTCCTCGGAGCCGGCGCCGCGCTGCTCATGGTCGCCTGTTGCGCCTTGCTCCCCATCCTCATCGCCGGTGGCGCGATCGCCGGTATCGGCGCGTTCCTCCGCAACCCGTGGGTCATCGGCGCCGGGATCGCCCTGGCGATCCTCGCGCTGATTGCCATCTCCCGCCGCGGCGGCGGCACCGCCGGCCACGGCTGCTGCCCGCCCATGCCCACCAACGAAAACGTCGACCCGAAGGACGAGCAGAACCGATGAGAATCACCCGCCGCCACCACGCCGCGCTCTCGATCGCCGCCGTACTCGCCGCCGGATCGCTGACCCTGACCGCCTGCGGCAACAGTGCCGACCCCGCGACCGCCGGTTCCGGTTCACCCGCCACCGTGACCAGCGTCGATGGCCAGCAGATCAGCCTGCCCGCCAACGGGAAGCCCACCGCGGTGTTCTTCTTCTCCGTCGGGTGCGGCGAATGCGTCAACGGCGTCCGGTCCCTCGGCGAGGCCGCCACCACCGCCGAGAACGCCGGCACCGTGGCAAGCTTCCTCGCCGTCGACATGGACCCCGGCGAATCCAAGGCCCTGATCGGCGACTTCATGGAGTCCGTCGACGCCGAACACGTACCGGCCGCAATCGACGATGGCGCGGCACTCTCCCGGCGATTCGAGGTGGCCGCTCTGTCCACCCTGATCGTCGTCGACGCCGACGGCACGGTGACCTTCCGCGCCACCGACCCCGACGCCGCGACGATCACCGCCGAACTGGCAAAGGCCGGAGCCTGACCCATGGGCGGACTGCTCACCCTCGCCTTCGCGGCCGGCATGGTCGCGCCCGTGAACCCGTGCGGGTTCGCGCTACTCCCGGCCTGGATCACCCACACCCTCGGCGACACCGATGCCTCAACGGTCCCGGTGCGGCTGCTGCGGGCGCTGCGGGCCGGTCTCGTGTTGGCGGTGGGGTTCGCCGGCACCCTCGCGGCAGCTGGCCTGGTAGTCAGCGCCGGCGCCCGAGGGCTGATTCGCGCCGCGCCGTCGCTTGGCCTGGCCGTCGGCATCCTGCTGGTGGTTCTCGGCCTGTGGATGCTAGCCGGACGCTCGGTCTCGGTGCGGGTGCCTCGGATCCCCGGCCGGGCAGCCGCGGGACTCCCACCCACTGCCCGGATGGCTGCGTTTGGGGTCGGCTACGCGCTGGCTTCGCTGTCGTGCACGTTCGGGGTGATCCTCGCGGTCATCGCGCAGGCGCAGGCCACCTACAGCTATGCCGGGCTCCTGCTCGTCTTCGGTGTCTACGCTGCTGGCTCGGCGACCGTCCTGCTGCTGCTCGCCCTGGCCACCGCCGCGGCAGGCAGCGGACTCACCCGCCACGTCGCGCGATTGGCCCGCCATGGCCCACGGGTCACCGCTGTCGTCCTGCTGCTCACCGGCGCCTATCTGGCCTGGTACTGGTACCCGGCGGCCACCAGCGACGCCCCGGTCGCCGCGGGCCGTGGTGGCGGACTCACTGACGTCTCCGCGGTGGTCTCCAGCTGGATCCAGACACGGGCGACACTCATCGGCGCGCTCGCTGCCGCGTCTGCGCTGGTAGTGCTGGCGCTCGGGGTTCTCCAGCGACGCCGCCGGATCCTTCGGGGGCGCCCGATGACCACGCGGGACAGCACGCAGTGACAGCCCACCGGGTGCGGCGTGCGCACGAAACAGGCTCGGTTGATTGCGTCACCGCGACGCGTTCCCTGACCGGGTCGACGCCAGCCGGTAGGAGTCGGTACCAGTTTCGATGATGTTGCCGCCGAAGGTGAGGCGGTCGACGATGGCCGCGCACAGGCGCGGGTCCGTGAAGGTCTTGGTCCAGCCGGCGAAGCCCTCGTTGGACGCGATTGCCACGCTGTTCTTCTCCTCTCGCTCGGTGAGGACCTGGAAGAGGAGTTCGGCGCCGCGGCGGTCCAGTTCCATGTAGCCGAGCTCGTCAATGCAGAGCAGGTCGACGCGGCCGTAACGAGCGATCGTGCGGGCCAACTGCTTCTCATCGGCTGCTTCTACAAGCTCGTTCACCAGCCTCGTGGCGAGGGTGTACTTTACCCGGAATCCCTTTTCCGCGGCTGCGGTCCCCATGCCGATGAGCAGGTGAGACTTGCCGGTGCCGGAATCCCCGATCAGGCACAGCGGCTGGCCCTTCCGCACCCACTCGCCGGTCGCCAACTGGTGGATGGTGGCGGGGTTGATGTTCGAGTTGGCGTCGAAGTCGAAGTCCGCGAGGAACTTGCTCCGCGGGAACCCGGCGCCGTTCACGCGCCGGATGGTGGACCGACGGTCGCGGTCGTCGCACTCGGCCAGGAGCAGCTCGGCGAGGAATCCGGTGTAGGTCAACTGGTCCTTGTTCGCCGCCGCGACCGCGTCGCCAAGCAGGGCCCGCATGGTCGGGAGCCGGAGCCTCCGGCAGGCCTGGTCGACCGCCGCTACGGCGGCTTCCTCGGTCAGGCCGCGGCGGCGGCGCAAGGTGGTGGTCACGCTGGTGACTGTGCTCATCGGGGTGCTCCGCTCTCATCGGGACTCATCGGGTCGGGGTGGTGGTCGGTGCCGGTGCGGCGGCCGAGCAGTTGCTGGTATTTCTCCATCGACGGCAGCGGCCGGGTGTCGGGCGGGAGGCCGGCGATGACCGCGGCCGGGTCGAGCAGCAGGCGTTCGGTGAGGGACACGACCTTCCGGCTGCGCTTGGCGTCGCCATCTCGTCGTTCGCCATCGCTGGGCTGCGCAACGGGATGACGGTCTGAACTGGCCCCGGTGGGCGCTGCGAGGGTGGTGTGCAGGCGTGCTTCGACCGCGACCACATCAGCTGAGACTGCACCGACGCTCACTGCGGCGAGCAGCCCGGCTTCGACTTCGTCGGCGGCCATGGCGCGGTGCAGTAGGAGCACGTCGATCAGTTCCCGGGTGCCGACCGCATCCCCGAGCCGCCTGCGGGCGTTCGCCCAGAACGCCTCATGCGCAGGCGTGAACGCCCCCGATTCGCGGGCCTGCGCCAACGCGGTGGAGCCTGGCAATGCGCCCGGCTTACCCTTGAGCACCTCGAGGTAGTGGTCGAGGTTCACCGACTGGCCACCCCTTGTGATGACGCGGGCGTGCCGGGCGATCTGGAGTCGGCCGTCGAACACGACGACCTCGGATGCGCGCAAGGAGACGCGGACGCGGCGGTGGATGAACCGCGCCGGGACGGAGTACCGGGCCATGCGGACGGTGATCATCGCGGAGCGGTCGACCATCGGGTTCAGCATCAGCCCGGGGTCGAACCCCTCGACCGGGAGCGGCGCGAGGTTCTCGCGTTCGGTCGCGAAGTCCTCGCCGACGGTCCGGATCCGCGACGAGATCCGTCGGCGGTCGTCGGCGGCGTCCAAGGCACGGACCTTCTCGTTCAGCTCGTCGAGCGAGTCGACGACGGGCATGGGCACGAGGTGCTGGCGGCGGAACCGGCCGACGTCGCCTTCCACACCGCCCTTCTCATGTGCCCCGGCGATGCCCGGCTGGCAGTAGAACGCGTCGAACCCGAAGTGAGAGCGGAACAGCACCCAGCGGTCGTTCTCTACCCGCTCACGACCGCGCGCGTTGACGACCCGGGTGACTGCGGCGGTGAGGTTGTCGTACCGGACGTGCCGGGCGGGGATGCCGCCGATCTCGTTGAACGCGGCGATGTGGCCCTCGAGGAACGCCTCTTGGCCTTGGGTGGCGTAGATCCGGTGCACCGCCTTCCCGGAGTAACTCAACCTGAATGTGAAGAGGAAGACCTTCGTCTTCACCCCGGCCAGGATGACGTAGAGCTCGCCGAAGTCGACTTCTGCTTCTGCGCCTGGCGCGTGCTCCTGGGGGATCATGACTTCGACCCGGCGGCCAGCTTCGAGGCCGATCTGCGTGCGGCGGATGCGGACGTAGTCGCGAACCGTCGAGTACGACACCTCAATGGCGTCGTGTTCCTCGATGAGGCGGACGTGGATCCGGCGGGCGGTGTGCCGTTGCTTCCGCGGCGCCTCAAGGTCGGCGCGGAGCATGTCGTCGATGGCCGACTTGAACGGATCCAACCGGGGCGAGGAACGCACCGGGGTCTTCCGCGGCGGTGGTTCCGCGGACGTGAGGGCCCGGCGAACGGTGCCGCGTCCGACTTGGTGCTTGCGTGCGAGCGCTCGGATCGACATGCCCTCGACCCGGGCGTCCCGACGGATCGCAGCGAACAGTTCCACACGCACCCTCATCCCGAAACCCACTTCCGGTGCCGCGAGGACCGCTGGATGCGGGTCCTCCTGACGCCACGGAAGTGGGTCCAGATCAAGCCGTCACGACGCCACGCCGAAGCCCGGGTGGGTCCCGAATCAGACCGTCACACTGGTCCCGAATCAGACTGTCACCGCCAGTGCAGTACAGTCTTCCGTACGGCGTGCTGATCCACGCAAGCCTCGGGAGGACAAACATGGAGATCTCGACGCCCGACAACAATGTCGCACCTGACTTCGACGGCCTGCGGGCAATGTTCGTCAACTGCACTTTGAAGAAGTCGCCCGAGCGCAGCCACAGTCAGGGTCTGGTCGATATCAGTACCGCACTGATGAAAAGGCATGGCGTGGAGGTAGATCAGATTCGGGCTGTCGATCATGCCATCGCCACCGGGGTCTACCCGGACATGACAGAGCATGGCTGGGAAACCGATGACTGGCCGGCACTCTATGAGCGCATCATGGCTGCCGACATCCTTGTTCTCGTCGGTCCGATATGGCTTGGCGACAACAGTTCAGTGATGAAAACCGTCATCGAACGGCTCTACGGATGCTCGGGCATACTCAACGACGCCGGGCAGTACGCGTATTACGGGCGGGTGGCCGGGTGCCTCATCACCGGCAATGAGGACGGCATCAAACACTGCGCGATGAACATTCTCTACAGCCTGCAGCATCTCGGCTATGTGATTCCGCCACAAGCGGATGCGGGTTGGGTGGGGGCTGCCGGTCCGGGCCCGTCTTACCTCGACGAAGGGTCCGGAGGGCCGGGCAACGACTTCACCAACCGCAACACCACCTTCATGACCTACAACCTGATGCACATCGCATCGCTGCTGCGCGCAGCCGGTGGATTTCCCGCGTACGGCAATCAACGCGCAGCGTGGGATGCCGGTTCACGATTCGGATTTGCCAATCCCGAGTACCGGTAAGTGCGGGAAAACGATTGCCAATGACACCATTGCCACCCCATGGCAGTCCGGAAGCACTGTCATGAATCCGGCCACCACGGTTCGAGCTGTGCCCAAAGTCGGGTGTCCCGCTGACTCACCCTCGGCACTGGCCGAGCGGTTCGAACGTGAAGCCATGCCGTACCGTGCCGCCCTGCTCCGCACTGCCCGGCGACTCACGCGTCGGGAGGTAGACGCCGAGGACCTGGTGCAGGACACAATGATGAATGCATTCAAGGGATTCCACCGTTTTCAGTCGGGCACCAATCTGAAAGCATGGCTCTATCGGATCATGCACAACCGATGGATCAGCGCGTACCGGATGAAACAACGTCGGCCGGAAGAATTCTGTCTCGACACGAGTGCTGACATCGATATCGCCGTTCTCGCTTCGTGTTCGACGCGGTTCGCACGTTCGGCTGAGGACGAGGCCATGGACGGTCTATCCGACGGCCAGATAGACGAAGCACTTCGGTCGCTGCCGGAGGGGTTCCAGAAGGTGCTGTACTACGTAGGCGTCGAGGGTTTCACCTGTGCCGACACTGCGATCCTTTTGGGAATTCCGGTTGGCACGGTCATGTCCCGCCTATCGCGGAGCCGCGTGCGACTGCGTGTACAACTGGCAGGCTACGCGGACGGTTCAGGAGCCCGGCCATACCGTCGTCCACCTGCCCGATAGTCGCTGCCACCAGCGGGCGTCCGTATCGCGTGCCACATGTACCGGACCTGCCCGGTTCATCAGTGGTCGCGGTGTGGTTCCAACAGTGCGGCCTGCCCGACCGAATGGCGTGCACGCCGCAGCCAGTCGTGGGTTGCGGCGTGGGACTGTTCGGTCAGCAACGCGGCTTGGGAGAAGTCAGTTGGCGCGACGCGCACGGGGCAAAGCGGTGGGACGACGCGGATGTCGACAATGCTCTCGAAGCGATCGACGTCGTTGGCGAGCCTCTGATTGATCGCGATCGTCACTGCGTGCATTGCCAAACCCAAGGCGCCTTTGGGTGCAGACCGCAGGGCGCAGGCGTAGCCGGTTGGCAACACGTAGATGACGTCGGCGCCGAGCCCCACGGCATGCGAGAGCGGGGTGTTGTTGACGACCCCGCCGTCCATGAGGTCCCGGCCGTCGATACGCACTGGCGGGAGGATCGCAGGTATGGCTGCACTTGCTGCGATGGCGTCGGCCGCGTCGCCCGACGAGAGCAGCACATCTTCCCCGGACAGCACATCGGTTGCCACGCAATGAAAAGACGTGGGAGCATCTTGGAGCAACTGGAAGCGTAGATGCTGTCGCAAGATTCGTCGTAATCCGGTACCAGAAGCGAAGTGTCGGCGTTGTCCGAAGATGCAGAGCACGCTGGTACCGAAGCGCGTGGGGAATACGTCCCGCCGCGACAATGAGTGCCATACCCGAATCAGATCCGTGGTTCCATCGACATCGGGACGGGCGGCCACCCACCCCCCGTTGACTGCACCCACCGATGTGCCGATGATGATGTCCGGCGTGACGCCCGCCTCGAACAAACTGAGGAGCATCCCAGCCTGCACCGCGCCCAGACTTCCTCCTCCGGAGAGCACAAAGGCCGTCACCATGATGGTGTGCGTATGGACGTCGAACGCGGCTCCCGCCGGTGTTTTGGTATCGTGCAGAAATCCTTCTTCCCTTGCAACAGATAGTGATTCACGACAATGCAGCACCGGACGAGCCGGGAGGGGTCGGTTCCCTTCGTCGGGCGAGGAGAGGGTTCCAGATCTGATTGATCGACGGATGCGGCGCCACGACGTGGCGGAGTGTCTCGACCGGCACCTTGGCGACGATCGCGAGTGTGGCCGCTTGGGCCAGTTCGGCGAACTCGGGTCCGACGAACGTTGCGCCGAGCAGCGTGTCGGTGTCGGCGTCGATGACCAGTTTCGCCCAGGCGTCGAAGCCGTCGCGGAAGATGGCGAGGTCGGGCACGGCCTCCGGGTACCGGGCGGTGGTCGTCGTGACCGCGAATCCGTCGGCGCGCGCCTGGCTTTCGGTTCGTCCCACCTCGACGACCTGCGGGTCTGTGTAGACGACCTGCGGAAGGTTGTGCCGGTCGCGGGCGATGAGTTCATCGACGCCGAGCTGGCGGCCTCGTGCGCGGGCGGCAATGATGTCGGCGACGACGACTGCGTGATACTGAGACAGGTGCGATAAGAGTGCGCGTCCGGTGGTATCGCCCATCGCGTACAGCCAGGTGCCGTCGACTCCGAGTGCCTGCAGGTGGTCGTCGACGGTGACGAACTCTCCGCCCTTCAGACCGACGGTCTCCAAACCGAGGGCATCGGTGTTGACCACACGTCCCGCGGCTACGACGATTTCGTCGACCTCGAAACTCTCGTCGCCGACGGTGGCGATGACCGCGCCGCCCGCGACGGGTCGGTTCACGCTGGAAAGACGAGCATGGAAGCGAAGGTCAACCCCGTTGCGCCGCAACGACTCGGTGACCATCTCGCTGGCGACGGTCTCGGAGTTGCGCAGCAGGGTGTTGCCGCGTGCGAGCAGGGTGACCTTGGAGCCCAGGCCGGCGAGGATGGTGGCGAACTCGACGGCGACGACCCCACCGCCGATGATCAGGGTTCGTGGAGGCACATGCGTCATGCCGGCCAGCTCGCGGTTGGTCCAGGGGCGCGCCTCGGCCAGTCCTGGTACATCGGGGATGGCGGGGCGCGTTCCGGTGGCGAGCACGACCGCCTGCCGCGCTCGGACGGTCTCCTCACGGCCGTCCGGGTGGGTCACGGTGACCTCCCGGGCACCGGCGAGCCGACCTTGGGCGTGGAGCACCGTAAGCCCGCTCTGCTGCAGCGCCGCGGTGACGCCCTCATCGTTGAGATGATCGACGATCGCGTCGCGCTTGGCGAAGACGGCGGCGACGTCCAACTGCCCCGGCCCCACGGTTTCCCGGACGCCGGGAACGGCCTTCGCCAGACCCAGTACCTCGATCGGACGCAGCAGTGTCTTGGTCGGATTGCACGCCCAGTAATGGCATTCACCACCGATGAGGCGCTCCTCCACAAGAGCCACCTCCAGCCCTTCGGCGATGAGGTATTGCGCCGCTGAGGCGCCGCCGGGGCCACCGCCGATGACGATTACGTCGAATTCCGAATCTTCACTCATATCAGCCTCTGTCTTGGTCGGCTCGTGCTTGCGCGGTATGGATGGACACTTCAGAGCGCAGGGTGCGATGCACCGGGCATCGGTCGGCGATGTCGAGTAGCTTGGCGCGTTGATCGGCATCGAGCGGGCCAACGAGGGTGATATCGCGTTCGATCCGGTCGACCATCCCCGTGGCGGTCTCGCATTCCGCGCAATCCTCGGCGTGGATGCGGAAGTGGCGCGAGTCAACGATGACACGTTCGAGTGGCCACCGCTTCCGATCGGCATACATGCGCACCGTCATCGACGTGCAGGCGCCGAGTGCGGCGAGGAGCAAGTCGTACGGGGTCGGGCCGGCGTCATCGCCGATGGGGCGGGGTTCGTCCGCGGTCAGTCGATGCCGGCGCGCACTGATCTGCTGGGTGAGTCTGCCGGGTCCGCTCTCAGCGACCTGCACGGCACCGTCGGCAGGGTCATCAGTGTTCAGATCGGCGGTCGTCGTGTGCGCCACGTAATTGCTCGACCACGCGGCGAGGACGCTCGCCGCGTACTCGGCGTCGGCCCGATCGCTGAGCAGGTGGTCGGCGCCGTCGAGAGCGATGAACGACTTCGGATGCCGCGCGGTGTCGAAGATGATCCGCGCGTTGTTCACCGACACCACCTCGTCGAGCGGGGAATGCATGACGAGCAGCGCGGCGTCGAGCGTGGAGATGCGCTCACACTGCGGTTGCATTGCGATATCGTCCAGAAACTCGCGACGCACCCGGAACGGCCGCCCACCGATCGATACGGTGGCCTCACCCG
>Ga0208328_1000802_pt1 | contig 12622 bp, 7 predicted proteins | sample DeeseametaMP2633_FD_184170 | JGI IMG/M metagenome (GOLD analysis project Ga0208328, IMG submission 184170) | Marine microbial communities from the Deep Atlantic Ocean - MP2633 (SPAdes) | ecosystem: Environmental > Aquatic > Marine > Unclassified | place: Northeast of Antigua and Barbuda, North... | reverse complement strand
GACGACGCGCACGGCGTACGTCGGCACCCGCACCGCCTCGTCGTCGAGGCACACGCCGTCGCTGAGCCGGTAGGGCTGCTTGTGCATCGGCGATGCGACGAAGGGTACGCCGCCCCTGGTGCCGACGATGCCCCGCGAGAGCACCGAGGCGCCGCTCGCCGGGTCGAGGTTGGACAGCGCGTGCACCTCGTCGAGGTGGTCGCGGAAGACCGCCACCGCCTCCCCGTGCACCAGCGCGGTCACGCCGGACTCACGCGCGACAGCCTCGAGCGGGCAGACCGCCACCCACGTCACCGGCTCCACCGCCGCGGTCACGGGGTCACCACCGGCGCACCCACGGGGATCGTCGTGCCCAGCGGCACCGGGTCGGCCGGCTTGATCTGCTCCCGCTCGGTCTCGAACGCGATGTGCGGGTCCGGCACGCCGGGGGCGTTGACGAACGACACGAAGCGGGCGAGCTTCTCGGGGTCCTCGACGGTGGCCCTCCACTCGTCGAAGTACGTCGCCACGTGCCGCTCCATCGCTGCCTCGAGCTCCGACCCGAGCCCCAGCACGTCGTCGACGACGACCGCCCTGAGCCGCTCCAGGCCGCCCTCGAGCGAGTCGACCCAGGGGGCCGTGCGCTGCAGCCGGTCGGCGGTGCGGATGTAGTACATGAGGTAGCGGTCGAGGTAGCGCACGAGCGTCTCGTCGTCGAGGTCCCCGGCCAGCAGCCTGGCGTGGGCCGGGGTGGCGCCGCCGTTGCCGCCGACGTAGAGGTTCCAGCCCTTCTCGGTGGCGATGATCCCGAAGTCCTTCGACCGCGCCTCGGCGCACTCACGGGCGCAGCCGGAGACGCCGCCCTTCAGCTTGTGCGGTGAGCGGAGCCCCCGGTAGCGCAGCTCGAGCGCGATCGCCATCGCGACCGAGTCCTGCACGCCGTACCGGCACCACGTCGAGCCCACGCACGACTTCACCGTCCGCAGCGACTTGCCGTAGGCGTGACCGGACTCGAAGCCGGCGTCGACCAGGCGCTTCCAGATCTCGGGCAGCTGCTCCACCCGGGCACCGAAGAGGTCGATGCGCTGGCCGCCGGTGATCTTGGTGTAGAGCCCGTAGTCGCGCGCCACCTCGCCGATCACGATCAGCTTCTCGGGGGTGATCTCCCCGCCGGGGATGCGCGGGACCACCGAGTAGGTGCCGTTGCGCTGGATGTTGGCCAGGAACGCGTCGTTGGTGTCCTGCAGGGTGCGGTTCTCGGCCGAGAGCACGTGGCCGTTGAGCTGGCTGGCCAGGATGGAGGCGACGGCCGGCTTGCAGACGTCGCAGCCGCGGCCGGTGCCGTGCGCCTCGACGATCTGGTCGAAGGTGCGGTAACCGTGGATCGCGACGACCTCGAAGAGCTCGGAGCGCGACAGCGCGAAGTGCTCGCACAGCGCGCGGCTGACCTCCTTGCCGGACATGGCGAAGTGGTCCTCGATGATCGCCTTGACGGTGCCGACGCAGGAGCCGCAGGTCGTGCCGGCGGTCGTGCACCTCTTGACCGCCGCGACGTCCTCGCAGCCGCGCTCGTCGACCGCGGCGACGATCTCGCCCTTGCTCACGTTGTTGCACGAGCAGACCTGGGCCTCGTCGGGCAACGCCGCGACGCCGGTGGCCCCACCGCCGCGGGAGGCGGGGAGGATGAGCTCCTCCGGGTTCTCCGGCAGCGGGATGCCCGAGGAGACCATCGGGCGGAGGATGCCGTACGCCGCCGCGTCGCCCACCAGGATGCCACCGAGCAGGCGGGTGCCGTCCTCGGTCACGACCAGCTTCTTGTAGACCCCCGCGACCGCGTCGGAGTAGACGAGCTCGAGGCTGCCCTCGGTCGCGGCGAACGCGTCACCGAAGGACGCCACGTCGACCCCGAGCAGCTTGAGCTTGGTCGACATGTCCGCGCCGGTGAAGGCACCCGGGCCGTCGAGCAGCGCGTCGACGGCGACCTCGGCCATGTCGTAGCCCGGCGCGACCAGGCCGTACATCCGGCCGCCCGGCGCGGCGCACTCGCCGATCGCCTGGATCCGGGGGTCGGAGGTGCGGCACTGCTCGTCCACGAGCACGCCACCGCGCTCGGCGACGACGAGACCGGCCTCGCGGGCCAGGGTGTCGCGGGGGCGGATGCCGGCGGAGAAGACGACGACCTGGGCGTCGACCCGGCTGCCGTCCCCGAAGGTGAGCCCGTCGACCCGCTGCTCCCCGGTGATGACGTCGGTCGCGACCCCGGTGTGGACGGTGACGCCGAGCTTCTCGACGTGCCGGACGAGCGTGGCCCCGCCCGCGTCGTCGAGCTGCACCGGCATCAGCCGCGGCGCCATCTCCACGACGTGGGTCCGCAGGCCGAGCTGGACCAGGGCGTTGGCCGCCTCGAGCCCGAGCAGCCCGCCGCCGATCACGACACCACTGGTCGCGTGCTCCGAGGCTGCCCGGATCGCGTCGAGGTCCTCGATGGTGCGGTAGACGAAGCAGCCGTCCAGGTCGCGTCCCGGCACCGGCGGGACGAACGGGGCCGCCCCGGTGGCGAGGACGAGCCGGTCGTAGGCGAGCACCTCGCCGTCGGCGAGCCGCACGGTCCGCGCGGCCGGGTCGATCGCCGACACGACCGTCGCGACCCGCAGGGACACCCGCGGGTCGTCGTACTCCCCGCCGGGCAGGAGCGAAAGCTCCTCGGCGCTGTCGGCGGCGAAGTAGGAGGTGAGCGCGACCCGGTCGTACGCCGGACGCGGCTCCTCCCCGAGCACGACCACGTCGTGGGTCTCGGTGAGTCCGCGTTCGACCGCGGCCTGGACGAACCGGTGACCGACCATGCCGTGGCCGACCACGACGATGCGCTGGCGATGGGTGGGGCTCATGCGTCCAGCCTCGGCCGCGCTGGTTGCCCGACCGTCACGCCTCGTGACGACTCGTGTGACACCTGGCTCACGACCTCACGAGCCCGCAGCCGACCCGACGGAGGGCGGTCGGTCCGGAGGGTGTGCCGTGAGAGGGGGTCACGAGACACCCTCCAGTCGGGCGCGATCGCCCAGCAGCGTCACGCAGGCCTGCTCGCAGCCGCCGCAGCCGGTGGTGGCGCGGGTGGTCTCGCGCAGGTGCTCCAGCGACGAGCAGCCGCGCACCTCGCCGGCCGACACGCCGGCGCACGCGCACACCTCCGCGGCGTCCGGCAGCACGGGGGGCTCGGAGACCGGGTCCGGCAGCAGCAGGTCACCGGGTTCGCGGACCCCGAGGACCGTGCCGCGGTCGTAGTGCTGCGTGATCAGCCCGACCCGGGAGAGGTCTCCGACCAGCGCGGCGGCCACGATCACGCCGTCGCGGACGACGAGCCGGGAGTGCTTGCCGGCGACGGGGTTGGACACCTCCACGACCTCGCCCTCCTCGCCGACCGGGTCGCCCAGCACCGCGACGTCGAGGTCGGTCGCCCGCAGCCGGGCCACCGAGCGGGAGCCCTCGTGGACGACGTCGGCGCCGCACAGCCGCGCCGCCAGCAGCTGGGCCTGCTCCCAGGCCGGCGGCACGAAGCCGGTGGTCACGCCGCGGTGCTCGGCGCAGTCCCCGATCGCGTGGACGCGGGGGTCGGTGGGCGAGGTGAGGTGGTCGTCGACCACGACCCCCCGGCGGACCTCGAGCCCGGCGCCACGCGCCAGTGCGGTGCTCGGCCGACCACCCGCCGTGAGGACCACCAGGTCGGTGTCGAGCACGACACCGGTGTCCAGCCGCAGGCCGACCCCGGCCTCGGGGCCGCCGTGCTCGTGGAGGCGCACCACCCGCGCCCCCGTGTAGACCGTCGTGCCGAGCCGGGTCAGGCTGCGGGCGAGGACCTTCCCCGCCGGCGCCGACACCTGGCGGTGCAGCACGTGCTCGGCGCCCTCGACCACCTCCGTGGCCACCCCGCGCAGCGACAGCGCCCGCGCGACCTGGAGCCCCAGCAGCCCGCCGCCCACGACGACGGCACGGCGCGCGCCCGGCGTCGCGGCCAGGAGCCCCTCGCAATCGGCGAGCGAGCGGAACGCGTGCACCCGCGGGTGCAGCGACCCGTCGTGGCGCACCAGCCCCCGGATCGGCGGCAGGGTGGGGATCGAGCCGGTCGCCAGGACCAGCCGGTCGAAGGGGACGAGGGTGCCGTCGACGAGCATCACGTCGCCGTGCTCGCGGTCGACCGCGAGCACCCGGGTGCCGGTCCGCAGGTCGATCCCGCGCCCGGCGTACCAGTCCGGCGAGCGCAGGGTCAGCGCGTCCGGCGCGTGGGTGCCCTCGAGGACGGCCGAGAGCAGGATCCGGTTGTACGCCGGCACGGGCTCGTCCCCGAGCACGGTCACGTGCCCGGCGTACCCGCCCGCGACCAGCCCCTCCACGAGGCGGGTCGCGGCCATGCCGTGCCCGACGACGACCAGCCGCTCGCCGGCGGGTGGGGTCTCGAGGCTCGCTCCGCTCGCACCTCGACCATCGACGTCCCGCTGGTCGAGGTGCGAGGCGCGCCAGCGCCGAGCCTCGAGACCACCGTCCCCACTCATGCCGCCTCCACCCGCGCGGCGCACACCTTGAACTCCGGCATCCGGCTGGCCGGGTCGAGCGCGTCGTTGACCAGCCGGTTCACGCCGAGCCAGTGGAAGGGCACGAAGACGGTGTCGGGGCGGATCGTGGTCGTGACGCGGGCGGGGACCCGGATCTCCCCGCGCCGGGTGCGCACGGTGACCGGCATCCCGTCGGCGACGCCGAGCCGGCCGGCCAGCAGCGGGTGCATCTCTGCGAAGGCCCCGTCGTCGGGGAGGTCGGCGATGCGGCGGGTCTGGGCGCCGGACTGGTACTGCGCGAGCACCCGACCCGTCGTCAGGTGGACCGGGTAGTCGGCGTCCACCACCTCGGCCGGCCCGCGGTGGTCTACGGCGTGGAAGCGCGCGCGGCCGTCGGGGGTGGCGAAGGAGTCGGCGAACAGGCGCGGCGTCCCCGGGTGGCCGGGGCTCGGGCACGGCCAGAAGACCCCGTGCTCGGCACGGATCCGGTCGTAGGTGATCCCGGCGTAGTCGGCCTTCCCACCGGCGGAGGCGCGGCCGAGCTCGGCGAAGACCTCCTCCGGGTCGGTCGAGAAGTCGATCGGGGAGCCGAGGCGGGCAGCCAGCCCCGCGATCACGTCGAGGTCCGAACGGACGCCCTCGGGCGCCGGTCGCGCCTGCTGGCGCAGGATCACCCGGCCCTCGAGGTTGGTCATCGTGCCGGTCTCCTCCGCCCACTGCGTCACCGGCAGCACGACGTCGGCCAGCGCCGCGGTCTCGCTCATCACCAGGTCGCAGACCACGAGCAGGTCCAGCGCCTCCAGCCGCTCCTGCACGTGGGTCGCCCGCGGCGCGGAGACGACGATGTTGGAGCCGTGCACCAGCATCGCCCGCGGGCCGCCGGGGGTGCCGAGCGCGTCGAGCAGCTCGTACGCCGACCGGCCCCTGCCGGGGAGGGAGTCCGGCTCCACGCCCCACACGGCCGCGACGTGGGCGCGCGCGGCCGGGTCGTCGATCATCCGGTAGCCCGGGAGCTGGTCGGCCTTCTGGCCGTGCTCACGACCGCCCTGGCCGTTGCCCTGGCCGGTGAGGCAGCCGTACCCGGCGTACTGCCGCCCGGGCATGCCGAGCGCGAGGGCGACGTCGATCCAGGCCAGCACCGTGTCGGAGCCCTGGGCGTGCTGCTCGGCGCCGCGCGCGGTCAGCACCATCACCCGCTCGCGGTCCGCGAGCAGGTCGGCCAGCGCCCGCAGCTCCGAGGCGGCCACTCCCGTGACCCGTTCGACCCGCTCGGGCCACCACGCGGCGGCCGACTCCCGCACGGCCTCGAAGCCGGTGGTGCGCCCGGCGACGTAGGCCTCGTCCACGTGGCCCCCCGCGATGAGCAGGTGCAGCACCCCGAGCGCGAGCGCCAGGTCGGTCCCCGGGACCGGCTGCAGCACGACGTCGGCGCGCTCGGCCGTGGCCGTGCGCCGGGGGTCGATGACGACGACCTGCGCACCGTTCTCACGGGCCCGGTCGAGGTGTCGCGCCGCCGGCGGCATCGTCTCGGCGAGATTGGAGCCGACCAGGACCACGACATCGGCCTGCTCCACGTCGGCGAGCGGGAAGGGCAGCCCCCGGTCGATGCCGAACGCACGGGTCGAGGCCGAGGCGGCCGAGCTCATGCACCAGCGACCGTTGTAGTCGATCTGGCTGGTGCCGAGCGCGACCCGGGCGAACTTCCCGAGCTGGTAGGCCTTCTCGTTGGTGAGCCCCCCGCCGCCGAAGACAGCGACCGCGTCGGGGCCGTGCCCGGCCTGCACCTCCCGCAGGCGCCGGGCGACCAGGTCGAGCGCCTCGTCCCACGTGACGCCGGACCACTCGCCGGTCGACCGGTCACGGACCATCGGGGTGGTCAGCCGCTCGCGGTGGCCCAGCAGGCCGGTCGCCGACCAGCCCTTGCGGCACAGCGCGCCCTCGTTGACCGGGAACTCCGTCCACGGCTCGACCGTCGTGCGGCGCTGACCGACCAGGGTCATGCCGCACTGCAGCGAGCAGTAGGGGCAGTGGGTCCGGGTCCCCCCGGCAGCACCCCTGGAGGTGGCGCCGTCGGAGGCGAGGGGGAGCGCTGTGCCGACACTCATGCGCCGGCCGCCGCCAGCCGCGCACCACGGCGCAGGTAGACCGCCCAGGTCACGAGCGCGCAGACGAGGTAGTAGCCGATGAAGAGGACGAAGGCGTTCTTCACCGAGGACAGCGGGTCCTCGATCCACGGCGCCCCGAACATCATCGGGATGAGGAACCCGCCGAGGGCCCCCACCGCCCCGATGATGCCGACCGCGGCGGAGGACTCCTTGGTCGCCTTGAGGACCGCGGCCCGCCAGGTGTCCGACGTGGGCTCCGGGGCCAGGCCCTCGGTCGCCTCGTAGCGCCAGATGGTGGGGATCATCCGGTACGTCGACCCGTTGCCGATGCCGGTGGCGGCGAAGACCAGCAGGAAGAAGCCGAGGAACAGCGGGAACCACTGCTTGTTGGCCTCCGCGGCGGCGGCCGGGTCGGCGGCGGCGCCGATCGGGGTGAGCTGGGTCAGGGTCCACAGCACGCCGCCGGTGAAGAGCACCATCGCGGAGAACGCACCGACGGTGACGCGGGCGCCACCGAGACGGTCGGACAGCCAGCCGCCGAACGGCCGGGTGAAGGAGCCGACGAGCGCGCCGAGGAAGGCGTAGAAGGCGAAGTTGATGCCGCCGGCCACGGCGCCGGTGGCCGGGTCGATCAGGGAGAAGTTGATCTTGATCAGCAGCGGCATCGCGGCGGAGTACCCGATGAACGAGCCGAAGGTGCCGATGTAGAGGAAGCTCATCACCCAGGTCTGCTTGCGCTTGACGACCGCGGCGGTCTCCTTGGTGGACCCGACCGCGGTGCCGAGGTTGTTCATGAAGAAGTACGCCGCAGCGGCCGCGACCAGGGCGAGACCGACGTACACCCACCCGGCGCGCTCGAGGTGCACGCCGCCCTCGGAGGCCTTGACCAGGCCGAAGATGCCGGCCGCGCCGACGATGACCGGGAGCAGGAACTGGATCACGGCCACGCCGACGTTCCCGCCGGCGGCGTTCAGGCCGAGGGCGGCACCCTTCTTGTCGGCGGGGTAGAAGGCGTTGATGTTCGCCATCGACGAGGCGAAGTTGCCACCGCCCAGGCCGGCGGTCGCGGCGATGAGGACCATCACCCAGTACGGCGTCGAGGTGTCCTGCACCGCGATCACGTAGAGGACCGTGGGGATCAGCAGCAGCAGGGCGCTGACGATGGTCCAGTTGCGGCCGCCGAACTTCGGCACGGCGAAGGTGTAGGGCACCCGGATCAGGGCGCCGACCAGGTTGGGGGCGGCGACCAGGAAGAACAGCTGCTGCGGGGTGTAGCCGAACTGAGCGCCGAGCATGGCGGCCGAGACCGACCAGATCAGCCAGACCGAGAAGCCGAGGTGCTCGGCGAAGATCGACCAGAGCAGGTTGCGGCGGGCGACCTGCCTGCCGCCGTTCTCCCAGAACTGCGGGTCCTCGGGGGTCCAGTCGTCGATCCAGCGGCCGGTACGCCGGCGCGGCGTGAGGGCGGCCGCGCTCGGGGCGGCCTCGGCACCCGGGGCGGGCGCGTCGTGCAGGGTCGTCATGGTGGCTCCTCAGGGCGTCTGGGGCGCGGGCGGGCGCCTTCGACCACCACTGTGAGGAGCCGACGTTTCACGGGCCGTGGCGAGACAGTCTCTGCTCGGTCAACTCCGGCTCACGTCCTCACAGGCCTCACGATCTCACCTCGCCAGGGGTGCGCGAGCGCACTGTGACGCAGTCGAGCCGGCGCGTCCTCACGGAAGGATGCGCCGGCTCGGCAGGACGTGGCCCGGCGGCGGGGCCGGGCGGGCGGGGGTGGAGATGCGGGCGGCAGGACCGGGCGTCAGGCCTCGCGGCGCAGCCGGTACGCCGCGGCGCCGGCCGCCACGCCGCCGCCGATGACCAGGACGATGCCCGGCCCGGGGCGCCAGCCGGCGGTGCCGACCAGGTCGAGCAGGTGCAGCACCTGCCAGCTCGCGAGCCCGACCGCGACGACCGAGAGCACCGCGGCCTGGGCCATCGCCAGCCGCCGCAGCGGCACCATGACGCCCGCGAACCCGAGCATCGCGGCGTAGAACGTCCACAGGCCGGCACCGCTGGTGCCGTTGATGGAGCCGATCGGGGTGTCGATCCAGGGCAGGAACGACCCGAACATCACCATCACCGACGCCCCGAGCAGCAGCCGCTTGGCCGGGTGGGCGCCGCGACGCACGGGACGCGTGGTGCCGGTGGGTGCGGTGGCAGGGGTCGTGGTGGCCATGGAGCGACGGTAGGACTGTGACCGGGCTCACGACAGGGGCCGCGGGCGACGTCGCGCCCGACGGCAAAGCGGTCCGCGACGAGCGGTCGGTCGCGCACGACGAACGGTCGAGCGACCCCGGTGACCCGCCGGTAGCGCGGCCCGGGTCGGCTGCGTCGTACCGCTCGACGCGTGCAGGCGGCCGCTCGCCGCACGGTGTGACCGGAGCCACATCCACCCGTTGCCGAGACCCCCGGCGGGCCGCTGTCATGCGACGAGCGGCGTCGTGTGGCGCCGGTCACCCACGGTCCTCCAGGGGCCGACGGAGGAGGTCGACAAGGATGGATGACGCATCGCGCCAGGCGTACTGGCGCAGCAACCTGCGGTTGATGGCCGTGCTGCTGACGATCTGGGCGCTGGTGTCCTTCGGGGCCGGCATCGTCTTCGTCGAGCCGCTCAACGAGATCGTGATCGCCGGCTTCCCGCTGGGCTTCTGGTTCTCCCAGCAGGGCTCGATCATCACGTTCGTCGTGCTGATCGCGGTCTACGTGTGGCAGATGGACAAGCTCGACGCGGAGTACGGCGTCGACGAGTACGAGCAGGAGGTGCACCACTCGTGAGTGACATCCAGCTCTGGACGCTGATCTTCGCGATCATCACCTTCAGCGTCTACATCTACATCGCCTACGCCAGCCGGGTGTCCGACACCTCCGGCTTCTACGTCGCCGGCGGCGGCATCCCGGCGCCGGCCAACGGCGCCGCCATCGCCGCGGACTGGATGAGCGCCGCGTCGTTCATCTCCCTGGCCGGCATCGTCGGCCTGGCCTACAACGGGTACGCCGGCGGCGTCTTCCTCATGGGGTGGACCGGCGGCTACGTGCTGCTGGCGCTGCTGCTGGCGCCGTACCTGCGCAAGTTCGGCAAGTACACGCTGCCGGACTTCGTCGGTGACCGCTACAACGAGACCGCGCGCTTCGTCGCCGTGCTCGCCGCGATCGTCGTCTCGTTCGTCTACGTGGCGGGCCAGATGGCCGGCGTCGGCCTGGTCTTCACCCGCTTCCTCAACGTGAACACGACCACCGGCGTGATCATCGGCATGGCGATCGTCTTCTTCTACGCCGTCCTCGGCGGCATGAAGGGCATCACCTGGACCCAGGTCGCGCAGTACTCCGTGCTGATCGTGGCCTACCTGATCCCGGCCGTCGCCGTGTCCGCCAAGGTCACCGGCGTGCCGCTGCCGCAGATCGGCTTCGGCAAGATCCTCGACGAGCTCAACGGGCTGCAGGCCGACTTCGGCCTCGCGGAGTACTCCGGTGCGTTCACGCAGATCTCGATGCCCAACATGGTGCTGATCACCGCGGCACTGATGTTCGGCACCGCCGGCCTGCCGCACGTGATCGTCCGCTTCTACACCGCCAAGAGCGTGCGCGCCGCCCGCTACTCCGCGCTGTGGGCGATCTTCTTCATCGCGCTGCTCTACACGACCGCCCCGTCGGTCGCGGCGTTCACGAAGCTGCAGATCATGAAGGACCTCAACGGCACGACGCTCGCCGACGCGCCCGGCTGGTTCAACACCTGGTCCGACGTCGGGCTGATCACCACCGCCTCCGGCGCCCCGGTCAGCGACCTGGGCAGCAACGCCTTCGGCTACACCGACGTGATGATCAACAACGACATCATCGTGCTGGCCTCCCCGGAGATCGGCGGCCTGCCGGCACCGATCGTCGGCCTGGTCGCGGCCGGTGCGCTCGCCGCGGCGCTGTCGACCGCCTCGGGGTTGCTGCTGGTCATCAGCTCCTCGGTGGCCAACGACGTCTACTACAAGAAGATCAACCCGCAGGCCTCGGAGAGCCAGCAGCTGATGGTCGGCCGCATCGCCATGGCGTGCGCGATCGTCGTCGCCGGCTACCTCGGCATCAACCCGCCCGGCTTCGTGGCACAGGTCGTGGCACTCGCCTTCGGCCTGGCGGCGGCCAGCTTCTTCCCGATCCTGGTGCTCGGCATCTTCTGGAAGAAGACCACGGCAGCCGGTGCGGCCACCGGCATGATCGTCGGCCTCTCGCTGACCTTCGCCTACATGCTGTGGACGCTGCCCATCTACGGCGGCTCGGAGGGCCTGTTCTCGATCCCGCCGACCGGCATCGGCACGGTCGGCATGCTGATCAACTTCGCCGTGACGATCGGGGTCTCGCAGTTCACCAAGAAGCCGAGCCAGGAGATGCAGGACCTCGTGGAGGAGATCCGGTACCCCGGACGCACCACCCTCGTGGCCAAGCACCAGGCCGGCGAGGTCTGACCCACCACAGTCGGCCAGGGACCACGGTCCCTTCCCCAGGGGCGGTCGCGGGCGTCGTACGGCGCTCGCGACCGTCCCGCGTGGGGACTGCAACCCCGCCGCAACCGACCCACCCCCACCCTGGTGGCCCGGCAGCACCCCCCGGCCTAGTGTGAGAGAGGCCACCACCCCCAGCAGCACCCCCCAGCCCCCCCAGCAGCACCCGCAACCACCACGTCCCACCCACCCCGCCGCGCAGGAGAGACACAGTGAGCGAGAAGACCGACGAGACCCTGGCGAACCTGCTCAAGGAGGACCGCCGCTTCGAGCCGCCCGCGGACCTCGCGGAGCACGCCAACCTCACCGCCGACGCCTACGACCGGGCCGCCGAGGACCGCGAGGGCTTCTGGGCCGAGCAGGCCGAGCGGCTGACCTGGGCCCAGAAGTGGGACCAGGTCCTCGACTGGTCGAACCCGCCCTTCGCGAAGTGGTACGTCGGCGGCAAGCTCAACGCCGCCTACAACTGCGTCGACCGCCACGTCGAGGCCGGCCGCGGCGACAAGGTCGCGCTGCACTTCGTCGGCGAGCCCGTCGGTGACACTCGTGCCATCACCTACGCCGAGCTGCAGGACCTCGTCTCCCAGGCCGCCAACGCGCTGACCGACCTGGGCGTGGCCGCGGGCGACCGGGTCGCGATCTACATGCCGATGATCCCCGAGGCCGTGGTCACGATGCTGGCCTGCGCCCGCATCGGCGCCCCGCACACCGTGGTCTTCGGCGGCTTCTCCTCCGACGCCCTGGCCTCCCGTCTGGAGGACTGCCAGGCCAAGGTGGTCGTGACCTCCGACGGCGGCTACCGCCGTGGCTCGGCCTCCTCGCTCAAGCCGGCCGTGGACGAGGCGCGAGAGAAGGCCGCCGGGCTGGGCCACACCGTGGAGAAGGTGCTGGTGGTCCGGCGTACCGGCCAGGACGTCGCGTGGGACGACTCGGTCGACGTGTGGTGGCACGAGGCCGTCGAGTCCGCCTCGACCTCGCACACCCCCGAGGCCTTCGACGCCGAGCACCCGCTCTACGTCATGTACACCTCCGGCACCACCGGCAAGCCCAAGGGCATCCTGCACACCACCGGCGGCTACCTCGTCGGGTCCGCCTACACGCACTGGGCGGTCTTCGACCTCAAGGACGACGACGTCTACTGGTGCACCGCCGACATCGGCTGGGTCACCGGGCACTCCTACATCGTCTACGGCCCGCTGGCCAACGGCGTAACGCAGGTGCTCTACGAGGGCACCCCCGACTCCCCCGAGCGCGGCCGCTGGTGGGACATCATCGAGCAGTACGGCGTGACGCTCTTCTACACCGCACCCACCGCGATCCGCTCGTTCATGAAGCAGGGCCGCGAGATCCCCGACGCCCGCGACCTGTCCTCGCTGCGCCTCCTCGGCTCGGTCGGCGAGCCGATCAACCCCGAGGCCTACGTCTGGTACCGCCACGTCATCGGCGGCGACCGCACCCCGGT
>Ga0208328_1000800_pt1 | contig 12641 bp, 9 predicted proteins | sample DeeseametaMP2633_FD_184170 | JGI IMG/M metagenome (GOLD analysis project Ga0208328, IMG submission 184170) | Marine microbial communities from the Deep Atlantic Ocean - MP2633 (SPAdes) | ecosystem: Environmental > Aquatic > Marine > Unclassified | place: Northeast of Antigua and Barbuda, North... | reverse complement strand
CACCTGCATCGAGGCGATGGCCGCGACCCAGGGCCACACCCAGTCGCTGCACACCAACGCCCTCGACGAGGCGATCGCGCTGCCGACCGACTTCTCGGCCCGCATCGCGCGCAACACCCAGCTGATGCTGCAGCAGGAGTCCGGCACGACCCGCACCATCGACCCGTGGGCCGGCTCCTACTACGTCGAGCGGCTGACCCACGACCTCGCCGAGCGGGCGTGGGCCCACATCCAGGAAGCCGAGCGCGCCGGCGGCATGGCCAAGGCCATCGAGCAGGGCATTCCGAAGATGCGCATCGAGGAGGCCGCCGCCCGCACCCAGGCCCGGCTGGACTCCGGCGCGCAGAAGCTCATCGGCGTCAACACCTACCGGCTCGCCGCCGAGGACAAGCTCGACGTCCTGCGCGTCGACAACGACGACGTCTACCGCCGCCAGCTGGCCAAGCTCGAGCGGCTGCGCGCCGAGCGCGACGACGACGCCGTACGCCGCTCGCTGGAGGCGCTGACCGCCTCCGCCGAGCGGGGCGGCTCGGGCATGGAGGGCAACCTGCTCGCCCTGGCCGTCGACGCCGCGCGGAACAAGGCGACGGTCGGGGAGATCTCCGAGGCGCTGGAGAAGGTCTACGGCCGCCACCAGGCCGTCATCCGTACCATCAGCGGCGTGTTCCGCGACGAGTCCGGCGACGGCGAGGGTGCCGCCCAGGTCAAGCAGGTGCTGGCCGAGACCGCGGAGTTCGAGGAGGCCGAGGGGCGTCGCCCCCGCATCCTGGTCGCCAAGATGGGCCAGGACGGCCACGACCGCGGCCAGAAGGTCATCGTCTCCGCGTTCGCCGACATGGGCTTCGACGTCGACGTGGGGCCGCTGTTCTCCACGCCCGAGGAGGTCGCGCAGCAGGCGGTCGACAACGACGTGCACATCGTCGGCGTCAGCTCGCTCGCCGCGGGCCACCTCACCCTGCTCCCGGCGCTGCGCACCGCGCTGGCCGAGCAGGGCCGTGACGACATCATGGTCGTCATCGGTGGCGTGATCCCGCCCGACGACGTGCCGACCCTGCTGGAGATGGGTGCTGCCGAGGTGTTCCTGCCCGGCACGGTCATCGCCCAGTCGGCGCTGTCGCTGCTGGCCACCCTGCGCGACCAGCTCGGGCACTGATGCCCGCTCCCGACCGGGACAGGGACCAGGAGAAGGTCGACCGGCTCGTCGAGGGCATCCGGGCGCAGCGGCGCGCGGCGGTCTCGCAGGCGATCACGCTGGTGGAGTCCTCGCGCCCGCAGCACCGCGCCCAGGCGCGGGCGCTGCTGACCGAGCTGGCCGAGGAGTCCGGCGGGTCCGACGTGGTCCGGGTCGGGATCTCCGGCGTACCGGGGGTCGGGAAGTCGACGTTCATCGAGGCCCTCGGCACCCGTCTGGTCGCCGAGGGGCACAAGGTGGGCGTGCTGGCCGTCGACCCCTCCAGCGTGCGCACCGGCGGCTCGGTGCTGGGCGACAAGACCCGCATGGGACGGCTCTCGGTGGAGCCGGACGCGTTCATCCGCCCCTCCCCGTCGGCCGGCACCCTCGGCGGCGTCGCCCGGGCCACCGTCCAGGCGATGGCCGTCCTCGAGGCGGCCGGGTACGACGTGATTCTGGTCGAGACCGTCGGCGTCGGGCAGTCGGAGGTGACGGTGGCCGGGATGGTCGACACCTTCCTCTTCCTGACCCTGGCCCGCACCGGCGACCAGCTCCAGGGCATCAAGAAGGGCATCCTCGAGATCGCCGACGTCATCGCGGTCAACAAGGCCGACGGCGACCGGGAGCAGGAGGCCCGCGCCGCGGCCCGCGACCTGGCCGGCGCCCTGCGGCTGGTGCGCGGGAAGTCCGAGTGGGCACCCCCGGTGGTCACCTGCTCGGGCCTGCACGACGTCGACGTCGACGACGTCTGGTCGCGCGTGCTCGCCCACCGCGAGCACCTCGGCACCGACGGGCTGGGCACCAAGCGTGCCGAGCAGCAGCTGGAGTTCACCTGGGCGATGGTCCGCGACGAGCTCGACCAGCGGCTGCGGCTCTCCACCGGCGTCCGCGCCGTGCGCGACGAGATCCGCGACGCCGTGCTGGCCGGCGAGTTGCCCGCCACCGTGGCGGCCGACCGGATCCTCGCGGCCTACGACGGGGACCCGACTATCCTCGAACGACCATGACGACCCCGGCCACGCCCTCCGCCCTCATCGCCCGGGTCGTGGCCGACCACGAGGCCGACCTGGTCGCCCTGCGCCGCGACCTGCACGCCCACCCCGAGCTGTCGTGGGCCGAGCACCGCACCACCGACGTGGTCGCCGCCGGGCTGGAGACCAGCGGGTGGCGCATCCAGCGGCTCAGCCCCGCGGGCCTGGTGGCCGACCTCGGCACGGGGGAGCGGACGGTCGGCCTGCGCGCCGACCTCGACGCGCTACCGGTCCAGGAGGTCTCCGAGGACCCGTGGCGCTCCACGCTGCCCGGCGTGGCGCACGCCTGCGGCCACGACGTGCACACCTCCGCCCTCGTCGGGGCCGCCCACGCGCTGGCCCGCGTGCACGCGGTCGGGGAGCTCGGGGGCCGGGTGCGGCTGTTCTTCCAGCCCGCCGAGGAGGTCATGCCCGGCGGGGCCGTGCACCTGATGGGCCTCGGCGTCCTCGACGGCGTGGAGCGGGTCTTCGCCCTGCACTGCGACCCCGGCGTCGACGTCGGCCAGGTGGGCCTGCGGCTGGGCCCGCTCACCAGCGCCGCCGACCGCATCGAGATCCGGCTCGAGGGCACCGGCGGGCACACCTCCCGCCCGCACCTCACCGGGGACCTCACCTTCGCGCTGGCCAAGGTGACCACCGAGCTGCCGGCCATCCTCTCCCGTCGCCTCGACCCCCGCTCGGGGGTCAGCGTGGTGTGGGGGATGGTCGCCGCCGGCTCGGCACCCAACGTGATCCCCGACCACGGCGTCCTGGCCGGCACCGTCCGGATCCTCGACGCGGTCGCGTGGGCGGAGTGCGAGAAGCTCGTGCGCGAGCTGGTGCACGAGATCGTGCGGCCCTACGGCGTCACCGCGCACCTGGACTACCAGCGCGGCGTCCCGCCGGTGGTCAACGAGTCGCTGTCCAACCGGATCCTCGCCGAGGCCGTGACGGAGGTCCTCGGCCCGGACGGCCAGGTGACCGCTCCGCAGAGCCTCGGTGGCGAGGACTTCGGGTGGTACCTCGACCAGGTTCCCGGCGCGATGATGCGCCTGGGCACCCGCACGCCCGGCGGGCCCACCTACGACCTGCACCAGGGCAACCTGCACATCGACGAGCGGGCGATCACCATCGGCGCACGGTTGATGGCGGAGGCCGCCTGGAGGGCCCTGCGCGCCTGAGGTGCCGGCCGCGTGGCCCCCGCAGGTCACCGACAGGTAACAACCGGAGGAAATTCGGCCCGGGACCCCGTCGCGGGGCCGGTGCGGCCCTAGGGTGACCCGGTGTGTCCCGCACCACGGGACGCAACCGATCACCAGGAGGGTTGCCGTGAGGAAGACGGCTCGATTTGCAGCGGTGGCCATGGCCGCCGCGCTCACCCTGTCGGCGTGTGGCTCCGACGAGGGCACCGACGAGGGCACCGACAACGGGGACGCCCCCACCAGCGACGTCAAGGTCGGCATGGCCTACGACGTGGGCGGTCGCGGTGACCAGTCCTTCAACGACTCCGCTGCCGCGGGCCTCGACCAGGCGATGGACGAGTTCGGCATGGAGTCCCAGGAGTCCGAGGCCGAGGACGGCGAGGCCGAGTCGGCCCGCGAGGAGCGCCTGCGCACCTTCGCCGACGCCGGCTACGACCCGATCATCGCGGTCGGCTTCGCCTACGCCGCCTCGATCGGCAAGGTCTCCGAGGAGTACCCCGACGTCCACTTCGCGATCATCGACGACTCCAGCGTGGAGTCCGACAACGTCGCCAGCCTGGTCTTCGCCGAGGAGCAGGGCTCGTTCCTGGTCGGTGCCGCTGCGGCGCTGAAGACCGAGAACGACCACATCGGCTTCGTCGGCGGCGTCGAGACCCCGCTGATCCAGAAGTTCGAGGCCGGCTACATCGCCGGTGCCGAGTCGATCAACCCCGACATCGAGGTCGACGTCACCTACCTCACCCAGGTGCCGGACTTCTCCGGCTTCGGTGACCCGGCCAAGGGCAAGACCGCGGCCGAGGGCATGTACGACAACGGCGCGGACATCGTCTACCACGCCGCGGGCGGCTCCGGTGGCGGTGTCTTCGAGGCTGCCTCGGAGTCCGGCAACTGGGCCATCGGTGTCGACTCCGACCAGTACAACACCGCCGACCCGTCGGTGCAGGACTCGATCCTGACCTCGATGCTCAAGAACGTGAACGTCGCGGTCTACGAGTACCTCAGCCAGGTCAACGACGGCGACTTCCCCTCCGGTGTGACCACCTACGACCTCGCGGTCGACGGTGTGGGCTACTCCACCAGCGGCGGCTTCGTCGACGACATCGTCGAGCAGCTCGACGAGCTGAAGCAGCAGATCATCGACGGCGAGATCTCGGTGCCCACCGCTCCGTGATCTAGCGCGTCTGGTTCCACGTCGCAGGCCACGTCCGCTCCGGCGGGCGTGGCCTGCGGCTTCCCGTGCACGCGTCCTCGTCGGATAGCGTGCTCGTCGGCGCGGAGCACCTCCGTGCCACCCAGTGAGATTTCGCAGTGAGATTCTCGGGACCGGAAGGGGTTCTCGTGTCCGACGTCGCACCAGCGGTGCGCCTGCGGGGGATCGGCAAGCGGTTCCCGGGCGTGATCGCGAACGACGACATCAACATCGACGTCGCTCGCGGCACCATCCACGCGATCGTGGGTGAGAACGGCGCCGGCAAGTCGACGCTGATGAAGATCCTGTACGGCGTGCAGGCGCCCGACTCCGGGACCATCGAGATCGGCGGCACCCAGGTGAGCCTCGGCTCGCCCGCGGACGCGATCCGGCACGGCGTCGGCATGGTCTTCCAGCACTTCCAGCTCGCCGACAACTTCACCGTCCTGGAGAACGTCGTCCTCGGCGCCGAGAAGCTGCACGGCATCGGTGCCGCCGCGCGCGCCGAGATCGTGCGGATCTCGGATGCCTACGGCCTCGGCGTGGAGCCCGACCAGATGGTCGAGGACCTCGGTGTCGGCGCCCGTCAGCGGGTGGAGATCCTCAAGGTCCTCTACCGCGGCGCGCGGGTCATCATCCTCGACGAGCCGACGGCGGTCCTGGTGCCCCAGGAGGTCGAGGAGCTCTTCGCCAACCTGCGCGAGCTCAAGGCCGAGGGGCTCTCGGTCATCTTCATCTCCCACAAGCTGGACGAGGTCCTCTCCGTGGCCGACGAGATCACCGTCATCCGCCGCGGTACGACGGTGGCCACCGTCGACCCCTCCGGCACCACCTCGCGCGAGCTCGCCGAGCTGATGGTCGGCTCGGAGCTGCCCAGCCCGTCGACGGAGGCCTCCACGGTCACCGACCGGGTCACCCTGCACGTCGCCGACCTCGGGCTGCCCGGCGAGAACCGGCCGCTGCTGGACGCCATCTCCTTCGACATCCACGCCGGGGAGGTCCTCGGCATCGCCGGGGTCGAGGGCAACGGCCAGGCCGAGCTGGTCGAGGCGATCATGGGCATGCGGCCCGGTGCCACCGGCACCGTCCGGCTCGCCGGCCAGGACCTCACCGAGCTCTCCACCCGCCGGCGTCGTGAGGCCGGCATCGGCTACATCCCCGAGGACCGGCACCGCCACGGGCTGCTGCTCGACGCGCCGCTGTGGGAGAACCGCGTGCTCGGCCACCAGACCCGCAAGCCGTGGGCGCGCCGGGGCCTGATCGACCGGGGCGCCTCGCGCACCGACACCCAGCGCATCGTCGAGGACTACGACGTGCGCACCCCGGGCGTGGACACCCTCGCCCGCGCGCTGTCCGGCGGCAACCAGCAGAAGCTGATCGTGGGCCGGGAGATGAGCGGTGACCCGATCCTTCTGATCGCCGCCCACCCGACCCGCGGCGTCGACGTGGGCGCCCAGGCCGCGATCTGGGGGCACATCAAGGAGGCCCGCCGGCTCGGCCTCGCGGTGCTGCTGATCTCCGCCGACCTCGACGAGCTCATCGGTCTCTCCGACCGGATCGAGGTGATCCTGCGGGGTCGTCTCGTCGGCTCCTTCGACCCGGGTCAGGTGACCCCCGAGCAGCTCGGCTCGGCCATGACCGGTGCGGGAGGTGCCGCGTGACGAACCTCGACCCACGACTGCAGAAGCTGGGCCTGGGGCTGCTCGCCCCGGTGCTCGCGCTGGTGCTGGCGTTCCTGATCACCAGCCTGGTCCTGGTGCTGGCCGGCGACCCCGTCGGCGAGGTCTGGTCGACCCTGCTCGGCGTCCCCGCCGAGCGCAACGTCGCCAACATCCTCAACAACGCCACCGTGCTCTACCTCTCCGGCCTCGCCGTCGCGGTGGGCTTCCGGATGAACCTGTTCAACATCGGCGTCGACGGCCAGTACCGCGTCGCCGCCTTCGTGGCCGCCGTGGTCGCGGGCGAGGCCTGGCTCCCGGGCGCGGCCAACACCGTCCTGGCGATCCTGGCCGCGATGCTCGCGGGCGCCGCCTGGGCCGGCATCGCCGGCGTGCTGCGGGCCAAGCGGGGCGTCAGCGAGGTGATCTCCACGATCATGCTCAACTTCATCGCCACCGGCCTGGTCGCCTACTTCCTGCGCCGGGTCGCGGTGCGCGAGGAGGGCAGCAACGACATCGGCACCAAGGAGATCCCGGAGGGCTCGCGGATCCCCGGCTTCCAGATCGGTGACGGGTCGACCACCGAGGTCTACGGCTTCATCTTCCTCGCCGCGCTGGCCGGGTTCACCTACTGGTTCCTGCTCAACCGCACCCGCTTCGGCTTCGACCTCCGGGCGACCGGCAAGTCGACGACCGCAGCGGTGGCCAGCGGCATCTCGGTGACCCGGATGACGATCGTGGCGATGCTCCTCTCCGGTGCCGTCGCCGGGCTCGTGGGCCTCCCGCTGCTCTTCGGCGACTCCTACAGCTACGGCTCGACCTTCCAGTCCGGTCTCGGCTTCGCCGGCATCGCCATCGCGCTGCTGGGCCGCAACCACCCGATCGGCATCGCGATCGGCGCGCTGCTCTTCGCCTACCTCGACGAGCAGTCCAACCCGCTGCAGATCCTCGTCGGCGTCTCGCCCGACATCGTCGCCATCACCCAGGGCGTGATCGTCCTGACCGTCGTCATCTCCTACGAGGTGGTGCGCCGCTACGGCGTGCGCCTCGAGCAGCACGCCGTGGCCCGCGCCCTCGAGGCCGGCCGCGCGACGGCGACCGACCAGGAAGAGGAGGCCCGCGCATGAGCGCCGTGACCACCCGTCGTCTGCCCCGGCTGTGGTGGCTGGGTGCCGCCGTGCTGGTGCTGCTGGCGATCTCGGTGCTCCGGGTCGTCACCGGCGCCGAGGACCTCGCGTCCTCGGGCACGGTGCGCGCGACCCTGATCGCCCTGGTGCCGATCATGCTCGCCGGTCTCGGGGGCCTGTGGTCCGAGCGCGCGGGCGTGGTCAACATCGGCCTCGAGGGGATGATGGTGCTCGGCACCTACGGTGCGGGGTACTTCGGCTACCACTACGGCGCCTGGGCCGGTGTCGCCGGTGCGCTGCTGATGGGCGCCATCGGCGGCCTGATCCACGCGACCGCGACGGTGGTCTTCGGCGTGGACCACATCATCTCCGGTGTCGCGATCAACATCATCGCGGTCGGGGCCGTGCAGTACCTCGCCGCGCTCACCTTCGTCGGCCTGCCCGGCGGCGGCCAGACCCAGTCCCCGAAGCTGGACAACGTCGGCTCGATCACGATCGGGCCACTCAGCGACGCGCTGGGCGAGGTGGAGGGGCAGAACATCTTCTTCGTCTCCGAGCTCGCCGCCGTCGCCCGGGCCCTGGTCACCAACCTCTCGCTGCTCGTGGTGCTGGCCTTCGTGCTGCTCGTGCTCACCTACTGGGTGCTGTGGCGCACCTCCTTCGGCCTGCGACTGCGCTCGACCGGCGAGAGCCCGTCGGCGGCGGAGTCGCTCGGTGTCGCGGTGCTGCGCTACAAGTTCATCGCCGTGCTGATCTCCGGCGCCCTCGCCGGGCTGGCGGGCGGCTTCCTGGCGATGGTGGCCTCGTCGAACTACCGCGACGGGCAGACCGGCGGTCGTGGCTACATCGGCCTGGCCGCGATGATCTTCGGCAACTGGCGCCCCGGCGGGCTGCTGGCCGGCTCCGGCCTCTTCGGCTACACCCAGACCCTCGGCCTGCGCCAGGGCGGCACCTCGGTGCACGCGCTGCTGCTGGCCGTCGCGGTCCTGGCCACCGCCCTGGCCGGCTACCAGCTGTGGCGCAAGCAGGTCCGCCTCGCCGTCGGCATCCTGGTGGCGGCCGCGGCGCTGATCACCGTCTACGCCGCGATCGACGTCGTGCCCGGCGACTTCGTCAACATCACGCCGTACGTCGTGACGCTGCTGGTCCTCGCCTTCGCCTCGCAACGACTACGGATGCCCGCGGCCGACGGGCAGGTCTATCGCCGGGGGAGTGCGGGCTAGCCGTGTCGACCCCTGGGACCGGCGTCGACTGGGACGCCCTGCAGGCCGAGGCGGTGGCCGCCTCGCGGCACGCCTACGCGCCCTACTCCTCCTTCGCGGTGGGTGCCGCGGCGCTCGTCGACGACGGGCGGCTGGTCACCGGCTGCAACGTCGAGAACGCCGCCTACGGCGTCGCGCTGTGCGCGGAGTGCGGGCTGGTCAGCCGGCTGCACATCGAGGGCGGCGGGCGCCTGACGCACTTCGTGTGCGTGGGCGGCGCCATCGGCACCGAGCCGGTCGTGGTGATGCCGTGCGGGCGCTGCCGCCAGCTGCTGTGGGAGAACGGCGGCCCGGAGATGGAGATCATGACCGTCTCGGGGCTGCGTCGGATGAGCGAGGTGCTGCCGGATGCCTTCGGCCCCGACGACCTCGCTTGACCTGACCGACCCCGCCGTCGTCGCCGACCCCTACCCCTGGTTCGCGCAGGAGCGGTCCCGGCACGCGGTCGCCTGGCACGAGCCCTCGGGCTCCTGGTTCACCTTCAGCCACGCCGCGGTCTCGGCGGTCCAGCGTGACCGCCGGCTGGGGCGGCTCTGGACCGACCGCGAGCCCGCGGAGCGCCTCGCGCCGTTCAACCTGCTGCACCGCAACCAGATGATGGAGAACGAGCCGCCGGAGCACACCCGGCTGCGGCGTCCGGTCGCCTCGGCGTTCAGCCGCGGCCACGTGGAGCGGCTGCGCGCGCGGGTGCGCGCCCTGGCCTCCGAGCTGCTGGACGAGGTCGACGCCTCGCGCCCCTTCGACGTGGTCGAGGCCTACGCCGAGCCGCTGCCGGTGCTGGTCATCGCCGAGCTGCTGGGCGTGCCGCGCAGCCACGCGCACGACCTGCGCGACTGGTCCCAGGCGATCGTGCGGATGTACGAGCCCTCGCCCGACGAGAGCGTCGTCGCCGCGGCCGTGGCCGCCGCGGAGGACTTCGCCGCCCTGGTGCGCGACCTGGTCGCCGTACGCCGCCGGCAGCCCGCAGACGACCTCATCACCGACCTGGCGGGCACCGAGCTGAGCGACGACGAGGTCGTCGCGGCCGTGGTGCTGCTGCTCAACGCCGGCCACGAGGCCTCGGTCAACGTCTTCGGCAACGGTCTCGTCGCGATGCTGCGACGGGGGCTGCGCCCCGGCACCGACGTCGCGGCCTGCGTGGAGGAGATGCTGCGCTTCGACTCCGCGCTGCAGCTCTTCGAGCGCACCGCCACCGCGGAGGTCGAGCTGCCCGGGGGGATCGTCGTCCGCCCCGGCGAGAGGGTCAGCGCCCTGCTGGGGGCCGCCAACCGCGACCCGGCCGTCTTCGAGCGGCCCGACGAGTTCGACGTCGCCCGGGCGACCAACCCGCACCTGGCCTTCGGGGTCGGCGTGCACTTCTGCCTGGGTGCACCACTGGCCAGGATGGAGCTGACGGAGTCGGTGGCGCTGCTGTTCGAGCGGTTGCCCGACCTGGCGCTGGCCGGGGAGCCGGAGAGCCGCGGCACGTTCGTGCTGCGCGGCCACCGACGAGTGGAGGTGACCGCGTCGGGCGGTCACCCGGAGGAGAGGGACGCATGAGCCAGCACGACGCCGTCGAGGTGATCACCGCCAAGAGGGACGGCGGCACCCTGAGCGACAGCCAGATCGACTGGGTCGTCGACGCCTACACCCGGGGCGACGTCGCCGACGAGCAGATGTCGGCGCTGGCGATGGCGATCCTGCTCAACGGGATGGAGCGCGAGGAGATCTCGCGCTGGACCGCGGCGATGATCGCCTCGGGGGAGCGGATGGACTTCTCCGCCCTGTCCCGCCCCACCGCCGACAAGCACTCGACCGGCGGCGTCGGCGACAAGATCACCCTGCCGCTGGCGCCCCTGGTCGCCGCCTGCGGGGTGGCCGTGCCGCAGCTCTCCGGCCGCGGGCTGGGCCACACCGGCGGCACCCTCGACAAGCTCGAGTCGATCCCCGGCTGGCGTGCGGCGCTGAGCAACGACGAGATGATGCGCCAGCTCGAGGAGGTCGGCGCGGTGATCTGCGCCGCCGGCGACGGGCTGGCCCCGGCCGACAAGAAGCTCTACGCCCTGCGCGACGTCACCGGCACCGTCGAGGCGATCCCGCTCATCGCCTCCTCGATCATGAGCAAGAAGATCGCGGAGGGGACCGGTGCGCTCGTGCTCGACGTCAAGGTCGGCACCGGCGCCTTCATGAAGGACCTCGAGCGGGCCCGTGAGCTCGCGGAGACGATGGTGGCGCTCGGCAAGGACGCCGGCGTGCGCACCACCGCGCTGCTCACCGACATGTCCACGCCGCTCGGCCTGACCGCCGGCAACGCCATCGAGGTCGCCGAGTCGGTCGAGGTGCTCGCCGGCGGCGGCCCGGCCGACGTGGTCGAGCTGACCGTCGCGCTGGCCCGCGAGATGCTCGCGGGCGCCGGGGTGGACGACGTCGACCCCGCCGACAAGCTGGCCGACGGCTCTGCGATGGACGTGTGGAAGGCGATGATCCGCGCCCAGGACGGCGACCCGGACGCCGAGCTGCCGACCGCCCGGGAGTCCCACGTCGTCACCGCCGCCAGCAGCGGCGTGCTGACCAGGCTCGACGCGATGGCGGTCGGCATGGCCGCCTGGCGTCTGGGTGCCGGCCGGGCGCGCAAGGAGGACCCGGTGCAGGCCGGTGCCGGCGTCGTGTGGCACGCCCGCCCCGGCGACGAGGTCACCGAGGGTCAGCCGCTGATGACGCTGCTCACCGACGAGCCCGAGCGCTTCGACCGCGCGCTGGCCAGCCTCGAGGGCGGGTACGACGTGGAGCCGGCCGGGTCGGCGTACGAGCCCGGCCCGCTCGTGCTGGACCGGATCAGCTGACCCTCACGACAGCAGCAGCACGACGGTCTCGGCGACGCAGGCCGGCTTGGCCTCGTCCTCGATCTCGATCGTGTAGCGCAGGGTGATCTGCTTGCCGGCCGGGATGTCGGTGACCTCGCCCATCGCGACGTGCGCGCGGACCCGCTTGCCGACGCGGACGGGGTTCGGGAAGCGGACCTTGTTGACGCCGTAGTTGAGCTTGGCGCCCGGGGTGTCGAGGGCGAAGACCTGGCTGCCCAGCCAGGGGACCATCGACAGCGTGAGGTAGCCGTGGGCGATGGTGCCGCCGAAGGGACCCTCCGCGGCCCGCTCGGCGTCGACGTGGATCCACTGGTGGTCGCCGGTGGCGTCGGCGAAGGTGTCGACGCGCTCCTGGGTCACCTCCACCCAGTCGCTCGTGCCCAGCTCCTCGCCGGCGGCGGCGGAGACCTCGTCCATGGTGGTGAAGACGCGCATGGGGTGAACCTAGCGGTCCGCCGGTCGCGGTGGCAGGGGAGGTCCGCGCCGCGGTGTCTGGGATGATCGCGCCATGAGCGCCACCCCCTCTCCCGACCTCTCCCGCGACGACGTGCTGCGGGCGCCGAAGGTGCTCCTGCACGACCACCTCGACGGCGGGCTGCGCCCCGCCACGGTGCTCGAGCTGGCCCGCGAGGTCGGCCACGAGCTGCCCACCGGCCCCGACGGCGACGCCGCGGCGCTGGGCCGGTGGTTCGCCGAGGCCGCCGACTCCGGCTCACTGGAGCGCTACCTGGAGACCTTCACCCACACCGTCGCGGTGATGCAGACCGCCGACGCCCTGACCCGGGTGGCGCGCGAGTGCGTCGAGGACCTCGTCGCCGACGGGGTCGTCTACGCCGAGGTCCGCTACGCCCCCGAGCAGCACCTCGAGGACGGGCTCTCGCTCGACGAGGTCGTGGCCGCGGTCCAGCGCGGCTTCGACGAGGCCGTGGCCGCGGCCGGGGGCCGCATCGTGGTGCGCCAGCTGCTCACCGCCATGCGGCACGCCGCGCGCTCGATGGAGATCGCCGAGCTGGCCGTGCAGTGGCGCGACCGCGGCGTCGCCGGCTTCGACATCGCCGGGGCCGAGGCCGGCTACCCCCCGACCCGCCACCTCGACGCCTTCGAGTACCTCCAGCGCGAGAACTTCCACTTCACCATCCACGCCGGCGAGGCCTTCGGCACCCCGTCGATCTGGGAGGC
>Ga0208328_1000797_pt1 | contig 12679 bp, 12 predicted proteins | sample DeeseametaMP2633_FD_184170 | JGI IMG/M metagenome (GOLD analysis project Ga0208328, IMG submission 184170) | Marine microbial communities from the Deep Atlantic Ocean - MP2633 (SPAdes) | ecosystem: Environmental > Aquatic > Marine > Unclassified | place: Northeast of Antigua and Barbuda, North... | reverse complement strand
GGAAGAGCAGCGTCAGCAGCAGGGTGTTGATGTGGTGGCCGTCGACGTCGGCGTCGGCCATCAGCACGACCTTGTGGTACCGCAGCTTCTCGAGGTCGAACTCGTCGTGGATGCCGGTGCCGAGCGCGGAGATGATCGCCTGGACCTCGGTGTTGGCGAGCACCTTGTCGATGCGCGCCTTCTCGACGTTGAGGATCTTGCCGCGGATCGGGAGGATCGCCTGGATCCGCGGGTCGCGACCGGACTTGGCCGAGCCGCCGGCGGAGTCGCCCTCGACGATGAAGACCTCGCACTCGACGGGGTTGGTCGACTGGCAGTCGGCGAGCTTGCCGGGCAGCGCCGACTTGCCGAGCAGGCCCTTGCGGTCGCGGGCGAGGTCGCGCGCCTTGCGGGCGGCGTTGCGTGCCTGCGCCGCGGCCTGGGCCTTGCGGACGATCTCCTTGCCCTCGGCGGGGTTCTCCTCGAACCACGCACCGAGCTGCTCGTAGACCACGCGCTGGGTGAAGCTGCGCGCCTCGGTGTTGCCGAGCTTGCCCTTGGTCTGACCCTCGAACTGCGGCTCGGCGAGCTTGATCGAGATGATCGCGGTGAGGCCCTCGCGGATGTCCTCGCCCTTCACGCGGTCCTCGGGCTTCTTCATCAGGCCCCAGTCCTCGCCCCAGCTGTTGACCAGCGAGGTGAGGGCGGCCCGGAAGCCCTCCTCGTGCGTGCCGCCCTCGGCGGTGTTGATCGCGTTGGCGAAGGTGTGCACCGACTCGTTGAACGTCTCGGTCCACTGCATCGCGATCTCGAGGCTCATGTGGTTCTCGACGTCCTCGGGCGTCTCGGCCTCGAAGGAGATCACGGTCGGGTTGGACGCGGTCTTGGTGCGGTTGAGGTGGTCGACGAAGTCGACCAGGCCGCGGTCGTAGCGGAAGACCTGCTCGAGCACCCCGTCGGAGGCGGTCGGGGCACTGGTGCCCTCGGCCTCGGCGGCGACGGTCTCATCGGCCACGGCCTCGGCCACGGCGCGGGCGCCCTCGCGCTCGTCGCGGACCACGATCTCCAGGCCTCGGTTGAGGAAGGCCATCTCGCGGATGCGCGTGGTGATGGTCTCCAGGGAGTAGGCCGTGGTCTCGAAGATGTCGGGCGAGGCCCACCACGTGATGGTCGTGCCGGTGCGCTCGCCGGGCTCCATCGGGCGGACCTGCTCCAGCTCGCCCTCGGGCACGCCGAGGGCGAAGGTCTGGCGCCACAGGTGGCCGCGGTTCTTGACCTCGGCGACCACCCGCGTGGACAGCGCGTTGACCACCGAGACGCCGACGCCGTGCAGACCGCCGGAGACCTTGTAGCCACCCCCGCCGAACTTGCCGCCCGCGTGCAGCACGGTCAGCGCGAGGGTGAGGGCAGGCAGCTCCTGGCCGGGCGCGGTGTCGGTCGGGATGCCGCGACCGTTGTCCTCCACGCGCAGCGAGCCGTCGTCGCACAGGGTCAGCACGATCCGGTCGCAGTAGCCGGCCATCCGCTCGTCGACGGCGTTGTCGACGATCTCCCAGATCAGGTGGTGCAGGCCGCGCTCACCGGTGGAGCCGATGTACATGCCCGGGCGCTTGCGGACCGCCTCGAGTCCCTCGAGGACCTGGATGGCCGACGCGTCGTACTCCACCCCGACCGGGAGGTCGGGGGAGGCCGCGGCGGCCTGCTCGGCGGGGGTCTCGGCGGGGCTGTCCTCGGTCACTCGCACCTCTTCCCTCGGGCTCCGCTCGGAGCCGCAGCACACGACGGGCCGCCCGTGGCGACCCGACGGGCATCTTACCCCGCTGGAGGGCCTCAGCCACGCACCCGCGCCCGGTTGTGGAGGGAGATCGGGGTGCTGGGAGCGCGTGTGCGGCCTCGCACGCCGTCTGGGAGCGCCGAGCAGGGGGCCGGTCAGGGGCCGGTACGTCGGAAGGGCGCTCAGATCGTCTCCGAGCGATCCGCGGCCTCGGCAGCCGGTCGCCTCAGCCGTAGGTGTCCCGCGGGCCCCGACCGTCGCGCACCGAGCGCGGCCCCTTGCGCCAGGTCGGGCCGTGCGGGCCGAGCACCTCGATCGCGGTCACCGTGCCCCGCCCCAGCTCCTCCCCGAGGCGCTCGACCAGCTGCGGGGTGAGGAGGCGCAGCTGGGTCGCCCACGCGGTGGAGGAGGCCCGGACCACCAGGTGCCCGTCGACGAAGGACTCCGGGGTGCTGTGTGCGGCGACCTCCTCGCCGACCAGTGCCGGCCAGCGGCCGAAGACGCCGTGCACGCGCAGGTCGAGCTCCCAGCCGTGGTCGGCCACCAGCCGTGACAGCGTCGAGTCCAGCAGCTGGGGGTCGCGCTCGTCGCCGCGCCGCGTCGGGGTCCCGGCCGCACCGTCGGCCCCGCGCACGCCGCGACGACGGCGTGGTGCCCGCGCCGCCGGGCCACCGGCACCGGCCACCGACCGGGCGATGCGGCGCGCGAGCTCGAGGCCGTCCGCCGGGTGCTCGGGCTGCTCCTCGCCCACCTCGGCCTCGTCGCCCCCGGACCCGCCCCCGGACCCGTCGTCGGGACCGTCCTCGGGCTCACTCACGTCGGACCTCACCGGCCGCGACGACGTACCTCGTGCCCGACAGCGCGTCGGGCACGTCCTCCGGCACCGCCGCGGTCACCAGCACCTGCTCGGCGTCGGCGACCATCGCGGCGAGCTGGGTGCGTCGCCGCGAGTCGAGCTCGGCGAAGACGTCGTCGAGGATCAGGATCGGGTCGTCGCCCTCGGAGCGGAGCAGGGCGTAGGAGGCCAGGCGAAGCGCCAGCGCGAAGGACCACGACTCACCGTGCGAGGCGTAGCCCTTCACCGGCAGCGTCGTCCCGCCGTCGGCGCCGGGGGAGCCGAGGGTGAGCAGCAGCTCGTCGCGGTGCGGGCCCACCAGGGAGACCCCGCGCTCCAGCTCGTCGCCGCGCCGGCGCTCCAGCTCGGCGAGCAGGGCCTTCTCGAGGTCCGCGGCGTCGGCGGCCTCGATGTCCCCGCCCGGCTCGGCGCCCAGGTCCAGGCTCGGCCGGTAGGTCAGGTCGGCCACCTCGTTGCCGGCGCCCTCCGCGACCGTGCGGTAGGCGTCGACGACGTGGGGCCGCAGCGCGTCGACCAGCGCGAGCCGTGCCGCGAGCAGCTCACCGCCGTTGGCGGCGAGGTGGGAGTCCCACACCGAGAGCGTGGCCAGCGCGCCCTCGCGCGCCGAGCTGTCCCGGCGGGCGGCCCCGGCGGTCTTGAGCAGCGAGTTGCGCTGACGCAGCACCCGGTCGTAGTCGGCGCGGACACCGGCCAGGCGCGGCGTGCGCAGGACCAGCAGGTCGTCGAGGAACCGGCGCCGCTCGCCGGGATCCCCCTTGACCAGCGCCAGGTCGTCGGGCGAGAAGACGACCGTGCGCAGCAGCCCGACGATCTCGCGGGCCCGGGGGAGGGGGGAGCGGTTGACCCGCGCCTTGTTGCTCCCGCCGGGCACCAGTTCGACCTCGAGGGTCGCCGTGCGCCCGTCGCGCACCACGGCCGCGCGCACGAGCGCGCGCTCGGCGCCGGCCCGCACCAGCGGCGCGTCGGTCGCCACCCGGTGCGAGGAGAGCCTGCTGAGGTAGTCGATCGCCTCGACGAGGTTGGTCTTGCCCTGCCCGTTGCGCCCCACGAAGGCGGTGGCGCCGGGTTCGAGCGCCACCTCCGCCGCCGGGTAGGAGCGGAAGTCGTGGAGGGTCAGGTGGGCGACGTGCACGGCTGGCTCAGCCGTCGCCCTTGTGCACGGCGTGGCCACCGAACTGGTTGCGCATCGCAGCGATCGCCTTCATGGCCGGGCTGTCGTCCTGCCGCGAGGTGAAGCGAGCGAAGAGCGAGGAGGCGATCACGTGCATGGGTACGGCGTTGTCGATCGCGGCCTGGACCGTCCACCGACCCTCGCCGGAGTCGTCGGCGTACCCCTTCAGCGCGTCGAGGTGGGCGTCCTCCTCGAGGGCGTTGGTCAGCAGGTCGAGCAGCCACGAACGGATGACGGTGCCCTCGCGCCAGGAGGCGAAGATCTCGGGCACGTTGTCGACGACGTCGACCGCCTCGAGCAGCTCCCAGCCCTCGGCGTAGGCCTGCATCATGGCGTACTCGATGCCGTTGTGGACCATCTTGGCGAAGTGCCCGGCACCGGCCTTGGGACCGGCGTGCACGAAGCCGCCGGACTCCGGCTTGAGGGCGTCGAAGGCGGGCTGGACCTTGGCGACGTGCTCCTCGGCGCCGCCGCACATCAGGGCGTAGCCGTTGTCGAGACCCCAGACCCCGCCGGAGACGCCGCAGTCGACGAAGCCGATGCCGCGCTGCTCGAGGCGGGCGGAGTGCTCCTGGTCGTCGGTCCACTTGGAGTTGCCACCGTCGACCACGACGTCGCCCTCGCCGAGCAGCTCGGCCAGGGCGTCGATGGTCTGCGAGGTCGGGTCACCGGCCGGCACCATCACCCAGACGACCTTGGGCGAGGGCAGCGCCTCCACCAGGGCCTCGAGGCTGTCGACGTCGGCGAGCGAGGCGTCCCGGTCGTAGCCGGTGACCTCGTGACCGTGGTTGCGCAGCCGGGTGCGCATGTTGCCGCCCATCTTGCCGAGGCCGACCAGTCCGATGTGCATGCGTGCTCCTTCGCGTCGGTGTGGGACGTCACCGGGTGAGGGCCGCTGTCCGGTGCCGCCGGGGGCGACGTTACCGAGAAGGGCCGACCCGTGCGGGCGAGGAGTCCTGCTCGCGCAGCGGGCGGCGACCCGCTCAGGACAGCAGGCGGCGCGGCATCAGCAGGTAGCGGAAGCCGGGGTCGGTCTCGTCGTCGGTGACACCCTCCATGACCACCGGCTTGGAGGCCTGGGTGAAGGCAAGGCGCACGGTCGACTGGTCGATCGCGCCCAGGCCGTCGAGGAGGAACTGCGGGTTGAAGCCGGTGGTGAGGTCGTCGCCGTCGATGTCGGCGGGCACCGACTCCGAGGCCTGCGCCTCGTCACCGGACCCGGCGTGCAGCGCGAGCTGGCCGTCGCTGAAGGCGAGCTGGACGGCGGTGTTGCGCTCGGCGACGAGCGAGACGCGCTTGACCGACTCGATCAGCGTGGCCTTGTCGACCGTGGCGAGCGTGAGGTGCTCGCTGGGGAACAGGTTGCGCACCTTGGGGAACTCGCCGTCGAGCAGACGGGTCGTGGTGCGTCGTACGCCGCCGGCCGCCGCGCCCTCGAAGCCGATGATGCCCTCGCCCGAGGCGCCCGAGGACAGCGCGATGCTGACCTCCTCGCCCGCGGTCAGGGACTTGGCGGTGTCGGCGAGCACCTTGGCGGGCACCAGCGCGGCCAGGGTCTCGTCGGGGGTGCCCGGGTTCCACTCCAGCTCGCGGTGGGAGAGCCGGAAGCGGTCGGTCGCGAGCAGCGAGATGCCCGACCCGTCGATCTCCAGGCGCACGCCCGTGAGCACCGGGAGCATGTCGTCGCGGCCGGCCGCGGTGACGGCCTGGGCGACCGCGTGGGCGAACAGGTCGCTGCGCACGGTGCCGGTGGCGGCCGGCATCGCCGGCAGCGAGGGGTAGTCGTCGACCGCCATGGTCTGGAGGCTGAACCGCGCGGAGCCGCAGGTGAGCGAGACCCGGGTGTCCTCGAGGGTCATCTCGACGGGCTTGGCGGGCAGGCTGCGGCAGATGTCGGCCAGCAGCCGACCGCTGACCAGGGCCCGGCCGGTCGCGTGCACGTCGGCGGACAGCGTGGCGCGGGCGGAGGTCTCGTAGTCGAAGCTCGAGAGGACCAGGCCGTCGTCGGCCTCGATCAGCAGGCCTGCCAGGACGGGAGCGCTGGGGCGCACGGGAAGGCTGCGGGCCGCCCAGGCGACGGCGTCGGCGAGCACGTCACGGTCGACGCTGAACTTCACGGTGGGTCCTTCTCGGGTCGGGAGTGGGGGCCGGTGGGGACGCGCTGGTCGCGGCGCGTGTCGCCGGACCTGTGCCGGGAGACGAATCCTGCCACGCCGACGGCTGCCTGTGACCCGGTGCGTGTGTCTGGCGCGGGTGGTCGTCCCCAGGAAGGACGGGGGAGAGCAGGTCGGGGTCGGTCGGAGGGATCCAGGGATCCGGGGGAGTAGTAGGAGGGGTGGAAAGTGTGGAGAAGCGGTGTCCGGCCTGCTCAGGGGGCCTGCGGCTCTGCACAGGGGATGTGGAGGGATCTGTGTGGCACGCACGGTGGGGTGTGGAGGCCGAGGCCGCCGGTCCTGGTTCGTGTGGTTCGTCCACAGATCCTCCCCGTGTAGTTCGACCCCCGACCCGTGGGGCGTCCACAGGTCGGGGGTCGGAGGAGAATCCCTCGGGCGAGGGTCACGCGACGGTGAGGGTGACCTCGATGTTGCCGCGGGTCGCGTGGGAGTAGGGGCAGACCTCGTGCGCGGCCTCGACCAGCTTCTGGGCCTGCTCGCGGTCGGCCGCGGGGACGGTGACCTCCAGACCGACGGCCAGCTGGAAGCCGCCCGAGTCGGTCGGCAGCAGGTGCACGTCGGCGACGACCTCGGTGTCGGTCACGTCGACCTTCTCGCGGGAGGCCACGAGCTTGAGGGCGGAGTGGAAGCAGGCGGCGAACCCGGCGGCGAAGAGCTGCTCGGGGTTCGTGGCGCCGCCGGGGCCGCCGAGGGCCTCGGGCATGCGCACGTCGGCGTCGATGTGCTGGTCGGGGGTCTGGACGTGGCCGTTGCGGCCCTCGCCGGTCGAGACGGCCGTGGCGGTGTAGAGAGCATTCGTCATGCGCACCAATATATTGCGCGCAATCGAATGTGACAAGAGGTAGTGTGGCGGTCATGTCGGGCACGTCTGAGCCGCCGCCACCGGTCGAGGTGACCCTCGACGAGTTCCTCTGCTTCCCGCTGCACGCCGCGACGCGGGCGATCACGCGGGTCTACGCCGTGCTGCTGGAGCCGTTCGGCCTGACCTACCCGCAGTACCTCGTGGTGGTCGCGCTCGACGAGGCCGACTCCCCGCAGAGCGTTGGTGCGCTCGGCGCGAGGCTGCGGCTGGACTCCGGGACCCTGACCCCGCTGCTCAAGCGCCTCGAGCAGCGCGGCCTGGTCACCCGCGGACGAGACCCCGAGGACGAGCGGCGGGTGCTGGTGGCGCTGGACGGCGACGGCTGCGACCTCGCCCGGCGGTTGGCCGGCGTGCCGGCGCGCGCCGGGGCCGCGACGGGTCTCGACTGGGACCAGGTGACCCGGTTGCGGGGAGACCTGGCGGCGCTGATCGAGCACCTCGACGCCTGGGAGGACGCCGCGGGGCTCAGCCCTGACGGGCCTGCATCTTGACGCGGTTGGTGAGCTCGCTGACCTGGTTGAAGACCGCGCGCCGCTCGGCGAGGAGCTGGTTGATCTTGCGGTCGGCGTACATCACCGTCGTGTGGTCGCGGTTGCCGAACTGAGCCCCGATCTTGGGCAGCGAGAGCTCGGTGAGCTCGCGGCAGAGGTACATCGCGATCTGTCGGGCCATCACCAGGTGGCGCCCCCGGCTGGGGCCGGTCAGCTCGTCGATGGTCAGCCCGAAGTAGGCCGCGGTCTGGGCGATGATCAGCCCGGCGGTGATCTCGGGCTCGCCGCCCTCGGGGATCAGGTCCTTGAGCACGATCTCGGCCAGGGTCATGTCGACCTCCTGGCGGTTGAGGTTCGCGAAGGCGGTCACGCGGATCAGTGCGCCCTCGAGCTCGCGGATGTTGGTCTGGATCTTCGAGGCGATGAACTCCAGCACGTCGCCCGGGGCGCTGAGACGGTCCATCGCCGCCTTCTTGCGCAGGATCGCGATGCGGGTCTCGAGGTCGGGCGGCTGGACGTCGGTGATCAGGCCCCACTCGAAGCGGTTGCGCAGGCGGTCCTCGAGAGCCTCGAGCCGCTTGGGGGCGCGGTCGGAGGTCAGCACGATCTGCTTGTTGGCGTTGTGGAGGGTGTTGAAGGTGTGGAAGAACTCCTCCTGGGTCTGGGTTTTGCCCTCCAGGAACTGGATGTCGTCGATCAGCAGCACGTCGACGTCGCGGTAGCGGCGCTTGAAGCGGTCCTGCCGGTCGTCGCGGATCGCGTTGATGAACTCGTTGGTGAACTCCTCGCTGCTGACGTAGCGCACGCGTGCGCCCTGGTAGAGCGAGCGCACGTAGTGGCCGATCGCGTGCAGCAGGTGGGTCTTGCCGAGTCCGGAGTCTCCGTAGACGAGCAGCGGGTTGTAGGCCTTGCCCGGGGCCTCGGCCACGGCGACCGCGGCCGCGTGGGGAAAGCGGTTCGACGAGCCGATGACGAAGGTCTCGAAGGTGTACTTCGGGTTCAGCCGCGCCTCGCTCGCCCCGAGCCGCGCGGCGCTGGTGGTGTCGTCGCTCGGCGCCGGCGCGGTGGACGGCACGCCGAGGGGTGCGCCGAGGGGTGCGCCGAGGGGTGCGGACGCGGGTGCGGCGGGCTGCTCGGTCAGGGCGGGCTCGCCGGGTGCGGCGGCAGCCGGAGGGGTCGCACCGCCGGGAGGAAGCGGCACTCCCTGTTGATAAGGCGTTATGTCGACATGTCCACTCTCGGTGGAATCGTGCTCCAGCTCGGGGTTGACGGTGACCGCGATCCGGATCTCCTCGCCGAAGGCGACGGAGAGGGCGTCCTCGAGGTCGGCGCGCAGGCGGCCCTCGAGCTGGGTGCGGGTGAAGTCGTTGGGCACCGCGACGATGGCGGTCGAGCCGTGCAGGGTGACCGGCTCACTGGCGCGCAGCCACGCGCGGTGGTTGGGCTGGAGGTCGCCGACGACCTGCTCCCACGCCGTCGCGAGCCGTGCGGTGGTGTCGTCCACGGTGATCCCTGCCTCTCCTAGCCCGAGCCCTGCCGGTGACGAGTCTGCCGGTCCGGTGTTCGTCGTCCACATCTGTATCCACAGGCTGTGAACGAAGGGTCGGCGCAGCGTGCGTGTCGGTGCACGCGCCCAGAGAGTGCGCTCTGAGGCCGGTGGTCCCGACACCGTCCGGGACCAGGGATGCGGGGGAACCTAACCCGCGCGCTCGGGCTGCGGCAAGCAGTTCTCCACAGGTCGGGAGACGGCTCGTCCGACGGGGGTCGCGCAGGTTTGACCCTGCCGAACGCGGCCGCGTACCGTTGGCCGGTCACCCGAGCAGTACGGAGTCGCCGGGGACCACACGCTCCGAGGACCTGATCAGCGGCTAGGTGCTGCCTGTCATGGTGGATCGAGGAGCGGCCGTGGTGCCGGTGGCCCGCGCGAGGCGGACGCCCGTCCGCCACCCGATCGACGACATCCGAGTGAGAGTGAACTTCCCGTGAGCAAGCGTACGTACCAGCCGAACAACCGTCGCCGTCACAAGGTGCACGGTTTCCGACTGCGGATGCGCACCCGTGCCGGCCGCGCCATCCTGAGCTCGCGCCGCCGCAAGGGCCGCAAGAGCCTCGCGGTCTGAGACCACCCGGTCCGTGCTGCCTGCTGAGCACAGACTGACGCGCTCGGCGGACTTCCGCGTGGCGACACGCCGCGGGGTCCGCAGCCGGCGCGGGAGCCTGGTGGCCCACCTGTGGGTGGGTCCGGGTGACCGGTCGGCCCGTGTCGGGCTCGTCGTGAGCAAGGCGGTCGGCGCGGCGGTGGTCCGCACGCGGGTGAAGCGCCGTCTGCGACACGTGGCCCGGGAGCAGCTCTCGCTGCTCCCGGGTTCTTCTGTGCTCGTGGTGCGTGCGCTCCCCGCTGCCGCGGACGCCACCTCGGCCCAGCTGGGCGAGGACCTGGCCGCCGCGCTCGGACGCTGCCTGGAGCAGGTACCGGTGGCGGCGCCGTGATGAGGTGGCTGCTGGTGAGGCTTCTGCGCGGCTACCGACTCGTGATCAGCCCGCTCTACGGCCAGGTCTGTCGCTACCACCCGAGCTGCTCGGCGTACGCCCTCCAGGCGGTCGAGGTGCACGGGAGCCTGCGCGGAGCGTGGCTGGCTGTGCGCCGACTGGCACGATGCCACCCGTGGGCCCCGGGCGGGTACGACCCGGTCCCCGGAGTGGACCCTGACCACGACGCCGAGGTCGCAGCGGATGCGGCACCGGCGCGCACACCCCAAGATCAAGGAGTCTGACGGTGGGAGTCATCGGAGACATCTTCGGCTTCATCGCCACGCCGCTCTACTACGCCATCTCCGGCGTGATGATCGCGTGGTACGAGCTGTTCTCCCTCCTCGGGTTCGACCCCGAGGGCGGCGCGGTGTGGGCGCTCTCGATCATCGGTCTGACCCTGGTGATCCGTGCGGCGCTGATCCCGCTGTTCGTGCGCCAGATCAAGAGCAGCCGCAACATGCAGCTGCTGCAGCCCAAGGTGAAGGAGCTGCAGAAGAAGTACGGCCACGATCGGGAGAAGCTCGCCCAGGAGACGATGAAGCTGTACAAGGACTCGGGCACGAACCCGTTCGCCTCGTGCCTGCCGATCCTGCTGCAGATGCCGATCTTCTTCACCCTGTTCCACCTGCTCAACCAGGCGGCCCGCTCCGGCACGCCGCACGGCTTCCTCACCGAGGACCTCGCCGAGAACTTCGGCAACGCCGACCTCTTCGGCTCGATCCCGATCGCCGAGTCCTTCTGGGGCGCCGGCATCTGGCGCGAGGGCGGCGGTCAGCCGGCGGTGATGGTGCTGTCGCTGGTCCTGGTGCTGGCGATGACGGCGACGACGTTCCTCACCCAGCGGCAGCTGATGAGCAAGAACATGCCCGCGGACGCGATGTCCGGGCCCTACGCACAGCAGCAGAAGATGCTGCTCTACATCCTGCCGCTGGCCTTCGGTGTCGGTGGCGTGGCCTTCCCGATCGGTGTCCTCCTCTACTGGACGACCTCGAACCTGTGGACGATGGGCCAGCAGTTCTACGTGATCCGCAATAACCCCGCTCCTGGCACGCCTGCCTTCCAGGCGAAGCAGGAGCGCGACAAGGCCAAGGCACTCAAGCACGGCGAGCCCGTCCCGGAGGAGGGCGCGGTGCAGGTCGAGTCCGAGGAGGACCGGCGGCCGGTGCAGCGCCAGCAGCCCAAGAAGCAGTCGCGCGAACAGCGCAAGAAGGGCGGCGGCAAGTCCGGTCCGCCACGAAAGGGAGGTCGACGTTGACCGAGAACGCCACCACGCCCGGTAGCCGGGTCGAGGCACTGGAGAACGAGGGCGAGATCGCCGCGGACTACCTCGAGGAGCTGCTGGACATCGCAGACCTCGACGGTGACCTGGACATGGACGTCGAGGGCGACCGCGCCGCGGTGTCCATCGTCGGTGAGGACCTGCAGCAGCTCGTCGGTCGCGACGGAGAGGTCCTCGAGGCCCTCCAGGAGCTGACCCGGCTCGCGGTCTACCGTGAGACCGGTGAGCGGTCCCGCCTGATGCTCGACATCGGTGGCCATCGTGCGGACCGTCGCTCGCAGCTGGAGAAGCTGGGCGAGGAGTCGGTGGCGCGGGTGAAGGAGTCCGGGGAGCGCGTGGAGCTCGACCCGATGACGCCGTTCGAGAGGAAGGTCGTGCACGACGTCGTTGCCGCGGCCGGCCTCACCTCGGAGTCCGAGGGCGTGGAGCCGCGTCGTTTCGTGGTGATCCTCCCTGAGTGACGAGACGAGCCCCCAGGGCCCCGTTTCACGTGAAACACCCCCTGTGCCCCCGGTGGCGCGGGGGGTGTTCTCGTCGGAGCGCCTCCCCCTGGTCGAGCACTACGCCGCCAGGCTTGCGGACGACGGCGTCGTGAGGGGCCTGATCGGTCCACGGGAGGCCCCCCGGCTTTGGGCGCGACACCTGCTGAACTGCGGTCTGCTCGCTGAGCACCTCGACCCGGAGGTCTCGGTGGCCGACATCGGGTCGGGTGCGGGTCTGCCTGGGCTGGTCGTCGCGATCGCTCGTCCGGACCTGAGCGTGACGCTGGTCGAGCCGCTGCTGCGGCGGACGACGTTCCTCGAGGAGGTCGTGGAGGACCTCGGACTCACGAACGTCGCGGTGGTGCGAGGCCGGGCTGAGGAGCTCGCCGGCGATGGCGAGTTCGACGTCGTCACCTCGCGTGCGGTCGCGCCGCTGGGCAAGCTGGTGCGCTGGTGCCTGCCGTTGACGGCGCCGCACGGCGTGGTGCTCGCGATGAAGGGTGCCTCGGCCGCCGAGGAGGTCGAGCGGGACGCGGCGGCAGTCCGCAAGGCCGGTGGCGACCGGCCCACGGTGATCGAGCTGGCACGTGACGGGATCGACGACCCCACTTGGCTGGTGCGAGTGGCCCGACGTCCGCAGGGGTCGGTAGGGTCGCGCGGTGCTCGGTCACGAGCCCAGAAGAAGCGCCGATGACCCGACGGTCGCTGTTTCACGTGAAACGCCTTCCCCAGCACAACGATCGGAGACGGACATGACCGAAGGGTCAACGCCTCGCTTCACCGTGAGGACGGCCGCCGACATGGCCGACCTGCACCCCGGAGTCGACGACGACGCCACTCCCCTGGCCAAGGCCACCGAGCACAGCCTGATGGCACGGGAGCAGCACCGGAACGCCGCACCCGCCTCGCGCCCGGACCGGACCCGGGTGTTCGTGGTGGCGAACCAGAAGGGCGGCGTCGGCAAGACGACGTCGTCGGTCAACATCGCGGCCGGCCTGGCGCAGCTCGGCCAGCGGGTGCTCGTGATCGACCTGGACCCGCAGGGCAACGCCTCCACCGCGCTCAACATCGACCACCAC
>Ga0208328_1000795_pt1 | contig 12684 bp, 8 predicted proteins | sample DeeseametaMP2633_FD_184170 | JGI IMG/M metagenome (GOLD analysis project Ga0208328, IMG submission 184170) | Marine microbial communities from the Deep Atlantic Ocean - MP2633 (SPAdes) | ecosystem: Environmental > Aquatic > Marine > Unclassified | place: Northeast of Antigua and Barbuda, North... | reverse complement strand
CGTCGCCACGGCGTTGCGGTGCTGGGTGATGCCCATCGCCCAGCACAGCACCGTGGCCGAGGAGTCGCGGAACATGGCGGCCGCCTCCTCGATCTGCGCCCGCGAGAGGCCGGTCGCCACGAGCACGGCGTCCCAGTCGAGCCCGCGCAGGTGGGCGGCGTACTCCTCGAAGCCGTGGGTGTGCTGCTCGACGAAGTCGCGGTCCAGGGCGTCCCACTCCAGCAGCAGCGCGCCGATCGCCTGGAACAGGGCGAGGTCGCCGTTGACCCGGACCGGCAGGTGCAGGTCGGCGAGGTCGGTGCCCCGGCCCACGACGCCGCGCGGGTTCTGCGGGTTCTTGAAGCGCACCAGTCCCGCCTCGCGCAACGGGTTGATCGCGAGGATCCGGCCGCCGCCCCGCTTGGCCTTCTCGAGCGCCGAGAGCATCCGGGGGTGGTTGGTGCCCGGGTTCTGGCCGGCGACCACGACCAGCTCGGCGGTCTCGACGTCGTGCAGGCTCACCGAGCCCTTGCCGATGCCGATCGACTCCGCCAGCCCGACCGACGTCGACTCGTGGCACATGTTGGAGCAGTCGGGGAGGTTGTTGGTGCCCAGCGAGCGGGCCAGCAGCTGGTAGGCGAAGGCGGCCTCGTTGGAGGTCTTGCCCGAGGTGTAGAAGATCGCCTCGTCGGGGCTCGCGAGCTCGCGCAGGTGCGAGGCGATGACCGCGAAAGCGTCCTCCCAGGCGATCGGCTCGTAGTGCGTCCCACCCGGCCGGAGCACCATCGGCTCGGTGAGCCGGCCCTGCTGGCCCAGCCAGAAGTCGGTGCGCTCGGCCAGCTCGGCGACCGGGTGCTCGGCGAAGAAGCGGCGGTCCACGCGACGCAGCGTCGCCTCCTCGGTCACGGCCTTCGCGCCGTTCTCGCAGAACTCCGCGGTGTGCCGGTGGCCCGCGTCCGGGTCGGGCCAGGCACAGCCCTGGCAGTCGAACCCGTCGACCTGGTTGAGCCGCAGCAGGGTGCGCGCGGTGCGGACCGGGCCCATCTGCTCCACGGCCCGCTTCATCGCCACCGCGACCGCGGTGGGTCCGGCGGCGTGGTCCTCGGGCTCGCCGACGTGCAGCTCGCGCTCGTCGAGGTCGTCGCGGGGGGCGGAGCGGTTCCAACCGAGAGGCATGGGCCCATCATGCGCAGCGCGACCGGCACCAGGTCCACCCGTGCGGGCCTCCCTCCCCGACCGGCCGTGGGCGGGCTCGGCTGCGGGACGGCGCCGGGACCGCTATCTTGCCGAGCACACGCGTCGAGGAGGAGCACATGTCGAGCACGCCCCCGCCCTACCCGCCCGGTGAGCCCGGAGGCTCCGGACCCGACTACGGCCAGACCCCGCCACCCCCGCCCCCGCCGCCCGGTGGTGGGTACGGCGGTGGCTACGGCACCCCGCCCCCGAGCGGGCCGCCCGCCGGCGGCGGGTACGGCGGTGGCTACGGCGGGGCACCCTCGCCCCAGTGGAGCGTCGGCGACGCCGTGTCGTTCGGGTGGCGCACCTTCAAGGCCAACGTCGGCCCGATCCTGCTCGCGATCCTGGTCCTGCTCGTCGTCAACGGCGCCCTGCAGGCGCTCGGCTCGGCCTTCGGCGACAACATCCCGCTCACGCTGGCCTTCGGCGTGCTCGGCTGGGTGGTCGGCACGGTCCTCAGCGCCGGCGTCGTCCGCGGCGCCCTGGACCTGGCCGAGGGTCGCGGCATCCGCCAGGACTTCATCATGGCGCTGTTCCAGCCGCCGAAGCTGCCGCAGGTGCTGCTGCTCGGCCTGCTCCAGGGCGTCATCGTCACCGTGGGCCTGATCCTGTGCGTGCTCCCGGGTCTGGTGGCGATCGTCCTCACCGCCTTCAGCGTCTACTTCCTGGTGGACCGCCCCGACCTGGACGCGATCGGCTCGCTGAAGGCCAGCGTCTCGCTGGTCACGGGCAACCTCGGCTCGGTGCTGCTGTGGATGCTGACCTGCCTGGGCCTGGCGATCGCCGGGACGCTCGCCTGCCTGGTGGGGCTGCTGGCCGCGCTGCCGGTGATCTACCTCGGCACCGCCTTCACCTACAAGCGGCTGACGGGCCAGCCGGTCGCCGGCTGACCACTCCGCCCCGGCTCGCAGCAGCCGCAGCACGGTCCGCGCCGGGCTCCCGACCTCGAAGAGCCCGGTGCGGCGTACGCCCCACCGGGCCGTCGTGACCTGCACCACCGACGACGCCCGGGCCCGCGTACGGACGGGGGTATCTGTCCAGACCACCGGTCCGCTGGGCGAGAACGCGCCCGGCCGCCTCGCCCATCCGGGTGACCATGGCCGCCCCCCCCAAGCCCCCCCAGGAGGTCTGATGACCCCGCACGCCCCCGCCACGGTGCGCCGGACGGCCCTAGCCGTCTCGACCGCGCTGATCACCGCTCTTCCCGTCCTCGCCGTCAGCGGCGCCCCCGCCGGGGCAGCCGCACGCTCCGACGCAGCCTCGTCGGCCAGCGCGACGACCGATGCGCTCGCCGCTCGCGCCGGCAAGAAGAAGGGCACGCAGAAGTCCCACCACCGCGCCAAGGTGGGCTCCCAGGTGCTCCGCGCGATCGTGCTGGACCAGACCCCCGGCATCGAGGGCGGCAAGGTCGTCGACCTGCGCGTGGGTCGCGCTGCCGCCAACATCAACACCCGCAAGGAGAACACCGCGGTCTCGACGTCGAAGACGCTCGGCGGCCGCGGCCTCGCCGACAACGACCTCTCCGGGCTGCTCACGGCCCTGGTGGCGAAGGTCGGACCGGCCAAGGGCAAGGAAGCCGTGCCCTCCCAGACCCTCGTCCCCGTACCGGCTGAGCCGCTGCTCTCGCTCGGTGTCTCCACCGGGGACACCATGGCCCGCTGGAACGGCCCGAAGAAGTGCGTGCCCGGCCGCAAGGCGGTGACCTCGTCGACCTCCTCCACCGCCGACCTGGCGGTGCTGCCCAGCGTGATCCCCGGCTTCGGCTCGCTGCTCGGGCTCGACGGCACCGTCTCGGCCATCCAGAAGACCTCCTACCTGCCCAAGAAGAAGAAGGCCGGCCTCAAGGCCGTCGCCACCACCGCGCTGGCCGACATCGGCCTGTTCGGCGACATGGTGAACGTCGAGGTCGTCGCCGACCCGAAGATGGTCGCCGTGGCCACCGGCCGTCCGGGCAAGGCCAAGATCACGTACACCCCCGCTGTCCTGGAGATCACCGGCCCCGACGGCTCGCCCGTCCCGATCCCGACCGACGGGGCGCCCGCCGAGATCGGCATCCCGACGAACCCGCTGCTCGGCCTGACCATCCAGTTCCCCGGCATCATCTCGGAGAAGGTGACCGACAACGGTCGGATGGCGAAGGCCAAGTCGGTCACCCTGCGCCTGGTCCTCTCCCTGGCCGGCCAGGTCATCGCCGACGTGGCGGTCGCGCCGCTGCAGACCAAGGTCAAGGTGCCCAAGGGCGGCATCACCTGCTGAGGCAGCAGCGGGTCCCCCGGACCCGCTGACCGGATCCACCGGCGACGAGCGCTGGGCCTGCGGCCCAGCGCTCGTCCGCCATCCACGGCAGGGTCGCCGTGCGTTCACCCGCTCCGGCCAGGGTGTGCGCCGTGCGCATCGCCCAGCTCGCCAACTTCATCGGCCCCGCCTCCGGTGGGGTGCGGACCGCCGTCGCGGCGATGGGCGAGGGGTACGTCGACGCCGGTGTCGAGCGGCTGCTGGTCGTGCCGGGGCCGGCCGATGCCGTCGAGGAGACCGCGACCGGGACGGTGGTCTCGGTCCGTGCGCCCCGGGTCGGCGGCGGCTACCGCCTCATCGTCGAGCCCTGGCGGGTCGTCGAGGCCCTCGAGCGCTTCGCGCCGACCTCGGTCGAGCTCCACGACAAGACCACGCTGCTGCCGGTGGCGAGGTGGGCACGGCGCCGAGGTGTCGCCACGGTGCTGCTCTCGCACGAGCGGCTCGGCGACATGCTGGCGATGCGCACCGGCCTCGACACCTCCGCACGGGCCCCCATCGCGCTGCTGAACCGGCTGGTGGTCCGCTCCGTCGACCGGCTCGTGGTGACGTCGGGGTACGCCGAGCGGGAGTTCCGCTCCGTCGCCGCCTCCGCCCGATGCCCTGTCACCAGGGTGCCGCTGGGCGTCGACCTCGACACCTTCCGGCCGGTCCGGCTGCCCCCACGCTCGGACGGTGTCCTGCGCCTGGTGCACGTCGGTCGGCTGTCCCGGGAGAAGTCGCCCCACCTGGCGGTCGCCACGGCCGCGGAGCTGCACGAGCGGGGGGTGCCGGTGCAGCTCGACGTCTACGGCGAGGGGCCCCACCTCGACGAGCTGCGGGCGATCGCCGGATCGGCCCCCGTGACCTTCCACGGCTTCGTGGCGGGACGAGACGCCCTGCGCGAGCGGATCGCCGCCGCGGACATCGCCCTGTCGGTCTGCCCCGGGGAGACCTTCGGGCTCGCGGTGCTCGAGGCGCTGGCCTGCGGGACCCCCGTCGTGACCGCGGACCGAGGAGGGGCCCGCGAGCTCGTGGACGTCACCTCGGGCGGCTGGGCTGCGCCGTACCCCTCGACGCTGGCGGACGCCGTCCTCGACCTCGCCGCCCGCCCGCGCGAGCACCTGCGTGTCGGGGCTCGACGTCGCGCCGAGCGGTACCCGTGGTCGGCGGCGACCGACGCGATGCTCGCCGTGCACGCCGACGCCACCGACGTCACCGGCCGGGTCCGGGTGCCGGCGTAGCGCCCGGCGGGCCGACTGGTCGCATGGAACTGCCGCTTGTCGACCGGAGTTCCGTGAGACCAGCGCCAGTTTCACCACCCGGGTGGTGAAACCGCGCCCGGTCAGCCCAGCCCCGCAGCCTCCTGGGCGAGGGACTCCACGCGGCCCCAGTCACCGGCGGTGAGGGCGTCGGGAGGGGTGAGCCAGGAGCCGCCGACGCAGCCGACGTTCGGCAGGGAGAGGTACGACGCAGCGCTGGTCGCCGTGATGCCGCCGGTGGGGCAGAAGCGGGCGGCTGCCAGCGGCGAGGCCAGCGACTTCAGGTAGGCGGCGCCACCGGAGGCCTCGGCGGGGAAGAACTTCATCTCGGTGACCCCGGCCTCGAGGACCGCGAGCACCTCGGAGACGGTGGCGGTGCCGGGCAGGAATGGCAGCCCGGTGCCGAGCATCGCCTCGAGCAGGGTGGGGGTGGTGCCCGGGGAGACCAGGAACCCGGCCCCGGCCTCGGCGGCCTGCTCGGCCTGGGCGGGCGTGCAGACGGTCCCGACCCCGAGGGTGATCTCGGGGACCTCCGCGGCGATGGCGCGCACCGCGTCGAGGGCGACCGGCGTGCGCAGGGTCAGCTCGATGACCGGCAGCCCGCCGGCCACCAGCGCCCGGGCCAGCGGCACCGCGTGGTCGAGGTCGTCGATGACGACCACGGGGACGACCGGGACGAGGTCGAGGATCGAGGCGGGGGTGGACTCAGACATGGGCGGGGGCCTCGCTCTGCTGCGGGGTGTGGTGGAGGGCAGGGACGGCCGGGAAGACGCCGGCGCCCTCGTCGGCGGGGCCGACGGTGGCGCGGAAGGCCGCGAAGAGCTCGCGCCCGGTGCCGGCGAACTCGGCGGCGGTCGGCGCGGCGCCGGTCGAGGGACGCGCGAGGACGGTCTCGGCGTCCTCCACGGCGAGCACCCCGGTCGTGCCGTCGACGGTGACGACGTCGCCGTCGACGATCTTGGCGATCGCACCGCCCAGGGCGGCCTCGGGGGTGACGTGGATGGCGGCCGGCACCTTGCCCGAGGCCCCCGACATCCGGCCGTCGGTCACGATCGCGACCTTCTGACCGCGGTCCTGCAGCACCCCGAGCGCCGGGGTGAGCTTGTGCAGCTCGGGCATGCCGTTCGCGGCGGGGCCCTGGTAGCGGATGACGGCCACGAAGTCGCGGCCGTCGAGCTCGTGGGCCGAGAAGGCCGCGAGGAAGTCGGCCTGGTCGTCGAAGACCACCGCCGGGGCGGTCACGACACGGTGCTCGGGGGTGACGGCCGAGGTCTTGATGACCGCCCGGCCCAGCGGGCCGGTCAGCACCCGCAGGCCGCCGTCGGGGGCGAACGGGTCGTCGGCCGGGCGCAGCACCTCGGGGTCGAGCGTCGCGGTCGGGCCCTCGACCCACTCGACGCCGACCCGACCCGACCCGTCCTCGACCAGCCGCGGCTCCTGGGTGTAGCGGCGCAGCCCGGGCCCGGCGACGGTGAGGACGTCCTCGTGCAGCAGCCCGGCGTCGAGCAGGGTGCGCACCAGGAAGGCGATGCCGCCGGCGGCCTGGAAGTGGTTCACGTCGGCCGAGCCGTTGGGGTAGATCCGGCACAGCGACGGCACCACCGCGGAGAGGTCCGAGAGGTCCTGCCAGGTCAGCTCGATGCCCGCGGCGCGGGCCATCGCGACCAGGTGCATCGTGTGGTTGGTCGAGCCACCCGAGGCCAGCAGCGCCACGCAGGCGTTGACCATCGTGCGCTCGTCGACCAGCTCGCCCATCGGCGTCGACTCGACGCCGCGGGCCATCTCGGTCACCCGGGCGGCAGCCGCGTCGGTGAGGGCGGCGCGCATCGGCGTACCGGGATTGACGAAGGAGCTGCCCGGCAGGTGCAGGCCCATGACCTCCATCAGCAGCTGGTTGGAGTTGGCGGTGCCGTAGAACGTGCAGGTGCCCACCGAGTGGTACGACGCGGCCTCGGCCTCCAGCAGCTCCTCGCGGGTCGCCTTGCCCTCGGCGAAGCGCTGGCGCACCCGCGCCTTCTCCTTGTTGGGCAGCCCGGACTCCATCGGGCCGGCGGGCACCAGGATCGTCGGCAGGTGCCCGAAGGACAGCGCCCCGATCACCAGGCCGGGCACGATCTTGTCGCAGACGCCCAGCAGCATCGCGCCGTCGAACATGTCGTGCGAGAGCGCGATCGCCGTCGACATGGCGATGACGTCGCGGGAGTAGAGCGAGAGCTGCATGCCCGCGCGTCCCTGGGTCACGCCGTCGCACATCGCGGGCACGCCGCCGGCGACCTGGGCGATGCCACCGGCGCGGATGACCGCCTTCTTCAGCTGCGGCGGGTAGTCCACGAACGGCTGGTGGGCCGAGAGCATGTCGTTGTAGGAGGTGACGATCGCGAGGTTCGGCTTGACCGTGCCGCGCAGCGCCTCCTTGTCGACCGGCTCCGCAGAGGCGAAGCCGTGGGCGAGGTTGGCGCAGGCCAGCCGGGTGCGGGCCGGGCCGGTCTCGGCCATCGCGCGGATCCTGTCGAGGTACGCCGCACGGTGGGCCGCGCTGCGCTCGACGACGCGCGCGGTGACCTGCTCGACGACCGGGTGCAGGCTGGTGGTCGGGGTGGGAGGGGTGCTCACTGGTCGGTCTCCTGCCAGGATCGGCCGTCGCGCTCGAGCAGCGCGGCGGCGGCGAAGGGGCCGGGGGTGCCGGCGGGGTAGCGACGGGGCGGCTCGGGCGACTCGGCCCAGCGGTCGAGGATCGGCGCCACCCAGGACCAGGCGGCCTCGACCTCGTCGCGGCGCATGAACAGCGTCGGGTTGCCGCGGACGACGTCCATCAGCAACCGCTCGTAGGCCTCCGGGCTGCGCTGGTCGAAGGTCGTGGCGTAGCTGAGGTCCAGTGAAACAGGCCGCAACCGGATCCCGCCAGGGCCCGGCTCCTTGGCGGTGAGGTGCAGCCGCATGCCCTCGTCCGGCTGGACGCAGATGTGCAGCCGGTTGGCGCTCGCGCCGCCCTCCGCGCCGGGGAACATCGCGTGCGGCGGCTCTTTGAACACCACGACGATCTCGCTGACGCGGCGGTCCATCCGCTTGCCGGTGCGCAGGTAGAACGGCACGCCCGCCCAGCGCCAGTTCTGCACCTCGGCCCTGAGGGCCACGAAGGTCTCGGTGCCGGATCGTTCCGCGCCAAGGTCGTCGGCGTACGACGAGGCGCGCTCGCCCTCGACCAGCCCGGCGACGTACTGCCCGCGGACGGTGTCGCGGTCCACGTCGGCGGGGGTGAGCGGCTTGAGCGCCTGCAGGACCTTGAGCTTCTCGTCGCGGACGTTCTCCCGACCGACGTACGTCGGGGGCTCCATCGCCACGAGGCACAGCAGCTGCAGCAGGTGGTTCTGCACCATGTCGCGCAGCGCGCCGGCGTGGTCGTAGTAGCCGCCGCGCGACCCGACGCCGACGGTCTCGGAGACGGTGATCTGCACGTGGTCGACCCACTGGGAGTTCCACAGCGGCTCGAGGAAGGTGTTGGCGAAGCGCGTGACCAGGAGGTTCTGCACGCTCTCCTTGCCCAGGTAGTGGTCGATGCGGAAGACCTGGTGCTCGGCGAAGACCGAGCCGACGGCGTCGTTGACCTCGCGGGCCGAGCCGAGGTCGTGGCCGATCGGCTTCTCCATCACGACGCGGGCGCGCTCGTTGACCACGCCGATCTCCGCCAGCCGCTCGCAGGTGGGGCCGAAGAGCCGGGGGGCGACGGCGAGGTAGAAGACCCGCACGGCCTCCTCCTCACGGGGGCGGTCCTTGAGCAGCCCGTGCAGCAGGTGCCACCCCTCGGCCGTGTCGGCGTCCAGGCACAGGTGGTGCAGACGGCCGAGCAGTCGCTCGACGGCCTGCGGCTCGAGCAGCGCGGGCTCCACGAACCGCTCCAGGGCCGCGCGCACCTCGGTGCGGTAGCCCTCGTCGTCGATCTCGGAGCGGGAGACGCCGATGATGCGGGTGTCCTCGGGCAGGTGCCCCTCGAGGTCGCGGTGGTAGAGCGCGGGCAGCAGCTTGCGCAGCGCGAGGTCGCCGGTGCCGCCGAAGACGGTGAAGTCGCAGACCGGCGGCATGGTCGCGGAGACGTCCCCCACCGGGTGGGGGGAGGTCGGGGGCGGGAGGTGCATGCGTCCACGGTCGCAGGACTTTTGGATCGATACAAGCATTCTTTCGCTAGATTCCGACAAAAGTCTGTGGTTCACTCCCGCTCATGAGCGTCGCCGACACCTCCCCGGGCGGCCTCCTCACGCTGGTCCGCACCGGCCGGGCGAGCACCCGCGCCGACCTCGTCCGGCTCACCGGCCTCTCCCGCGGCGCCGTCACCTCCCGCCTGGCGGCCCTCACCGACGCCGGGCTGCTCCTCGAGGGCGGCGACCACGCCTCCACCGGCGGCCGGCCGGCCGGTTCACTGCACCTGAACCCCGACGCCGCCGTGGTGCTCGCCGTGGCCGTGGGGCGCTCCCGCAGCCAGGTCGGCGTCTTCGACCTCGCCGGCCGCGAGATCGCCGGCGACACCCGCGACCACGAGCCCGGCACCAGCGCCGGCGACCTGATGCCGTCGGTGGCCGAACGACTGGGGTCCCTCATGGCCGACCGACGGGGGACCCGGGTGGCCGGCGTGGGGCTCAGCCTGCCCGGCAGCGTCGACCCCGCGAAGTGCTGCAGCATCGACGCCCCGGTGCTCCGCGGCTGGGACGGCGTGGACCTCTCCGCGTTCCTGAGGCCGGTCACCGAGGCGCCGCTGCACGTCGACAACGACACCGCGGCCCTCACCCGCTCCGAGCTCTTCGGGCAGGTGCCGGCCGCCGAGACCATGCTGGTGGTCAAGGCCTCCACCGGCCTCGCGCTCGGGGTCGTCGCGGACGGCCGCCTAGTCGGGGAGGGTCGGGGCACCACCGGGGAGCTCGGCCACACCCGGGTCGACGTCGCCGGGGAGCTCCCCTGCCGCTGCGGGGCGACCGGCTGCCTCGAGACGGTGGCGGGCGGGTGGGCCCTCGTCGCCGCGCTCCAGGAGCAGGGGCGCACCGACGTACGCCACGTGCGCGACCTGGTCGCGACGGCCCTGGCCGGCGACCCCGTCGCGCGACGGCTGCTGCGCGGCGCCGGGCGCCAGCTCGGCGAGGTGCTGGCCGTCGCGGTGAACCTGCTGCACCCGGGTGCCGTCGTCATCGGCGGCGACATGGGCAGCGCCTTCGACCTCTACACCGCCGGCCTGCGCGAGACGCTCTACGCCCGCGCCCACCCCGGGGCGGTGCGCGACCTGCGGTTCCTGCCCGCCACCCACGGCGAGGCCGCGGGCCTGCACGGCTGCGCCGCGCTGGCCATCGACCGCGCGCTCGAGCCGCGCGCCGTCGACGAGCTGCTGCGGGGCTGACGCGACACGACGTCGCAGCCGGTCTTGCAGAGCCGCGCACCGGTCTCGACCCGCCGTCACGACCTCGTCCCTCGGTCGCGGGCTCGCTCGACCTGCGGGACGTCGCGGCCGACCTCGTTCCTCGGTCAGCCGCGGTCCCTTGCCCAGCTGGTGGCGTACGACGGGTCCTCGACGGCCAGTCCGCCCTCGCCGAGCTCGAGCGGGGCGAAGGTGTCCACCATGACGGCGGTCTCCTCGAAGCGCTCGGCGCCCAGCGAGGCCTCGATCGCCGAGGGCTGCGGGCCGTGGGCGTGGCCGCCGGGGTGCAGCGAGATCGACCCGAGCCCGATTCCGGAGCCCTTGCGCGCCTCGTAGTCGCCGGCCACGTAGAACATGACCTCGTCGCTGTCGACGTTGGAGTGGTAGTAGGGCACCGGGACCGCGAGCGGGTGGTAGTCGACCTTGCGCGGCAGGAAGGCGCAGACGACGAAGTTCCAGCCCTCGAAGACCTGGTGCACCGGCGGCGGCTGGTGCACCTTCCCGGTGATGGGCATGTAGTCGTCGATGTTCAGGGTGTAGGGGTAGAGGCAGCCGTCCCAGCCGACCACGTCGAGCGGGTGGGTCGCGTAGACCATCCGGGTGCCCACGATCCCGGTCGACGTGCGGTGCTTGACCAGCACCTCGACGTCCGAGCCCTCCTGCAGCAGCGGCTCGGTGGGGCCGTGCAGGTCGCGCTCGCAGTACGGCGCGTGCTCGAGCAGCTGGCCGTACTTGGACAGGTAGCGCTTCGGCGGCGCGACGTGGCTGCTGGCCTCGGTCGCGTAGAGCCGGCTCGGCTCCGACGGCACCCAGCGGTGGGTGGTCGCGCGCGGGATGACGACGAAGTCACCGGCGCGGTAGGGGACGGCCCCGAAGACGGTCTCGACCACTCCGGCGCCGGACTCCACGAAGACGCACTCGTCGCCGATCGCGTCGCGGTAGTAGGCGCTCGGCTCGGTGCCGGTGACGACGTAGGAGATGCGGACGTCGTGGTTGGCCAGCACCACCCGCCGGCCGGTCACCGCGTCGGGGCCGGTCTCGAGGTCGTGCAGCCGCAGGTGTCGCGGCGCCAGCGGGTGGTTGGGGGTGCGTGACTGGTCGGGCAGCTCCCAGACCTCGCTCGCGACGATCGCCGACGGCACCCCACGGTGGTAGAGCAGGGAGGAGTCGGAGGAGAAGCCCTCCTCCCCCATCAGCTCCTCGCGGTAGAGCCGGCCCTCGGGGTCGCGGTGCTGGGTGTGGCGGGTGGGCGGGACGTCTCCCACACTGCGGTAGTAGGCCATCGCTCCCTCTCCGACGTGTCCGCTTACCGGACGCATCGCCTCACTATGTGACCGTTAGAGTAGCCCCGTGACCGAGGAGACGACAGTGTCCACCGAGCCGTTCACCGAACCCGTCCCCGACCCGTTCTGGGTCGGGCTCGTCGACGACGCGGCGACCTTCCCGCCCGGCGACGCGCCCCTGGCTGCCGCCCTGACGACGTACGCCGACCGCGCCGGCGAGGCCGCGCGGCTGGTGCGCTCCTTCGTGGTCCGCGACACCGACCTCCCGCAGGTCCCCCCGGGGACCCCGGTCTCCGTGGTGCTGACCGGGGGTGCCGGCCAGGTCCTCGGGCCGGCCCAGCTGTGCGCGCGCCGCGGACTGCCGGTCGCGGGGCTCGAGATCGCCCTGCGCGACGTCGACGACCCGGCCGGCAACGCTCGTCGGGTGGTCGCGGCCGTCGACGCCGCCCGGGGCGAGGGCGTCCTCGACGAGGACACCGCGGTCTTCGTCGAGCTGCCCGCCGGCGACCCGACGTACTCCTGGCTGGCCGCCGCCGACGAGGTCGCCGCCGCCGAGCTGCGACTCAAGCTGCGCACCGGCGGGCTGGACCCCGACGCGTTCCCGACCCCCGAGCGGCTGGCCGCCTGGGTCGACGCGGCACTGGACCGCGAGCTGGCGTTCAAGTGCACCGCCGGGCTGCACCGCGCGTTGCCGCACGTGGACGCCGACGGTTGCGCCCACCACGGCTTCCTCACGGTGCTGGCCGCCACCCGCGTCGCCTTCGACGGCGGCTCCGCCGACGACGTCGTCGCCACCCTGCGCCGCGACGACGCCACCGACCTGCTCGCCCTCGACCTCGCCGGCGCCCGGCGCTGGTTCACCTCCTTCGGCTCGTGCAGCATCGACGAGCCGCTGGCCGACCTCCGGGAGCTGGTGTCCCTGTGAACGCTGCTGCGAACGGTCCCGACCACGGGTTCGGGCTCGACCACCTGCCCTACGGCGTCTTCTCCGTCGACGGCGGCCCGCGTCGCGTCGGGGTGCGGCGCGGCGACGAGGTGCTCGACCTCGCGGCCGCGACCGGGCGACCCGAGCTGTCGGCACCCTCGCTCAACCCGCTCATGGAGCGCGGCCCCTCGACGTGGCGCCAGCTGCGCGAGCAGGTCCTCGACCTGGCGCCGGACCTGCCGGGCATCCCGCTGGCCGACGTGGTGATGCACCTGCCGTTCGAGGTCGCCGACTACGTCGACTTCTACGCCTCCGAGCACCACGCGACCA
>Ga0208328_1000794_pt1 | contig 12700 bp, 12 predicted proteins | sample DeeseametaMP2633_FD_184170 | JGI IMG/M metagenome (GOLD analysis project Ga0208328, IMG submission 184170) | Marine microbial communities from the Deep Atlantic Ocean - MP2633 (SPAdes) | ecosystem: Environmental > Aquatic > Marine > Unclassified | place: Northeast of Antigua and Barbuda, North... | reverse complement strand
CGATCGTTGGACGACCAGTGTGGGAGATCCCGGCTCAGCCGGCGAGAAGGCCCACCCGCGATTACGCTAAGTGGTCCACCCACGATGCGCGATGTCCGGCTGGATTTCGGCAAACAGGAGGACGACGAAATGACTGGAAAGCGTGAGAAGCCGGAAGACATTGTCACCAAGCTGCGCCGGGTCGAGGTGTTGCACGGCCAAGTCCTGTCGGTGGCCGATGCAGTGCGCCAGATCGGGATATCGCAGCACACGTTCTATTGCTGGCGGAAGCCGTATGGCGGGATGAACCGGGCACAACTGTCGCGGCTGAAGGAGCTCGGGAAGGAGAACCCGAGGCTGCGGCGGGCGGCGTCGGACCTGACGCTCGAGAAGCTGATCCTGACCGCGGCTGCACGGGATGAAGGGCGTAAAGCAAACCATCCGGTGGATGGTTTGTCGCCCTGAACGCGTCAGCCCTTCCAGGCCCTTCGCGTCGCCGCGCGTGCGCCGGGCACGTGTGCGAGACACTCGGCCTCTCCGATGCGCCGGGCCTGCCGGGTGCTTGGCAAGCACCGCTCCACGCAGCGGAAGCCACCGCTGGGCCGGGAAGATGAGGAGCGGCTGACCGCCGACGTCATCGAACTGGCCCGGGAGCACGGCCGCTACGGCGACCGCAGGGTCGCCGTGCTGCTGCGCCGGACTGGCTGGCAGGTCAACCACAAGCGGGTGGCGCGGTAAGCCGTGGTCGCCCTCGGTCCGAGGCCCACGGCGAACGGCGCGCGAAGGGCTCAGGGTACAAGAAACGCGGCCGGCTCTGGCTGGCCCCTCTCGTGACATCGCTTAGTGATGCACTGCCGGGCAGTGGACGGCTCCTGCGTGAGGCTGAAGCCCGAGCGTCCCAACCACGTCTGGTCCTACGACTTCGTGCAGGACCGGACCAGTGACGGCCGGGCCTACCGGACCCTCAACATCCTCGATGAGTATACGCGGGAGGCGCTGATGATCCGTGTCGACAGGCGACTGAACTCCACCGATATCATGGACGCCCTGACCGATCTCTTCATCCAGCGCGGTCCGCCTCGGTTCATCCGGTCCGACAACGGCCCGGAGTTCATCGCGCAGAAGGTGCCCGACCGGATCGAGCTGGTGGGGGCGAAGACCGCCTGCATTGGGCCGGGGTCACCTTGGAAGACCAGCTATCGCGAGAGCTTCAACAGCAGGTTCACGGACGAGCTGCTGAATGGCGAGGTCTTCCATTCGATGAGTGAGGCGTAAATCCTCATCGAAAGATGGCGAAAACACTACAACATGGGCAGGCCGCATAGTGCCCTCGGATATCGGGCGCCCGCACCGGAGACCTATCACCACAGATCGAAGACCGACCATGCATTGGCATTCAACCCGGACCCTCGCTGGGGTCAGCTCAACATTGCCCCGCTGCGCCGTGTGACGGAGCGCAGAGACGAACTCGGCGATCAAGGTTTCGAGATCCCGGTGGTCGCGGTCGCCGTAGGTGGTGTCCATCACCACGATGTCGGCGTCGTCGGGCGGCGCGGGATCGTTCAGCAACGGCCGGTCCGACGGGCCGAGGTCGCCCGAGAACAGGATCCGGCGCTGCTGCCCATCCTCCCTCAGCTCGAGCCGGATGGAGCCCGAGCCGAGGATTTGCCCCGCGTCGCAGAAGGTGGCGGTCATGCCGGGAAACAGCTTCAGGGGGGTGCCGCAGGAGGCGACGCGCCCGAACCGGTCGATGGCGTCGTGCGCATCGACCGTGTCGTAGAGCGCCTCGTGCCGCCCACCGCGATGACCGTTCAGATTGTGGCGCCGCGCCTCCTCTTCGTGGAGATGCGCGGGAATCGAGCAGCACCAGCCGCGCCGGATCGCGGGTGGCCGGGGTCGAGATGATCTCGCCGCGGAAGCCCTGCCTGCAAAAGAGCGGCAAGCGCCCGCAAGGGTCGAGATGGGCGTGGGTGAGCAGCACGACATCGCGCCCGGAAGGCTCTAAACCGAAGGGCCGGGCGTTCTCGTCATGCAGCTCGTGACCGCCCTGAAACAGGGCCGCAATCGACAAGGATCCGGCGGCCGGCGCACCCGACGAGGTGGCACGCGCCCGTCCCCTGCCCTGCGGCGCCGTGAAAGGACGGTTTCATGGCATCGCGCCTCCCTCCGTGTGGGTCGGCGTTCCGCCCAGAGGCCGACCGGCGCGCGCATACCAGCGCTGGATGTCCTCCCAGATTTCCTGCGCGGTTTCAGCATACCAGAAGAGCGCGCGGTCCTCGGGATCGATCACGCCCTCCTCAACCAGAAAATCCGCGTCGAAGGCGCGCGCCCAGTAGTCGCGCCCGACAAGGATCACCGGCACCGGCTGGATCTTGCGGGTCTGGATCAGCGTCAGCGTCTCGAAAAGCTCGTCGAAGGTGCCGAAGCCGCCCGGAAACACCACCAAGGCCCTCGCACGCAACAGGAAATGCAGCTTGCGCAGGGCGAAGTAGCGGAAGCGGAAGCAGAGATCCGGCGTGACATAGGGGTTCGGGAGCTGTTCACGCGGCAGGGTGATGTTGAGCCCGACGGTGCGCGCGCCGGCCTCGACCGCGCCGCGGTTGGCGGCCTCCATGATCCCCGGCCCTCCGCCGGTCACGATTGCCAGACGGTTGCCGTGCTCGCCCTCCGCGGCGCCGACGATGCGGCCGAACTCGCGGGCGATGTCGTAGTACCGGCTCTTGTCGTTCAGGCGCCGGGCCACGCGCAACCGGCGCTGCAGATCGGCGTCCTCCGGGTGGCAGGCGCTCTCGGCTTCCAGTGCCGAGAGGGTCGCCGCGGCGCGCTCCGGCTCGGTCACGCGCGTGCCGCCGAACACCACGATCGAGTGGGCGATGCCGTGATCCCTGAGAAGCGTCTCGGCCTTCTGGTAGTCGAGCTGAAGCCGGGCGCCGCGCATGACGTCGCGGTCGAGAAAATCGGCGTCCTCGTCCGCGAGCCGGTAATTGGGGTTTGCCATGATCTGACGGACAAGCGCGGGCGCGGCATCGTCTGTCGCTGGCGGCCGGCAGCCCGGCAGATCGACCTCGCGCCGGGTGGGATGCGCCGGAAATGGTTTGCCAGGTATCGCTGATTTCCGGTCTTTCATCCTGTCCCCTTCTGACGGCCATCCGTGAACGCGGATACGGCCCGTGCTCTCTGGCCGCCCCCCGGCCCGGCAAGCACCGCACCTGATCCGAGCGCAGCGTAACATCCCCGCGCCGCGGCAAGTGTGACCCGCATCATTCCGTCGCAGCGATGCGCCCCGCAGGCTGCAGCTTGCGGACGTGTCTATCAAAGTGCTCGGCCCGATCAACGACATTGGGAGGGATCAGAAACCGGTTGCGGCCAACCGCAGCGCTCTCATCGATACGCAGCAGCTCTGTGCGGCCCCCTATTGCCGGGCTCGCACATCGTGGAGAGGGCGCGCAGGGGCCAAGCGAGGCGCCCAATGCGGTCCCACCCATCGGCGCACCAGCATCACGCGAGCCCCGGCAGGATCACAGGGCCCGGCCAGACCGGCTAGGACGCGGGCTTGTTCACCTGCGCCATCAGCCATTCCGCGCGCGCGATCTGCTCCAGCGCGATCTCCCGCTTCTGCTCGAGCCGGGTCCGTTTCTCGGCGTCCCTCGTTTCGGCGATCTCCTCGCCGAGCGAGGCCTCCTTGCTCGTGAGTTTCGCGATGATCCTCTCGACGTGCTCCGGCCGGATCTCGCGGACGCGACCGGCTTCCTGACGTTCTCGATACTCGGCCAGTCTGGCCGCCAGCTTCTTGAGGCCCATCGGCTTGCTTCCGGAAAGGGGATGATCGACGACATCCTACGCCTCTCGCGTGACATCTCCATGATCTGAGTCATCGTGGCCATCGCGTGGGCCGGTCGCGTCCGGAGCGGCGGGATCGTGCAGCTCTTCGTCCTCCAGCGTGAGGATCTTCTCGACCTCCGCCATCGCCCTGTCCCGCTCGATGTAGCAGCGTCGGGCGGCATTGGTCAGCTGCCGCATCGCGGCGTAGGCGTAGGTCGAGTCGTTGAGGAACGAGGTCGCGCTGCCGGGGGTCAGCACGCTGTCCCGGATCAGCCCGTCGATCCGCTGCGCCGTGGCATGCGCGTCCTTCTCGATCTGGACCCGCTCCTGATCCAGCCAGAGCGCACTGCGTTCCTCGGAGTCGGTGCGGGACAGCGCGTGGATCTCGGAGGCGATGCGCGCCACCTCGGTTCGGAGGCCGTCGTAGAGTTGCGTCGTCAGGCCAAGGGACAGGGTGGTGTAGCGCAGCACGTTCTTGCGCAGATGCTTGACGGCCTTGACCGCCTGCACGACCTCGCCCGCCACGTCGCGCAACTCATAAACCCGTTCGGCGATGTCCGGCGCCAGATGGCGGTCGCCGATGCGGCTGCAGAACGCCAGGATCGCCTCGTGGAGCGACTTGATGCGCCGTGCGTAGGCGTCGTCGTAGTCGAGTGGCAGCTGCGCCCGGTGGGCGCGCACCGTGCCGGCGAGGTCGCAGCTCTGGAAGACCGCAGCGCTCGGGAGGTTCAGGCCTTGCAGGATCAGGTCGAGCGCATTGTCGGTCAGGTGCTGCACTTCGCGGCGCAGGGCGGTCTCGAAGGTCTGGGGGAACTCGTCGACGGCCTCGTTCAGGAAGTGCGGCTTGCTGACATCCGGCAGCTTCTCCGGCAGGACCCGCACCAGCGCCGCGACGAGCCGGTCGAGCACCGGCAGCATGAGACCGAGGCCCAGCAGGTTGAAGAGGGTGTGGAAGACCGCAAGCTTCAGCGCAAAATCGTCGGGCGCGATGGTCAGGGCGTCGCCGATCCAGTCGACGGCGCCGCGCAATGGAACGATGAGGATCAGCGCGACCACCGCCGTCACCACGTTGAAGACGAGGTGGGCCAGCGCCAGCCGCTTGCCCTGCACGTTCGCCCCGAGCGACGCGATGATCGCGGTGATGGTCGTGCCGATGTTCGAGCCGATCGCCAGCGCCAGCGCGTTGTCGTAGGTCAGCTGACCCGACGCGAGCGCCGTCAGGATGAGCACAAGGGTGGCGTGGCTCGACTGCATGATCACCGTCGCGACCGCGCCGATGAGCGTGTAGACCACAAGCCCGAGCAGACCCGGCAGGGCGAAGCGGGTCAGGTCGATCTGCCCCTGGAAGGCGTCGAACCCGTCCTTCATGAACTGGATGCCGAGAAACAGAAAGCCGAGCCCGCCAAGCGCGAGGCCGATCCCGTGCAACGGCTTGGACTTCTGGAAGACCAGCACGATGCTCAGCGCCAGCATCGGCATCGCGTAGGCGCCGATGTCGACCTTGAGCCCGAGCCCGGCCACCAGCCACGCGCCGGTGGTCGTGCCGATGTTCGCGCCGAAGACGATCCCGACGCCCCCCGCAAGCGAGATCAGCCCGGCGCTGAGGAACGAGATGGTGATGACCGATACGAGCGAGCTGGACTGCAGCAGCGTGGTCGAGGCGACCCCGAAGAGCAGCGCCCGCGCCTTCGAGCGCGTGGCCGTCTCGAGCCAGCGCTCGAGCATGCCGCTTCCGGCCAGCTTGAAGCCATCCTCGAGCATGCGCATGCCAAAGAGGAAGACCGCGACGCCCGCCGCGATCACCTGCAGGTCGGGGCTGATCCAGAAGACCAGAAGCAACCCGCCTAGGGCTGCGGGCAGGGAGTAGTTCCTCGTTCGCATCGCCAGCTCAGATCATCGTCGTCTATGGGGTCTCAGCCGCATCACCGCGGATCTCCGGAATACCCGCGCCCCCGGGATCGGCAAGCGATAATGCCCGCCCGCGACATGCCGAGAAACTTGCGCGCCGCGGTTGGAGCGGCCCCTCGGGCGCCCGGCGTCGCCCGCCGTCCGTGTCGCAGGCCATCGCCGGGTGACTCCCTTCGGCCATGGCCTGCGCGCCATGGCGGCAACCGGCGCTCCCCGATGGCGCTCTGCGGCGGCGCGCTCAGGCCAGAGCCGGGCTCGCCTCCCTCTCGGCGTCCGCCACGTTGGTCCGCACGGCGATGAAGCTGTCCGGCGTCACCGAGATGCTGTCGATCCCGGCGCGCACCAGCAGCCGGGCGAACGCGGGATCGTTGCTCGGGGCCTGACCGCAGAGGCCGATCTTCCGGCCCGCCTTGCGCGCCTTGGCGATGACGGTCTCGATCATCCACAGCACCGCCGGGTCGCGTTCGCTGAAGAGGCCGGCCAGCGCCTCGGAATCCCGGTCGATGCCCAGCGTCAGCTGCGTGAGGTCGTTCGAGCCGATGGAAAAGCCGTCGAACCGCTCGGCAAACGCCTCGGCCGCGATCACGTTGGACGGGATCTCGCACATGACGTAGACCTGCAACCCGTTCTGCCCGCGCCTGAGGCCGTTTTCTGCCATGACCTCGAGCACGCGGTCGGCCTCGCCCACGGTGCGGCAGAACGGGATCATGACGATCACGTTGCCGAACCCCATGGTCTCGCGCAGGCGCCGGATGGCGCGACACTCGAGCGCGAAGCCGTCCCGATAAGCGTCGGAGTAGTAACGCGACGCGCCGCGGAAGCCGATCATCGGGTTCTGTTCGTCGGGCTCGAAGCCCTTGCCGCCCAGCAGATCCGCGTATTCGTTGGTCTTGAAGTCGCTCATGCGGATGATCGCCGGGTTCGGATACCACGTCGCGGCGATCCGCGAGAGCCCGCGCGCCAGCGTTTCGACGAAGTAGTCGGTGCGGCAGTCGAACCCCCGCACGAGACGGTCGATCTCGTCGCGGTCCGCGCCCGGCGCCAGGGTGTCGTAGCGGCTGAGCGCCAGCGGGTGGACCTTGACTTCGTTGCTGATCACGAACTCCATCCGCGCGAGCCCGACCCCATCCACGGGCAACCGCCACCAGCGGGCCGCGGCGGATGGATTGGCAAGGTTGAGCATGACCTTGGTGCGGGTCTTCGGCACCTCGTCCAGCCGGGTCTCGCGGATGCTGAACTCTGCCTTTCCGGCATAGACCGCGCCCTCGTCGCCGCCGGCACAGGACACCGTCACCTCCTGCCCGTCGTGCAGCAGGTGCGTGGCGTTGCCGGTGCCGACAATGGCAGGCACACCCAGTTCCCGGCTGATGATGGCGGCGTGCGAGGTCCGCCCGCCGTGATCGGTGACGATGGCCGCGGCGCGCTTCATGATCGGCACCCAGTCCGGGTCGGTGGTCGAGGTCACCAGCACCGCGCCATCGACGAAACGGTCGATCTCCTCGGCGCTTTCGATCAGGCAGACCTCGCCCGTCGCGACCGCGCTGCCAACGCTGAGGCCGCCCAGAAGCTTCGCCCCGGTGGCGCCCAGCCGGTAGGTCCTGAAGGCATCCGCCTCCATGCGCGATTGCACCGTCTCGGGACGGGCCTGCACGATGTAGACCTGCCCGGTGTCGCCGTCGCGCGCCCACTCCATGTCCATCGGCTGCCCGTAATGCTCTTCGATCACCACGGCACTGCGCGCCAGCTCGAGGATCTCGGCATCGGACAGCACGAAGCTCTCGCGCTCGGCCTTCGATGTCGGCACGTTGCGTGTCGGAGCGCCCTGCCCGCCCGCGTAGACCATCTTGATCTCCTTGGCGCCGAGCGCCTTGTGCAGGATGGGAACCAGCCCCTTGTCCGAAAGGAAGGGCTTGTAGACCTGATACTCGTCCGGGCTCACCGCGCCCTGCACGACATTCTCGCCAAGACCCCAGGCGGCGTTGATCAGGACCACCTTGTCGAAGCCGCTTTCGGTGTCGATCGAGAACATCACCCCCGACCCGCCGATGTCGGAACGCACCATCAGCTGCACCCCGACCGACAGCGCCACGTCGAGCTGACCGAAGCCCTTCAGCTTGCGATAGGTGATGGCGCGATCGGTGAAGAGCGACGCGAAGCAGCGCCGGCAGGCCGACATCAGCGCCTCCTCGCCGCGGACGTTGAGGAACGTCTCCTGCTGCCCGGCGAAGCTCGCATCCGGCAGGTCTTCGGCGGTGGCGGACGAGCGCACGGCGACCGAGGGCGCGTCCTGTCCGACGCGCGCGCCAAGGGCCCGGTAGGCCGCGCGGATTTCCTGCTCGATGTCCTCGGGCCACGCGCCGCCGGTGATGGCCGCTCGGATCTGCCGGCCGGCCTCGGCAAGCGTCAGCTGTCCGGCGTCGAGGCGTCCGAGCAGGTCGCCAAGCAACGCGCCAAGATCGTTGGCGGCGATGTAGCGGCGAAAGGTGTCGGCGGTGGTCGCGAAGCCCGGTGGCACCCTGACCCCCTTCTCGCCCAGCGACCGCACCATCTCTCCCAGCGATGCGTTCTTGCCGCCAACCGTGGCGACGTCGTCTCGCACGAGGTCCTCGAACCATCTGAGGACGCCCGTGCTCTCGCAGGTGCGCTTGTCCATTGGCATCTCCTCCCTTGCCATGGGCCAGCGTAGGGGAAGATCCGGATGCGGACCTTGATTGTGGTCAATTCAGTGCGGACCCGGCGCGATGCGGGGCTGGTGCCTTGGGCCTAAAGTTCCGGAAGCCGGCGCCCGAAGGCGTGCAGACCCAGCTCGGCCACCCGCGCCAGCAGCGCCGCCGTGATGTTGGCGACCGTGAGCGGCACCACCACGACAAGCCCGTGCCCCTGCGGATAGCCGGGGTTGCGGGCCTTGAAGAACCGCACGTCGGAGCGGTCGCCGCGACGGTTCAGGGATTTCTCCGCGTTGGTCTCGATGGTCACCCAGCCGACGTCGCGGACGAAGGGATCGTGTTCCGAGACTGCCGGATCGTCGAAGGACTCGATGAGCTCCTGCGCGATCTGGCGCAGCCTTGGCGGGTCGTCGCGGGAATGGTGGGGGAAGATCTGCGGGAAGTACTTGCAGAACAGGTGATAGCTCGAGGTGTGGACGAGCGTGCCGAGGTAGTAGAACGGCGTGAACGGGTGGCGGAGCTTCACCTCCGCGGCGCGCGCGATCCCGATGCCGTAGGTCATGCTGCGGCCCCGATAGTCCGGACAGAGCCCCGCCTCCGCACGTAGCACAAGGCTCTCGCGCCCGAGAACCTTGCGGCGGAAGAGATGCAGCGCGCAATAGCCGATGACCGCGCCGTCATCATCGAGGAACAGCTGGATGCGCGTGTCCTCGGCGGCGGGCTCGACGACATGGGCGCGGAAGCCCTCGGCCGTGCTGCCGTCGAAGATGAGGCTGTGCACCGCGTAGAGCTGCGCCGAAAGCGCTGCGATTTCGGGCTCGGACATGCGCCCGGGGTACACCGTGCGGCGACGGGCGATCCGGGGCGCAAGTTCGATGATGTCCTCGCGAATGGCCATGTGATCCCCCCTCCCATCTGCATGCGCTGCAGAGTGTCCACCCGAACTTCGGTGAATTTCCACGATCTCGATCAAAGACAACGGCCCGCCTGCGGGTCTAGCTGAAGCGCGCCGGGGGCGCTGTCACCCTGGCTGTGCGACGCGGCATCAGGTCACGAAAACGTTGATTTCAGGCGCGTCGTGAACAACCCTTGGCAGTGACCCGTCAGGCAAGACGAAACGGTGGTATGCGGTTGGGGAGGCCGGACCATGTGGAAGCGCTGCCGAACATCGCGGACGCGGGCGTGACCCGCCCAAGGCTCATCGACGATCCGCGCGACCTGCTGAGGCATTTCCTCGGTCAGGGCTACCGGATCCTCGCGCCGCAGGAACGCGACGGTGTCATCGACCCCGCCCCGCTCACCGAGCCCGATGCCCTCCCACGGGGCCGCGTCGACGATCAGGGCCCCGGACACTACCGCCTGCGCGACGGCCCTCCGGATCGCTGGTTCGACTACGTCGTCGGTCCCTCGAGCTGGAAGGCGTGGCTCTATCCCGCAAGACGCAAGCTCTGGTCGGCGGAGCGCACCGACGACCGCCTCACCTTCCGCGATGCGACCACAACATGGCCGAAGACGGTGCTCTTCGGCGTCCGCCCCTGCGAGCTGGCCGCCATCGAGCGCCAACGCCGGATCTTTGCCGAGGGCCCCTATGTCGATACCGCCTTCGCCGAGCGGCTGGCAGGGAGCATCATCGTCGTGGTGCAATGCGCGCGCAGCGCCCCGACCTGCTTCTGCGCCTCGATGGACACCGGCCCGCGGGCGGAGTCCGGATACGATCTGGCGCTGACCGAACTCCCCGCAGATCACGGCGCCGCTTTCCTTGTCGAGAGCGGCTCGCAGGCCGGAGACGATGCTCTGCACGCGATCGGAGGCGCCACCGCGACGCCGAGGGACCATGCCACGGCCCTCGACCTGTCGCGCGCAGCCGCCGCGCGCCAGACCCGGACGATGCCCGACGACATCGCCGATGGGCTGAAGCTCCGGCTCGAGTCACCGGTCTGGGCCGACATCGCGTCGCGCTGCCTGACCTGCGGCAACTGCACCCTCGCCTGCCCCACCTGCTTTTGCTCGGATGTCGAAGAGGTCAGCGACCTGTCCGGAGAGCACACTGAGCGCTGGCAGCTCTGGGACAGCTGCTTCAACCCCGATTTCGGCTTCATCCACGGCGGCCCCGTCCGCAGCAGCCCCGCTGCCCGCTACCGGCAGTGGATGACCCACAAGCTGTCCTACTGGCACGACCAGTTCGGCAGCTCCGGATGCGTCGGCTGCGGCCGCTGCATCACCTGGTGCCCGGTGGGGATCGACCTCGTGGCCGAAGCGGACCGGCTGATGGCAGAAGGGACGGGCTGACCGGTGGCGCACCAGACGATCAGGGACATTCTTGCCGACCACCCGGCCTTCCTCGGGTTCGAAGGGGCGGCGCTCGATCTCATCGCGGACTGTGGCCTCAACATGCGCTACAGGGCCGGTGACCTGCTGTTTCGCGAAGGCGATGCGGCCGAGACCGTGTTGATCCTCAGGCACGGCGACGCCGCCATCGAACTCGCCGCGCCGGGCCGCGGGACGCTCAGGGTCGAGTCGCTGCATCCCGGCGACATCGTGGACTGGTCGTGGCTGCTGCCGCCCTGCCGCGCCATGTCGGACGCCCGCGCCGTCACCGATGTCGCCGCCATCGCGCTCGATGCCCGGTGCGTGCTCGACAAATGCGACGAGCATACCGAGCTCGGCTACCGGCTGTTCAGGCTCTGGCTCCCGCACCTTGCCCGACGCGTCCGGATGCAGCGGCTGCAATTGCTTGATCTCTACGGCTCCCATGCCCGCTGAGGCCGCGATCTCCGGGCCCATGCGGCCACAGCCCTTCCGGGTGACCGAGGTCCAGCGCGAGCTCGACGACGTGGTCACCCTGTGGCTTGCCGCCGAGGACCGCGCGCCGCTGCCCTTTCGGCCCGGGCAGTTCAACATGCTCTACGCCTTCGCCGTCGGAGAGATCCCGATCTCGATCTCGGGCGATCCGTCTCGGCCCGACGCGTTGCTGCACACGGTGCGACGGGTCGGGGCCGTCTCTTCGGCGCTTGCGCAGCTCGAGCGGGGCGCGGTGCTGGGGCTGCGCGGCCCCTTCGGCTCGCACTGGCCGGTGGAGACCGAGCGCGGCCGGCACCTGCTCTTCGTCGCGGGGGGTCTCGGCCTTGCGCCGCTGCGACCCGCGATCTACCGCGCCTTGGCGCGCCCCGCGAACTACGCCGGCATCACGCTGGTCCTCGGCGCCCGGTCCCCTCGTGAGATCCTCTACGCATGGCAGCTCGCCGGTTGGGCCGCCGCGCGGGCGATGAACATCCATGTCTGCGTCGATCATGCCGGGCCCGAATGGGGCGGCCCGGTCGGTGTCGTCACCTCGCAGTTCCCGCGCGCACTGGACGGCATCGCGCCGGACCACGTGTCGGCCTTCCTCTGCGGGCCGGAGATCATGATGCGCCACGGCTGCGGCGACCTCGAGCACATGGGCATTCACCCCGAGCGCATGTGGATCTCTATGGAACGGAACATGAAATGCGCCACGGGGCTCTGCGGACACTGCCAGTTCGGCGCGGAATTCGTCTGCCGCGACGGCCCGGTCTTCCGCTACGACCGGGTGCGCCGCCTCCTCGGGATCAGGGAGGTATGACCATGACCCGCCCGAACCTCGCGGTCTGGAAATTCGCGTCCTGCGACGGCTGCCAGCTCTCCATTCTCGATTGCGAGGATGAGCTGCTTGCCATCGCGGACCGGATTGACATCGCCTATTTCCCCGAGGCCTCGAGCCGGATGGCGCCCGGGCCCTACGACCTTTCGCTGGTGGAGGGCTCGATCACGACCGCCGATGACGTGGCCCGCATCAAGGACATCCGCGACCGGTCCCGGACCCTCGTCGCCATCGGCGCCTGCGCCACGGCGGGCGGCATCCAGGCGCTGCGCAACACCGCGGATGTGGCAGAGTGGACCCGGCTGGTCTATCCGCGCCCCGACTATATCGAGACGCTCGCCACCTCGACCGCCATCGCCGACCACGTACGGGTCGACCTCGAGCTGCACGGCTGCCCGGTGTCGAAGGCGCAGCTGGTCGAGCTGGTCACCGCCGTGCTGGCCGGCCGCAAACCGCAGATCCCCAACGCGGCGCAATGCGTCGAATGCAAGCGCCACGGCACGCCCTGCGTGATGGTCTCGCACGGCACGCCGTGTCTCGGCCCGGTGACCCGGGCGGGGTGCGGCAACCTCTGCCCGTCGGTGGGGCGCGGCTGCTACGGCTGCTTCGGCCCCGTCGAGGGTGCAAACACCGACTCGCTCTCGGCGCAGTTCCGCAGGCTGGGGGTTCCGGAGGCCGCACAACGCGCGCTCTACGGCGGGTTCAC
>Ga0208328_1000793_pt1 | contig 12710 bp, 9 predicted proteins | sample DeeseametaMP2633_FD_184170 | JGI IMG/M metagenome (GOLD analysis project Ga0208328, IMG submission 184170) | Marine microbial communities from the Deep Atlantic Ocean - MP2633 (SPAdes) | ecosystem: Environmental > Aquatic > Marine > Unclassified | place: Northeast of Antigua and Barbuda, North... | reverse complement strand
GGGCCGCTGGCGCAGGCGACGATGCGGGTGCACATCCTCTCGGCCGCCGCCACGCTCGAGGAGCGCCGGCGCGGTCTGCGCTAGGCCGCCGCTCTAGCCGGTGTCGCGGGCCACAAGATCGACGGGCAGCACCCGGATCGCGCCGGAGCCCGCGCCATCACTCTGCAACTGCTCGATCAGGGTCAGCGCCTCGGCCACCATGCGGCGGATCGGCTGGCGCACGGTGGTCAGCCGGTAGGACTGCCACCCCGCCATCGGGATGTCGTCGAAGCCGATCACCGCCAGATCCTCGGGCACCCGCAGCCCCCGCGCCCGCGCCGCGTCGATCAGCGCCAGCGCCATGACGTCGTTCTCGCAGAACACCGCGTCGGGCCTCAGGCCGCCGTCGAGCATATCGGCCGCGGCCTCCATTGCACCGGCGTAGGAGAAACCGCCGCGGGCACTGACGACGGGCACGCGGTCGCCCTCGGCCAGCCGGTCGAGGAACCCGCGCGAGCGCTCGATATGGGTCGAGGTGTCGGGAACCCCGGTCATGTGCCCGATGCGCTGCCGCCCCGACGCCAGGAACCGCGCCGCGATCAGCCGCCCGCCCGCGTGGTTGTCGCAGGTCACCGCGGTCATCCGGCTGTCGGGCTGCACGCGGTTCAGCAGCACTACCGGCAGGTTGGCCTCGCGGCAGCGGCGCACCAGCTCGGAGGACATATGCGCCGAGGTCACGATGGCGGCGTCGGCGCGATAGCCCAGCACCTGCTCCATCGCCACGTCCACGGTCTCGCCCGGGGGCACCGCGTGCAGGGTCAGCCGCCGCCCGCGCTTGTGCAGTTCCTGCGACAGCAGTTCGAGCACGCCCGAGTAGAACGGGTTGGTGAGATCGCCCGCGACGAGGCTCACGCTGCGCGTCCCGAGCTGGCTGAGGCTGCGCGCGGCGGGCGGCACGTAGCCGAGCTCCTGTGCGATGCGCAGCACCAGCGCGCGCTTTTCGGGCGCCAGCGGCGCGCCCGGCTGGAAGGCGCGGCTCACCGCCGCGACCGACACGCCGGCCCGCTCTGCCACCAGTTTCGCCGTGACCTTGGGCATCTCTCCTCCGATTCGACCCGAAGCCTACAGCAAAACGCCGGGCGTGAAAGATTTTCAGTTTTGCGCTGAAATATTGCAGCCGGACCCGCGCGGGGTCTTCCATGCGGCACACCCCAACGGAGGAGACGACATGGCCATCCGCCATCTCAAGACGGGCCGCCCGGCCGATCTGCGCAACGAGGACGACGAGAAGGTGCGCGCCACGGTCGAGGCCACGCTGAAGGACATCGAGGCCCGCGGCGACGCCGCCGTGCGCGAGCTGAGCGAGACATTCGACGGCTACGCGCCGCAGAGCTTCCGCCTGAGCCAGGACGAGATCGACGCGTTGATCGCCCAGCTCACCCCGCGCGAGATCGAGGACATCCACTTCGCCCAGGCCCAGGTCCGCGCCTTCGCCGAGGCGCAGCGGGCGTCGATGCTCGACATCGAGATCGAGACCCTGCCCGGCGTGATCCTCGGCCATCGCAACATCCCGGTGCAGTCGGTGGGCTGCTACGTGCCCGGCGGCAAGTTCCCGATGGTGGCCTCGGCGCACATGTCGGTGCTGACCGCCGCGGTGGCGGGCGTGCCCCGCATCGTCGCCTGCACCCCGCCCTTCAAGGGCAAGCCCAACCCCGGTGTGATCGCGGCGATGCATTTCGGCGGCGCCCACGAGATCCACGTGCTGGGCGGCATCCAGGCGATCGGCGCCATGGCCATCGGCACCGAGACCATGGAGCCGGTGCACATGCTGGTGGGCCCCGGCAACGCGTTCGTCGCCGAGGCCAAGCGCCAGCTCTTCGGGCGCGTCGGCATCGACCTCTTCGCCGGGCCGACCGAAACCATGGTGATCGCCGACGACACCGTGGACGCCGAGATGTGCGCCACCGACCTGCTCGGGCAGGCCGAGCACGGCTACAACTCGCCCGCGGTGCTGGTGACCAACTCGGAAAGTCTCGCCACCGCGACGCTGGCCGAGGTTGAGCGCATCCTCGCGATCCTTCCCACCGCCGAGACCGCCCGCAAGAGCTGGGAGGATTACGGCGAGGTCATCCTCTGCGACAGCCACGACGAGATGCTGGCGGTGGCCGACGACATCGCCTCCGAGCACGTGCAGGTGATGACCGACCGCGACGAATGGTACCTCGAGAACATGACCTGCTACGGCGCGCTGTTCCTCGGGCCGCGCACGAATGTCGCCAACGGTGACAAGGTGATCGGCACCAACCACACGCTGCCGACCAGGAAGGCGGGGCGCTACACCGGCGGGCTCTGGGTCGGCAAGTTCCTCAAGACCCACTCCTACCAAAAGGTCACCACCGACGCGGCGGCGGCGGAGATCGGCGAGTACTGCTCGCGGCTCTGCATGCTCGAGGGCTTCGTGGGCCATGCCGAGCAGGCCAACCTGCGGGTGCGGCGCTACGGCGGGCGCAACGTGGCCTACGGCACCGCGGCGGAATAGGCGCGCCTCAGGCGCCCCCGAACATCAGGTCCGGGGGCGCCATTGCGGAGGCTCAGTGCTTCACGCGCTCGGACGCGGGGTCGTACATCGGCCGCAGGCTCGCCTCGGCCTCGAAGACCTGCCCCGCCACCTCGATGGCATAGCTCGACGCCAGCATCTCGGCGGCGGGCTCGCCGGGCGTCCGGCAGGGCACGTAGCCCAGCCCAATGGCGCCGCCGAGCGTATGGCCGTAGTTGCCCGAGGTCACGTGCCCGACGATCTGGCCGTCGCGCAGCACCGGCTCGTTGTGGAAGAGCAGCGGCTCTGGGTCGGTCAGCCGGAACTGCACCAGCCGCCGCGACAGCCCCTCATCGCGCTTGCGCAGCACCGCGTCGCGGCCGATGAACGCGCCCTTGCCGGTCTTCACCGCAAACCCGAGCCCGGCCTCTAGGACGTGGTCCTCGTCGGTGATGTCGTGGCCGAAATGGCGGTAGCCCTTCTCGATGCGGCAGCTGTCCATGGCGTGCAGCCCGCAGAGCTTCAGCCCGAGATCCTCGCCCGCCTCGAGCAGCGTCTCGAAGACATGCGCGGCCTGATCGGTGCCGACATACAGCTCCCAGCCAAGCTCGCCCACGTAGGTCACCCGGTGGGCGCGGGCGAGGCCCATGCCGATCTCGATCTCGCGCGCCATGCCGAACGGATGCGCCTCGTTGCCGAAATCGGCGGGCGAGACCCGCGACAGCAGCGCGCGCGATTTCGGCCCCATGAGCGGCAGCACCGTCTCGGATGCGCTCACGTCGGTGATGACGACAAAGCCCTCGCCCACGTGCCGCCGGAGCCACGCAAGATCGCGCTGCAGCGTCGCCCCCGGCACCACGAGGAAGAACGCCGTCTCGGAAAGCCGCGTCACCGTCAGGTCGCACTCGATACCGCCGCGCGCGTTCAGCATCTGGGTGTAGACGATGCGCCCCGCCGCCACGTCCATGTCGTTGGCGCAGACCATCTGCAGGAAGGACAGCGCATCGCGCCCCTCCACCCGGATCTTGCCGAAGCTGCTCATGTCGAGCAGCCCGACGCCCTCGCGCAGCGCCATGTGCTCGGCGCGCTGGTTGCAGAACCAGTTCTGCCGCTTCCAGCTGTAGCGATATTCGGCCTCCTGCCCCGGCGCGGCGAACCAGTTGGCGCGCTCGTAGCCCGCCACCTCGCCGAAGACCGCGCCGCGCGCCTTCAGCTGCTCGTGCAGCACCGAGCGCCGCACCCCCCGCGCCGAGGCCATCTGGCGGTAGGGCAAGTGGTCGGCATAGAGCAGCCCCAGCGTCTCGGTCACCCGCTCCCTGAGGTAACGACGGTTGCGCTGGAACGGCTGGGCGCGGCGGATGTCGACCTCCCACAGATCGAAGGGCGGCTCGCCGCTGTCCATCCATTGCGACAGCGCCATGCCGGCCCCGCCCGACGAGATGATGCCGATGGAGTTGTAGCCCGCCGCCACCCAGTAGTTCTTCAGCTCGGGCGCCTCGCCGAGATAATAGCGGTCGTCGGGGGTAAAGCTCTCGGGGCCGTTGAAGAAGGTGTGGATGCCCGCCTCCGCCAGCATCGGCATCCGGTTGACCGCCGCCTCGAGGATAGGCTCGAAATGGTCGAAATCCTCGGGCAGCTGGCCGAATTCGAAGGTTTCCGGGATGCCGTCCATGCCCCAGGGCTTGGCCTTGGGCTCGAAGGCGCCGAGCAGGATCTTGCCCGCATCCTCCTTGTAATATGCGCATTCCTCCGGCACCCGCAGCACCGGCAGCCGGGCAAGGCCGGGGATGCCCTCGGTGACGATGTAGAAGTGCTCGCAGGCGTGCAGTGGCAGGGTCACCCCGTTCTGCGCCGCAAGCTCGCGCCCCCACATGCCGCCGCAGTTGACCACGTGCTCGGCGGCGATGTGGCCCGGCGCGCCGTCCTGCTCGTAGTCGACCCCGGTGACGCGGCCGTCCGCCTCGGTCACGCGGGTGACCTTGACCCGCTCGGCGATCAGCGCGCCGTTCTGGCGGGCGCCCTTGGCCAGCGCCAGCGCGATGTTGCCCGGATCGGCCTGCCCGTCCATCGGCAGGTGAACGCCCGCCACCACGCCATCGGGGTTGAGATGCGGATAGAGCCCCAGCACCTCGTCCGGGGACAGCTCGTTCACCTCGACGCCGAAGGCACGGGCCTGTGCCGCCAGCCGGAAGATCTCTTCCCGGCGCTCCTCGCTCAGCGCCACGGTCATCGAGCCGCATTGCCGGAAGCCGGTGGCGAGCCCGGTCTCTTCCTCGAGCCGGGCGTAGAGGTCGGCGGAATACTTGGCGAGCCGGGTGCGGTTCTGACTCGGTTGCAGCTGCCCGATGAGCCCCGCCGCGTGCCACGTTGTGCCCGAGGTGAGCTGCTTGCGCTCGAGCAACACGATGTCGGTCCAGCCGAGCTTGGCGAGGTGATAGGCGACCGAGCAGCCCGAGACGCCGCCGCCGATGATGACGACGCGGGCCTTGGAGGGGATGGCAACCATCGGCGGGGATCCTTCGACTTGGCCGGAGCGCATGTGCGCCCGGCGGGGATTCGATACCTGCACCATTCCACAGCCTTCTAAAATTTGAAGTCATTTTTTTAGTGATAGGCCGATGCGATGCTAGAATCGCCACTACGTTGCGCAGAACCGCGCCAGCCGTTAGCGTCGACTAGAACAGGAACGACGGAGCGCGCGGTTTGAACAGACAGGTCGGCACCGACATCCGGGCGCTGCGCAAGTCGCGCGGCATGACGCTTCAGGCGCTGGCCGAGGCGACCGGCCGCTCGGCGGGCTGGCTCAGCCTGATCGAGCGCGGGCAGGCCGAGCCGTCGATCCGCGATCTCGAGAAGATCGCCGGGCTCTTCGGGCTCACCATCTCGTTCTTTTTCCGCTCCGCCGGACGGGCCGAGCGCGAGCAGGGTCTGGTGTTGCGGCAGGAGGACCGGATGCCCATCGGTTCCGACGAGAGCGGACTGGTCGAGGAACTGCTCTCGCCGTCGCTCGACGGCGCCTTTGAAATGATCCGCTCGGTCTTCGCCCCCGGTGCCAGCCGCGAGGAGATGCGCCCGCGGGCGGGGCGCGAGGACGGCGCGGTGCTGGTCTCGGGGCATCTGACCCTGTTCGTCGATGGCGAGAGCTTCGATTTGCACCCGGGCGACAGCTTCCAGTTCTCCGGCCGCGCCTATGGCTGGCGCAACGACGGGCCCGAACCCGCGGTGGCGATCTGGGTGGTGTCGCCGCCGGTCTACTGACCGCAGGGCAGCGGGGTCAGAACGGCAGCACCTCGACGCCCATGGCCGCGAGCTGGCGGTGGAGCCCGCGGAATTCCGACAGCAGCCAGTCCTGCACCCGCCGCACCGGCTCGCGCGACTGGCCCTCCCCGCCCAGCATCACGAGGTGGTAATCGTCGCGGCTGCGCAGGATGCGCGCGCCCGCCGGCACGAGGTCACCGGCCTCGATCTGGCTCGCGACGACGTGCCACCAGCCCAGCCCGACGCATTGTCCCTTGATCGCCGACTGGATCGGCAGAGCGTAATCCGAGAACTCGCCCCGGGAGCCCTGCCGCGGCCCCTCGTGGTGGGTGAGCTCGAGGAACACGTCCCACGGTACCCGCATCGGTCCGGTGAGCAGCGCGAGCGGGTGCGGTGCGGTGCCACGGGGGCCGTCGATGGGCCCCTGCCGCGCGAGGTCGTCGGGGCTGCAGACCGGGATCACCGTCTCGGGCACCAGCGGCGTGAGGGCGAGCCCGGCGCGGGGCTTCGCCGCGTGGCGCAGCCCGAGATCTGCCTGTTCGAGCGGGCCACAGGGCTCGCCGTGAATCAGCTCGAACCGCAGCGGGATCTCCGGCAGCGCCTCCTGCAGGTCGTGGTGCTGGCCATCCCCTTCGTCATCTGGCCATCCCCTTCGTCATGGTGACCACGAGCTCGGCGCTGGCGCAGGTTGACCTCAACCTCGGGAAGGCTGCCCGCAACCTTGGCGCCACCGGGGCGCAGGCCTTTCGCACCATCGCCCTGCCGCAGATCCGGCCGGCGGTGATGTCGGGGGCGCTCTTCGCCTTCATCACCTCGCTCGACGAGGTGGTGATCTCGAGCTTCATCTCGGGGGGCGAGAACGCGACGCTCACCAAGAAGATGTCCAGCGGGCTGCGCCATCAGGTCGACCCGACCAGCGCGGCGGTATCGTCTCTGCTGATCGGCGTCACGGGGGTGCTGCGTCTGGCGGTGATCCTGCTGTCGCGCCGCGGCGGCGAGCGTCAGGCCCCCGGGCGAAGCAAAGACCCCCGCACGGTGCCAGACCGCGCGGGGGGATACGCCGGATGACGGCCTGTCGGCATCCGGCGCCGGGGAGGATCGGGCGGCGGCCCCCGCCACGGGATCCGTCAGTTGAGGACGCGGTGCGGCCGTGCCTCCATCATCCGGGCAAGCGCCTCCACCTCCTCGAGGAATTCCGAGGTGTCTTTGCCCTCGCAGAGCAGCATGGCGTGGCCCTCGGCATTGTCGGGGCGGTCCTGAAGGGTGGCGCGCAGGGCGTTCAGCAGCAGCCGCTCGTGGCCGCTCAGCCTTGCGGCGCAGTTGCTGCAATCGGGGTTCGAGAAGTGGAACACGCTCTTGCGGCTGCGCCGCATCGCCTGCACCACCCGCAGCACCGCGCAGGCAAAGCCCGGGGCCGCGTCACGGCCAAGCAGGTGTTCCGCCCCGCTCAGGGCGCGGGTCCAGCCCTCGAGCTGCGGCATGGCGAAGCTCTGGAAGAAATAGCGGGCGACGGTGAGGGTGCAGAGCATCCGGGGGTCGAGCGCCCCGATGTCCATGCCGTCATAGCCGCCATGGTGCGGACGGCCGCAGCCGTGGGATCCTGTCGCTGTCATCGCAGGGCCTTTCGTCAGGAAAGATGCGGGCGACAGAGGGACGTCGCCCGCAAGTGAACACATGAAGAAGAGCTTGCGAGGGTCGCCCCGGCTGGCATCGCTCCCCTTCTCTGACTAATTTAGTCGGATAATGCAACCCCCACCGCGTGCCAACCGTCCGCGCGACCGCCGCGCCCGTCGCCACGGGCCCGCGAAACCCCTGTCCTGCTTGACCCCGGCGCGGCATTGCGGCATGCTCCGCGACGCTCAGCAAGCCGGTCTCCCGGCCCGCCAGGTCCCGGAGACACGCGCGGCACATGCCCGGCCTGCGGCTTGCACCGCCCGCGCTCCTCCGCACCCCAACCCCTGCCCCCGGGCCTGCCACGCGAGCGTCACCCATGACCTTCATGCCCCGCATGACCGCCGAAACCCGCGCCATCCGCACCCTGCGCCCGCTGTCGTGGCGGCGCTGGCCCGGCGTCATCGCCGATGTCTGGCACGTGCATGGCGACGCCGGTGGCGGCGGCTTCTACAGCGCGCCCGACCCGCGGCTGGTGGTCTTCCTCGGCGGCGGCGGCGAAAGCCTGCGCCTGCGCACCTCCGAGGCCGATCCGTGGCGCGACGGCGTCGGCGTGTTCTACATCCCCGCCCATGTCCCGCTCTGGAGCGAGCTTGGCCGGGCCGGCGCCTATGCCCATCTCGACCTGCATCTCGACGCGGGCCCGCTGGCGCAGCGGCTGCAGGGACTGGCCGCGCCGCGCGACCTCGCCACCCCGCGGCTGATCGCCGACGCCCCGCGGATCGAGGCGCTGGCCGCGATGATCGCCGACGAGGTGCAGCACCCGCGCCGGCCCGACCTTGCCACCGACGGGCTCCTGTCGGCGCTGCTGGCCGAGGTCATCGACCTGCCCGCCCCCAGCGACACACCCGCCCCCGACGCCGACCGAGGTGGCGTGCCGCCGCGCATCCTGCGCCGGCTCGAGGCCCATGCCCGCGAGGCGCTTGGGCGGCGCATCCCCACTGCCGAGCTGGCCGAGCTGGCGGGCCTGTCGGAAAGCTGGCTCACCCGCGGCTTCCGCCAGAGCCTCGGCCAGACGCCGCAGCGCTGGCTCATGGGGCTGCGGCTCGACGCGGCACAGGCGCTGATGCCCGACGCCGGGCGCAGCCTCGCCGACATCGCCGCCGCCACCGGGTTCGCCGACCAGGCCCACCTCAGCCGCGCCTTCCGCGCCCGCCACGGTCAGAGCCCCGGCGACTGGCGGCGGCAGCGTTTTGTCCCGGACCCTTCAAATTCCGCCGGTTCCGTTCAAGCCACGCGACAAATCCCGAGATAAACAATCGGGAATCTATCAGAACGCGGACAGTGACATGACCCTCCCCCTTCGCAGCGCCCTCGCCACGGGCGCGAGCCTGCTGGCGCTGACCTGCGCCGCGCAGGCGCAATCCACCGCAGACCTCTACGACCTCGGCACGCTCTACGTCGAAGGCGAGGCCCCCGATCCCTCGGACCCGGTGGCGGGCTACGTCGCCACCACCGCCGCCACCGCCACCAAGAGCGGCACGCCCATCCTCGAGACCCCGCAGTCGGTCTCGGTGATCACCGGCGAGCAGATCGAGGACCAGGGCGCCACCACGCTCGGCGACACGCTGGGCTACACCGCCGGCCTCACCGCGCAGCCCTTCGGCACCGACCCGCGCTTCGACAGCCCGACGATCCGCGGCTTCAACGGCTCGGACGCGCAGTACCTGAACGGCCTGCGCCTGATGCGCGACTTCGGCGCGCCCGCCTTCGAGATCTACTCGCTCGAGCGGGTCGAGGTGCTGAAGGGCCCGTCCTCGGCGCTCTACGGGGCGGGCACGCCCGGCGGCGTCATCAACCAGATCCAGAAGCGGGCGCAGTTCCTCAGCTTCGGCGAACTCGGCGTCGGCGTGGGCGATCCCAAGGCCACCGAGGGCTTTGTCGATTACAACCACGCCTTCTCGGACAGTTTCGCCGCCCGCGTCACCGCCGTCGCCCGCGACACCGAGGAGGACGTGGAAGAGCTCACCAACAGCCGCAGCTACCTCGGCCTCGCCACCCGCTGGCAGCCGACCGAGCGCACCTCGCTCGAGTTTCTCGGCTCGTGGCTCAAGGACAGCCCGATCACCCCGGCGGGCGTGCCCTACGACCTGATCGGCGAAAAGGACGACGACGACCTGCGCAGCTTCTACGGCGGCGATCCAGAGGATGACGACAGCGACCGCGAGATGCTCAACCTCGGCTTCGACCTGAGCCAGGAGCTGACCCCGGACTGGACCCTCGACGTCAATTTCCGCTACCAGAAATTCGACTGGGACTACACCGGCTTCTACGTCAACAACGGCGTGGCCGACGGCGACACCGTGACCCGCGGCGCCAATGTCACCGACGAGGACAGCTATTCCCAGAACCTCGACGCCCGGCTCACCGGCCGGCTGCAGGCCGGCACCGTCGACCACACCCTGATGGTCGGGCTCGACGCCCGCCGCTACGGCGTCGAGGACCAGACCGGCTTCCTCTATGCCGACGACATCAGCTTCTCGAACCCGCGCCATGACGGCGCCAACCTGAGCGACCCGTGGTATGTCGAGGGCACCGACGTGACGCTCGAGCAGATCGGGCTCTACGTGCAGGACGAGATGGCCTTCGGCAACTGGCGCGCCAACCTCGCGCTGCGCCACGACTGGACCAGCCAGAAGGGCAGCAGCTTCACCGACTTCCTCGGCACCGTAAGCCGCTCCGAGATCGATCAGGACGACGAGGCCACCACCGGCCGCGCCGGGCTGTCCTATCTCTTCGCCAACGGCCTCGCGCCCTACATCAGCTATGCCACCTCCTTCGACCCCGAGATCGGCACCGACAACAGCGGCTCGGCCTTCGAGCCGACCCGTGGCCGGCAGTGGGAAGTGGGGGTGAAGTACCAGCCGCTGAGCTTCGACGGCTTCTTCTCTGCGGCGCTCTACGACCTGCGCCAGACCAACGTGCGCTCGGCCTACACCGATGCCAACGGCGTCGGCGACTACCGGCAGGAGGGCGAGGTCCGCTCGCGCGGGCTCGAACTCGAGGCCTCGGCCGACCTCACGCAGGGCTGGAACCTGCGCGGCCAGTACAGCTGGAACGACACCGAGGTGCTGGACGGCGACAATGAGGGCAACCAGCTCGCCAACGCGCCCGAGCACAACGCAAGCCTCTGGCTGAACTACGATTTCGCGCCGGGCCACAGGCTTGCGGGGCTGCAGCTCGGCGGCGGCCTGCGCTACATCGGCGAGCGCTACGGCGACGCGGCCAACAGCTACGACCTCGACGACGTCACGCTGGTCGACCTGCAGGCCTCCTACGCGATCACCGAGGACATCGGCCTCTCGGTCAACGTGTCGAACCTGTTCGACGAGGCCTATGTCGCCAACTGCGGCTCGTTCGGGTGCTACTACGGCGACGGCCGCACGGTGCAGGCACGCCTGACATGGAAGTGGTGACCTGCCCCGCTGCCGCGACATGACCCCCGGCGCGCCGTCCCCTGCGGCGGTCCCTTTGCTTCAGCGGGCGCTGTCCTGCGCGGCGCTCCGCTCTGCCGTTCCAGCCGCCGCTCACCGCCCCACCAGCGGGCACCGCGTGGCGAGGTGCTCTGGCCGGACCACCCGGGCACCGCATCGTGCGGCGCACCACCCAGCCCCTGCGGGCGCCGCCCTACGCGGCGCCCGATGCGTTCCGCCGGAGCGCCCCGACACAGCCGCCACCCCCCGGTCCCGCCGGGGCGTGACACCGACCGCCCGGCGTGCCATCGCTCTGGCATGCCCCATCGCCACCCGACGCACGCCGCCTGACGCCCGCCTGCCCGCAACCGAAAGATCAGAGACCCGATGCTCCGCCAGTTCTTCGACTACTACCGCCCGCACATGGGGCTCTTCTGGCTCGACTTCGCCTGCGCCGTGCTCTCGGGCCTGCTCGAGCTCGCCTTCCCGCTCGCGGTCGCGGGCTTCATCGACCACCTGCTGCCGCAGGGCGACTGGGGGCTCACGGTGCTGGCCTCCGCCGGGCTCGTGGGCGTCTACATCGTCAACGCCCTGCTGATGGTGGTGGTGATCTACTGGGGCCACATGCTGGGCATCAACATCGAGACCGAGATGCGCGCCCGCGCCTTCGCCCATCTCACCCGGCTCAGCTGGGGCTGGTTCGACCGCGCCGAGACCGGCAAGCTGGTGGCCCGCGTCACCCGCGATCTCGAGGAAATCGGCGAGGTTGCCCACCACGGCCCCGAGGATCTGTTCATCGCGATCATGACCTTTGCCGGTGCCTTCGCGCTGATGCTCTGGCTGCACCCGCCGCTGGCCTTCATGACGCTGGTGGTGGTGCCGCTGATGGCCTGGCTGCTGGGGGTCTACGGCGGCCGGATGACCCGCAACTGGCAGGCGATCTACGCCCGCGTCGGCGCCTTCAACGTCCGTCTCGAGGAAAGCATCGGCGGCATCCGCGTAGTGCAGGCCTTCACCAACGAGGCCCACGAGCGCGCCCGCTTCGCCGAGGACAACGCCCGCTACCGCGCCACCAAGCTCGACGCCTACCGGATCATGGCGACGGTCTCGGCGCTGCAATACATGGGCATGCGCTCGGTGCAGGTGGTGGTGATGGTGGCCGGCGCCGCCTTCGTCTTCGGCGGCAGCCTCAGCACCGGCGACTACGTGGCCTTCCTGCTGCTGGTCGGCGTGTTCTTCCGTCCGCTCGAAAAGATCGCCGCGGTGGTCGAGACCTACCCGCGCGGCATCGCGGGGTTCCAGCGCTACCAGGAGCTGCTGGCCCAGAGCCCCGACATCGCCGACGCGCCCGGCGCGCAGGACGCCCCCGCGCTCTCCGGCCGCATCCGCTTCGAGGACGTGCAGTTCACCTACGACGGCGCCCGCGGCGTGCTGCGCGGCGTGACGCTCGAGGTCGCCCCGGGCGAGACCGTGGCGCTGGTCGGCCCCTCGGGTGCGGGCAAGTCGACGCTGATGGCGCTGGTGCCGCGGTTCTACGATCCGACCGGCGGCGAGATCCGCATCGACGGCATCCCGCTCACCGACATGACGCTGGCCTCGCTGCGCCGTCAGGTCGGGCTGGTGAGCCAGGACGTGTTCCTGTTCGGCGGCACGCTGCGCGAGAACATCGCCTACGGCAAGCTCGACGCCGGCAAGGACGAGATCCTCGAGGCGGTGCGCAACGCCCAGCTCGACACGCTGGTCTCCGAGCTGCCGCAGGGGCTCGACACCATGGTGGGCGAGCGCGGCGTGATGCTCTCGGGCGGCCAGCGCCAGCGCGTGGCGATCGCGCGGGTGTTCCTGCGCAACCCGCC
>Ga0208328_1000787_pt1 | contig 12772 bp, 9 predicted proteins | sample DeeseametaMP2633_FD_184170 | JGI IMG/M metagenome (GOLD analysis project Ga0208328, IMG submission 184170) | Marine microbial communities from the Deep Atlantic Ocean - MP2633 (SPAdes) | ecosystem: Environmental > Aquatic > Marine > Unclassified | place: Northeast of Antigua and Barbuda, North... | reverse complement strand
CTGGCCGAGGCGCGCCGGCGTGGCAGAGCCGACGAGACCATCGTGCTGGTGACAGACCGCGTCGATGCCGCGCTGCGGTGGGCCAACAACACCATGACCACCAACGGGGAGTCGACCAGTCGCACCACCACCGTCATCTCGATCGTGCGGCGTGACGGCCGGGCCTACGTCGGTTCGGTGCGCTCCAGTGCGGTCGCCCCGTCGGTGCTGATGGACCTGGTCGTCGCCTCCCAGGCCGCCGCGGCAGCGGCCCCGCCCGCGCGGGACAGCGCTCCGGCACTGCCCGCCGACGCGGCACCCACCGACTGGGACGCGCCGAGCCCGCGCACCGGCATCGACGCCTTCGGCGGAATCGCCGACGCGCTGACGCGCGGGTTCGCCGGCCGGGAAACACTTTTCGGGTATGCCCGCCACGTGGTGGAGACCACCTTCGTCGCCACCTCGACCGGGCTGCGGCGCCGGTTCACCCAGCCCACCGGATCGGTGGAGATCAACGCCAAACGTGACGGCGCCAGCGCATGGGCCGGGGTCGGCACCCCCGACTTCGTCGACGTGCCGACCGATGCGATGCTCGAGGACCTCGCGACCCGGCTGTCGTGGGCGCAGCGCAGCGTGGAGTTGCCCGCCGGACGGTACGAGACAATCATGCCGCCCTCGACGGTGGCCGACATGATGATCTACCTGTCGTGGACGATGGGCGGTCGCGGCGCACAGGAGGGACGCACCGCACTGTCCGCGCCGGGTGGCGGCACCCGCGTTGGGGAGAAACTCACGTCGCTACCGCTGACGCTGTACTCCGACCCGCATTCCCCCGGGCTGCAGTGCACCCCCTTCGTGGCGGTGTCGGGTTCGTCGGAACGCGCGTCGGTGTTCGACAACGGCATGCCCATCGAGCGGGTGGACTGGATCCGCGACGGCGTGATCAACGCGCTGGCCTATCCGCGCGCGGCGGCCACCGAGTTCGATGCGCCCGTGGCCGTCGGTGCCGACAACCTGCTCATGACGGGTGGGACGGCTTCGCTGGCCGACATGGTGGCCCGCACCGAGCGCGGCCTGCTGCTGACCACCCTGTGGTACATCCGCACCGTCGACCCGTCAGTGCTGCTGTTGACCGGGCTCACCCGCGACGGGGTGTACCTGGTCGAAGAAGGGCAGGTCACCGCGGCGGTGAACAACTTCCGGTTCAACGAAAGCCCGTTGGACCTGCTGCGCCGCGCCAGCGAAGCCGGCGTCAGCGACGTCACGCTGCCCCGCGAATGGGGCGACTGGGCCACCCGCGCGCAGATGCCGTCGCTACGGATTCCCGACTTTCACATGTCTTCGGTCAGTCAAGCGCAATAATCCCAAGAATGGGTCGAACCGCTGCGGCTGACCGACTGACCGGGATGGTGGCGCTGTCCTCCGGCGACGACCGGGCCGACACGCTGATGCGGCTGATCTGCGCGCGAACGTTGGCGTTGCCGCCCCTGCCCCTGCCGGTCGAGGTGCCGACGGAGAACACCGACGCCGAGTCGGTGCTCGTCGCGTTCGCCGAACAGTTCTCCACCGACGTCACCGGCATCGGTGACAACCAGCGCGCCCGCTTGCTCGAGGCATGGGGCGCGAACGCTTTTCGGACGGTGGTGACGATGTACGTCGCGGATTTCGTTCCGCGGGTCTGGGCCGGTTGCGAGGCCCTCGGGCTCGGTATGCCGGGGCGCACCGCCGAGGTGGACTTCGACGGCCAGACCGATCCGATCGACTTCGTGCTCAACGGGTTCGTGCCCGAGGTGGCGCGGATGCGCGCGCTGGACCCGGTGACCACCGAGGTGGTGCGGCTGCGCGGGGCGGCCGCGCACAACTGCCGGTTGTGCCAGTCGCTGCGCGAACGTCACGCGTTGGACGCCGGTGGGTCCGAAGATGTCTACAGCCAGATCGCCGACTTCGAACGCGCTGACAATTTGTCCGACGCGCACAAGGCCGCGCTGCGCTACGTCGATGCGCTGATCTGGACGCCGTCGAACATCGGCGAGGACGTGGCGGGCGGGGTGCGCAAGCATTTCTCGACCAAGCAGGCCCTGGAGCTGACCCTCGACGTGATGCGCAATGGTGCCAACAAGATCCTGGTGTCTCTGGGCTCCGACGCCGCACGGGTGGACGAGGGCACCGAGCTCTACGAGATCGACGAGGCGGGCCAGACGATATTCGCCTGAGCAGCCGTGTGCGACCATAATGGCCGCGCACGACGTGCCAGGGGCGGTAGCTCAGTCGGTTAGAGCCGTGGACTCATAATCCATTGGTCGCGGGTTCGAGCCCCGCCCGCCCCACCAAGGGAAGTTGCAGGTCAGGGCCAGTTCTGCGGATACTGATCCTCGCCTGTCCCGCCCGCAGAACTGCCCGTGTCAGCACGGCGTCAGCGTACCCCGACGAGAAGGCGCGGCGGTCGAGGCGCACGCTAACCGGACCCAGACTATGCGTCGGGGTAGGCGGCCTGCACAACCTCAGCCGCCTTGACTACGGCCTGCGCCGCAGTGGGCCGGTCTGGTTCCTCGCTTGCCCGATGAATGGCGTCGTTTCTTGGCAGCACAAGGTCGTCCCTTACGTGCCCTGGAAGTAACTGCGGAATGCGCCTATCGGCTTCGTCTCTCAACATGCCAAGTGTGTGCCGGTCGAGTTGTATGCCCGGTATCTCCTGCTCAAGGAGGGCATGCAGCGCCAGCTCCGCCGCAGTGCCCGCTTCCAGTACCGCGCGGCGGTTCTCTCTGCCCATCAACAGAGACCTCGCGTCGGCGATCAAACGCCACGCTACTGGAGGTCTTGTGCTATGGCGAGCGAGGACCATGGCCCGTTCAATCTCTGCTCTAGTCAACGTCTCGGGTTCGGCCGGTACAACGTGCACTACTGCCCCGCAGGCCGTGTGCCGGTTGCCCTGTTGGTCACCGCTCCAAGCGTGGACACCGTGTTCCAGGATGCTGCGCGGGCGCCGCCCAAGGCCAACGAAGTTCTGAACCGACATGACGCCTAGCCAGTCGGTGAACGCGGTCCACCAGGCATCCAACTCGCGGGTGAATCCACTCACCTTCTTCCGAAAATCATCTTCATCGCTTGCCTGAACAGAGGCGTACACCAAGCAACTGTGAACAGCGGCGTAGCCGGGGAACTTCTCGTCGGGCTCCGTCATGGAGCCGATAGCGCCCCAGCGAGGGTCGGCATTTGGTGCGGTGTCACCGGGCCGGTCCGGGTGAACAAACTTCCACGCGGGCCGCGCCAGCGGCATATTGAAGTCAGGATTGTCACTGTGTGGGAACAACACGGTGATGGGACGCAAGGCTGTCTGCGACTCATACGCGCCTCCGAGGCATTCCAACTTCACGAATAGGTCGCTACCTGCGCATTCGAAATAACCTTCCAGTGGCCACATTCCCTGCTCTGTCACATGGCACATCGTTACACCTGCGGACGCAAGATTTGGTGTAGTCGCAACATGCTGCCTGCGCGGGAGTGCTCTCGCAGCCGAACGACCCATTCATCTCGACCTGGCTCAGTGACGTCGGTACATATCAGCGGAACTGAGCCCGACACGTGTGACACTCAGAGCTCAGTTCCGCAGTGTGCGCACCTTCAAAGCGCGGGGGGGTAAGGAGAAACCTACGTCAGAAAAAGCGGTCAACGGTTGCAGAACCCGCGCAATGCGGTCCGGCCTGCGCCCATCGGGTGCCTGGCCTATTGCACCCGCCTGCCGGGAACCTTTGAGCTGTACCGCCCACCCTCGTCAGGTCCGGCTGTCGGGTCTGGGTTGGGTATCAATCCACCGCCCCAGCCGAACTCGGAATACTCGCGCTCAGCGCGGCGCTGGGCTGCGGCCACCGGGTCTAGGCGGTCGGGGTCGCCGGGGCGGGGTTCAGAACTCTTGGTAGCCACGTCGGTCTTAGACCGTGATCGTGGGAGCGGTGTAGCTGCCACTGTCGGTGATCTGACACACCGCAGCCGCGCCCCGGCGCCGGGTGCCGACACCGAAGCCTCTGGTGTAGAACGACTCCTGCAGCGGATAGCCGGGGATGTTGCCGGGGATCTGGCGCAAACCCTGGTACACCGAGTTCGGGTGTTGGCGTACGCCCAGGGCGTTGTTCGGGCTGTTGGGTCCGCTGGTGGCCACCACCGAGAAGTACCCGGCAGGCACGAAGTACGACTCCACGACCAGGGCGGGACCGTAGCTCCCGACCACGGGCACGTTGAAAATCTCGGCTGGGGCTTGCTGCCCGACGATTTGGCCGGGGATCTCGAACGCCGGGGCACCGACGCTGGGCAGGGCGTCGTACTTGGCAACAGCAGTGTTGGCGTTCTCGGCGCCCTTTTTCCACGACATGATGTCGTCGGCCTGGTTGGGGTGGCACAGCAGCAGAAGGGTTTGGCCGCTTTCGGGGACCCCGAAGCCCTTGCCCTTCACCAGCTTGATCGCGGACTCCACGTCGCCGGAGTCGATGGCGGTGTTTCCGCTATGCGTGTAGTGCGTTTCGGCCCCGGTGAAACTCTGGCCGGCAAACGGTGCGGGCACCATGCCGTCGCCGTTGAACAATCCGTACACGGGTGTGCCCTGCTCGTTCTCATTCTGAGTGGGGTCGAACAAGCGCTGCAGGATCGCAGACGTCACCAATCGAGAGTCCGCGGCCAGCGCCTCGTTGTGGGCGGCCCGCACCTGGCGCGCGTCGGCATCACGCAGGAACTTCCACGTAAACCGCGTTGCCGTGTCGAAGTCCTCGAACGGAAAGCCGACCAACGTATAGCTTCCGGGCCGAATCGCCACGGGTTCGCCGTACTCACTGGCCTTCTCGAACAGGTTCTGCGCGATGCTGGCGGGAACTGCATCGGCGGCCGAGGTGTGCCAGTACGACAGCAGACCCGCGAGGTTGGCAGCGGCGCTGTTCCACTGCTGCAGGGTAGCCTGCATCTCTTCCCAGATAATCCCGAGCGAGACGCCGTCGGCGGTTTCGGTCACCCGAGGAAGTACGTCGCCCTCGGTGTGGTAGCCGCCCTCGAAGCCGAACGGAGCCAAAAGGAAGGTGTTCGAGGATTCCGCCGAACGCGGGAAAGTCAGTGTGCCATTCATGTTGGTGTGCCTTCGAGCCGAGTTGAAGTTTTTGGGGTAACCCCGGTTCTTCACCGCAAGGTGCCGAGGCCCCAACGCTCTGAAAGGGTTGCAACCAACGTCGGGTAGCTGCTTACTGGCCGTCCTGGCGGACGGTTGCACATCAGCATCTGCAGTCGGTTATAGCCCATCGCCGCTGGGGTCGCTGGCTTGTGTGCCAATGCACCGCTTCGGGGCTGAGCGTGCGCCTGACGGTCGAACCCCCGGCCCCCGGGCCATCCACCTCGGCCGCGCGGCCCGGCCACGCTGGAGGCCGCTCTGCGGTGTGCCCTGGCGGGGTAAACCAGGTCCGCGAATGGTCATCTCTTCCAGGAGAACAACAACGGAGGTGCTGAACTACATTCCGCCGGCAGGGGAGAAGCAACAGCGGGTGCCGCAGCTGCGGTTGGGCACGTGCCCGCCTGTTTGCTCTGGGTGGGAGCCTTTCGGAGCGTAGGCCTTGCCGCTAACGCGGCGCGGCAGAACGTTCGAACCCCAGGAGCGCCGTAGGTGGACCCCGCGCGAAATTCCGGCTCCTGGCCGGTTACCCCGTACAGCCGGAATTGCAGTGCGGCTGGCGTTCCCGGGCGTGCACCTGGTTTCTCGCGTGCAGGCCGTATTTCACAGCAAATGGATGTACATCCGCTGCATTGCCAAAATTGTCCAACATTCCCTCTACGGGAAGAAGGCTCCTACAGGGCCTCCACAAGACGTTTCCGCAGGTAGAAGCACCGCCGTATTACGCTGGGCTGCAACATGATTGATGATCGCGGGTTGGTGGCGGTCGGCTATGATCGATGTTGTCGCAGGTAGAGAACCTGTTCAGCCCGACTCTGGGCGAAACATCGAAAGAAGAGCACATGACTGCACCCACAGGTCAGTTTCACACGTGCGCCGAAGTGGTCGCCATTGCGCACGAGCGTGGAATTCAGCACATCACCGAGAACTCCGTTGTGACGGCGGCGTATCGCGGCAGCAAACCGCTGAAGCGAACCAAGGTCAACGGACGTGTCTACTACGAACGCAAGGACGTCGACGCGTGGCTTGCCGGAGAAAGGATCGACCACTGATGAGCGGCGAGAAATGGCAGAACTTTAATCCGCGGTCGTCGCGAGCCTCGCGGATGTTGTACCCCGGCCAGGCTTTGTTTCCAGATGAGGCAGGCGAAATCGATATCAAGGCCACGTCCGAGGCCATTGCCGGACGCCTTTGTGCCACTGACCCGGTACTTGAACGGCTTGGCTCAAACTGGTGGGCTCAGGCGGTAGCAGCGGAGATCATCGATCAGTACCGAGAGTCAGCACGCGTCCTGTCCGAGTTGGGGCTGCTTTCTGCGGAGGACCGCGACCGCATGACGCGCTGGTCGAGCACAGAAGACGCCAACTACTTCGTGTATCCGGACCGCCGCAACCTGAAGGTCGCAGCCGTGCTCTACGACCACCCAGCTCCGGTAGCAGGACTTGGTGAGTACCGCAGAGTCGCGGAGCACTACCTGGGCCCGATCGTAAAAGGCTGCCAGCTCGGGCTCAGCGTCTTCTGCCGCCAGCGTTCATCCAACCGATTGTTCGCGCTGAAACGCGGCGAGAACATCTGTGTTGCGAAGGCTTGCGGCCACTGCATGCAGGTATTCGAGCTGCCGGACCCGGAATCGTACCTAGCAAGGCCCGTAGGCGCGGCCGACGCACGCTATGACCCAGAAAACTGGCCGTGCTCGTGACACGCAGTGCAGCAATCGATTCGCCACCATCTGAACGCCGTTGAGGCGCGTTGAGAACAAAAAGCGAGCCACCCGAATGTTTGACCGACACCACGGGTGGCTCGCCGAGAGGACGAGATGAAACCCAATATAGCCGACGAAGATTCGGGTGTCGCGCCGCCGGTCATGGAAGACCGGGAGGCCGAAGGCCAGGTCCGCATGGCCACCGCCATGCAGCGACTGCACCACGGTCACCTGATCTACGTGCCCGGCGTGGGCTGGCACTTCTGGGACACCCAGCGCTGGCGGATCGACGAGCTGGAACGCTCGACACAGTATGTGCTGCAGGTGTTCAAAAGGGGTCTGGTATCGGCCGGCAAGAAGTTGGCCAAAGCCGAGAAGCTGGCCGATACCGACCCTGTGGAAAGTGAGCGTTCGCGCAAGTTCGCCGAGCGCCTGATATCCGATATCCGGAAGTGTCAAAGCGCGATGGGCATCCGCGGGATCAAGGAGATCGCGCGCAGCGGCCCCCAGTTCGCTCGCACACCGCAGCAGCTGGACTCCGACCCCTACTTGATCAACCTGCAGAACGGCACCCTGAACCTCAAGAGCGGCCAGTTCCGCGAACACGACCCCGCCGACTTGATCACCAAGGTAGGCAATGCCTCGTTCGACCTTGACACGTTCGACGTGTTCAACGAGGACACCGCAAGTCTGTACTACCCAAAATGGTTCAGCTTCCTCGAGCAGGTGCTGCCCGACGCCCAGGTGCGCGGGTTCGTCCAAGAGCTGATGGGCCTGGCGCTGGTGGGAACACAGCTGGAACACATCATGCCCATCTTCTTCGGCAACGGACGCAACGGCAAAGGCGTCTTCACCGAGGTGATGCAACACGTGCTCGGGGACTACGCGGTACCGGCCGCGCGAGATCTGTTCACCTCAGCGCCGGGAGCCCACAGCACCAGCCAAACCGACCTGATGGGTGCGCGGCTGGTGTTCATCAACGAAACCGAAGAAGGCGCGAAGCTGTCCGAAGCGCTGGTCAAGGACGCCACCGGCGGCGGTATCCACACCGCCCGCCGCATGCGACGGGACAACATCCGGTTTCGCCGAAGCTGGCTGCCCGTGATGGTCACCAACCACTTCCCGAAAGTGTCGGGCCGCGGGGCCGCCATCTGGGACCGCCTGCTGGTCATCGAGTTCCCGGTGTACTTCGACGCCAACAGCCGCGTCACCGGCCTGGAAGACGACCTGAAGAAGGAAGCGGACGGCATCTTCATGTGGGCCTATGCCGGACTGGAGCGCTACCGCCGAGCAGGCAACAAACTGCAGGTCCCGAAAGCGGTGACCGCAGCCACCCAGCATCAACGAACACTCAACGACAAGGTCGAGCTGTGGATCGCCGAACGCTGCGAACGCGGGGCCGGAAAGGACTACCGGCTAAAGTCGCGGGACCTGCTGGCCGCCTACAACAGCTGGGCCGCGGAACCGGCAGACGGCGGCGACCGGTACGACACCCGCGCCCGCGCCATGGGCATCCAGGACTTCCTGCAAACCCTGCGCGACAAAGACTTCAAGTACATCCACAACAAGGCAATGGTCGAGGGTTTGCGGGTGCTGGGCAAAGGCGAACTGGCTGCCCGCGCACGCACCGAAAGTGCCCCTGACCAGTGAAAAGGTGATTTTGGTGAAAGTGTCTGGTTGGCCTATATGGCATCACAAGACGACGAGAACAAGCGCTCGGCGCAAACAGATCGTCCTCAAGACCCCTATAGGGGAACTAGAGAGTTTCACCAAAATCACCCCCACCCTGACCAGCCCAAATGCCGGGTGAAAGTGATTTTTGGTCAGGGCCGCCCCTCGACAAACACCGCCTGAAACGGAGACGCGATGAAACTCACGAACAGACGCGAACTGCAGCGTAAGCGCCAGAAGATCCTGGCCGAACTCAGAGAGCTGGAAAACGCCGAGGGCGTCATGCTGGGAACAGCGGCAGGCGAACTGCAGCCCGACGACATCATCGACGCGGAAGTGGTAGAGCTGCCTGACCCGACCGGGCCAGAGTCTCGTCAGCCTGCGGCAGACTCGACAAACCGTTCTCAAGAGAACGAGGCACAGGGATCGAATGCAGGACCCATGGAACGGTCGGAGCGCGACGACCACGGGGACCAGAGACCCGCAGTCTGTCTCCCGGCCGTGGTCGAACGTCCCGGACCGGCGCAGTACAGCGAGGAATGGTGGCGCTCATCAAGTCCGGACATCCAGGCCCGCCGTTGCAAGGGACACCTGAAGAACGGCGAGCAGTGCCACAAGCCCGCTATCCGGGGCAGCACAGTCTGCCGCACGCATGGTGGCGCCGCGCCCCAGGTCATCGCTGCCGCACGGGCACGCCTGGCCAACGCCGCCGACAGCATGGCTTCCAACCTGGTCGGCTTGGCGAGAACAGCTGAGAGCGAGGCAGTTCGAGTTCGCGCCACCGAGGGCGTCCTGGACCGAGTGGGCATCGGCCGCACCACAGAGGTGGAGATCGGACGCGCCAAACCAAAACCGTACGAGGAAATCTTCGAATCCATCGGAGGCGGCACCCGCGCCGAAAGTCGCGCCCGCCGAGGGATCGAGGACCATAGCGGTACATACGGGTACGGGCACGGCTCACCCGCAAGCGGGCTCGATGCGTCTTTTCTTCCACCTACGGAAGGTGACCCGCCCTACGCAACCGGGCCGTCGTCAGACGGCCCATTCGATACCCACCCGGCGGATTCTCCCCGCGAACGGCAACACCGCCGCCGGGCTGCCCAGAGCACCGGCGAGGAGGCCTTGCACCTGGCGCGGCTCGCAAATGAACGCAGCGGCAGCTTGCCCGCCCAGAGGGCCATCGAGAGCCGACACCGACGCTACAGGAGGTCGTGGTGACCGGACTGGAAGGATACCGAGAGAGCGCTTGGCGGAACAACATTCGAGGTAGAAGGGTCGGCTATAAGTATTCGGTGAGGTCGATGACGGTCGTCACCGGCCACAACCGACACCAGGGAGTCAGGATGGCAACAGGAAGTGAAACGGGCGAGAGGCGCAGAGCCATAGGGTATCTACGTGTTTCGACCACGCGGCAGGCCGAGAATGGGTACGGCATTGAGGCGCAACGCCACCAAGTCGAGCAGTTCTGCCGCGACCACAGCCTTGATCTAGTCGGGCTGCACATCGATGTGGCCAGCGGACGCAAGACCGATAAGTTGTACGGACGCATCGCTGCCGTGAGCGCCATCCAGAACGGCATCGCGAACGTGTTGGTAGTCAACACCCTTGACCGCTCAAGCCGCAGCATGGCAGACGGCGCCAAGCTGGTCGCAGACGCCAAGGCAGAAGGGTGGCGCATCGTGGGCCTGGACGGCACCGACAGCGATACCTTAAGCCAGCTGACCGCCCACGCCCGCCTGCTGGTGGCGGAGGAGGAACGCGAGCTGATCAGCAGGCGCACCAAGCAAGGGTTGATCCGAGCCCGCCAGGCCGGAAAGCAACTCGGCAAGCCCTCCACCATCGACCGCAATACGGTGCAACACATCATCTCCCTGAGGTCTCAAGGCCTGGGCACCAAGGCCATCGCGCGCCAGCTGGACGATGCCGGCATCGCTGCTCCCCGTAGCAACACGTGGAGCTACAGCACCGTGCGCGCGTGCCTGGAACGCGAAGGTGTGTCCTGATGGCGTACATACGGAAACGCACCACCGGGCAGTTGGACAAGCACGGCGACCCGGTCGTGAGCTACCAGGTGGTGTGGCGCGAGCCGGTACGCGATGAGTTCGGCGCACCCACCGGGAAGTTCAAGCAGACCTCCGAGACGTTCCCCACCGAGCGCAAGGCCAAAGCCCGGCTCCGCAAGGTCGAGGACGCGCTGGATGACGCCAGGGGAGTAGACCCGTCGTCCCAGAAGGCGAAGGCCAATCGGCCGCTAGGGGAGTACGCCAAGCAGTACCTGGACAGCCTGGCGGGCACCGTCGATGACTCGACCGTCGACGGATACGCCAACATCTACCGCCGCCACATCGCCCCGACGTTCGGCAGCACGCCGGTTGCGGCCATCACCACCGCGGACGTGGCACGGCTGCGGGCGAATCTGTTGGCACCCCATGCCCAGCGGTCGTTTGTCACCCGTGGGGTTCCGCGCCATAAGAAGGGTCGCAAACCCGCCAAGCCGACGATGGTGCAGCGCAGTCCCAAGACGGTCAAGCACGTGCTCGGAACGCTCAAACGCGTCCTGGACGTGGCGGTGGACGACCAGGCCATCCCGAGCAACCCGGTGGTCGCGGGCCGTCGGCACAGCACCAAGCGTCGAACCTCATCTGATGGCCGCAAACCGTTCAAGCACCGCCCGCTGTCCGGCAGCGAGGTAGCAGCCCTACATGACTGGATCGCGAACCAGCGCGGTAACCCGGTCTACGCGCTGTCTGTGGTGTTCGCCGCCTACACCGGTGTGCGGGTGGCCGAGCTGCAGGGCCTCCAGGTTGGCGATGTGACGCTATCGGAAATCCCCGGCACGGTCGGCAGCGTTCGGATCGTCCGCACGAAGAAGAAGGTTCGCGCCGCTGAAGACGAACCGCTTGCCTGGACCGAAGGCACTCCGAAGTCCGATGCCTCCACTGATCGTGTGATCCCCCTGGCGCCGTGGTTGGCGGACGATCTGCGGGATTACCTAACCGGCGTGCACCCGTTTGCCCACAAGTACTGGCACGCTCCTCTATTCCCAGGACGCCGTACCCGTCTAGCCAACAGCGCCACCGGCCCGGAATCTGACTTGAGCGAGGAAGAGGCGCAGTTGCGGCAGGCCGAGTTCATCGCGTCGTTTGACTGGGCGCACCCTATCGTGGTCGACAACGTTTACCACAACTACTTCCAGCCGGCATGCAAGGCATTGGGTTTGGGCCGGGTGCGGTTCTACGACCTACGCCACACCTTCGCCACCCTGGCCCTAAGCGCCGGGGAGCACTACATGCAAGTCTCGAAATGGTTGGGGCACTCCAGCTTCGTGCTCACCCTGACCACCTACGCGGACTACATCCGCGAGGACGACACCGCTGCCCCCGCCTTCGAGCGGCCGCGGGCCAAGTCCGCCGAGGCCACGAGAAGGGTTGTACCGCTGTCCCGCAGGACGGTCTAGGTCCACTCCCACGGCGGTTTGGGACGGCCCAGCATCTCAAGGTGCCGGAAGAGAGCCTGTCGCCTGAAGTACGCTGCAACCCATCCGGCTGCTGCGAAAATCAGCCCGACTACAACCAAACCAGCCTTGACTTTGCCGCTAGTTTCCTCGGACGAAATGAGGAGGAAGCCGAGTAGTGCGAATAGAATGCCGGCGACAGTCCCACCTGGTCCGATTGCGGTGGCGTCGTCAAGCTGCATTTTAGTCGGCTCGATGCTCGTCGGTCGCGATTCACCTTCGATGCGACCCGAAACAAGGCCGATCTGTGTGTCGTTCTGGCCGTCCACGATCATCTGTATTGTGAAGGTGTCACCGGGATTCAGGGTATGGATGGCGAGTGTAATCCTGCCATCCAAGGGGTCTCTGCCATCAGCGACCCACTCCACGAGATTGCTGCCGGTCTCGTCAGTGACGATCACATCCAGGAGCGCTGAACCTCGAACTCGTAACACGTATTCGTCCAGGAAATCTGTATCTCGAATCACCTGTTTCCCTGTGCTGGCGAACCGAACCCTAACGATCCTCGGGTGGCTCACTTCCTCTCCCATATAGGTGACTTTGAGGTCGTCATCGTCTGGGCGGTTGCTGAGGATGGGCAGATCCGACACCACCCGGTAATCAAATGTCTTCGTCTGTTGGTTGTGCCGACGCAGGAGCCAACCGCCGACCGCGCTGACCACCGCAATTACGACTGCTGCCAAGATTTGCAGCAGTGTCCCGTTGCGCTCGATGAAGCTCTCGGCCAGCAGCACAGGTACAAGGTAGTGCGTCATCGCGGCTC
>Ga0208328_1000785_pt1 | contig 12779 bp, 14 predicted proteins | sample DeeseametaMP2633_FD_184170 | JGI IMG/M metagenome (GOLD analysis project Ga0208328, IMG submission 184170) | Marine microbial communities from the Deep Atlantic Ocean - MP2633 (SPAdes) | ecosystem: Environmental > Aquatic > Marine > Unclassified | place: Northeast of Antigua and Barbuda, North... | reverse complement strand
GCCCTTGCCGATGACGACGTCGACGCGGAAGTCCTCCATCGCCATGTAGAGCATCTCCTCCGCCGGGCGCGACATCCGGTGGATCTCGTCGATGAAGAGGACGTCGCCCTCGTTCATCCCCGAGAGGATGGCCGCGAGGTCCCCGGCGTGGGTGATGGCCGGACCGCTGGTCAGCCGCAGGGGGGCGCCCATCTCGTGGGCGATGATCATGGCCAGCGTGGTCTTGCCCAGTCCGGGCGGTCCGGACAGCAGCACGTGGTCGGGGGCCCGCTCGCGCAGCCGGGCCGCCTCCAGGACGAGCCCGAGCTGGTCGCGCACACGGTGCTGGCCCACGACCTCCTCGAGGCTGCGTGGCCGCAGGGCGGCCTCCACCGCACGCTCGTCGCCGAGCGCCTCCGGGGTCAGCAGGTGGTCCTCGTGCACGGCGCTCACGCCTTGGACAGGGCGCGGAGGGCAGCGCGCAGGAGCGCCGCGACGTCGGGGGTCTCCCCGGGGCCGGGGGCCACCTCGTCCACGGCCCGGTCGGCGTCCTTGGCCGACCAGCCCAGGCCCTGCAGCCCCTGGCGGACCTGGTCGCGCCAGGGTTCGCTGGCCTGCGGGGCGGCCACGGCCCGTGAGCCGAGCGGGGCGCCGAGACGGTCCTTGAGCTCGAGGATGATGCGCTGCGCGCCCTTCTGCCCGATGCCGGGCACGCGGGTCAGGGTCTTGACGTCCTCACCGGCCACGGCGGCGCGCAGGTCGTCGGGGCTGAGCACGGCCAGCATGGCCTGGGCCAGCTTCGGCCCGACGCCACTGGCGGTCTGCAGCAGCTCGAAGCAGGTCTTCTCGTCCTCGTCGAGGAAGCCGAAGAGGGTCAGCGAGTCCTCCCGCACCACCATGGAGGTGGGCAGGGTCGCGGTCTGCCCGGTGCCGACCTTGGGCGAGAGCGTGGCGAGGGTGCCCGGGGTGCACATCAGCTCCAGGCCGACGCCGCCCACCTCCAGCACGGCGCTGGACAGGCTCACGGCGGCGACGGGGCCACGGACGAACGCGATCACGGGCGGAGACCTCCTCGGCTGCGGGCCACGGCCTGCTCCAGGCGGGCCTGGGCGCCGCCGCGCCAGATGTGGGTGATGGCCAGCGCCAGCGCGTCGGCGGCGTCAGCGGGCTTGGGGGCGGCGTCGAGCCGCAGGATGCGGGTCACCATGGCACCGACCTGCTGCTTGGTCGCGCGGCCGCTGCCGGACACCGCGGCCTTGACCTCGCTCGGGGTGTGCAGGGCGATCGGCAACCCGCGGCGGGCGGCGCACACCATCGCGATCCCGCTGGCCTGCGCGGTGCCCATGACGGTGCTGACGTCGGAGCGGGCGAAGACCCGCTCCACGGCCACGGCGTCGGGGCGGTGCTCCTCGATCCAGGCGTCCACGCCCTTCTCGATGCTGACCAGACGCTCGGCGACCGGCAGCGTGGAGCTGGTGCGGATGACGTTGACGTCGACCAGGGTCAGCGGTCGACCGACCGAGCCCTCGACCACGCCCATGCCGCAGCGGGTCAGGCCGGGGTCGATGCCGAGCACGCGCACCGGCGTACCTCCCTCGTCAGGTCGTGACGATCGAACGTGTGTTCGTCTCGACTCACGCTAACCGCCCCGGGGACGCTCCCGGGGCCCCGACACGCCGGTCAGAGGTCTGCGGCCTCCATGACCTCGTCGGGGATGTCGGCGTTGACGAAGACGTTCTGCACGTCGTCGAGGTCGTCCACAGCGTCGACGAGCTTGAAGACCTTCGCCGCGACGTCGGGCTCGGCGACCGGGATGTCCAGCGTCGCGACGAACTGCACCTCGGCGGAGTCGTAGTCGATGCCGGCGTCCTGCAGCGAGGTGCGCACGGCGACCACGTCGGTGGGCTCGGACTGCACCTCGAGGCTGTCGCCGTGGTCCTTGACCTCCTCGGCGCCGGCGTCCAGCGTCGCCTCGAGGACGTCGTGCTCGCCGACCTGGCGCGACTCCTGGGTCTTGGGCACCACCACGACGCCCTTGCGCTCGAACAGGCGCGAGACCGACCCGGGGTCGGCCATCGTGCCGCCGTTGCGGGTGACCGCGGTGCGGACCTCCATCGCGGCACGGTTGCGGTTGTCGGTGAGGCACTCGACCAGCAGGGCCACGCCCTGGGGGCCGTAGACCTCGTACATGATCGTCTCGTAGTCGACGCCGCCGCCCTCGAGACCGCCGCCGCGCTTGACCGCGGAGTCGATGTTCTTGTTGGGGACCGACTGCTTCTTGGCCTTCTGGATGGCGTCGTAGAGCGTCGGGTTGCCGGCAGGATCCGGGCCACCCATCTTCGCGGCGATCTCGATGTTCTTGATCAGCTTCGCGAACAGCTTGCCGCGCTTGGCGTCGATCGCGGCCTTCTTGTGCTTCGTGGTCGCCCACTTGGAGTGCCCGGACATGCTCTTCTCTCTGGCTCAGCTACCTCGGACCAGGTCCACGAACAAGCCGTGCACCCGGGAGTCCTCGCCCACCTCGGGGTGGAACGAGGTGGCCATCAGGCAACCCTGACGGACCGCGACGATCCTACCGGCGGCACCGCCCGGTGCGCCGTCGTGGTCGACCCGGGCCAGGACCTCGACCCCGTCGCCCACCGACTCCACCCACGGTGCACGGATGAAGACGCCGTGCACCGGCGTGTCGAGCCCCGCGACCTCGACCGGCCCCTCGAAGGAGTCGACCTGGCGCCCGAAGGCGTTGCGCCGCACGGTCATGTCGATGCCGCCGAGGGTCTCCTGGCCCGCGGCGCCGTCGAGCACCCGGTCAGCCAGCATGATCATCCCCGCGCAGGTCCCGAGGACCGGGAGACCGGCCCCGATCCGCTTGCGCAGCGGGTCGAGGACCCCGAAGGTGCGGGCCAGCTTGGCCATGGTGGTGGACTCCCCACCGGGGACCACGAGCGCGTCCACCGCGTCGACCTCCTCGGGGCGGCGGACCCTCGTCGTCGCGACGCCGAGCCGCTCCAGGGCGGCGAGGTGCTCGCGCACGTCGCCCTGCAGGGCCAGCACGCCGACGGTCGGGGAGGTCACCGAACCAGCCTAGGGTGAGCCCCGTGACCCCTGGACCGGTGGCCCTGCTCGCCCGCCCGCTCCTGGCCCTGGCGCCGGTGCTGGCGCTCGGGGGATGCGCCGACGAGGACGCGAGGCCCGACCAGCCGCGGCCGCTGGCCTCGGTGTCGCCGTCGGCGTCGGTGTCTGCTCCCCCGTCGGAAGCGGTCGACCAGCCGACTGCGGCGTACCTCGCCTGGCTGGGGGCGCTGGAGGACCGGGACGCCGGGACCGCCTGCCGGATCCAGCACCCCGAGCGCACTATCGCGCTGCGCTACGAGGCGATCCTGGTCGGCCGCGCCGAGCTCGGGGACCCGTGCGTCGGGTTCGAGGCGCTGCTGTGGGAGGACCCGTTGCGCGAGTACTCCCCCACCGGCGTGGAGACCACCCGGCTGACCGGGGAGAAGGCGACGCTGGCCGTCACGTTCCCCGGCAGCGAGGTCACGGTGCAGCTGGAGCTGCAACGCGCCGCCTGGCGGGTCCTGGCCGAGCAGCGTCGTACGCCGGCGAGCCCCGCCTCCGCGCGGTGGCTCGAGGTCTGGTGCGACCTCGAGGTCGGCGCGACCCGTGCGGCCGTGGTCGAGGCGATGGGCGAGCCGTCGGGTGAGTACACCGTCTCCGACGGTGGGGAGCCCCAGGTCTACTGGGCCGCCGACCAGTACGACTTCCGCGCCTACCTCGACCCGGTGGACGGCACGGTCACCGACCTGCTGGGCGACTACGACGCACTGCCGGCCGCCGACCGGTCCCTGCTGGACTGCCCCGAGCTGCGCTGAGCCCGGGGCCGCTCAGCGGCTGGTCACCAGCCGCGCTCGGAGAGGCGGTGCGGCGCCGGGAGCTCCTCGACGTTGATGCCGACCATGGCCTCGCCGAGACCGCGGGAGACCTTCGCGACCATCGCCGGGTCGTCGTGGAAGGTCGTGGCCTTGACGATCGCCTCGGCCCGCTGCGCGGGGTTGCCGGACTTGAAGATGCCCGAGCCCACGAAGACGCCGTCGGCGCCGAGCTGCATCATCATCGCGGCATCGGCGGGGGTGGCGATGCCGCCGGCGGTGAAGAGCACGACCGGCAGGGCGCCGGTCGCCGCGACCTCCTTCACGAGGTCGTAGGGGGCCTGGAGCTCCTTGGCCGCGACGTAGAGCTCGTCCTCGCTGAGCGAGGACAGGCGGCGGATCTCGCCCTTGATGGTGCGCATGTGGGTGACGGCGTTGGAGACGTCGCCGGTGCCGGCCTCGCCCTTGGAGCGGATCATCGCCGCGCCCTCGGTGATGCGGCGCAGCGCCTCGCCGAGGTTGGTCGCACCGCAGACGAAGGGGACGGTGAAGCCCCACTTGTCGATGTGGTGGGCGTAGTCGGCCGGGGTCAGCACCTCGGACTCGTCGATGTAGTCGACACCGAGGCTCTCGATGACCCGGGCCTCCATGAAGTGGCCGATGCGGGCCTTGGCCATCACGGGGATGGAGACCGCCTCGATGATGCCGTCGATCATGTCGGGGTCGCTCATGCGCGACACGCCGCCCTGGGCGCGGATGTCGGCGGGCACGCGCTCGAGGGCCATCACGGCGACCGCGCCGGCGTCCTCGGCGATCTTCGCCTGCTCGGGGGTGACCACGTCCATGATCACGCCGCCCTTGAGCATCTCGGCCATCCCGCGCTTGACGCGGGTGGTGCCGGTGCCCGGCGTGGACTGAACGGTGTTCTCAGCGGTCTCGGCCATGCGGTGAATCCTACGGATCCTCGGCACGGCGGCCGATTCCGGAGGGGCTAGGACGCGTCCTAGGCCGCGGGGGCGTCCCCGCCGGCAGCGTCCGCGTCCAGCGCGAGGGCCTGGCGCCGGACCTTGGCCACGCGGAAGACGACCGTGTAGGTGTTGGCGAAGACCAGGATCCACAGCGCGGCGTACATCAGGAACGGCACGTCGAAGATCGCGCCCAGCCCGGTGGCGACGAGGATCAGCACCAGCCGGTCGGCGCGCTCGGCGAGGCCGCCCTTGGCGTCCATCCCGAGCGACTCCGCGCGGGCGCGGGCGTAGGAGGTCACCGAGCCCATGACCAGGCAGTAGAGCGCGACCGCGGTGTAGAGCGTGGAGTCGCCGGGCCCGGCGAAGAACAGCACCAGGCCGCCGAAGACCGCGCCGTCGCCGATCCGGTCGAGCGTGGAGTCCCAGAACGCGCCGAACCTCGAGGACCGGCCCAGCGTGCGGGCCATCTGACCGTCGATGAGGTCGCTGAAGACGAACGCGGTGATCACCAGGACGCCGGTCAGCAGCATCCCCTGCGGGAAGAAGACCAGCGCGCCGGCGGCGACGCCGAGGGTGCCGACGAGGGTCACGACGTCGGGGCTGATCCCGAGCCGGATGAAGAGTCGCACGAACGGCGCGAGCATCACGCCCTGCCAGAAGCCCTTGAACCTGTCCAACATGGTGGCAGCAGGCTATCGGTCGGCCAGCAGGTCGGCCGCCTCGGCCACCGCGGTGGGCACACCGGCGACGTACCAGGTGCGCCCGGCCGCCTCGACGTGGCGGACCTCGCCGCCCAGGGCGCGGACGACCGCAGCGCCGGGCATCCAGTCCCAGGGCGGCACGGTGTGCTGGCAGACCAGGTGCACGCGGCCGTCCGCGACGGCCATCGCGTCCATCGTCCCCGACCCCAGCATCCGCAGCGTGGCCGCGCGTGCGGCGAAGCGGGCGAAGGCGGCGGCGACCTCGGTGCCGATCCACGGCGGGTGGAGGTACGTCGCGACGCAGGCCTGTGCGAGGGGGCGGTCGACCAGCGGGGCGAGCGGCTCGCCGTTGCGGGTCGGCGCGACGTCGCGGCCGCCCACCCAGGTGGTGGCCGACCCGTCGTGGCGCACTGCTCCGAGGACGGGCTCGCCGTCGACCTCCAGCGCGGCCGCGGAGCACCACCAGTCCAGGCCCTGGGCGAAGTTGTAGGTGCCGTCGACGGGGTCCAGCACCCAGGTCCGGCCGGAGCGGCTCGGGCGCGAGGCCCCCTCCTCGCCGAGCACCCCGTCGTCGGGACGCAGGGCCGCCAGCCGCTCGACGACCAGCGCCTCGGCGGCGTGGTCGGCGGCGGTGACGATGTCCGAGACACCGGACTTGGTGTCCCGGTCGAGGTCGGCGCCCCGCTCACGGCGCATCAGCTGCGCCAGCGCGGCAGCCTCGGTGACCAGGGCTGCGGCCAGCACCTCGTCGGCCTGGACGTCATCGGGGACGGCGCTCACCCGCGGAAGGTTAGCCAGGCCCGACGACACGACGGTGACACGCGGGTGGCCGCCGGGGGTGCGCGTAGTGTCGAAGGGCGGGGCCATCCGGGCCTCCGAGCAAAAGGTCCGCACATGAGCGACAAGTCGCCCGGGCACGGCAAGTCCCCCAAGTCGGGGAAGAGCATCAAGGAGAAGCGCGCCGAGAAGCGCGCGAAGGCGGCGACCTCCGATGTCGTCGACCCGCTCGGTCAGCCGGGCAGGAAGCGCTGAACCTGCGGCCGACGTCGGGTGCCGTCAGGCCCAGGCGTCGGCCAGCAGGGCCCGGGTGTCTCCCAGGAGCTCGGGGAGGGTCTTGGTGCGGCCGATGATCGGCATGAAGTTCTGGTCGCCGGGCCAGCGCGGCACGACGTGCTGGTGCAGGTGGGCGGCGATGCCGGCACCGGCGACCTCGCCCTGGTTCATCCCGAGGTTGAAGCCGCCGGCGCGCGAGACGCGGCGCACGGTGCGCATCGCCGCCCGGGTGAGGTCGGCGATCTCGGCGGCCTCCTCGTCGGTGGTCTCGGTGTAGTCGGCGATGTGGCGGTAGGGGCAGACCATCAGGTGCCCCGGCGCGTAGGGGTAGAGGTTGAGCAGCACGAACGCGAGCTCCCCGCGCCGCACCACCAGTCCTTCGTCGTCGGGCAGCCCGGGCACCCGGCAGAACGGGCACTGCCCGGACGTGGCGTCCTCGGGCTTGTTCTCCCCCCGGATGTAGGCCATTCGGTGCGGGGTCCAGAGCCGGTCGAGGTGGTCGGTCTCCCCCACGCCGTCCTGGCGCAGCGGGTCCTCGGCGTCGGGGGTCACTCGGGGTCTCCGGCGGCGGCCGCGAGCAGCTCCTCGACGGGCTGGTCGCGGTGCAGCGCGAGGCCGAGCGAGCGGGCATGCCCGTCGAGGATGAACCAGACCGAGTCGGTGACCAGGGAGACCAGCACCGGGGCCGACGGCGTGCGCTCGGGGCGGGCCATCCAGCGGCGTACGGCGGAGAAGACCGCGCCGACGAGCCCGAAGACCAGCGGGTCGACCGCGTCGGCCTCGTCCTGGCTCATCTCGACGCCCAGCAGCCCCACGGCGGTGCTGATCAGCTCGACGACCTGGTGGGCGATCCGCTCGATGCCCTGCTGCAGCGGGCCGGTGCCGTCGGCGGAGGAGTCCTGCTCGGCGAGCCGGTGCAGCGCCGGGTGGGCGACCGCCCAGCTGACGTAGGTGGAGACGATGCGCTCGATGATCTGCGGGATGGTGCCGTCGAGGGTCACCGCCGGGAGCAGCTCCCCGGAGAGGTCGTCGACGATGGCGGTCTGCACCGCGCGGTCGAGGTCGGCGCGGTCGGAGAAGTGCCGGTAGACCACCGTGCGGCTCAGGCCGGCCCGCTCGGCGATCTGCTGGACGTGCACCTCGGCACCCGGCTCGTGCGCCTCGACCACCGCGATGGCGGCGTCGAGGATCTGCTGGCGCCGCTCCTGGTTGTGGCGGTCCCACCGGGCCTGACGCCCGTCGGGTCGCACCGGGCTGGTGGGCATGCCTGGCTCCTCCCGGACGGCGGCTCGGATCGGGTCAGCGCGTGCTGCGCGCCTTCGGCCTCGAAGCGTACCGGGGGCGGGCCACCGGCTGGCGACGCGCCTCGACGGCCACGCGGAGCATCTCCTCGCGGTCCACGATCTTGGCCCGGACCCGACCGCCGGCGGCGCCGCGACGGCGTTCCTCGGCGTCGAGGGCCCGCCAGTCGGCGAGGTCGAGCACCGTGACGCCGCGGCTGGCCAGCAGCGCGCCGAGGTCGGCGGAATCACGGGCGGGAGGTCGGACCAGCCCTGCGTCGAGGTCGTCGAGCAGCCGGGCGACGGTCTCCTGGGCGCAGGACTTGTTGGTCCCGATGAACCCGGTGGGGCCGCGCTTGACCCAGCCGGCGACGTAGGTGCCGGGCTCGACCCGGCCGCGGTCGCTGGGGACGGTGCCCGTCCGCGCGTCGTAGGGCAGGTCCGCGACCTCGCGCACGTGGTAGCCCACTGCGCGGAGGACCAGACCGCAGTCGAGCACCTCGGTCTCTCCGGTGCCGACGGCGCGGAGCGTGCCGTCGGGGCCCGGCTGCAACGTGGTGCGGCCGACCTCGAGCCCGGTCACGCGGTCCTCGCCGAGCACGGCCAGGGGCTGGGTGAGGAAGCGCAGCACGATCCGCCGGCGAGACGGGTCGGCGGGCAGGCTGCGCAGCCGGGCGAGCTGGCGACCCACCGGGGTGTCGGCCGGAAGGTCGGCTCCCCCGGTCTCGACGAGGACGTCGACCACCCCCTGCTCGGCGAGCGCGACGAGGCCCACCAGCTCGGGGAGCGTGAAGGCGGCCTGGGCGGGGCCTCGGCGCCCCAGCACCACGACCTCGCGGACGCGGCTCTGGGCGAGCTGGGCCCAGGGCAGGCCCGCGACGTCGGTGCCCCGCAGCCGCTCGGCGTCGAGGGTGAGGACCCGCGCCACGTCGAGCGCGACGTTGCCGTTGCCGACGACCACGACCCGCTCGCGGTCCAGGTCGACGGCGAGGTCCTGGTGGTCGGGATGGCCGTTGTACCACCCGACGACCTCGGTGGCCGAGAGCGAGCCGGGCAGGTCCTCACCGGGGACGCGCAGCGGCTTGTCGGCCGAGGCGCCCACGGTCCAGATCACCGCGTCGTAGCGCTCGTCCAGCTCGGCGCGGGAGACGTCGCGACCGACCTCCACGCCCAGGAGGTACCCGAAGCCCGGCTGGTCCTCGATCTGCCGGAAGAGCCGCTCGGTCTGCTTGGTGCGCTGGTGGTCCGGCGCCACGCCGGCCCGGACCAGCCCGTGCGGGGTGGGCAACCGGTCGAGCACGTCCACGCGCAGCTCGGGGTGCTTGAGCAGCTCGTCGGCGGCGTACAGACCGGCCGGCCCGGCGCCCACCACGGCCACCCGCACCGGGCGCGGGTCACGCAGCCGGCGCTGGGGCGGGACGACGGCGACGGGGGTGCGGTCCGCGTGCGGGAACACCTCGAAGTACTCCGCGTTCAGCGCGAGGAACGGCTCCTCGGCCGGTGTCAGCAGGGTGTGGGGCTTGATCGCGTCCACCGGGCAGGCGGTCGCGCAGGCGCCGCAGTCGACGCACCCGTCGGGGTCGATGTAGAGCATCTCCGCGGTGGCGAAGTCGGGGTCGCCGGGGGTGGGGTGGATGCAGTTGACGGGGCAGGCCAGGACGCACGAGGCGTCCGAGCAGCACGACTGGGTGACGACGTACGGCACGGGGCGCTCGCTGCCTCAGGCGGCCGCGGACGCGGGCTCGCTGCGGAAGCGCGAGGCGCGGCCGTCGATGCCCATGGCCCGCCAGACCCGTCGCGACGCCGGGTTCATCATGCCGGTGCGCTCGGCGAGCATCCGCACGTCGCCGAACAGGTCGCGCAGGAACTTCCGCGACTCCGGTGCGTCCCAGTAGACCTCCTTCATGACCTCGGCGGGGATGCCCATGTCCCGCTGCGCCCGCTTGCTGGGGACGAGGATCTCGTTGCACAGCCAGCGCATGATGACCGGAACGAGGAGGCTGAGCACGAAGCGCTCGCCGCGACGCAGCCGCGGGGCCTTGTGCTCGAGGTACTGGTGCGCGAACCCGATGTGCCGGGCCTCCTCAGCCACGTGGATCTGCATGATGCGCTGGAGCAGCGGGTGCATGTCGTCACCGGCGCGCAGGATCGACTTCTGCACGTGGTCGATCGGCTCCTCACCGGCGAGCACGCCGTAGAAGAAGCCGAAGGGCACCCACTTGGCGAACAGCGGCAGCACCGGGGCGAGCATCCGGAACAGCAGGGTGCCGCCCTTCACGTCCTGGCCGGAGCGGTTCACGAACTCCTGGAACATCTGGGTGTGGTGGCACTCCTCGGTCGCCTCGTGCGTGGAGTAGCGGAACTCCGCGCTGTTGTTGGGCAGCGAGAAGGCGTAGTTCATCAGCCCCGCGATGAGGATCTGCTCGAACTGCAGGCCGACCTTGGTGACGTTCGCCTGGCGGTAGAGCCCGATGCGGATCTGCTCCTCCCGCGGCAGCGAGCGGTACCACTGCGTCCGCCCCAGGACGTCGACCTCGGGCAGGATCCACCGACGGTCGTGCGGGTCGATGGCGTAGTCCGGGTGGTCCCAGGCGATGTCCTTGAACGCGTCGAAGTGCTGGTGCACCGAGGCCTCGGAGAGGGTCTGCAGGCGCTGCTCGTAGCTCGGCGCGCTGGGCTCGGTGCCGGTGGGGATCTGCGTCGCGGTCATCACTCATCACCTCGTGGGAAGACGTCGTCGTCGATGTGACGACGTTAGTGCGACACGATGTCGGTGTAAATAGGTAAGCGCGACAGCGTGTCGCATTTACTGTTACCCGCCGGTAGCCCCACGCGTGGCAGCGAACCACCGTCCGAGGTCCCGGGAGATCCCGGGGCAGGTGACGTTGTGGTCGCGGCTGTCCTCGAGCCACTGGCCCAGCACCGGTTCACCGCCCTGGATCGACCAGTCGGCGCCACAGCGCTCCAGGGCCTCCGCCCGCGAGGTCTCCCCCGCCGCCCGCCACTCCGGCACGCCGAGGGACAGCTCCCCCACGATCTGCTCCCACAGGTACGGCGTCGAGTACACGCCCACCCGGTAGCCCGCGTCCTCGTAGCCACGGCGCGCGCCCTCGACGACCGCGGCATTCGCGACCGGGTCCCCGGACCACTCGAAGAGCGCGACGGGCTCGACGTCCAGCCACACCAGCGGGGTGTCCAGGTCGACTGCCCGCATCGAGCGGATGTTGTACAGCGCCTGCTGGTAGCCGACGTTGCGCAGGGCGCCCAGGGCGGAGGCGCCGTCGTGGGGGCCGTCGTCACCGAACTGCTCGAGGGCCTGGTCGTCGGGGTAGCTCAGCACGGCGTAGGCCGAGAGCAGCAGCCCGCGCTCGCGCACCCAGGCGACCTGCTCGGCCAGGCACGGGTTGGGGTAGAAGCCCGGTCCGTTGGTGAGCCCGACGACGACGTACTCCATGTCTGGGGTGGGCATCGGAAGCCCGAGCGTGCGTCGCTGCGGGATGCCGAGCCCCTTGGGGCACTGCGGCCAGGAGATGTCGCCGCCCAGCACGGGCGAGCCGTCGCGGGCGGCGATCGTGGGTTGCTGGCCGGCCAGCTGCTCGGCGGCGTCGGCCAGGTCGCGCATGGCCTCCACGTCCTCGAGGCTCAGGCCCTCGGCCCCGACCTCGCCCTCCTGCGCGCCCTCGCCGATCGCCGGGAACGGTGCTGGGGCGCCGTCGGGTCGCGCGGAGGCCGAGACCTCCGGCTGCGGCGCGGATCCTCCGCCGCACGCGGTCAGGACCAGCGCGAGGGCCAGCGCCCACCCGCTGGTCGAGGTGCGAGCGGAGCGAGCCCGCCCGCTGGTCGAGGTGCGAGCGGAGCGAGCCCGCCCGCTGGTCGAGGTGCGAGCGGAGCGAGCCACGAGACCCCGGTCAGACCTGTTCGCGCGAGGCGACCGCGGCCGCGACCCGGGCGATGGCCTCCTCGATCGGCACGCCGTTGTCCTGGCGGCCGTCGCGGTAGCGGAAGGAGACCGCGCCCTTCTCGACGTCGTCGTCGCCGGCGATCATCATGAACGGCACCTTCTGCAGCTGCGCGTTGCGGATCTTCTTCTGCATCCGGTCATCGGAGTCGTCGACCTCGACCCGCAGGCCCTGGACCTTCATCCGCTTGGCGATGTCGTAGAGGTAGTCCACGTGCCGCTCGGCGATCGGGATCGCCTCGACCTGGACCGGCGCGAGCCACGGGGGGAAGGCGCCGGCGTAGTGCTCGACGAGGACGCCGAAGAACCGCTCCAGCGAGCCGAACTTCGCCGAGTGGATCATCACCGGCTGGTGCTTGGCCCCGTCGGCGCCGTTGTACTCGAGCTCGAAGCGGGCGGGCTGGTTGAAGTCGTACTGGATGGTCGACATCTGCCAGGTCCGGCCGATGGCGTCCTTGGCCTGGACGGAGATCTTCGGGCCGTAGAACGCCGCGCCGCCCGGGTCGGGGACCAGCTCGAGGCCGGAGTCGATCGCGACGTCCTCCAGGACCTTGGTCGCCACGGCCCAGTCCTCCTCCGAGCCCACGAACTTGTCGGGCTTGGAGTCGTCGCGGGTGGACAGCTCGAGGTAGAAGTCGTCGATCCCGAAGTCGCGCAGCAGCCCCAGCACGAAGTCGAGCAGGTGCTTGATCTCGCCGGGCGCCTGCTCGGCGGTGACGTAGGAGTGGGAGTCGTCCTGGGTCAGGCCGCGGACGCGGGTCAGGCCGTGGACCACGCCGGACTTCTCGTAGCGGTAGACCGACCCGAACTCGAAGAGCCGCAGCGGCAGCTCGCGGTAGGAGCGCCCCCGCGAGCGGTAGATCAGGTTGTGCATGGGGCAGTTCATCGGCTTGACCATGTAGTTCGAGCCCTCGAACTCCATGGGCGGGAACATGGTGTCGGCGTAGTACGGCAGGTGACCGGAGGTGTAGAAG
>Ga0208328_1000781_pt1 | contig 12796 bp, 14 predicted proteins | sample DeeseametaMP2633_FD_184170 | JGI IMG/M metagenome (GOLD analysis project Ga0208328, IMG submission 184170) | Marine microbial communities from the Deep Atlantic Ocean - MP2633 (SPAdes) | ecosystem: Environmental > Aquatic > Marine > Unclassified | place: Northeast of Antigua and Barbuda, North... | reverse complement strand
GCTCAGTTGCGCGTAAACCGCTCCCATGGCAGACTCTCTCCATTAGATAACCATCTGTTTTCTAATGGGAGTCGCACTTGAGGGTAGCGCGCACCCCTGAACATGACAAAAGCGGATAAGGGAAATTATGTGCAAATGTGCGGGTTTGACCAACGCAGTTGTGCCAAATACCGCAAGGCTCTGCTCCCCAACGCTGGACCACCCGAAACTGGAATGTCCGCCTGCTTCACGATCACGGGCTGGAGGCGTCATCGGAATCGCGGATAGCAATCGGGTCGTTGTAATCGATTGCGCTGGGGTCTGTCTTCGTTGTCGTATCTGGACCAATCTTCCGGCCTTTCGCGGGCGTCGGCAAGGCTCGTGAACCGGTGCGGGTTCACTCTCATATTCTCAACCTGCGGAAATCAGATCTCAACCGGGTCACAGCAACAGTCGTCCACAAGCTTGCCGCTCGACGCGAGTGGCGCGTCACGAAACGGCCGTCGCAGCAATGGCCTGAAGCTGCTTGAAGACACCATAGCGATCCAGATGCTTCGCAACCGCTTCCGGGTCTGGACGATTGATGCCACCGCTGCGCGACATGGCCCTCATGGCACTGCCGGCATCTTCGTAGCGCCCGCCCGCCAGGGCGCCGAGCATGGCGGCGCCAAGCAGCACAGGTTCGGCGGACTCCGGCGCAACGACGGGCTTCCCGGTGGTATCTGCAAGGATCTGGCGGATCAGCGGATGCCGGCCCGCGCCGCCGCTGATCGCGATGCGGGCGATCTCTGCGCCGGCGGCGCTCTGGGCCTCGATGATCTGACGCAGCCCGTAGCCGAGTCCGCAGATCGTCGCGAGGTAGAGCGACAGCAGGCTGTCAAGGTCGCGCTCCATGCCGATCCCCATGATCGTGGCGCGGCGGTGCGGATCGGCGTGAGGCGCGCGGTTGCCGAGCACCTCCGGCACGACGTGGACCCCTTGAACGCGCTCGATAACCGCCCCGTCACCGACCTGATCGGCAAGCCAGGACGGCAGGCTCTTCCCGGCCGCCGCGGCGAGCTCATGCGCCTCGGCAGCAAAGGGGTGATGGTCGATGAGCTGGTCGACAGCCGCACCCGCCGCGGATTGCCCGCCTTCGTTGAGCCACATGCCGGGGATCATCGCCGAGTGGTACGGCCCCCAGACGCCGCGCACGAAGGCCGGCGTCTCGGTGGTGGTCATCGTGCAGGACGAGGTGCCGAAGACATAGGCGAGGTCACCGGTCGGATCCCCGCCGGTGCCGACGGTGCCGAGCCCGCCCGCATGTGCGTCGATCAGCCCCGCGCCGACGGGCGTCCCCTCCGGCAGACCCATCTGCGCCGCCGCCTCCGCTGTGAGGCCGGTGCCGAGCGCGGTACCCGCAGCGACGACGCGGCTGCCGATACGCGCGAAGCCGTCCTCGCCAAGGTCGCAGAGACCGACTTTTTCGAAGTAGCTCGCGTCCCAGCCGCCTTCATGACCCAGGTAGGTCCACTTGCAGGTGACCGTGCAGATCGAGCGGGACAGATCCCCCGACGCCTTCCATGTCAGGAAGTCTGTGAGGTCCATGAACTGCCATGCGGCGGCATAGACCTCGGGCGCATTTTCCTTGAGCCAGAGCAGCTTGGGGGTCTCCATCTCGGGCGAAATGACGCCCCCGACGTAGTCGAGCACCGGATGGCCGAGGGCGTTGATCCGTGCTGCCTGCTCGGTGGCGCGATGATCCATCCAGACGATGATGTTCCTGTCCGCATCGACGGGCAGCGGCGCGCCTCCCTCCCCGAGGATCACCAAAGAGCAGGTTGCATCAACTCCAATGCCGCCGATGCTCGCCGGGTCGACCCCGGCGGCCTTCACCGCCTCGCGCACCGCGGTGCAGACCGCAGACCAGATGTCGTCCGAGGATTGTTCCACGCGATTGCCCGGGCCCTTCCAGAGCACGACCTCCTGCGAGGCGGCGCCCTTCAGCACCCCCTGCGCGTCGAAGACACCCGCTCTTGCCGAGCCCGTGCCCACGTCAATGCCGATCAGATGCATGTCAGAGGTCCACGCTGTTGGGCAGAATGACCATGTCACGGATCACCACGCCCCTGGGGCGGGTGAGCATGAAGACGACCGCCGCGGCCACTTCTTCGGGCTGCATCAGCGATCCGTTCGCAAGCGCCTCCTCCATCTTTTCCTTCGGCCAGTCGTCGAGAAGAGCCGTGACCACCGGGCCAGGAAGGACCGCCCCCATCCGGATGCCATGCTGGGACACCTGGCGTCGCGTCGCGTGCAGAAAGGCCTGCACGGCGAATTTCGAGGCGGTGTAAATCGGTTCCCAGACGACCGGGACGACGCCTGCCACCGAGGAGGTAAACAGGACGTCGCCCGACTTTCGCGCGATCATGCCAGGGAGGACGGCATTCACGCAGCGGAAGGCCGCGTTGATGTTCAGGTTCAGCATCCGGTCCCAGGCATCCGGGTCGCCCTCGGCTGCGGGGCCGCCGACGTAGGCCCCGGCATTGGCGTGGAAGATGTCGAGCGGGCCGACGAGGTCGTCGATCCGCGGAACCATAGCCGAAACAGCGGGCCCGTCGAAAAGGTCGAGCACGAGGGGATGGGCGTTCTCGCCAAGCTCGCTGCAGAGCCGGGAGAGTTTCTCGGAGTCGCGATCGATCAGCACGACCCTGGCGCCTTCCGCCAGGAGCGCCCTGGCGCAGGCGAGGCCGATGCCGCTGGCCGCGCCGGTGATGGCGGCCGCTTTTCCGTTCAGTGTCATGGTCTTGTCCTTATGCGCGGCCATGCGAGGCACGGGAGCGACGGGCGAGGCTGTCGACGATCACGGCAATCGCGAGGACGCCGCCGGTGATCATGTAGCGCAGGCTCGAGGAGAGATTCAGCAGTGTGAGACCGTTGGAAATGGCCTGGATCACGATGATCCCGAGCAGTGCCGACCAGGCGGAGCCGCGCCCCCCAAAGAGCGAGGTTCCTCCTATGACCGCCGCGGCGATCGCGTTCAGGTTCACGTCGCCGGTTCCGGCCTGCTGCGAGGCGGAGGCAAGTCGGGAAGCGGCGAAGACGCCGCCAAGGGCCGCCAGGGACGAACAGAGCATGAAGGCTGACAGGCGGATCCTCTTTACCGAGATGCCGGAGCGGCGCGCGGCCTCGGCATTGCCGCCGACGGCGAACATGGAGCGGCCCCACTGCGTGCGGCGCAGCGCATAGTCGAGGGCGACAACGAAGAGGGTGAAGACACCGAACATGTAGGGCACTCCGCGGCCCTGCTCGAGATAGGCGACGCAGCCGATGAGAGCCACGGTGAGCACGCCGGCCCTCGCGAGCAGCACCGACAGTCCCGGGCTCGAGAGGTTGGCGTCACGCCGGCGCTTCATCGTCTTCAGCCCCGAAAAGACCATCAATGCGCCCGGCAGGATCGCCGCGAGATAGGACAGCCACGCGGGCATGATGAGGATCTGGCCGAACTTCACCAGCGGCGAGGTATAGGGCAGGTTGATCGAGCCCGTGGCCCCCAGCAGATAGAGTTGCAGGCCGAGCAATGCCAGCAGCCCCGCGAGCGTGGCGACGAAGGACGGCATCTCGAACTTGTTGCGCAGGAAGCCATAGACAAAGCCCACGGCCGCGCCTGCAAGGACCGCACCGAGGATGGCAAGCAACATCGGCAGGCCCGAGTTCACCCAGAGGACACCGACCAGGGCCGAGGACAGGCCGGACATCGAGCCGATCGAGAGGTCGATTTCGCCCAGCAGCAGCACGCAGACGACGCCAAGCGAGATCAGGCCGATGGCGGCGGCGTCGAACAGCAGGTTCACGAGGTTGTTCGGCGCAAGGAACACGGGGTTCAGGGACGAGAACACCAGTGTGATCAGCAGAAGGCCGATGAAGACCGGCAGCATTCCGAGGTCACCGGACCGGACGCGGTCGAAAAAGGCGCGCAGTGCACCGGAGAGACCTTCGTCATGGCGGACGCGCGTGTCGGCGCGGTCGAGTTGGGCGCCGCTCATGCGACTTCTCCTTGCTTGCGGGCCATGCGGCGAGAGACCGAGTTTTCAGAGGCGCCGGTGATCGCTGCGACAAGTTCCTGATGAGAGGTTTCGGCGGTGAACACGCCGTTGTTCTGGCCGAGGCGCAGGACGACGATGCGGTCGGCCACGGCGCGCACATCCTCCATGTTGTGCGAGATGAGGATCACGCCATGCCCGCGCTCCCGGACGCGTTCGATGAGGTTCAGAACCTCCGCGGTCTGCGCGACGCCAAGCGCGGCGGTCGGCTCGTCCAGCATGATGATCTTGGGGTCGAGCAGCAGCGAACGGGCGATGGCCACGGTCTGGCGCTGGCCGCCCGAGAGCGAGGCGATGGGCTCCCGAACGGATGGAATGCGGGCGGCGAGTTCCTGCAGGAGTGTCCAGGCGCGAACCTCCATTTCCACTTCATCCAGCGCCCATCGGTTCAGCTCGTGACCCAGGAAGAGGTTGGCAACCACATCGAGGTTTTCGCACAGCGCCAGATCCTGGAAAACGGTGGCGATGCCGAGCGCGAGCGCGGTGCCGGGGCTGTCGAGCGTGACCGGCGTGCCGCACCACTCGATGGTTCCGGAGGTCGGCTGGTGCACGCCCGCGAGCGTCTTGACCAGCGTCGACTTGCCCGCGCCATTGTCGCCCACGAGGGCGACGACCTCGCCCGCGTGCACATCCAGCTCGATGTCCTTGAGCGCGGTCACCGCGCCGAACTGCTTCGACACGCCGCGCAGTTTCAGGATCAGCTCACCCTGTTCCATGTTCTCTTCTCCCTGTTTTGCCGGGGGCAACGTGCTGCCCCCGGCGATCTCCGGCCCGGAGACTACTCGATGCCCAGTTCGGCGCAGGGGTCGGCGTATTCGCCGGTGCAGACCTCGGCAGCGGTCTGGATTCCCTTGTCGAAAATCTCGGCCTTGATGTTCTCCTGCGTCACGACAGCCGGGACGAACAGCTGCGAGGGGGTGTCGTAGAGCGTCGTGGTGGCCTCCGGCTCTTCGCCGTTGATGAGCTTCATCGCCACTTCTGCCGCAGCCTCGGCAACGATTTCCGAGGGCTTGGAAATCGTGTTGTACTGGTCGCCCGCGATGATGAGTTGCAGCGCTGCGATGGTGGCGTCATTGCCGGTGACCGGCGGCAGCGGATCGACGCCGGCCGCTTTCATCGCCGCGATCGCGCCGCCAGCGGTGCCGTCGTTGGCGGCCACGATGCCCTTGATTTCAGGGCCGAAGCGGGTGATCTGGCCGGCTGCCCACTCCTGCGCCTTGGGCGGCGCCCAGTCCGGGGTGTCGAACTCGGAAAGCGTCTTGTAGGGGGAGTTGTCGAGCGCCGAGTCGATGCCATCGCGGATCAGCCCGGCAGCGGCGTCCGTGGGCGAGCCGTTGATCTGCAGCACGCCTGCGCCGTCGGCGACGCCCGATGCCTTGAGGTGGTCGACCAGGGACTGGGCAATGGCCCGACCGATGCCCTCATTGTCGAAGGACACGTAGAAATCCGCCGGCACATCGGGGATCGGCCGGTCATAGGCCACGACCTTGACGTCCTGGGAGTGCGCGATCTGCACCAGTGCCGCCGCAGCGGAACTGTCGACCGGGTCGAGCACGACGACCTTCGCGCCCTGCGCGATCACCGAGTTGAACTGCTGCTGCTGAAGTGCCACGTCGGCGTTGGCGTTCTGGTAGATCACCGTGCAGTCGGGGCAGAGCTTGTCCATGGCGGCCTTGAAGCCGGGATAGTCGTGCTGTTCGTACCGGGTGGATGCCTGATCGGGCATCAGAAAGGCGACGGTCGCCTCTGCATGCGCCATGGTCGCGGATGCGATCGCCAGCGCGGATGCGGCGAGAAAACGGGTCTGGGTCATGTTACTCCTCCTGTCATGTCAGACCGGCCCTGCGGGCAGCGCACAAGGAGGGAGGCCTCCGGACCAGCGGTCCGGCCGAACCCGTAACGGTTCCCTCCTCCCAGCGCGCTATCTTTGGGCGCTCTATCGGTTGAGCTTGGTATTATTCACATGCTCAACCGATAGAGCATAATTGCTCTCGGCCTTCGATCCTGTCAACATCGCTGAGTGAACAAACTTTGGGAGAGGTATCCTCATGACGACCGATGACGGAATTTCCTCAAGGCGGACAACGATCTACGATCTGGCGAGGATCGTCGGCACCTCCCCCACAGCCGTCTCCTCCGTGCTCAACGGATCGTGGAAGAAGCGCAGAATCAGCCAGAAGCTCGCCGACCGCGTGCTGAGCGCCGCCGAGGAGAATGGCTACGCGCTCAACATCCAGGCCAGCGTCTTGCGCCGCGAGAAATCCAACATCGTCGGCATGATCATTCCGAAATACGACAACCGCTTCTTCGGCGCGATCGCGGAGCGCTTCGAGGAGGCCGCACGCGCCGAGGGTCTCTTTCCGGTCATCACCTGCACACAGCGCGATCCCGATCTCGAGGTCGAGGCGGTCCGCGGGCTGCTGTCCTACCAGGTCGATTGCCTCGTGGCCTGTGGCGCCACCAACCCGGATCATATCGCCGAGCTCTGCGCCGCCAACGGGGTCGCGACCATCAACCTCGATCTGCCGGGCGGCCGGGCGCCGTCGATCATTTCCGACAGCTACTCTGGTGCCCTGGATCTCACGAACGTCATCCTCGACGCTTGCGAGCAAGAGCTGGGGTCGAGGGCGCCGCTGATCTTCATCGGTGGCCGCCTCGATGATCACAACACAAAGGAACGGCGGCGCGGCTTTCTCGACGCGCATGCCGCGCGCGGCATCGAGGTGCCCGAAGACAACGTTCTGATGCCGGGATACGCGCCCGAGAAGGCGCGCGCGGTCCTCGAAGGGATGCCCTCGCGCGCCCGGGGTATTTTCGTGAATTCGACCATCACCCTCGAAGGCGTGGTGCAATGGATGCAGTCGCTGCCCCCTGCGGAGGCCGCCGGAATGCGTTACGGCAGCTTCGACTACGACCCTTTCGGCGCCTTGCTGCCGCAGAATGTCGGCATGGTCGAGCAGGATGTGCCGAGCCTCATCGCGGCACTGGTGGCAAGGATGGGTGACCTTCCGAATGCGCCGAACGATGTGACGAAGGTGCCTTGCATTCTCCGTCTGCCGCATATCACACCCGCCCTCTGAGGGTCCTTGCACAGCGATTGCGCGATGCCGGAAGACCGCACCAGGTCATGATCACCGCGGGCGCCGGAAGTCAGTTCCCCGGTCTGTTTTCTGATCCCGCTTGCCCTTCCGGACCGGCGTCCTGCGCTCTCTCGCCGACCGTGGTCTGCGCTGCGTGAGCTGGTGGTCTCCGCTGACCACAAGGGCTGTGGCCTGCAGCACGGGTGGCGACGGGCGCCGTCCTGGCGCTCTTCAAAGTCACAGATCTTTTGACAGTTCGCACCACAGCGAAGCGCGGTGAAGGCGCAAGGCCTCACCCGTATTCCGGTATGAACCCGGGAAATTCAGGCTGAAATGGCGGAAAAGCAGCCCACTAACTGCCTGCAAAACAGGCAGAAAGAGGATTCATGGAGATTGTAGACAATCTCCAATCATAAACCCTTCTGCTGCGCTCTTGTTGATTGTAGACAATCTACAACAGGATTCCCTGAAAGCGCTCCCGATGACCGGCATGATCAAGCGAGAAACGATGGGCGCCCAGCTCGGCAATTTGCTGCGCGGCGCCATCCTGTCGGGTGAGTTCCAGCCAGGGGAGGCGGTAACGGAAACCGCCCTCGCCGTCCGCTTCGGCGTGAGCCGGGGGCCGATGCGCGAGGCGATGCGGCATCTGACGGACGAAGGGCTTCTGGTCACCGTCCCCTACACCGGCACGCGGGTGCTTCAGCTCACCTCGGCAGACATCGGCGACATCTATTCCATGCGCATCTGCCTCGAGATCTTCGCCTTCGAGCAGATCTGGGAGCGCCGCGATGCAGCGTTCCGCGCGGCGCTCGTGGCGCGGCACGCGGCGCTGCTCGAGGCGATCGACGCTGGAGACGACATCCGCTCCATCGACGCCGAGCTCGACCTGCATGGCCTTGCCTACGAGACCTGCGGCAACGGCATCCTGCTGTCGAGCTGGAGCGGCATCCGGGCCCGGCTTCAGCTTTACTGGGCTGCGCACCACCGCGCGCACGGCATCACGGGCCCCAAACGGGAAAGCCATGATGACTACGTCCGCCTCGCGCTGGGAGACAGCCGCGAGCGGATGAAGGACGAGATCCGCGATCACATGAGCCGCGGGCTCGACAAGACCATGGCCTTCGTCTCCTCGGTGGAGGTTGAGAAGGCCGGTTCCAACAGGAGAAAGACATGAAAAGACGTTCCCTCATTCTCGCCGCCACGGCCGCGATGGCGCTTGCGCCGATGGCTCATGCGCAGGACAGCGGCACCATGGCGCAGGTCAAGGAGTCCGGCGAGCTGCGTATCGGCGTCGCCTCGGCCGAGCCGTGGTTCTACAAGGATCCGATGTCGGAGCAATGGACTGGCGTCGGCGTCGCCATGGGGCAGCGCATGGCTGACGACCTTGGCGTGAAGATGGTCCCAGTCGAGACGTCCTGGGCCAACGCCGTCGCCGGCCTGCAGGCCAACCAGTTCGACATCATGTTCGTGCTCGACCCCACCGAGGAGCGCAAGAAGGCGCTCTCCTTCCCGGAAAACCCGCTCTTCTACTACGCCATGGGCGCGCTGGTGAAAGTGGGTTCCGAGGCGAAAACCTGGGATGAACTCGACACGCCCGAGACCCGCATCGGCGTCACGCTGGGCACCTCGCTGGACCGCAACGTGAGCGAGATGATGGATGAGGCGCAGATCAACCGCTTCTCGTCCAACGACGAGGCCATCGCCGCGTTCGCCGCGGGCCGCATCGACGCGGTGGTGCAGTTCCACCCGGCCCTTGTCGTGCAGTATTCGCGCCTGAAGATGGGCGAGGTGCTGCTGCCCGAGCCGGTCAACCCGGTGGCCACCTCGGCGGGCATGCGCCAGGAAGACGGGACCGAGTTCCTCGATTGGGTCAACACCACCTTTGCCGACCTCTACGCCGCCGGCGTGCCGGACGAGCTTTTCGGCCAATACCTCGCCAGCAAGGACATCGATCCGAGCGGCATTCCCGGACTGGTCAAGGAAGACTGGTAAGTCCCTGCGCGGACCGGCCGCCCACCGGCTGGTCCGCGCCCCCTCCGATCCAACGAAAGCCGTCACATGGACTATTCCTGGGACTTCGGCCCGGTGCTGGAGCGTTTCGACATGCTCGCGCTGGGGCTGCTCAACACCGTCAAGATCGCCGCCGTCTCGATCGTGCTGGGCGTTCTTGTGGGGCTCGTCCTCGCGATGATGCGCCTCTCGACACGCAGGTGGCTGAACATCCCGTCGCTTGTCTTCATCGAGTTCTATCGCAACACGCCGCCGATCGTTCACTTCTTCTGGTTCTTCTACGCCCTGCCGGTGATGCTGGCGGTCAGCCTCGATCCCTACGTCGCCGCGGTGCTGGCGTTGTCGACGCAATCCGGCGCCTTCTACGCCGAGGTTTTCAGGGGCGGCATCGTCTCCATCGAGCGCGGTCAGTAGGAAGGCGGACGGGCGCTCGGCATGACCCATTCAGCACTGATGCGCCGGGTGATCGTGCCGCAGGCCATCGCCCGCATGGTGCCGCCGTTCATCGAGCGCAGCTTCGAGCTTCTGAAGACCACCGCCCTGGCCTCGACGCTCGCCTACGCCGACCTGCTCTATCAGGCGATGATGGTAAACTCCGAGACCTTCCGCCCGCTCGAGGTCTACACGACCATCGCGCTGATGTACCTCGTGCTGCTGGTCACCGCGAGCCAGCTTGCCCGCCTCGCCGAAGCCCGGCTGACGGCTTATCAGTGAGGGCGCCCCGATGAACTACGTTCCCGACTTCAGCATCGTCACCGACAACTGGATCGTCCTGCTGCGCGGGCTCTGGGTCACCATCCAGATCTGGATCCCCTCCATCGTCATCGGCCTTGCGGGGGGCTTCCTGCTGGCACAGGCGCGGCTCGCGCGCCGCGGCTGGATCCGCGGCACCAGCCTTGTCTATGTCGAGCTCTTCCGTGACACGCCGGTGCTGATCCAGCTCATCTGGTTCTACTACGCCTTTCCGATCCTCGTCGGCGTGCAGCTCAGCCCTTATGCCGCAGCCCTGCTCGGGCTGACGCTGAACACCTCTGCCTATGCCTCGGAGATCTTCCGCGGCGGCATCAGGTCGATCCACCGCGGCCAGATGGAGGGCGCGCTTGCCATCGGAATGAGCCGTGCGCAGGCGATGCGCCGGGTGATCCTGCCGCAGGTGGTCAAGCGCATGCTGCCGGCCTTCACCAACCGCACGATCGAGGTGGCCAAGATGTCGTCGCTGGCCTCGGTGATCTCGGTGCATGAGCTGATGTACCAGGGCCGCCTGTTGTCCTCGACCTACTACCGCCCCTTCGAGATCCTGACGGCGGTGGCTTTCATCTACTTCGTCCTGATCTACCCCGGCACCTTCCTGGCCGGGCGCCTCGAAAAGCACCTGGCGCGGTCCAACTGACGCGGAAAGGAACTCTCATGACCGGCAAACCCATTCTGGAAATCAAGGGCCTGCACAAGCGGTTCGGCGACCACCATGTGCTCAAGGGCATCGATTTCACCGTCGAGCCGGGCGAGCGCGTCGCGATCATCGGTGGCTCGGGCTCCGGCAAATCCACCTTCCTGCGCTGCATGAACTTCATGGAAACGCTGAGCGAGGGCGAGATCTGGCTCGACGGCACCCGCATCGGTGTCGAGAAAAAAGGCACCGTCACCTACCCCGAGAAGCAGCTTTGCCAAGTGCGCGAACGTCTCGGCATGGTGTTCCAGCAGTTCAACCTTTTCCCCCACATGAGCGTTCTCGACAACGTCATGGAAGGGCTGGTGACGGTGCAGGGCAAGTCCAAGCCCGAGGCGCGCCGGATCGCCGAGGCCGAGCTTGCCAAGGTCGGCCTTTCGGACAAGCATGACGCCTGGCCCGGACGCCTCTCCGGCGGCCAGCAGCAGCGCGTCGCAATCGCGCGGGCGCTGTCGATGCAGCCCGAGATCCTGCTCTTAGACGAGCCGACCTCCTCGCTCGATCCCGAACTGGTGGGCGAGGTGCTGCGCGTCATCAAGCAGCTGGCCGAAGAGGGGCGCACCATGCTTCTCGTCACCCATGAGCTCGGCTTTGCCTATCACTTCGCCACCAAGGTGATCTTCCTCGCCGACGGCGTCTTCCACGAGGTCGGCACCCCGGACGAGGTCCTCAAGCACCCCAAGCAGGCGCGCACCCAGGACTTCCTGCGCCGCTTCGGCGAATTCGCATTCTGAACACCCCTGACATCAAGGTAGAACCATGACACCCCTCAGCAGCTCCTCTTCCCAGAGCTACGTGAAAGACCCGCGCAACGATGGCGTGGAGATCTACGTGAACGGTGAATTCTTCAGCCGGGACGAGGCCAAGGTCTCGATCTTCGACGCGGGCTTCGTGCTTGGCGACGGCGTCTGGGAAGGCCTCCGCCTGATCAACGGCAAGCTTCTTGCCGTCGACGAGCACATCGACCGCATCTTCGAAGGCGCGCGCTCGATCCAGCTCGATATCGGCTTCGACAAGGCCGGCCTCGTCGAGGAAATCTGGAAGTGCCTGCGCCACAACAAGATGGAAGATGGCGTCCATATCCGCATGATGATCTCCCGGGGGCGCAAGTCGACGCCGAACCAGGATCCGCGCTTCATCGTCGGCGGCGCCACCATCGTCATCGTCGCCGAATGGAAGCAGCCCAACCCGGAGCTGAAGGCAAAGGGTCTCAAGCTGATGACGTCGACGATCCGCTGCTCGACGCCGGATGTCTTCGACCTGCGCCTGAACTCGCACAGCCGGCTCAACTTCATCCAGGCGCTGATCCAGGCGATCAACATGGGTGCCGACGAGGCGCTGATGCTGGACGACCGCGGATTCGTGGCGTCGTGCAACTCGACGAACTTCTTCATCATCCGCGGCGACGAACTGTGGACGTCGGACGGCATGACCTGTTTCAACGGCATCACCCGCAAGAAGGCGATCAAGGTCTGGAAGGAGGCAGGGCTGACCGTCCGTGAAGCGCCCTTCACCCTCGCAGAGGTCTACTCCGCGGACGAGGCCTTCTGCACCGGCACGCTCGGTGGCATCACCCCCGTGGCCACCATCGATGGCCGTCCCATCGGCACCGGCAAACCTGGCCCGAAGACTGCCAGAATGAACGAGCTCTACCAAGCCTACATTCAAGGCTAAGCCCTGGCCGCTCGCTTGCGCCCCCTTCGCAGGCGGTCGGCCCTGCGCCGGATCTTCGCGCCGTTCCGCCTGCGAACGCTGATCCGGCGCAATGAACTCGCCTATACCGCGCTCGCGGCCATCGTCGCGCTTGTCTCGGGCCTCGCGGTTGTCGGGATGCAGGAGGTGATCCAACTGTCGGGGCTCTGGGTTTTCGGTTCCGAAGATCCGGTGAGCGGGGCGGCTGAGCTCGATCCCATGCGGTCCTTTGCCGACCCGGTCGCGGGCGGGGTGCTCGTCGGACTGAGCTACCTTACCGGCCGGCGCAGGTTTCGCCGTGTCGCCGACCCGATCGAGGCCAACGCGGTCGGCGGCGGCTTTGCCCGGCAAGGTAGGATCCCCTTTTGTTAGCAGAAACTTCGACCCTGTAGGCCAGCAGCGACCAACACCCGTGACCTGCCCCCCGCTGGTCCCTCATTCATAACGAGAGTCTGCAGTTTGGATTTCGGTATTCGGCTTGGTCGTCTGGCGCAAGCGCGCCGGGCGCG
>Ga0208328_1000778_pt1 | contig 12870 bp, 13 predicted proteins | sample DeeseametaMP2633_FD_184170 | JGI IMG/M metagenome (GOLD analysis project Ga0208328, IMG submission 184170) | Marine microbial communities from the Deep Atlantic Ocean - MP2633 (SPAdes) | ecosystem: Environmental > Aquatic > Marine > Unclassified | place: Northeast of Antigua and Barbuda, North... | reverse complement strand
GACCTCCTCGATCCAGTGCTCCATGCCGAGGTTGCGGTTCTTGAACGACACCTCGCCGTACTCCACGAGGTACGTCGGCCGCCCGCTGGTCACCAGGTGCTCGACGACCGAGCAGCCCCGGCGCAGGTCGTAGCAGATGGACGGCGCGGCCAGTGGCGTCACCAGCAGCACCGGGTCGCCCTGCACCTGCGTCGACGCGGCAGGTCGGTAGTGGTAGACCTCGCGCAGCTCACCCTCGTCGATCAGCGTGCGGGGCATGGGTCGCAGGTCGGCGAGTCCGCCGTAGAGCATCTTCTGCGCCACGTTGCTCGCCGCGGCGACCACCTGGTCGGGCTTGGGGATCCGATCCACCACTTCCACCTCCACCGGTGAAAACTACCCCCGGCCCCGGGGGTTACGCGTGGCCGGCGCCACCCACGAGCCGGGGTCCCGCGCCGGCGTACGCCGACGGCTCACTCGCCGCCAGGGGCCCGGACGTCCTTGGCGTGCCCGCCACCCACGTCGGAGAGCCCGGTCATGAAGGACGCCGCCCACGCCTTCACGTCGTGCTGGGTCACCTGCTTGCGCATCGCGCGCATCCGGCGCGACACCTCCTTGTCGTCGGCCCGGTAGGCCTCGAGCAGGGCGGACTTCATGCCGTTGATGTCGTAGGGGTTGACCAGCCACGCCTGGCGCAGCTCGTCGGCCGCCCCGGCGAACTCAGAGAGGACCAGGGCGCCGTCGTCGTCGTAGCGGCAGGCGACGTACTCCTTGGCGACGAGGTTCATGCCGTCGCGGTACGGGGTCACGACCATGACGTCGGCCGCGCGGTACATCGCCGCCATCTCCTCGCGCGGGTAGGAGGAGTGCAGGTAGTGGACGGCCGGGCGGCCGATGAGGCCGTGGTCGCCGTTGATGCGGCCGACCAGTCGCTCGATCTCGTCGCGCAGGATGCGGTACTGCTCGACCTGCTCGCGGCTGGGCACCGCGACCTGGATGAACACCGCGTCCTCGACGTCGATGTGACCCTCGCCCATCAGCTCGGCGAAGGCGCGCAGCCGGGCGTAGATGCCCTTGGTGTAGTCGAGGCGGTCCACCCCGAGGAACACCTTGCGCGGCCGCCCCAGCGCCTCGCGGATCTCCTCGACGCGCTCCACGACGCTCTCCGAGCGGGCCATCTCCTCGAAGCCCGCGGCGTCGATGGAGATCGGGAACGCCGCCGCCCGGACGGTGCGCCCGTCGGGCAGGTAGATCAGGTCGCGGTGGGTCTTGTGGCCCACGCGCTGGCGCACGAGGCGCACGAAGTTCTGCGCGGCGCCCGGCAGCTGGAAGCCGACCAGGTCCGCACCCAGCAGGCCCTCGAGGATCTGGCGGCGCCACGGCAGCTGCTGGAACAGCTCGGCCGGGGGGAAGGGGATGTGCAGGTAGAAGCCGATCCGCAGGTCCGGTCGCAGGTCGCGCAGCATCTGGGGCACCAGCTGCAGCTGGTAGTCGTGCACCCAGACCGTGGCGTTCTCGGCGGCCAGCGAGGCCGCCTTCTCCGCGAAGCGCTGGTTGACCCGGACGTAGGAGTCCCACCACTCCCGGTGGAACTCCGGCTTCGCCACCAGGTCGTGGTAGAGCGGCCACAGGGTGCCGTTGGAGAAGCCCTCGTAGAACTCCTCGATGTCCTGGCGCGACATCGACATCGGGGCGAGCTCCAGCCCATCGGACTCGAAGGGCTCGAGCTCCTCGTCGACCCCACCCGGCCACCCGATCCAGATGCCGTGGTTGGCGCGCATCACCGGCTCGATCGCGGTGACGAGCCCGCCGGGGGAGGTCCGCCAGCCCTTGGTGCCGTCGGCGAGCTCGACCCGGTCCACCGGCAGGCGGTTGGCGACGATCACGAGGTCGTAGGACACGCCACCCACCCTAGTGATCGGTGCCAGACCCTCGTCGGGGTGAGGCCGCAGCCTGGGCCGGCGTCGGGTGCGGGTCGGGTGTGGCCTTCCTCAGGGGCCTCCCGTCGGGGCCTCCCGTCGGGGCCTCCCGTCGGGGCCTCCCGTCGGGGCCTACCGACGTGCCGTGGCCCCCCGGCGGAGGGATACCAGTCCTGCGCTCCTTCGTCGCTCCGGACGGCCAGGCCCATCCACCCTCCGCCGGGGGGCCACGCCCCGTCGTCCGGCCCCGTCGTTCGGCCCCGTCGTTCGGCCCCGTCGTCCGGCCCCGTCAGTCGGCCCCGTCGTTCGGCCCCGTCGTCCGGCCCCGTCGTCCGGCCCCGTCAGGCGTCGGCGGGGTAGGAGACGCCGACCTGGCGGCGTACGTCGTCGAGCTGGCGCATGATGGCGAGCGTCTGGTCGTGGGGGACCAGGGGGCTCTCGCGCAGGCCGGCGCGCACGCAGCGGTCGACCTCGGCGATCTCGTGGGCGTAGCCGCGGCCGATGACGGGCTCGCGCCCGAGGACCTGCACCGGCTCGGCCTGTCCGCTGACGTCGTTGGTCGAGCCGGGGTCGAAGGGGTGGAAGACGGCCCTGTCAGGGTGGTGGAACTGTCCGTGCAGCTCGATGCGGCCGGTGTCGGTGGCGATCGCGGCGGAGCGGTCGGACCAGCTGGTCATGGAGGCGCTCATGGTGGCGAGCGCGCCGCCGGGGTAGCGCCCGGCGAGTGCGACGTCGAGGTCGATGCCGCCCTCGGACAGGGAGGCCGTCGCGGTCAGCTGCTCGGGCGCGCCGAGCAGGAGGTGGGCGAAGGTCAGGGGGTAGATCCCCATGTCGAGCAGGGCGCTGGCGCCCAGGGAGGGGTTCAGCAGGCGGTCGTCGGGGTCGGCGGCGACGACGAAACCGAGCTCGGCGCGCAGCTGGCCCGGCGTGCCGAAGTCACCGGCGTGCAGGCGGTCGCGCAGCTCGCGGACGACCGGGTGGCAGGCGCTCCACATCGCCTCCATGAGGAAGACGTCGTGCTCGCGGGCCAGTCGCACCATCTCCTCGGCCTCGCGGGCGTTGAGGGTCAGCGGCTTCTCGCACATCACGTGCTTGCCGGCCTCGATGGCCATCCGGGCGTGCTCGAGGTGCAGGGCGTGGGGGGAGGCCACGTAGACGACCTCGACGTCGGGGTCGGCGACCAGGGCGGCGTACGACGCGTGCGCCCGGGCCCCGGGCGCGTGCTCGGCCGCGAACGCATCGGCCGACTCCTGCCGGCGCGCGCCCACCGCGACCAGCCGGGCGGTGGGGACCAGGGCGAGGTCGGCGGCCACCGAGCGGGCGATCTTGCCGGTGGTGAGGAAGCCCCACCGCACGGGCTCGGCGGCGCGGCTGGAATCGTGGGCGGCGGTCTCCGAGGCGGGCACCCGGCCACCCTACGAAGGGCTGCGGGGCCCCGCTCCACCCGCGCGGACTTGCCAGCGACGCGGCCGAGGGACTAATGACACTCGTGTAGTTCCGTGCACTACAGTGGGGCCGGACCACCAGACCACACGTGCGGAGAGATCGCCATGGAGCCACAGGCCCACGCCAGCCTCGAGACGCCGACCGGCGCCGACGCGCTGTCGGAGCGGGACCGGGACATCCTGGAGTTCGAGCGTCAGTGGTGGAAGTACGCCGGCGCCAAGGAGACCGCGGTCCGCGAGAAGTTCGACATGAGCTCCACGCGCTACTACCAGGTGCTCAACGCCCTCATCGACCGTCCCGAGGCGCTCGAGGCCGACCCGCTGCTGGTGCGCCGGCTGCGCCGGCTGCGCGCAGCCCGTCAGCGCCAGCGCTCCGCGCGCCGACTCGGCTTCGAGGTCTGAGGTGCGCGTGCGTGACCAGCGCGGGGTGGTCCTGCCCTCGCCGCTGGTGATGCTCTCGGTCATCGCGGTCGCCATGGCCGCGATCGCCTTCGTGGCCACCCGCGGCGGCGAGCCGACCGAGCGCGAGATCACCCCCGCCGCCCGTGAGTCGGCCGAGCCGAGCGCCACCGCCGAGCCGACCAAGAAGCCGAAGCCGACCAAGCCGCCCGCACCGGCCATTGAGCGCGGCAAGGTCTACGTCGAGGTCTACAACAACTCCGCGGTCACCGGCCTGGCCGGCCGCGTGGCCCAGCGGGCCGGTGACGCCGGCTGGCAGGTCGTGGGTGCCGACAACTGGTACGGCACGATCCCCAGCACCACCGTCTACTACCCGGCCAAGCTCGAGCGGGCGGCCAAGCTGCTGGCCCTCGACCTCGGCGTCGACCGGACCGCCCCCGCCGTGGCGCCGATGCGGATGGACCGGCTCACGCTGATCCTCACCGGCGAGCTGGACTGATCCCACCCGCGGCCGCGGGTGCCCAGCGGCGTACCCGCTGGTGTGGGTCGTGGCTCACATCCACCGCGGGGTGGGTCGTGCCCGTGGTGGACTAGGGGACATGGACTTCACCTCCGGGCAGGGTGAGCAGCGCTACGAGGCGTTCGTGCGGGCTGCGGCGAGCAGCGTCGTCGGGCTCGACTTCGACGGCACGCTCTCCCCGATCGTCGACGACCCGGAGCAGGCGCACATCCACCCCGACGCCCGCGACGTGCTCGTCGCACTGGCCGCGGAGGTGCGCGCGGTCGCCGTCATCACCGGACGCCCGGCACGCCAGGCCCTCGACCTCGGAGGGCTGGAGGAGGTCGGTGCGGCCGTCGGTGAGGCGGGCAGCGAGCTGTACCTCTTCGGGCAGTACGGCAACGAGCGCTGGTCCTCCTCGCGTCGCCGCATCGTCTCCCCGCGTCCGCCCAAGGGGCTGGCGACCTTCGAGCGCGAGCTGCCCCGGCTGCTGCGCACCCACGGGGCGGGGGAGGCCTTCATCGAGGACAAGGGCCTGGCCGTGGCCGTGCACACGCGACGACTCCCCGACCCCGAGCGCTCCTTCGAGGCGCTGCTGCCGGCGCTGCGCGAGCTCGCGGCCGCCCACGACCTGGTCGTCGAGCCCGGACGCCACGTGGTGGAGATCCGCTCACCGGGCATGCACAAGGGGGTCGCGGTGCGGACCCTGGTCGAGGAGCTCGACGCCGGCGGGTTCCTCTTCGCCGGTGACGACCTCGGCGACGTGGAGGCCTTCGAGGCACTCGGCGACCTGGCGGAGGGCGGCCTGCCGACGCTGCGGGTCTGCTCCGCCTCGCACGAGGAGTCGGCTCTGGTGCCGATGTCCGACATCGTGGTCAAGGGCCCCGAGGGCGTGCTCCAGCTGCTGGCCCAGCTCACCGCGGACGCGCACGACCTGCGCTCCTGACTCCTCGCGGGGCGGCGTACCGGACGGGCGAAGGTCTGACTGACGTCAGTCGAACCTGTGCGTGGGCGGTCGAACCTTCGACCGCGACCCGCCAGGTCTGACCGACATCAGTCAGACCTCGCACTGCGAACTGTCCACATCCCGAGACTCTCGTCCGCATGTCGGACTTCGGTTCGCGATCGGCTCGGGGGCGCCCGTACAGTTCTGGACAGCTCATCGAGAGGGACTGAGGGAACGGCCCGTCGAAGTCCCGGCAACCGCCACGAGCCTCCGCGCCGGCACCCGCTGGTCGTGCGTTCGTGGAAACGGTGCTAATTCCGGCCCGGCGCGAGAGACGCGGTGGGGAAGATGAGGAGGAGGACTCAGTGAGCGCTGCGACCATCACCCAGCCCGACACCACCGCGACCGAGGCGGCGCCCACCACGACGTCGGGGGACACCGCACCCGGCCTGCGCGAGGGCGCCTTCGGCAACGCCCGCTGCCTGTCGTGTCGCGAGTGCGGCCACGAGGTCGAGCTCGGCCCCCACTACGCCTGTCCGGAGTGCTTCGGCCCGCTCGAGGTGGCCTACGACTTCCCGGCCGTGACGCGCGAGGAGATCGAGGCCGGCCCGCGCAACATCTGGCGCTACAAGGCGCTCCTGCCGGTGCCCACCGACATCGAGCAGAGCCCCAACACCGAGCCCGGCTTCACCCGCCTGCTCCAGGCCCACAACCTCGGTCGCGAGCTCGGCCTGGACAAGCTGTGGGTCAAGGACGACTCCACCAACCCCACCAACTCCTTCAAGGATCGCGTCGTGGCCTGCGCCCTCAGCGCCGCCACGGAGCTGCACGCCAAGGTCTTCGCCTGCCCCTCGACCGGCAACCTCGCCAACGCCGTGGCCGCGGCCGGCGCCCGCGCCGGGATCAAGACGGTCGTCTTCATCCCGAGCAACCTCGAGAAGCCCAAGCAGGTCAACTCCGCGGTCTACACCGACCGGCTGGTCGCCGTCGACGGCAACTACGACGACGTCAACAAGCTCGCCTCGGAGATCGCCGGCGAGGAGGAGGGCTGGGCGTTCGTCAACGTCAACGTCCGCCCCTTCTACGCCGAGGGCTCCAAGACCCTGGGCTACGAGATCGCCGAGCAGCTGGGCTGGCGGCTGCCCGACCAGGTGGTCATCCCCGTTGCCTCCGGCTCCCAGCTGACCAAGGTGCACAAGGCCTTCCGCGAGCTGGTGGACCTCGGCCTGGTCGAGGACAAGCCGGTGAAGATCTTCGGCGCCCAGGCCACCGGCTGCTCGCCGGTGTCCTCGGCCTACAAGTCCGGCACCGACGCGATCCGCCCGGTCAAGCCGGACACCATCGCCAAGTCCCTGGCCATCGGCAACCCCGCCGACGGCATCTACGTGCTCGACATCTGCCGGGAGACCGGCGGCGCGGTCGAGGACATCACCGACGACGAGGTCCGCCAGGGCATCCTGCTGCTGGCGCGCACCGAGGGGATCTTCACCGAGACCGCCGGCGGCACCACCGTCGGCGTCCTGAAGAAGCTGGTCGAGACCGGCCAGCTCGACACCTCGCTGGAGACCGTCGTCATCAACACCGGCATGGGTCTGAAGACCCTCGACGCCGTGGCCGACGAGGTCGGCCCCGCAGCGACCATCAAGCCGACGTACGCCGCGTTCACCGACGCCGGCATCGTCTGACCCCCACACCACCAGGAGCCCTGCGAAGTGAGCGTGTCCGTCCGCGTCCCCACCATCCTGCGCACCTACACCGGGGGTGAGTCCGAGGTGACCGCCACCGGCGCCACCCTCGCGGAGGTCATCGACGACCTCGACGCGTCGTACGCCGGCATCAAGGCGCGCATCCTCGACGACAACGGCGCACTGCGGCGCTTCGTCAACGTCTACGTCGGCGACGAGGACGTGCGTTTCCTCGACGAGCTGGCCACCCCCACCCCGGCCGGCACCAAGGTCTCGGTCATCCCCGCCGTCGCCGGCGGCTGACCACTCCGTCTCTCACGCCGAGCCGGCGTATTGATACGCCGGTTCGGCGCCTGTGGGGTGTCGAGTCGGCGTATTGATGCGCCGGCTCGGCGTGGGCTGGGGGTCGGTCAGGGGAGGCGGAGGTCGACCAGGGCCGCGTGGCCGCGGGAGTCGATCCTGACCACGGCCCTCCCGCTGCCTGAACGCAGTGCGTCCTCGACGGCGAGCGCCTCCTCGTCGTGGGCGAACCACGAGCCGATCCCGCAGTCCAGGCCCCACCCGTCGCCCTCGCAGGCCAGGTAGGGGCCCTCGGCCGGCCGCTCGGTGAGCACCCGGTCGGCGACCCACACCTCGCCGTCACGGACGAGGGGCAGGTACGCCGCCCCGTCGGGGACCCTGCGGCCCGACGGCAGCCCGGGGTAGGCCAGCGAGGCGTAGGCGCCGCGGAAGGGGTCGTGGGGGTCGTAGCCGGTGACCTCGAGCAGGTACTCCTCCCCGGTCGCCCAGGCCGAGAGGCGCGGGGCGACGGCGACCCCGACCAGCAGCAGCTGGGCGAGCGCGACGACGGCGAGGCGGACGGGGGTGCGGGAGAGCAGTCGCATCGGGGGCTCCTGGTGGTCGGAGGGGTCAGAGGGCGGTGGCGACCTGGCGGCGCAACCGGTCGAAGCCGAGACCGACGCCCACCAGCAGGGCGCCGAGCAGCAGGAACAACCAGGCGCCGGTGAGGACCGGGGCGAAGACGGTGAAGGCCTGCAGCGCCGTGGTGGTGACGAGGGCGAGCGTGGCGAGCGCCACGAGCGCCGTCGACTCCCGCCAGGTGCCGACCACGGCCACGGCCACCGCGGCGGTCGCGCAGACGGCCAGACCGGCGATCGCGCGCACGACGTCGGTGGCGGTCGGGTCGCTGGCGGCGTACTCCCCGACCTGCCAGACGACCAGGCCCGCGCCCAGGGCGACCGCGAGGGTGCCGCCGGCCAGCTCGGCCCGGGCGAGCCGGTCGCCGACCAGCAGCCCCGCCCCCACGAGCAGGGCCGTCGCGACCAGCCCGACGACCAGGTCGAGCGGCAGCGGGTCGGCGCCGCGGTCGAGGCCGGGGACCGCGGCGACGACCAGCGAGAGCAGCAGCAGGCCGGTGCCGGCCAGCCGCCAGACCCACGCGAAGCCCGGGCTCCCCGTGTCGTGCACCGCCGCCAGTGCGGTGGCCGCGAGACCCACCGCGGCGAGGGTGAGGACCAGCGCGAGCCCGGACGGTGCACTGCCGAGGACGGCCCACAGCGTGTACCCGGTGCCGGCGACGACACCGACGACCAGCGGCGCGACGGCCCGCACGACGTAGGCGTGCACCAGTGCCGCCGCGGCCCAGCAGCCGATGAGGGAGGGCTCGTACGCCGGCACCTGCAGGCTTTGCGCGGCCTGGAGGACCAGCGCGCCGATGAGCAGCGCCGCGAGCAGTCGTGCGGCCCCGACCACCGGCGTGGGGGCGGACCGGGCGTGCAGGACCTCGCCGCCCACCAGGGCAGCGAGCCACACCGCGCCCACCAGCAGGACCCGAGAGGAGGGCGAGAGCGACTCCAGGTTGGCCGCGACCAGCCACAGCACGCCGATGCCGACGAAGCAGGCGCCCACGGCGAGCAGGAGGCGGACGAGCGAGAGCCGGTGACCCGCGGAGTACCCCGCGAGGATCGTGTCGGCCTGGTCCTCGCCGATCAGGCCGGCGGCCTGCCAGGAGCGGACCTCGCCGGTCAACCAGGAGAGCCGGGCGGGCGTGGTGGTGGTCATGCCCTCAGCATGGGGCCGCGCCGCGGCGTCGGGCGTGAGTCGACGTACTCAGATCTCGGGGACCTCCGTCCCCAGGCTCACAGGTCGGCCAGCCGCCCCGCGAGGTGCTCGGCCTCCGCGGCGTTGCCGCACAGTGCCAGGGCCTCCTCGAAGGCGTCGCGCGCGGCGTCGGTGCGCCCCAGCCGAACCAGCAGCGCGGCGCGGACGCTGGGCAGCCGGTGCCCGGGCAGCACCACCCCGGCCAGGGCGTCGAGGCCGGCCTCGGGTCCCTCCGCCTCGGCCACGGCGACCGCGCGGTGCAGCCGCACGACGGGGGAGTCGGTGAGCCCGAGCAGCGCGTCGTAGTGCCCCACGATGCGTGGCCAGGCGGTCTGGGCCGGCGTGGCCGCGAGGGCGTGCTCGGCGGCGACCAGCGCCTGGAGGAGGTACGGCGCGGGCGGGGCGTGGACCCAGGGCGAGAGCAGGTCCAGCGCCTCGTCGATCGCCGCCCGGTCCCACCGGGAGCGGTCCTGGTCGGGCAGCAGCACCAGCGTCCCGGCCGCGGAGACCCGCGCGTGCCGGCGCGAGTGCTGCAGCAGCACGAGCGCCAGCAGTGCGTCGAGCTCCGACCTCCCGGCGTACGACGTCGGCAGCGCGTCGCGGAGCACGCGCACCAGCCGGATCGCCTCGGCGGCCACGTCGGCGCGCAGCACGTCGGCGCCGGAGCCGGGCGCATACCCCGCGGTGAAGGCGAGGTAGGCCACCTCGGCGACCACGGCCACCCGCTCCTCGAGCTCGGCCCCGGTGGGCACGTCGAAGGAGGCGTCGGAGAGCCGCTTGCGCGCCCGGGTCAGCCGGGCGGCCATCGTGGGGGTCGGCACCAGGAAGAGCCGCGCGATCTCCTCGGTCGGCACGCCGAGCACCAGCCGCAGCGTCAGGGCCGCCGCGTGCTCGCGGGCCAGCGAGGGGTGGGCGCACAGCAGCACCAAGCGCAGCCGCTCGTCGGCGACCTCGCCGTGGACCCACTGGGCCGGGTCCATCTGCGTCACCTCCTCGGTCAGGGCGCGGTCGACCGCCAGCTCGGGCAGCCGTCGGGAGAGCACGTCCTCCGAGCGCAGCCGGTCCACGACGCGGCGGCGGGCGGTGGTCAGCAGCCAGGCGGCGGGGACGCCCGGCACCCCGGTCGCCGGCCAGGTGCGGGCCGCCGCCTCGACGGCGTCGCCGAGGCCGTCCTCGGCCAGGTCGAGCCGGCGGAACTGCGCGACCAGCAGCGCCAGCAGCCGCCCCCAGTCCTCGGTGACGGCGGCCGCCAGCGCCGCGTGCGGGTCGGGCTCGGTCAGGACTCGCCGCCGCTGTGGTCCACGCAGGCGCGGATCTCGATGGCGTCGCCCCCGACCGCCAGCACCTTGCAGACCTCGACGAGGTCGTCGAGGTCGCTCGTGCGCACGGTGTAGAAGCCACCGAGCTGCTCGGCCCCCTCGGCGAAAGGGCCGTCGGTGACGGTGTGCCCGGCACCGGTGTCCCGCAGCACACGGGCGGTCGTGGAGGCGGTGAGCTCCGCCCCGGCGGTCACGGTGTGCCCGCGCTCGGCCAGCAGCCGGGCGAACTCCATGTGCCGCTGCATCACCTCGGTGTGCTCCTCGGGGGTGGCAGCCTGGTAGGTCGTCTCGTCGCCGACGATCAGGACGGCGTACTCGGTGCTCGTGCTCATGGTGGGTCCCTTCGGTGGTGGGGTTGAGTCTGTCACCGTGATGACGGGCGTGCGGGGCCCCGATCGACACGTGCGGTGAACTTTCTCCTCGCCTGTCGTTCAGGTGCCTGCGGTAGCCATGTCGGCATGCACAGATCTGCCCGGGGACGACTCCTCGCCGTGGCCGCCGTCGCGGGAGCCGTGGGCGCGGCCGGTGGCGGGCTGGGGTACGCCGCCCGCGAGCTGCTGCACCGCCAGGCCGAGGCGGCGCGGCGGGTCATCGGCAAGCCGTTGGGCGAGCAGGCCCCGCACGCGGACCGGGTCTGGAAGCCGTCGTACGGGAACCCCGTCGACCTGCTGCTGCTCGGCGACTCGATCGCCGCGGGCCTCGGCGCGGACATCCGCAAGGAGACCCTCGGGGGCCGGCTGAGCAAGGCGCTGGCCACGACCCTGCACCGCTCGGTGCGACTGCGCACAGGGGCCGTGGTCGGCTCGGAGTCCTCGATGCTGGCCGGCCAGATCGACGCGCTGCCTGCCGACTACGCCGCCGACGTCGCGGTCGTCGTGGTCGGCGGCAACGACGTCACCCACCGGGTGCCGGTGGCCGACTCGGTCAAGCACCTCGAGGAGGCCATCGCGCGGCTGCGGGAGCGGGGCACCGCCGTCGTCGTCGGCACCTGCCCCGACCTCGGGGCGCTGCGCCCGGTGCCGCAGCCGCTCCGGGCGCTCGGCTCCCGGGCCTCCCGCCAGCTGGCCGCCGCCCAGGCCGCCGCAGCCGTGCGCGCGGGCGCGCACGCGGTGTCGCTGGCCGAGGTGGTCGGCCCGTTCTTCATCACCAACCCCGACGAGATGTTCAGCCTGGACCGCTTCCACCCCAGTGCGCTGGGCTACAAGCGCACCGCCAAGGCGATGCTGCCCTCGGTCCTCGCCGCCCTGGGTGAGCACGACGACCTCCCGTTCGGACACCTGCCGCCGGTGGTCTCCTAGCCTGCTGCCATGCCCACCGTCCTGCTGGCCACGATGTCCCTGCTCCCCGAGGGCGAGTACGGCGGTGAGCACCTGCTCTCCGCGCTCGCCGAGCGCGACGTGACGGCCCGGTGGGTGGCCTGGGACGACCCGGCCGTGGACTGGTCGGCCGCCGACCTGGTGGCCGTCCGCTCGACCTGGGACTACCACCGGCGGCTGCCGGAGTTCCTGGCGTGGGCGCGCGCGACCGAGGCGGTCGTGCCGGTCCTCAACGGCGCCGAGGTCTTCGCCTGGAACGCCGACAAGTCCTACCTGCTCGACCTGGCCGACGACGTGCCGGTCGTGCCCACCCGGCTGCTCGAGGACCGCGGGCTGGTCCCCACGCTGCAGGCGGCCATCGACGAGCTCGGCACCGTGCTGGTCAAGCCGCGCACCGGGGCCGGCGGGCTCGGCGTCGTGCTGGCCGACTCGGTGCGCGACCCGCGGCTCGAGGGCCTCACCGCCGGCCCCTGGGTCATCCAGCCGGTGGTGGAGTCGGTGCGCACGGAGGGGGAGCGGTCGGTCTTCGTCCTCGGCGGCGAGGTCGTCAGCCAGGTCGACAAGCAGCCGGTAGGCGACGAGGTCCGCGTGCACGAGCACTTCGGCGGGGTCTCGCGGCCGGTGCCGGTCGAGCCGGAGTGCGCCGAGCTGGCGAGGGCCGCGGTCGCTGCCGCCGTACGACTGCGGGGGCGGGAGCTGCCCTACGCCCGGGTGGACATGATGCGGCTGGCCGACGGCCGGTTGGCGGTCAGCGAGCTGGAGCTGATCGAGCCCGGTCTCTACCTCGATGTGCACCCCGCGAACGCCGGGCTCTTCGCCGACGTGGTCACCGGGCTGCTGCCGGGGACCTGACGTTTGCACTCGCCCTGTGCGAGTGCTAAACATGACGGTGGCACTCTCCAGGTGAGAGTGCCAAGACACCCCGGTCCGGGGAGTCGAGGTCGCACCCCATCGGCGGGAAGGGTCCGTCGGTGGAGCGGCCGTCCGTCGCGGGCGACGAGCCGGGCCGTCCACAACTCTTTTTCGTGCGAGGAGATCGCAGGAGTTATGCCGAAGCTGATTGCATTCGACGAGGAGGCCCGTCGCGGCCTCGAGCGGGGCATGAACACCCTCGCTGACGCCGTCAAGGTGACCCTCGGTCCCAAGGGCCGCAACGTCGTGCTGGAGAAGAAGTGGGGCGCCCCCACGATCACCAACGACGGTGTGAGCATCGCCAAGGAGATCGAGCTCGAGGACCCCTACGAGAAGATCGGTGCCGAGCTC
>Ga0208328_1000773_pt1 | contig 12916 bp, 11 predicted proteins | sample DeeseametaMP2633_FD_184170 | JGI IMG/M metagenome (GOLD analysis project Ga0208328, IMG submission 184170) | Marine microbial communities from the Deep Atlantic Ocean - MP2633 (SPAdes) | ecosystem: Environmental > Aquatic > Marine > Unclassified | place: Northeast of Antigua and Barbuda, North... | reverse complement strand
TATCGCGGTTGATCCGGAAGTGATCCTGATGGACGAACCCTGCTCGGCCCTCGATCCGATCGCGACTGCCAAGATCGAGGAACTGATTGCCGAACTCAATGGCCGTTATGCCATCGTGATCGTTACCCATTCCATGCAGCAAGCCGCACGTGTCAGTCAGCGTACCGCCTTCTTCCACTTGGGAAAAATGGTGGAATATGGTCGTACTTCTGACATATTTACCAATCCGCACGAACAGCGCACCCAGGATTACATCACTGGACGCTACGGATAAGGCCATGAATTCGATGCAAGAACACACTGTAAAGGCCTTCGACGAAGATATTACGCGGCTGCGCGGCCTTATCGCCGAAATGGGCGGGCTCGCCGAAGCGGCTGTCGAGCGTTCGCTCGAAGCCTTGGTCAAGGGCGACGACGAGCTTGCCGACCTGGTCATCAAGGGCGACAAGAAGATCGACGCGCTCGAAACCGAGATCGACAAGCTCGCGGTCCGTATCATCGCCCTCCGCGCACCCATGGCCGACGATCTGCGCGAAGTGATCGCCGCTCTCAAGATTGCCGGCGTCGTCGAACGGATCGGCGATTATTCGAAGAACATCGCCAAGGCGAGCAAGCAGATCGGCCCCAACCGCAAGCAGTTCGAACCGCTCACGCTGCTCCCCGCGATGGCCGAAGTCGCCGCGGAAATGGTTCACGATGTGTTGACCGCCTATGCCGCACGCGATGCCGAACTTGCCCGCGAAGTCATCGCGACGGACGAGAAGGTCGACGCTTTCTACAACTCGATTTTCCGCAACCTCGTCAGTCACATGGTGGAAAACCCTTCCACGATCTCGAGCGCGGCACAGATGCTCTTCATCGCGCGCAATCTCGAACGTGTGGGCGATCATGCAACGAATGTTGCTGAAATGGTGCATTTCGCCGCAACCGGAAACTATCCGCCCGACGAGGACAGTTGACACAAAACTGTAGTTCAAAGGTCATAAAGCCATGCCGACCGAGATAGAGAACTCCCGGAAAGGCAAGGATTTGCACGCGGCCAAACTATTGCTGGTAGAGGACGATCCGGCCCTCTCCGAACTGCTCGAATATCGCTTCACCAATGAAGGCTACAACGTACGCACGACGTCGGATGGCGATGAAGCCCTGCTTCTCGCATCGGAAGACGTGCCGGACCTGGTTATCCTGGACTGGATGATCGAAGGTACCAGCGGGATCGAAGTCTGCCGCCGCTTGCGACGGGACAAGGATACCGCGCATGTTCCGATCATCATGCTTACCGCGCGCGAGGCAGAGGATGATCGTATCCGCGGTCTCGATACCGGCGCGGACGATTACCTCACCAAACCCTTTTCGCCACGCGAACTTCTCGCGCGGGTTGCCGCTGTCATGCGGCGCATCCGCCCTGCCCTGGCGGGGGAAAGCATCGAAGTCGGCGATATCCTGCTCGATCCCGTAGCGCACAAGGTCACCCGCCGTGGCCGCACGCTGCAACTCGGACCGACCGAATATCGGCTGCTGAAATTCTTCATGGAAAGCCCGGGTCGGGTCTTCAGCCGTGGGCAATTGCTCGACGGCGTGTGGGGTACCGAAAGCGAAATCGAACTGCGAACGGTCGACGTACATATTCGCCGTTTGCGCAAGGCGATCGAGATCGAAGGCGCAAAAGATCCGGTTCGTACCGTCCGCAGCGCAGGTTACTCGCTGGAAGCGTAGCGACCTATCGGCAGACGCTGCGCCAGCGAGGGCTCATGTCGAGATGGAAATGATCGGCATGGGCCGCGTTGTAATCGGGTGACAGGACAGTCGAAAAACTGTCGCAAGCATCGTCGCGCACCCTTCGCAGGAATTGGGCTTTATCGCCTTCTCCCGACCAGTCGTTCAGCACGCTAATCCGCGTGCCATCCGCAAGGACGAACCCCGCAATATCTATCGCGTTGGCAGTCGCGTGTTCACTCCAAGGACCGGAATCACGCCCGTAGAGACGGCGGCAGGAATACGCTCCAAGATGCTCTATACGTTGAATTTTCGAACCGAAGATTTCTTCGGCTAGCGGTGCCACTGCCTCGCGTTCCCACAACAGCAGCGCAATCGATGCCGAACATGTCACAGGCGGACTATTCGGCGACAGCGGGAGCGCGGTAAGGACGGTACGGTCTTCCCGCCTGCAAGCACCTTCGCCCGCCGGCTCGAGTATTTCGTGGACCACATCGCTTCGGTCGAGAACGCCCCGGCATTCGGCCACATCCTCACGCAGGGATTGCAACTTGGCTTCCGTCGCCCACCCCACAGGATCGCGTAGGTCCAGTGGCGCCCAGGGGTCATGCTCGGGATGTTCGGCTAGCCACACGCGGCCAGCTATCAGCAGGCTGGCCAAGATCAGGAATACCAGAACCCGGCGGTCACCGGTGAACTTGCCGATGCGTTTGGAAAAATGCGCCTTTACCATCGATATTCCAACACTTCGCCCTTCCCGATGGTACTCGGCTGCTACCTATGTTTCTAAGTAGCTGTGGTCGCGGCAAATTGTTCCTCACCCAACGATGCTTGCCCAGAACCGGCGTTGTGGATGCGGGTCACGCTAGCTGAGCGATTTCGTCGAGACGTTGCCGCACCGCGCGCAGGTCGTTGTCGAACAAGCGCACCTGTTCATCCTTGGCGGCCCCATCCAGACGCAGCAGATAGGATGGGTGCGCTGTCACCCACAACTCACTGCCGTCCTCCAGCTGGATCGGTGCGCCCCGAGCCTTGGAAATACTGACCGTTTTTCCCAGCATGCCCCGAGCTGCACTGGCGCCCATCGCCAGCACAAGTTTCGGTTGAACGATCGCTCTTTCGCTTTCCATCCACCACCGACACGTATCGATTTCCTTTGCCGCCGGGCTCTGGTGAATGCGCCGTTTTCCGCGCTGAACATATTTGAAATGCTTTACGGCGTTGGTGACGTAAGCCGCGCTTCGATCAATCCCCGCCGTCTGCAGATGATCGTCGAGCAATTGTCCCGCTGGGCCGACGAAGGGTCGGCCCTTCATATCCTCCTGATCACCCGGCTGTTCGCCCACGATCATCAAGGCAGCGTCCTGCGGCCCTTCTCCCATGACGGCGTGATTATCGAGCAATCCGATCGGGCATTTGCGACAGGCTGATATAGCCTTGTCGATCGCGGCCAAAGTCTCCGGCCGCTCGTCGAATTCCAGCGCTCCCTTCTCGACCATTTTCGCCTCACGGGATTGGGCCCCTGCGACGAGCTCGGGAATTAGCGCCGCTTCAGGCATGTTCTTCCAGTATTTCTTCGGCATTTCTTTCAGCATCGCGCCGATCTTGAGACGCGCCGGATTGAAGATGGACGCGTAATAAGTGCGCCATAAATCCTCCATGGGATCGCCTTGCGGAGCATCGGAGCGCTCTGCCGCCGGCCCCTCGGTCATGGTTTCGCCGTCCCAGTGAAGGCTTCCGCGAGGCGTAAGGATCGACCAGCGCATATTGGCAAACCTGCGCATGAAGAAACCCGCATTGGCGCGCAGAATATGATGGTCAGGCTCGAACCAGGCGACGTATCGATCACCGCCTTCTGCCTCATCCGCTTCGACTAGGCGAAACCGCACAAATGCATGCATCTTGTGACTGTCGCGCCGAACATTCTTGTCGAGCTCCTCGACCTTGCGGACATCGTCGTCAGCCTTGTCCTCCATCATCCCGGGATTTGCCTGCAACCGCCATAACAGCCGGTACAACAGCGCGAACCTCTCCGGATCGGAATGAAGCGCGGCATTTCTTGCCAGGTTCACGAACCGCCGGTTGGCACGTACAGGCGGCGCAGCTGAAGTCGGCGCAGGAACACCATGGTCACCTTGCGCGAAAAGGTCGCCGCTCCCTCCCGGTTCGATCCAGGAAATACGATCGGGCGGAACCTGAGCCTGGATCAGCGCTCGTGCACAATCGCGCCAGAAATCGAAATCATCCGCTGCCGGCAGATGCACCACATGGAAACTGTCAGCGCGCGCGGCCTGGAGCATGGTCATGCCGAAAACAGCTCCAGCTGCTCGGTCTTGGCCGCAAGCATCGTGCGCAGGTCTGCGCGGTCCGTCAGCATTAAAGGACGCCAATCCACGGTGCAGATGAACGGTCGAACCTTGGTGATGGACAACGTAAGCCGCGCCACATCGTCGAGCCGCAACGTCCGGTGCCTGCGACTGGCAAGGATCTTGTGAACCGCTTTTACGCCCAGGCCAGGCACGCGCAGCAATTGCTCCTTCGTGGCGCGATTTACATCCACGGGGAACTGCTCCCGAAACTTGAGCGCCCAGGCAAGCTTGGGGTCGATGTCCAGCGGCAGATTTCCGTCTGCTTCTGTCGCCTGCATCACCTCGGCCGGCTTGTAGCCGTAAAACCGCATCAACCAGTCCGATTGGTATAGCCTGTGTTCGCGGATCAATGGCGGCCGCTTCAACGGGAGAACCGCGCTCGCATCGGGAATGGGAGAAAACGCGCTGTAATATACGCGCCGCAGTTTGAAACTGTCGTAAAGCCGGCTCGCCTTGCCCACGATATCGCTGTCCGTCGCCGTGTCCGCGCCAACGATCATCTGCGTGGATTGCCCCGCCGGAGCAAAACGCGGCGCATGTTTGAACTTCTTGCGCGCATCTTTCAGTTCGGCGATGTCGCTGGTCACCTTGCCCATCGCCCCTTCGATCTGGCCGGAATTCTTGTCCGGCGCGAGGCGGGTCAAGCCGCTATCGGTCGGCAGTTCCACATTGATCGAGACGCGATCGGCATACAGCCCGGCCTGATGCACGATTTCCGCATCTGCTTCGGGGATGGTCTTGAGATGGATATAACCGCGAAAGTCATGTTCTTCGCGAAGGATGCGCGCCACTTCGACCAGCTGCTCCATCGTGTGATTGGAGCTTTTGACGATGCCTGACGAAAGAAACAGCCCCTCGATATAATTACGCCGATAGAACGCCAATGTCAGATCCACCACTTCCTGCGGGGTGAACCGGGCGCGCGCGACGTTCGAACTCTTGCGATTGATACAGTAGTGGCAATCGAACACGCAGTAATTGGTCAGCAGGATTTTCAGCAGACTGATGCAGCGGCCGTCCGGCGCATAGGCATGACAAATGCCCATCCCTTCCGTCGACCCGATCCCCTTCCCGCCAACCGAATTGCGTTTCGACGTACCCGAAGACGCGCAGGATGCATCGTATTTCGCCGCATCCGCGAGAATTTGGAGCTTCTGAAGGGTAGAGGCAGAGGCCATTTGTTCTATATATGTTCAACATGCCCCCTTGCAAATATCGTTTGATATAATTCGCCCCCCTCTCCGTTTTCCCTGTGTGCACCCGCGGGACCGAACGGACGTGTCGATCATTGCATGAAGACAAATCTCACGAGGAGTCGATCAATGAAACACGCCGAAGGAAATCCGGAAGACCTCAAGAAGAAGTTCTGGAAGTCGCTGGCAGACAGCCCATTTCTGTTCCTCCAGCTCACGAACGACAGCTCCACTGCGGTGCCGATGAGCCCGCAGCTCGACAAGGATGCTAACAGTTCGATCTGGTTCTTCACCCACACCAAGAGCGACTTTGCGAAGCTCGGTTCCGCCACCGCGACCTTCGAAGGAAAGGGCCACGACATGTTCGCCCGCTTCAACGGCACGCTGGTGAAGGAAACCAGTCAGGAGCGGTTCGACCAGTTCTGGAATAATTTCATCGAAGCCTGGTACGATGGCGGCAAGACCGATCCCGATATCCTGTTCCTGCGCATGGATCTGGGCGATGCGGAAATCTGGGACGGCGACATCGGCCTCCTGAATACCGCGAAGATGGCATTGGGCATGACGGTCCACGACGAAGCGGAAAAACGCCACGTCGACACGGTCGATATCTGATCCGACCGTCTCTCGAATCGAAAAGGGGCGCCTCAGCGGGCGCCCCTTCTTGTATCAGTCGTTCTTCCTGCCAGGCTCGATCGGCACCATCGTCTCGTCTCCGGCAACATCGTCGACCACTTCGACAATACCCTGCCCCAGATGGCTGCGCCTGCGCGAATAGAGCACATAGATCACCACGCCGATGATCCCCCAACCCGGCAGGAACAGCATGGCCGCACTCGGCAGGTTGAAGAACAGCAGCACGCAGCCGATGATCGTCAGCGGCGCGACGACCCACACCATGGGCACCTTGAAGTGGCGCTTGCGCCCCGGATCCCTCACGCGCAGCACCATCACGGCCACTGCCACCATGAGGAAGGCATAGAGCGTTCCCGCGTTCGAGATGTCCGCCAGCTGACCGACCGGGAAGAATGCCGCCCCGATGGCCACGGCAAGACCGGTGATGATGGTCACGACATGCGGCGTCTTGAACCGTGGGTGCACCCGGCTCAGCCGTTCGGGCAGCAGCCCATCGCGGCTCATCACGAAGAAGATGCGCGTCTGCCCGAAAATCAGCACCAGGATGACCGAAGGCAGCGCCAGGAAGGCTGCCAGCCCGATCGCGTTGCCGAAGCCGGAAAAGCCCAGCATCTTGAGCACATGGGCTAAGGGTTCGTTCGAACAGACCAGCGCATCGGCATATTGCGGCATCGCACACTGGCGCGCCAGTTCGGGCGATCCCGCTTCCAGCGGAATGCCCATCGCATCCATGATGGGCTGCCCGCCGATGGTCCCGATTGCACCCCCTGCGACAAGGATGTAGAAGATCGTGCAGAATAGCAGCGATCCGACCAGCCCGATGGGCACGTTGCGCTGCGGGTTCTTGGTTTCCTCCGCCGCGGTCGAAACCGCATCGAAACCGACATAGGCGAAGAACATGGTCGCCGCGGCACCGACTGCGCCCACCCCGGTTCCCCAACCGCCGAAGACCCCGGCCGGCAGGAACGGGTTGAAATGCGACGCTTCGAATTCCGAGCTCGTCAGCGTGATCGCCACGAACGCGGTCAGCGCCGTAACCTTCACGATGACGAGGACGGCATTGACCTTGGCGCTTTCGCTCGTGCCGATGACCAGCAGGCCGGTCACTAGCAGCGCGATCACCAGCGCAGGAAGGTTGATGAACCCGCCTGCGGCCCCGCCCAGGGCCAGCGGCCCCGCGCTCAACCAGGCGGGCAGATGAATACCCAGTCCGCCCAGCACGGTCCCCGAGAAATATCCCGACCAGCCTACCGAAACCGCCGATGCGGCGATGGCGTATTCCATGATCAGCGCCCAGCCCACCGTCCAGGCGAAGAATTCGCCGATGGTCGCGTAACTGTAGGTATAGGCCGATCCGGCGACCGGTATCATCGCGGCAATTTCGGCATAGCAGAGCGCGGCGACGATGCAGACGCCGCCGGCTATGGCGAAGGCGATCATCAGGCCGGGTCCGGCCTTTTGCGCCCCGACGGCGGTCAGCACGAAAATGCCCGTGCCGATAACGCAACCGATGCCCATCAGGGTGAGTTGGAACCAGCCAAGCGACCGGCTGAGCGACTTCTTCTCCGCTGCGGCCAGAATGGCGTCGAGCGGTTTTACTCTGTCGAAAATCATGCGGCCTATGGCCCCCCACAGGCCCGCCGCAGGACTACCCTGCTCCGCCAGCCGGACTACGGCAATTAAATGCTAATTCCTCGCCCGAAAAGCCGAATTCGTATCAAGTACCCAGAATTGAGGGAAACAGGCCGGTTGCAAGGATGATGGCGACCGCCAGCGGGCACAGCCACGCGATCAGGAAACGCCATATGCCGAAGGCCAGCGGGGACAGTCCCGTCGTGGTCAGCAGCAGGTTCTTGTCCGCTTTCCACCCGATGAAGATCGATGTCAGCAGCGCGCCGACCGGCAGCATCACCTTGCCGGTAAATCCATCGACCGTGTCCAGAATATCGGTATCCGCGAACAGGCTCCAGAAGCCCAACGGGCGCACATCGGCCCACACATTGTAACCCAGCAGGCAGGCTATCCCCATCAGGAAGGCACCGCCACCGAAGATCAGCGCCGATTTCGGGCGGCTCCAGCCACGCTCGCCGATGCCCCAGGCCGTCGGCACTTCCAGCAGCGAAATCGAACTGGTCACCGCCGCCACCAGGATGAGGACGAAAAACAGGAAGCCGAACAGGGCGCCGCCCGGCATGGTCTGGAATGCAAAAGGCAAAGTCTGGAACACCAGCGTCGGCCCCGCTGCGGGATCGAGGCCCACAGCGAACACGATCGGGAAGATCATCAGGCCGGCCAGCAGGGCGACGCAGGTATCGGCAACCGCGATGAGGGCCGACGTCGGGCCAAGGCCGCTGCCTTCCTTGATATAAGATCCGTAGGTTATCAGCCCGGCAACCCCCAGCGACAGCGAGAACAGGGCCTGCCCAAGGGCGGAATTCATGACCTGCGGGGTCAGCTTCGACCAGTCCGGCGTGAACAGGAACGCAGCGGCCTGGCCGATGTCGCCTTCGATGGCGCCATACAGCACCAGCCCGACCAGCAGGACGAAGAACATGGGCATCAGGTAGGTCGCCGCCTTCTCGATACCCGAACTCACACCGCGCGCGACGATATAGAGCGTCAGTCCCATGAAGACGAAGTGGACGCCCAGCAGCAGACCGGGGCTGGCGAACATGTCGCTCAGCCGCTGCTGGATCTGATCCTGGCTTTCACCGGCCAGCGCGCCTCTGAAGGGATCACCGGCCAGAATGGCCTGCACCAGATCGCCGCCCATGATGCCCGCGTAATAGAGCACCCAGCCCGCCACCACGGAATAGAACGAAACGATCAGAAATGCCGCCAGCGCGCCCACGCCGCCGAAAATCGCCCAGCTTGGCGATGCCTTGGACTGTGCGGCCACGCGCCGGATCGATCCCACGGCGTCCGTCTGTCCCGCCTTGCCGATGAACACTTCGGACAGGACCAGCGGCAGACCCAGCAGGAACACGCAGGCGATATAGAAGATTACGAAGGCGCCGCCGCCACTTTCCCCGGCAAGCGTGGGGAAGCGCCAGATGTTCCCCAACCCCACTGCAGCCCCTACCGCAGCAAGGATGAATGCCGAACGCGAGGACCAGCCTTCGCTTGTCGAAGTGGTGGTTGCGACCATCGTTTTTACACCTCCCGGATCGCGACTATTGCTGCCGCGCGCATGAAATTTGCGCCCTTAGACACGGAATACCGTGGAATTCCAAGCTTCGCTTTGCCATCGTCCACGCGATTGCTACTGGAGCGACCATGTCTACAACCTTCCAGCTCGATACCAGCACCAGCCGTGCCAATCCCACACCGCAGCCGATGAAGCGGCTTACCGTGCCCAAGATCCGGGCGCACAAAGCGGACGGGGAAACGCGTGAACCGCTGGTGATGCTCACGGCCTACACCGCGCGCCAGGCGCAACTGCTTGATGCGCATTGCGATATCCTGCTGGTGGGCGATTCTCTGGCGCAGGTCATCTATGGACTGCCCACCACCATCCCCGTCACGCTCGACATGATGGCCAATCACGCCGCGGCCGTCGTGCGGGGCAGCTATCACTCCGTTGTCGTGGTCGACATGCCATTCGGATCGTACGAACAGTCGCCCCAGCAGGCGTTCGAAAGCGCCACATTCCTGCTCAAGCAGTCGGGCGCAGCCGCGGTCAAGCTCGAAGGCGGCGAACAGATGGCCGAAACCGTGGCCTTCCTCAATCAGCGGGGCATTCCCGTCATGGGCCATGTCGGCCTCACCCCACAGGCTGTCAATGTGCTCGGTGGCTACGGCGCGCGCGGCCGCGACGATGCGGAAGCGACGAAGATCGTTGGCGATGCCCAGGCGCTCGACAAGGCAGGGGCCTTCGCCATCGTTCTGGAAGGCGTGCTCGAGCCGATCGCGATAGAAGCGACGAAGACGGTCTCCTGCCCTACCATCGGCATCGGCGCTTCCGCCCAATGCGATGGGCAGGTCCTCGTGACCGAAGACATGCTGGGCATGTTCGATCGCGTCCCCCGCTTCGTGAAGAAGTATGAAGACATCGCCGGCGTCATTGAACGCACGGTGGTGAAATACGCCGAAGAAGTGCGTGCGCGCAGTTTCCCGACCTCCGATCAAACCTATCAGCCCAAGGGCTGACCAACCGAGCATCTCCCATGGAAACCATGCGCAAATACTACGCGTTCTCCTTCGCCTTTACCGCGGTCTGCTTTGCGCTGGCTGCATGGTATGGCTGGGCGAGCACCGGATCGATCACCGCTACCCTCGGCATTCTGTGGATTGTCCTTGTCCTCTCGATCCTCGAAGTTTCGCTCAGCTTCGATAATGCCGTGGTCAACGCCACCGTGCTGCGCGATATGGATCCGGTCTGGCAGCAGCGCTTCCTGACCATCGGGATCCTGATCGCGGTCTTCGGCATGCGCATCGTCTTTCCCATTGCGATCGTCGCCATCGCGGCAAAGGTCGGACCTCTCGAGGCGGTTTCCTTGTCGCTTAACAATCCCGCCGAATACGAACGCATCGTGTCCGATGCGCATATCGGCATTGCCGGTTTCGGCGGCGCCTTCCTGGCGATGGTGGGGATGACCTTCTTCTTCGACAACGACAAGGAAGTGCACTGGATCGCGGCGGTCGAAAAAACGATCAACAAATTCTCCAATGTTCCCGCGATCGAAATCGGGCTCGTGCTCGTGCTGGTCTACACGGTCTCGACCATGCTCGCGCCGGCCGATGCCATTACCTTCCTCACCGCTGCCATCCTCGGTCTCGTGACCTTCATTGCCGTGCACGCCATCGCGGCCCTGATCGAGGAACGCGAAGCGGCCAAGAAGGCTACCGGCGAAATCGTCAAATCAGGCCTGGGCGGTTTCCTCTATCTGGAAGTCCTCGACGCCAGCTTCAGCTTCGACGGGGTGATCGGCGCCTTCGCGCTGTCGAACAACATGATCATCATCGCTCTGGGCCTGTCTGTCGGGGCAATGTTCGTCCGTTCGATGACGATCCATCTGGTGCGCACCGGCACGCTGGCCCAATATCGCTACCTTGAACACGGCGCGTTCTGGGCGATCATCGTGCTCGGGATCATCATGCTGCTGTCGGCCCGCTACCATATTCCGGAAACGATCACCGGACTGCTGGGCGCCGTTCTTATCGGGCTCAGCTTCGCGTGGTCGGTGCGGCACAATCGCCGCCATCCCGAAGATGCGATGACGCCGCCAGCCGACTAGCGATCGGCGCTGCCACCACCAGCTGGAACAGGTGATAGAGCAGCAGCGCCACCACGATGAACCCCGCCTGGTCGGCAGGAAAAAGGATGGTGGCCAGCGGCGCGCCCACTGCTGCGCTCTTCTGCGCGCCGGCAAACAGGAAAGAAATGCGATCCGGGCGCGCAAGGCCAAGAGCTTTGCCCGTCAGCCATGCCCCGATGTTCGCGACGAACAGAAACGTTGCGACCAGCCCTGCGATACCCAGCCAGTCGAGCGCATCGACCCGGGTCCAGATACCCTGCTCTACCGCACCCGAAAACGCCACGTAGATCGCTGCCGAAATCACGAAGCGATCGACCCACACGATCTTTCCCTTGTGGCTGTTTGTGAACGCGACCGTCCGGCTTTGCAGTAACTGCCCGATGGCGAAGGGCAGCACCAGCAGCAGCATGATCTTGACGAAAGCGTCTATCCCCACATCCCCGCTGCCGCTCCCGCCCAGCGCGAGAAAGACAGGGACCGTCACGAACACACCAAGGATGTTGAGCAGCGCCGCGGCCACCACCGACAGCGCGACATTGCCCCCTGCCAGCGAGCTATAGGATGTCGCTGACTGGACGGTGGACGGCAGCACGCCCAGATACAGAAAACCCAGCGCCACGGACGGCGCGAGCCAGGCACTCGCAAGTGACGACAGTGCCAGTCCGATCACCGCCATCGCGCCGAAGACCCACAGGATCAGGGGCAGCAGGAACCGCCAGTTGGCGACACCGGCCACGATGTCGCCGCGCGCTATCCGCATTCCGTTTAGCAGAAACAGGACGAATATCGCGGCATTCGCCACCGCCCCGGCTACTCCCCGCGCGTCGCCTGTCGCAGGCAGCAGGGCGGCAAGCGCAATGGCGGTGACCAGCATGCGCAGCATGGGGTCCGACAGGACTGTTCTGAAACTCATGGACCGCCCTCTGCCGCGCCGTGGGGCGGGTGTCGAGAGGTTCAGATCGCTGTCACAGACCTCAACTTCGCTTCAAGTTCAATTCGCTTCGGGTCGTTCTCTGGCAGAACCGCGATGAGCGCGGAAATTGCATAGGGGTTCATCGGCTGCAATTCGTGCGCTGCCAGGGCGAAGGCCAGTGCCTCTTCCTGATCGCCCAGTTCCCGCGCCGCCACACTGCGCGCGGCCAGCACCCAGGGCACGCGCCCCATGCCGGATTGCATGGCATGATCCAGCAGCGGCACCGCCCTCGCCCATTTCCCTTCCGCTGCCAGGGCATCGGCCAGCATGGCGGCGGCCTCACCGTTCATCGGGTTACCCTGCACATATGTCTCGATCATACGCCGAGCATCTGCCGGGGTGTTCTGTACCCCGATCAAACGTATGATCAGCACCCATCCGCGTCGGATTTCGGCAGATCGCTCATAGGTCGTGCGCGCAGCCGCCCGATTACCCGATGCCAGTTCCGCGTCGCCCAGGATCGAAAACGCATCGGCCGAACCGGGAAACCGGCGCGCGAAATCCCGCGCCTTCGCCACACCCGCCGCCGGGTCTCCACGAGCAATCGCCGTCCGCACGAAATTGCGCGTCTCGACCCCGCCTCCATCGCTCGAACTGTTTGTATTTACAGCAGGAAGTACCACCATGCCGCCTTGCGATACCGCCGCCAGATCGAGGAATTCGGCGGCCGCACCCCGGTCGCCCAGCGCTTCGTAAGCCCGCCCGACCAGCGTCCGCAGATACGCAGACCCACCGTTCCCCGCAGCAGTCTCCGCAAACCGCGAAACCAGC
>Ga0208328_1000772_pt1 | contig 12931 bp, 9 predicted proteins | sample DeeseametaMP2633_FD_184170 | JGI IMG/M metagenome (GOLD analysis project Ga0208328, IMG submission 184170) | Marine microbial communities from the Deep Atlantic Ocean - MP2633 (SPAdes) | ecosystem: Environmental > Aquatic > Marine > Unclassified | place: Northeast of Antigua and Barbuda, North... | reverse complement strand
CGCGGCCGCCGGGGTTGCGGAAGATCTTGGCGTCGCCGGGCTCCAGGCCGATCATGCGCAGCGGGTCGATCCGGCTGTCCATGCAGGTCACCAGGGCGATGCCGGCCCCGGCGATGCCGTCGAAGCCGCCGTAGGCGAAGTCGGTGGCGAACTCACGGTTCGCGGCGAGCAGGTCGTCGAATGCGGAGGAGTCGGTCACGAGGGGGAAGTTAGCCGATCCCCAGGCCCGTCCGGGTGGGTGTCCCCCTGGTGGCCGCTCCGCGCAGCAGGACGAGCGCCAGGACGGCCGCGACCAGGGCACAGCCGGCGGCGCCGAGGAACACCGTCTGCTCCTGGGCGATGCCGGCGGCCTTGAGCAGGTCGGAGTACTCCGAGCAGCGCGTCGTCCCGGCCGGGCAGACCTCCTGCACCGGCGGGACCCCCGCCTGCTCGGCGTAGTAGCGGCGCAGCCCGATCGTGGTGAGGGCCGAGATGCCGACCAGCATGCCGACCATCCGGGCCACCACGACCATGGCCGAGGCCACCCCGTGCACCGCGTCGGCGGTGCTGGCGAGGATCGCGGCGTTGACCGGCGCCAGCGCCAGGCCGAAGCCGAAGCCGCCGACCACCAGTGGCACCGTCGACGTCCACGACTCGAGGCTGGTGATGTCCCAGCGGGACATGGCCAGGAAGCCTCCGGAGGCCATCAGCATGCCCGCAGCGGTGACGACGCCCGCGGGCAGGGAGCGGGTGAGGTAGCCGCCCACGACCGCGCCCACCGGCAGCGCCGCGAGGAACCGCAGCAGCACCAGGGCCGCCATCAGCTGGGACTCGGGGTAGACCGTCGTACGGGCGAAGAGCGGGACGTCGATGAGGGCCGCGATCAGGGCGGCGCCGACGAAGAAGCTGACGACGACCGAGCCCCAGGCCGGGCGCGCCGCCAGGGTGCCGCGGGGGAGCAGCGGGGCCTCGGCGCGGCGCAGGTGCACCACGAACGCGACGGTGCCGATGCCGGCGCCGAGGAGGTACCACCAGCCCTGCTCGGAGAACACCTCGATCTTGGGGTCCGCGGTCGCGAACGCCAGGATCACCCCGCCGAGCGCCACGGCGAGGTACGTCGCCCCCACCAGGTCGGCCTCGCGGAGCGAGCGACCCCAGGCACGCAGGTCCACCAGCGGGCGGCGGGCCGTCAGGGTGCGCACCAGCAGCAGGACCACCGCGGCGATCGCGACCACCCCGACCGGGGTCAGCCAGCGGCCACCGTCGTCGACGAAGGGGATGAACAACTGGCCCCACGTGAGGTCGGTGAGCAGCTGGGTGGGCGGCTGGAAGACCAGCGCCCCGGCGACCATCGCGAGCAGGAGGAGCAGGAGGCTGAGCCAGTCGAGGTGGTCTCGACGCCCGCTCGTCGCTGGCGCTCCTCCCTGCTCGACCACCGGGGGTGGCCCGCTCGTCGCTGGCGCTCCTCGCTGCTCGACCACCTGACCTCGGGCTGCGGCGGCGATCGCGGCGGCGAGGACGAGGCCGACGGCGAGGTTGAGCAGGAAGATCGCCCGCCAGTCGGCGACGGCGAGGACCACCGCACCCAGCAGCGGGCCCAGCACCGAGCCGATCTCCTGGACCGCGGAGACGATCCCGAGCGGGATCGCGCGGCGGTGCACCGGGTAGAGGTCGGCGACCAGGGCCAGGGTCGCGGGCACCAGCCCGCCGCCACCGACCCCCTGGAGGAAACGGCCCCCGACCATGGTGGTCATGTCGTAGGCGGCCGCGGTGAGGATCGAGCCGAACGCGAAGACCACCAGGGCCGCGGTGAGCACCGGCACCCGGCCGCGCAGGTCGGCGATCCGCCCGATGAGCGGCAGCATCGCGACGTACCCCAGCAGGAACCCGGAGACGATCGGTGCCGCCCGCTGCAGCTGCTCGGGGGAGAGCCCGATGCCCTGCATCATGTCGACCAGCGCCAGGACGACGACGTAGGTGTCGGCGGCGGCGAACGCGACCGCGCCCGCCGCCAGACCGAGCAGCAGCCGGGACCGGGTCACCGGCCCCTCGGTCGGGGCGCTCACTCGGGGGCGGAGATGCTCGGCTCGGCGCCGTAGTCGGCGAAGGTGATCGAGTAGGTCATCGACCCGGCCCCGTAGAAGTCGCCGGTCAGCTCCATCGAGCGCAGCTCGTCGTCGTCGCTGACGGTGTACGTCGCGTCGAAGTCGCCCGTCGCGCTGGGGATGATCCCCGAGACCACGTCGCCGGCGACGGTGCCGGTGTAGGTGGTGAGCACGTCGCGGTTGTCGGTGCCACCGCGGACCTGCTCGCCCTGCTCGAGCCCCTCGGTCTCCACCAGCAGGGAGGAGAAACCGGTGTCGGCGTCCATCAGCCCGGCCGGGTCGGGAGCGCCGTACTCAGCCGGGTCGACCTCGGACCAGCCGATGGTCAGCGGCACCTGGGCGTAGACCGTGCCGTCGATCGCGACGACCGGGACGGTCGGCTCGATCCCGGCGTAGCGGACCACGATGGAGCCGTCGAAGGCCGGGTCGTGCGTGCCGACCCCCTCGGCGCGCAGCAACCCGTCGACGCCCTCGGACAGGTCGTCGGTCGAGAGCGTGATCCGCACCCCGCTGGTCTCGTCGAAGGTGGTCTTGGCCGCGGCCATCACCTCGGCAGGGTCGGCGGAGTCCTCACCCGGCTCCTCGGAGCCGCTGCAGGCGGTGAGCGGCAGGGCGAGGAGCAGGGCGGCGAGCGGCGCGGCGGCGCGGCGCGCACGCCGGGGTGCACGGGTCGAGGGAGCCATGTCCTCAGCCTTCCACAGGGGCGGTCGCGGGCACCCGGGCCGACACCGGGCCGGCCACCGCCGCGATGGGCTGGCTGGCCGGGAGGCCGGAGCCGTCGCGTCGTCCGGTGGCATCGGGCAGCTCGACCGGCGCGCCGCTGCTGGCGGCCGCGCGGGCCGGGGCGGTACCGACCCAGGCGAGCACCAGGGTGTCCTCGCCCTTGAGGAACCGGTGGCAGCGCACCCCGCCGGTGGCCCGGCCCTTGGGCGGGTACTCGCTGAACGGCGTCACCTTGACCGCGCCCGCGTCGGTGCCGGCCAGCGCCGAGGACGCGCCGGAGACCGTGACGACCACCGACCCCTCGGGGGCGCCCGGGTCGACCGCGCCGAACCACACGACCTGCTGGCCGTCGGTGACCCGCACGCCCGCGATGCCGCCGCCGGCCCGGCCCTGGGGGCGGACCCCGTCGGCGCCGAAGTGCAGCAGCTGGGCGTCGGAGGTGACGAAGCACAGCGTCTCCTCGCCGGTGGCCAGCTCGACGGCGCCGACGACCTCGTCGCCGTCCTTGAGTCCGATGACCTCCCACTCGTCGCGGTTGAGCACCTCGGGGTTGACCCGCTTCACCACGCCCTGACGGGTGCCGAGCGCGAGGCCCGGCCCGTCCTCGCGCAGGGTGCACAGCGCCAGCGCGCGCTCGCCGGACTCCAGGGAGAGGACCTCCGAGAGCGGCAGGCCGCCTTGGAGGTTGGGGTCGTTGGCCGAGGCGGGGATCGCCGGGAGGTCCAGCACCGCCAGGCGCAGCAGCCGTCCGCGCGAGGTGAGCACGCCGATCTCGCCGCGCGCGGTCGTGGCGACCACGCTGGTCACGACGTCGTGGTTGGCCCGGCCGCCGCCCGAGCCGGGTGCCTCACCGCTGCTGGAGCGGGCCAGCAGACCGGTGGAGGAGAGGAACGCGAAGCAGGGGTCGTCGGGCACCTCCAGCGGCACCGCGGCCGCGGCGGCGGGCGTCCCGGCGGACTCCAGCAGCACCGTGCGGCGCGGGGTGCCGTAGGTCCTGGCGACCTCGGCCAGCTCCTCGGAGACCACCGAGCGCAACAGGGCGTCGTCGCCGAGGATCGCGTCGAGCTCCTCGATCTCCCGGCGCAGCTGCTCCTGCTCCTTCTCCAGCTCGATGCGGCTGAAGCGGGTCAGGCGCCGCAGCTGCATCTCCAGGATGTACTCGGCCTGCGGCACCGAGAGGTCGAAGACCCCCATCAACCGCTCCTTCGCGGCCGACGCGTCGTCGCTGGAGCGGATCACCGCGATGACCTCGTCGATGTCGAGCAGGGCGATGAGCAGGCCGTCGACCAGGTGCAGGCGCTCGGCCTTCTTGCCCCGGCGGAACGCCGAGCGGCGGCGTACGACGTCGTAGCGGTGTGCGAGGAACACCTCGAGCATCTGCTTGAGGCCCAGCGTGCGCGGCTGGCCGTCGACGAGAGCTACGTTGTTGATGCCGAAGGAGTCCTCCATCGGCGTGTGGCGGTAGAGCTGCTCGAGCAGCGCCTCGGGCACGAAGCCGTTCTTGACCTCGATGACCAGTCGCAGGCCGTTGGCGCGGTCGGTGAGGTCCTTGATGTCGGAGATGCCCTGCAGCTTCTTGCCCTGCACGAGGGTCTTGATCCGCTCGACGACCTTCTCGGTGCCCACGCCGTAGGGCAGCTCGGTGACCACGATGCCCTTGCGTCGCCCGATGGTCTCCACGCGCGCGGTGGCGCGCATCTTGAACGAGCCCTTGCCGGACTCGTAGGCGTCGCGGATGCCATCGAGGCCCACGATCTTGCCGCCGGTGGGCAGGTCGGGGCCGGGGATGAAGCGCATCAGGTCGTCGAGGTCGGCCTTCGGCTGCTTGACCAGGTGCCGCAGCGCCTGCACGACCTCGACCAGGTTGTGCGGCGCGCAGTTGGTCGCCATGCCGACCGCGATGCCGCTGGTGCCGTTGACCAGCAGGTTGGGGATGGCCGCCGGCAGCACGCTCGGCTCCATCTCCCGGGAGTCGTAGTTGGGTCGGAAGTCGACGGTGTCCTCGTCGATCGAGGCGGTCATCGCGACCGCGGGGGGCGCCATCCGGCACTCGGTATAGCGCATGGCCGCCGGCGGGTCGTCAGGACTGCCGAAGTTCCCGTGGCCGTCGACCATCGGCAGCCGGACCGTCCAGCTCTGCGCCTGACGGACCAGGGCGTCGTAGATCGCGCCGTCGCCGTGCGGGTGCAGCCGGCCCATCACCTCACCGACGACGCGGGCGCTCTTGACGTGCCCGCGGTCGGGGAACAGGCGCATGTCCTGCATCGTGTAGAGGATGCGCCGCTGCACCGGCTTGAGGCCGTCGCGGGCGTCGGGCAGGGCCCGGGAGTAGATGACGGAGTAGGCGTACTCCAGGAACGAGGCCTGCATCTCGTCCCGGATGTCGGTGTCGAGGATGTGCTCCTCGAAGTCGTCGTCGGGGAGCTCGCTCTTGGTACGCCGTGCCATGGCCCCCATTCTCACTGTCGGCGCCGACGGTCCGGGCAGGGGCGCGCCGACCGGTACATTTCCTGACGTGAGTGCCGCCCCCGAGCAGCCCCCGGCCCCCGCAGCGCCCCCGCGGCACTGGGAGGCCGACGTCCTGCTGCGCGACGGGAGCACCGCGCACATCCGGCCGATCCGCCCCGAGGACGCCGAGCTGCTGGTCGACTTCTACAGCCGGGTCTCCGACCGCTCGAAGTACTACCGCTTCTTCTCGCCGATGCCGCGGCTCTCCGACCGCGACGTCGAGCGCTTCACCAAGGTCGACCACGACCGCAGGGTCGCCCTCGTGCTGGTGCTGCAGGGTCGGATGATCGCGGTGGGGCGCTACGACACCCTGCGCGCCGGCGAGGCCGAGGTCGCCTTCCTCGTCGAGGACGCCCACCAGGGCCGCGGCATCGCCCAGCTGCTGCTCGAGCACCTCGCCCAGGCCGGCCGCGAGCGCGGGCTGGAGAAGTTCGTCGCCGAGGTGCTGCCCGACAACTCCCGGATGATCCAGACCTTCCGCGACGCCGGCTACCGCGTGGCGACGGAGTACGAGGACGGCGTGCTCGTCCTGGAGTTCCCCATCGACGCCACCGACACCGCCATCGGGGTCATGCAGGGCCGCGAGCACCGCGCCGAGGCCGCCTCCATCGAGCGCTTCTTCAACCCCCGCTCGGTCGCCATCATCGGCGCGAGCCGCCGGCAGGAGACGATCGGCCAGACGCTGGTGCGCAACCTGGTCAACGGCGACTTCACCGGCCGGGTCTACGCGGTCAACCCGACCGCCGGCGCGGTCTCGGGGCTGCCGGCGTACAAGTCGGTCACCGACATCCCCGACGACGTCGACGTCGCGATCGTGGCCGTGCCGGCCGACGCGGTGCAGGACGTCGTGCTCGACTGCGCGGCCAAGGGCGTGCACGGGCTGGTGGTCATCTCCAGCGGCTTCGCCGAGACCGGCGAGGAGGGGCGCCAGCGCCAGCGGCGCCTGGTCGGCCTCTCCCGCTCCTACGGGTTGCGGCTGATCGGCCCGAACTGCCTGGGCATCATCAACACCGACCCGAGCGTGTCGATCAACGCCTCGCTCTCCCAGGTCATGCCGCCGCGCGGCCGGGCGGGCTTCTTCTGCCAGTCCGGCGCGCTGGGCTCGGCGATCCTGGAGAAGGTGCAGAACCGCGGCCTGGGCCTGTCCACGTTCGTCAGCGCGGGCAACCGTGCCGACGTGTCGGGCAACGACCTGCTGCAGTACTGGGAGGAGGACGACTCCACCGAGGTCGTCCTGCTCTACCTCGAGTCGATCGGCAACCCGCGCAAGTTCTCCCGCATCGCCCGCCGGGTGAGCCTGCGCAAGCCGATCGTCGCGGTCCGCTCCGGTCGCACCACCCAGGGCGTCCCCATGGGGCACGCGGTGCGCAAGATCGCCGCCCCGCCGGCGGCCGTCGACGCGATGTTCCGCCAGGCCGGCGTGATCCAGGTCGACACCCTCGAGGAGATGTTCGACGTCGCGCAGCTGGTGGCCCACCAGCCGCTGCCGCGCGGGCGCCGGGTCGCCATCGTCGGCAACTCCGACGCGCTCGGGCTGCTGGCGGCCGACGCCGCGGCCGCGGTCGGGCTGGTCGTCAACAAGTCGGTCGCGCTCGGCGCCGAGGCCGGCGCCGAGGACTTCGAGGACGCCCTGGACGCCGCCATCGACGACCCCGACGTCGACTCCGTGGTCGCGGTCTACATCCCCCCGCTCAACGTGTCCGGGGAGGAGGTCGCCAACGTGCTGGCCGCCATCGGCGAGCAGTCCGACAAGCCGCTGGTCTCGACCTTCCTCGGTGTCGAGGGCGTCCCCGAGCTGCTGCGCGTCCCCGACGTGGCGGGGTCGACCGCCGGGCGCGGGTCGGTGCCGTCGTACCCCGCCGTGGAGGCGGCCGTGCGTGCCCTGGCCCGCGTCGTGGAGTACGCCGTGTGGCTGCGCACCCCCGACGGACCGCCGCCCAGCCCCGACGAGGTCGACGGCGACCGGGCGCGCGAGATCGTGGGCCGGCTCCTGGGCGACCGGCCCGGTGGTGTCGACGTGGCCCGCGACGAGCTGCGCGAGCTGCTGGCCTGCTACGACATCGACCTGTGGCCCGCCCCGTCCGTCTCGACGCTCGAGGAGGCCGTGGCCACGGGCGAGGCGCTGGGCTGGGACGTGGTCCTCAAGGCCACCGCGGAGCACCTGCGCGAGCGTCCGGACCTCGCGCACGTCTGGCGCAACATCGACGGCCCCGACCACATGCGCGACGCGTGGGCCTCGCTGCACGAGCTCGTCGGCGAGGACGACTCCGGTGGCTTCATCGTGCAGCGCACCGCCCCGCCCGGCGTGCCGATCGCGATCCGCAGCCTTGAGGACCCGCTGTTCGGGCCGGTGGTCTCCTTCGGCATCTCCGGCCCCATGACCGAGCTGCTGGCCGACCGGTCCTACCGCATCCCGCCCCTGGGCTCCCGCGACGCCGCCGCCATGGTGCGCGAGGTCCGCTCGGCGCCGCTGCTGTTCGGCTACCGGGGCGCCGACGTCGTCGACGTGGGCGAGGTGGAGCGGCTGATCCGTCGCGTCGCCCAGCTGCAGAACGACATCCCCCAGGTCAGCGGCCTCGAGCTCGGGCTGGTGCTCGCCGGCCCGCACGGATCCACCGTCCTGAGCGCCGAGGCGCGGCTCGAGCAGGTCTCCGACGCCCGCTCGGACTGGTTCGTGCGCAGGATGCCGACGCAGCCGGGGGACACCCTCCCGTCCTGAGCCACCGCAGGGACTAGGCTCACGGCCATGGTGATCTCCGACAGGGCGCGCTTGCTCTTCGTGCACGTGCAGAAGACAGGCGGGTCGACGATCCACAACCGGCTGACCGAGGTCCTCCCGGACGCTCGGCAGGTCAAGGGCGTGGACCGGCACGGCACCCTGAACCAGATCCTGCGCATCGAGCCCGAGCTCTCGACCTACTGGACCTTCGGCATGGTGCGGAACCCCTGGGCCCGGATGCTGTCCTGGTACAACATGGTCGACCGCTTCCGCAGCTCCAAGGAGGGCGGCGAGAGCCGCCTGGACCGCAAGAACAACTTCATGCGGACGGTGGGGGAGACCTGCCCGGACTTCGAGGCCTTCGTGATGAAGGGGCTCGACGAGTTCAAGCGGCTGCAGACGCCGCAGTGGCGCTACCTGGCCACCAAGACCCGCCGGGCCGACTTCATCGGTCGCCAGGAGACCCTCGAGGACGACCTGCGGGCGGTGCACGCGAAGTTCGACATCGAGTGGACCCCCCTCAACAGCGTCAACATCGACCGCTCCCGCCCCGACTACAAGTCCGGCGAGCCCGAGCTGGGTGGTCGCGACGTGCGCTACCGCGAGCACTACACCGATGCCATGCGCACCCGCGTGGAGGCCGTCTTCGCGCGCGACGTGCAGGCCTTCGGGTACGAGTTCTGAGGTCGTCCTGATGCGTCCCACCCGCACCGACGACCGTGACGTGGCCCCCGAGCTGCGCAAGGCCATCGAGCGCACCGGCTACTACCCCGAGGTCGTCCACGACGCCGTGGCCTCCGCGGTGGCCGGCGAGCAGGTCGTCTCCTTCTACGTCCACCACGAGCCGACCTTCGAGCACGACGAGGTACGCCGGCACCAGAGCGTCGTCGTGCTCACCCCGACCCGGCTGCTGCTGGCCCACACCGACGAGCACGCGGGCGACGACCTGCTGCCCGAGCCCTACACCTCCACCTCCACCGAGGCGATCTCGCTGGCCGCGGTCCGCTCGGTGGTCGTGACCCGGATGGTCACCAACCCGACGAAGGGGCCGAGCCGGCCCGCCGAGGCCAACGTGACGATCGGCTGGGGCGGCGTGAGCCGCGTCGACCTGGAGCCCGCCGGCTGCAGCGACCCCAACTGCGACGCCGACCACGGCTACACCGGGGTCCTGGCCTCCGATGACTTCTCGCTGCGCGTCTCGGCCGCCGCCGACGGGCAGGACGCGGTCGTGGGGCTGCTCGCGTTCGCCGAGCAGCTCAGCGCGCGGACCCAGTCCTGAGCAGGGACCCGATGGAGGGCTTCGTCGCGCCTGCCTACGGCGAGTCGTCGCTGGGCGACGTCGTGCCGGCCGTCGGCCGCGCGCTGGGCGTCGGCGTCCCGACCGGCACCGTGGACCCGACCGGTCTGGTGCTGCCCGAGGCGGCGTCGTACGTCGTGTTCCTGGTCGACGGGCTCGGGTCCCGCCTCCTGGAGCGCTACGCCCACGCGGCGCCCTACCTCTCGTCGCTGCGCTCGGTCGCCCCCTCGGCCACCGCCGGCGTGCCGTCGACGACCGCGACCTCGTTGACGTCCCTGGGCACCGGCCTGGTGCCCGGCGCGCACGGGGTCGTGGGGTTCACCTCGCGGATCCCCGGCACCGACCGGCTGCTCAACGCGCTGTTCTGGGACAAGGACGTCGACCCCCTGGAGTGGCAGCCGCACCCGACCGCCTTCGCGGGACTGCGGTCGGCGGGCGTGAGCGTGACCGTGGTCAACAAGCGCGAGTTCGGCGGGAGCGGCCTGACCGTGGCCGCGCACCGCGGCGCGGACTACGTCGGCGCCGACAAGGTGGGGGAGCGGATCGCCGCGGCCGTGACGGCCTGCGCCGACCGACCCTCGCTGACCTACCTCTACGACGGCGACCTCGACTGGACCGGCCACCGCTACGGGGTGGCGTCCTCGCAGTGGCTGCAGCAGCTGGCGATCATCGACGCCGAGGCCGAGCAGCTGCGCGAGGCGCTGCCGCCCTCGGTGCGGCTCGTGGTCGTGGCCGACCACGGCATGGTCGACTCCCCGCCTGAGGCCCGCATCGACGTCGACACCGTCACCGAGCTGAGGGACGGCCTGGCGCTCTTCGGCGGCGAGGCGCGCTTCCGCCAGCTCTACTGCCAGCGCGGCGCCGTCGACGACGTCGTGGCCACCTGGCGGGAGGTCCTCGGGGACCGCGCCACGGTGCTGCGTCGCGAGGAGGCGATCGGCCGTGGGTGGTTCGGCGCCGTCGGCACCGGGGTGCTGCCCCGCATCGGCGACGTGGTCGCCGCCTGCCACGGGGACCACGCGATCCTCTCCACGGCCGAGTGGGGCTACGAGGCGACGCTGGTGGGTCTGCACGGCTCGCTGACGCCCGAGGAGATGCTCATCCCGGTCCTCGTCGACTGAGCCGGCCGCGCTGGTAGGGTCCCCCCGTTCGATCTTCCTTTAACGAGGCGTCCCGTGAGGCGCAGAAGGAGGTCCGGGAGCGCGTGTCAGAGCAGCCGCCTTCCAGTCCCGCCCCCCAGTCCGACGGCCCCGCAGACGAGCCCGAGGGCCGCGTCGTCCTCGACGACCGCGACATCGCGCGGGCGCTGACCCGGATCTCCCACGAGATCCTCGAGCGCAACAAGGGCGCCGCCGACCTGGTGCTGCTGGGCATCCCCAGCCGCGGCGTCCCCCTGGCCCGCCGCGTCGCCGAGCGCATCGCCGCCGTCGAGGGCGTCGAGGTGCCCGTCGGCAGCCTGGACATCACGATGTACCGCGACGACCTGCGCAAGCACCCCGCCCGCGGCCCGCAGCACACCGAGATCCCGGCCGGCGGCATCGACGGTCGCACGGTCGTGCTCGTCGACGACGTCCTCTACTCTGGTCGCACCGTGCGCGCGGCCCTGGACGCGATGAACGACATCGGCCGCCCCGACGTCGTGCGCCTCGCGGTGCTGGTCGACCGCGGCCACCGCGACCTGCCGATCCGGGCCGACCACGTCGGCAAGAACCTCCCCAGCGCACGCACCGAGCGCGTGGCCGTGCGGCTGGCCGAGCTCGACGACGTCGAGGGGGTGTGGATCAGTTGAGGAAGCACCTGCTCTCCATCGACGACGTGAGCGTCGACGACATCGCGGAGATCTTCGCGACCGCGGCCGAGATGCACGACGTCCAGCGCCGCGAGGTCAAGAAGCTGCCGGCCCTGCGCGGGCGCACGGTCATCAACCTGTTCTTCGAGGACTCCACCCGCACCCGGTCCTCCTTCGAGATCGCCGGCAAGTGGCTCTCGGCGGACACGATCAACATCACCGGCAAGGGCTCCTCGACCTCCAAGGGCGAGAGCCTGCGCGACACCGTGCTCACGATCGCCTCCATGGGCGTCGACGCGCTGGTGATGCGCCACTCCGCCAGCGGCGCGGCCCTGCAGGTCAGCCAGTGGGTCGACGCCGCGGTGATCAACGCCGGCGACGGCACCCACGAGCACCCCTCGCAGGCCCTGCTCGACGCCTACACCCTCCAGCGCCGCCTCGGCAGCCTCGAGGGCCGGCACGTCGTGATGGTCGGCGACCTCACCCACAGCCGGGTCTTCCGCAGCAACGTGCTGTGCCTGACCAAGCTCGGCGCCCGCGTCACCGTCGTCGCCCCGCCCACCCTCATGCCCAGCGGCGTGGCCGAGTGGAGCCGCGCAGCCGGGTTCGAGACGTCGTACGACGTCGACGCGGTGCTGCCCACGGCCGACGCCGTGATGATGCTGCGGGTCCAGAAGGAGCGGATGAGCGGTGGCTTCTTCCCCTCACCGCGTGAGTACACCGTCGGCTACGGCCTCACCCGCGACCGTTTGGCGCTGCTCGGCCCCGACGTGCCGATCTGCCACCCGGGCCCGATGAACCGCGGCCTCGAGATCGCCGCCGACGCCGCAGACGCCGCCCAGTCGGTGATCCTCGACCAGGTCTCCGCCGGCGTCGCGGTGCGGATGGCCATCCTCTACCACCTGCTCGCAGGGGAAGGGAGCGCCGCGTGAGCGCCGCACCGACCAGGCTCGTCATCCGGGGCGCCTCGGTCCTGGGGGAGACCACGGTCGACCTGCTCGTCGTCGACGGCGTGATCGCCGAGGTGGGGTCGTCGGTGGACACCACGGGCGCCGAGGTCCACGAGGCCGACGGGCTGGTAGCCCTGCCCGGGCTCGTCGACCTGCACACCCACCTGCGCGAGCCGGGCCGTGAGGACGCCGAGACGGTCGTGACCGGCTCGCGCGCCGCGGCCGTCGGCGGGTTCACCGCGGTGCTGGCGATGGCCAACACCAGCCCGGTCACCGACACCGCGGAGGGCGCCGAGCGCGTCCACGACCTCGGTGTCGCCGCCGGCCTGGTCGACGTGCACCCGGTGGGCGCCGTGACCAAGGGGCTCGCGGGCGAGGAGCTCGCCGAGCTCGGGCTCATGCACCGCTCGCGGGCGCGGGTCCGCGTCTTCTCCGACGACGGGAAGTGCGTCGCGGACCCCCGCGTCATGCGCCGGGCCCTGGAGTACGTCAAGGCCTTCGGTGGCGTCATCAGCCAGCACTCCCAGGACCCGTCGCTCGCGGGCCCGACCTCGTGCTGCCACGAGGGTGAGCTCTCCGGTCGCCTCGGGCTGCCGGGGTGGCCCGGGGTCGCGGAGGAGGTCATCGTCGCCCGCGACGTGATGCTCGCCCGGCACACCGGCTCGCGGGTGCACGTCGCCCACGCCTCCACCGCCGGCACCGTCGAGGTGCTGCGCTGGGCCAAGTCGCAGGGCATCGCCGTCACCGCGGAGGTGACCCCGCACCACCTGCTGCTGACCACCGACCTGCTCGCCGGCTACGAACCGACCTTCAAGGTCAACCCGCCGCTGCGGCCGCAGGAGGACGTGCTGGCGCTGCGCG
>Ga0208328_1000770_pt1 | contig 12949 bp, 6 predicted proteins | sample DeeseametaMP2633_FD_184170 | JGI IMG/M metagenome (GOLD analysis project Ga0208328, IMG submission 184170) | Marine microbial communities from the Deep Atlantic Ocean - MP2633 (SPAdes) | ecosystem: Environmental > Aquatic > Marine > Unclassified | place: Northeast of Antigua and Barbuda, North... | reverse complement strand
AACGCGATCAGCGCCAATGTCAGCCCGGTGCCGTCCGGCATCAGGAACCAGAGCGCCGCGGCGCAAAGCGTGGCGATGATCGAGAAGCCCCAGAACCACGGCATCTTGCGCCCCGAGGCGTCGGCCCATGCCCCGAGCAGCGGTGCCGTGAAGGCGATGAACAGCCCCGAGACCGTCTGCGCCGACGACCAGAGCCCCTGCGCATGGGCCTTGGCCGACTCCTCGGTCAGGCCAGAGCCCAGGTACCATTCCGCGGCGACCGCGGCGAAATACGGGCTGAAGATGAAAGTGAGGCCCAGCGTCGCGTAGGGCTGCTGCGCCCAGTCCATGAACATCCAGCCCCAGACCCGCTGCCGCGTGGCAGGGTGCCCGATGCCCGCCGTCTCCGCCTGATCTGCCATGCGCTCGGTTGTCGTCTGCCTGACCATGCGGCCCCCCTCTGTCGGGCGCGATAGAACAGACGGGGCGACGTTGGGGCAAGCGCAAAAGCGCGCCGCGGTCAGGGGGTCACATCTGCGGCGGCCAGGGCCGGGCGTCCTCGGCCTGAAGCCAGAGCGTCACCCACTCGGGCAGCTCGGGCGAGACCGCGTCATAGCCCAGCCCGGTCATCACCCGCTCTGTCGGCACGATCCCGTTGCGGTCGGTGATGGCGCCGCGGTAGACCGCGTGGTTGGCGCAGTCGCCGTTCTCCTTCCACATGGTCTGCTCGAGATACATGAAGCGGTGATCCCAGCCGATCAGCCGCGAGCGCATCTCGACCCGCTCAAAGGTCCGGATCCGCCGCCGGTAACGCACGCAGGCGCCCGCCATCGTGAGGCCCCAGCGCTCGCGCCGCAGAAGCGGGATCAGCCCGGAGCGCTGCGCCAGCGGGATCCGCCCGAGATCGTAGAGCGTCAGGGTGCGGCCGTTGTTGAGCTCCTTCCAGAGGTCGATGTCCCACGGCCAGCAACGGTGGTGCGAGACATGGATCTCGCCCAGCCCGAGCTTCGGCGCGTTGCGGAACTTCCAGATCTCCTTGGCCATGCGGATGAAGGGATACATGCGGCCTCCTTTTTGCGCCCGACAGTGACGCGCCGCGCCGCGGCGTCAACCACGACCTCACGGCACTCTTGTGCATGCGGCCGGAGATGCCTACCTGTAGGCGCGGCTATAGAAAGGGAATACCGGCACATGATGGCAATCTACGGACCGCTGAAGCTGATCCTCGACGTGATCTTCTTCATCATGATCGTCCACATCATCATGAGCTGGCTGATCAATTTCAATATTCTGAACCTGCGCCAGCCCATCGTCGGCCAGATCTGGGAAGGCCTGAACCGCCTGCTCGAGCCGATCTACCGGCCGATCCGCAACATCCTGCCGGACACCCGTCCGCTGGATCTCGCGCCGCTGGCGGTGTTCATCATCATCATCTCGCTGCGCGACTACATCCTGCCGACGATCTTCTTCGGCTGATCCGTCTCCGACGGGGCCCCGCGGCTCGCGCCGTCAGGAGTCCGGGTCGTACATGATCTCGCGCACGTCCTGCGCGCAGCGGCAGGCCGCGGCGAAGCGGCCCGCCCAGTGCAGCGCCTCGTCCCGCGTCGCCAGTTCGAGAATCGAGAAGCCGCCGAGCACGGCCTTGGTCTCGGGCAGGAGGCCTTGCGTGACCGACCCGTCGGTGCCCACGATCGCCGCCTGCTGACGCAAAAGGCCGCCGCCGAAGATCCAGGCGCCCGCCGCCCTGGCATCGCGGGCCACCGCGCGCGCGGCCTCGCCGACCGCGGGCAGATCCTCGCGCGGGATGTGGGCCATCGCGCCGTCGTCGAAGGAAATCAGGTATCTGGGCACGTGCGCTCTCCTCACCGCGGTGCGTCTGCCGGGGGCATGCTAGCAGACCGCGCCGGACCGAATGCGCCGGACCTTGCGCAAAGCCCGATATTTCCGCGTGCCCCGGACTTGTTCATCAAATCTTAGTATGAGACTGTGCGGACTAGAGCAGATCTAGTAAAATTCGGCAGGTCCACGCCCATGCCCCGCGACAACGCGCCTGGAGAGGCGCTGCTGAAAGAGGTTTTCGGCTTCGATGCCTTCCGCCCGGGTCAGGGCGAGATCGTCGACGCCGTCGCGCGTGGCGAGAACGTGCTGGCCATCATGCCTACCGGCGGCGGCAAGTCGCTCTGTTACCAGCTTCCGGCGCTGATGCGCGGCGGCGTGACGGTGGTGATCTCGCCGCTCATCGCGCTGATGCGGGACCAGGTGCGCGGGCTGCGCGAGGCGGGGGTGGCCGCGGGCGCCCTGACCTCGGGCAACACGCAGGAAGAGACCGACGCCGTCTGGGACATGCTCTCGCAGGGCTCGCTCAAGCTGCTCTACCTCGCGCCGGAGCGGCTCGCCTCGGGTGGGGCGCAGCGGATGCTGGCCGAGGCCGGTGTCGGGCTCATCGCCGTGGACGAGGCGCATTGCGTCAGCCAGTGGGGCCATGACTTCCGCCCCGACTACCTGCGCATCGGCGAGCTGCGCCGCGCGCTGGGCGTCCCCGTCGCCGCCTTCACCGCCACCGCCGACCAGGAAACGCAGGGCGAGATCGTCCAGCGCCTGTTCGACGGGGTGCAGCCGCAGACCTTCCTGCGCGGCTTCGACCGGCCCAACATCCACTTGGCGTTCGCGCCCAAGGACAGCCCGCGCGCGCAGATCCTGCGCTTCGCCGCCGCGCGCCGGGGCCGTTCGGGCATCGTCTACTGCGGCACCCGCGCCAAGACCGAGGGGCTGGCGCGCGCGCTTGCCGACGAGGGGCACCCGACCTGCTTCTACCACGGCGGCATGGAGGCCGAGGCCCGTCGCGGCGTCGAGGAACGCTTCGCCAAGGAAGACGGGCTCATCGTCTGCGCCACCGTCGCCTTCGGCATGGGCGTCGACAAGCCCGACATCCGCTGGGTCGCCCATGCCGACCTGCCCAAGAGCATCGAGGCCTATTACCAGGAGATCGGCCGCGCCGGCCGCGACGGTGCCCCGGCCGAGACCATGACGCTCTACGGCCCCGACGACATCCGCCTGCGCCGCTCGCAGATCGACGAGGGCATGGCCCCGCCCGAGCGCCGCGCCGCCGACCACGGCCGCCTGAACGCGCTTCTGGGTCTCGCCGAGGCGCAGGGCTGCCGCCGCCAGCAACTGCTGCGCTATTTCGGCGAGGAGTCCGGGCCCTGCGGCAACTGCGATCTCTGCGACACGCCGCCCGAGCTTTTCGACGGCACCGAGGCGGTGCGCAAGGCGCTCTCGGCCGCGCTGCGCACCGGCGAGACCTTCGGCGCCGGGCACCTGATCGACATCCTGACCGGCAACGAGACCGACAAGGTGCGCCAGCGCAACCACGACCAGCTGCCGACCTTCGGCGTCGGCCGCGACCTCAAGCGCGGCCAGTGGCAGGCGGTGTTCCGGCAGATGATGGGCCACGATCTCGTGCGTCCCGATCCCGAGCGCCACGGCGCGCTGGTGATGACCGACGCGGCGTTGCCGATCCTGCGCGGCGATGAGCCGATCACCCTGCGCCGCGACGTCATCGACCGCGCCGCCGATCGCCGCCCGCAGGTCAAGACGCTGGTCTCCGAGGAAGACGCGCCGCTGATGTCCGCGCTCAAGGCAAAGCGCACGGCGCTGGCGCGCGAGGCGCAGTTGCCGCCCTACATGATCTTCCCCGACCGCACCCTGATCGAGATGGCCGAGCGGCGGCCGCAGAGCCTTGACGACATGGGCCGGATCAACGGCGTGGGGGCCAAGAAGCTCGAACGCTACGGCGCCGAGTTCCTCGAGGTCATCACCGGTGCGGTCGAAGAGATGCACCCCTCCCGCGTGAAGCTCGCGGCGCGCGGCGCGGGCGAGGTCTATGACACGCTGATGGCGGTGCAGGCGGATCTGGCCCGCGGCGTCGACGGCACCGAAAAGCCGCTGTCCTGCTCGGCCTCGCTGCTGGCCAAGGTGGCGCAATGCCCGGCGGACCGCCCGCAGGAGCTCGAGCGGCTGCTCGGCGAGCGCCGGTTCGAGCGTTTCGGGACGGCATTTCTGGACGTTCTGGGGCGGGTGAACTAGACCGGCGTCAAGATATTCCGAAACCTAGATGTGGAAGATCCGGGACCGGCCCGGACAGGAGAGAGACGATGCTTGTGGTGGTGTCTCCGGCCAAGCGGCTGGACTGGGCCGAGCGTGACGTGGCGATGACCGAGCCGCGCTTCGCGGACGAGGCGGTGCGGCTGGCGAAGACCGCGCGCAACCTGACCCTGGGCGATCTGAAGGGGCTGATGGGGCTGTCGGACGATCTCGCCAAGCTCAACCGCGACCGCTTCCGCGACTTCTCGTCCGAGCCCGAGGACGCGGTGCTGCGCCCCGCGGCGCTGGGCTTTGCGGGCGACACCTACCAGGGGCTCGAGGCGGCCTCGCTCGACGCGGACGAGATGGCCTGGGCGCAGGACCACCTGCGCATCCTGTCGGGGCTCTACGGCGTGCTGCGCCCGCTCGACGGCATCCAGCAGTACCGGCTCGAGATGGGCTCGAAGCTGAAGACCCGGCGCGGCAAGGATCTCTACGCCTGGTGGGGCGACAGCATCGCCAAGGCGCTGAACGCCGATGCCGAGGCGCGCGGCACCGAGGTGCTGGTGAACTGCGCGAGCCAGGAATATTTCGGCGCCGTCGACCGCAAGGCGCTGAAGCTGCGGGTCATCACCCCGCAGTTCATGGAGGACAAGGACGGCGCGCCCAAGATCGTGAGCTTCTACGCCAAGAAGGCGCGCGGCGCGATGGCCCGCTACATCGTGCAGCGCCGCCTCACCGATCCTGACGCGCTGCGCGATTTCGACAGCGGCGGCTATGCCTTCAACGAGGCGCTGTCCAAGCCCGACCAGCCGGTCTTCACCTGCCCCTACGGCGCCTGAGCCACGGCGCTCGTCCACTTGTCGAGCAGCGCCGCAAGCTCGGCCTTGCGCAGCGGCTTGGTCAGGTAGTCGTCGAGCCCGGCCTCGATCACGCCCTCGCGGTCGCCGGTCATGGCATGGGCGGTGACCGCGATGATCGGCACCCGCGGGCCGCCGGCCTCGAGCGCGCGAATCTCGCGCGTGGCCTCCCTGCCGTCCATGTGGGGCATGGAGATGTCCATGAAGATCAGGTCCGGCCGCTGTTCCCGGTAGGCGCGCACCGCCTCGATGCCGTTGTCGGCAAAGCGCAGGCGCAGCGGCTGCCCGAGCTTCTGCACCATCTTGCGAAACACCAGCTGGTTGGTGCGGTTGTCCTCGGCCAGCAGCACGTCGAGCGGTCGCGGGGCGGGCCTTGCGACCGGACGCTCGGCCGGATCGGGCCGCGGGTTCGCGCCGGTGACGGGGCGGTGGCGGAAGGCCGGCACCGGGCGCTGCACCTCGGCCCCCGCGCCGGACTGCGGCGGTTCGAGCGCGGTCTCCAGCGCCGCGAGCAGGGCGCGGCGCTGCGCCGGCTTCTGCAGCACCGCCCGCGCCCCGGCCTCGCGCCCCGCCACCGAGAGACTTGCGGGCTCGGGGGTAAGCAGGATCACCGGCAGGCCCGGCTGCATCAGCGCCAGTTGCCGCGTCAGTTCGAGCCCGCTCATGTCGGGCAGCTCCTGCTCGGCAATCACCAGATCAGGCGGTTCGGCCATGCGGTCGAGCGCCTCCTCGGCGGTCTTGCAGGTGGCGACCTCGAGCCCCAGCGTCTCGAGCTGGCGGGCGAGGATGGCGCTGTTGAGCGCGTGGTCCTCGACCACCAGCACGGTTTCGAGCCCCTCGGGCACGGTAGTGCAGTCCTCCTCGGCGGGGTCGGCGACGGCGAGCGGGATGCGCAGCCCGAAGCATGAGCCCTGGCCGGGCTCGGATTCCACCCAGATCTCGCCCTCCATCATCATGACCAGCCGCTTGGTGATCGCGAGGCCGAGCCCGGTGCCCTCGAAGGGGCGGTTGTGGTCGTCCTCGGCTTGGTTGAACTCGCCGAAGATGTGCTCGATCTTGTGGACGGGCACCCCGATCCCGGTGTCCTCGACGGTGATGCGCACGTCGAGCGCACCATGGGCGTGCCTCAGTCCCAGCACCCGCACCAGCACGTGCCCCTCGTTGGTGAACTTCACCGCGTTGCCCACGAGGTTGGTGAGGATCTGCCGCACCCGCCCGGCGTCGCCGACCACGCGCTGCGGCAGGAACATGTCGTATTCGGCCAGCATCTCGAGCCCCTTCTCGCGCGCGGTGGGCTGGAGCAGCAGCAGCACCTCGTGCACGGCGCGTTCGAGATCGAAGCTCTCGGCGCTGAGCTTGAGCTTGTCGGCCTCGATCTTCGAGTAGTCGAGGATGTCGTTGATGATCACCAGCAGCGCCTCGCCCGAGCTGCGGATGGTGTCCACGTAGAGCCGCTGCTCGTCGGTAAGGGGGGATTCGCGCAGAAGCTCGGCCATGCCCACGACGCCGTTCATCGGGGTGCGGATCTCGTGGCTCATGTTGGCGAGGAAGGAGGACTTCGCCCGGCTCGCGGTCTCGGCCCGGATCCTGGCCTCCTCGAGCTCGCGCTGGGTGTCCTTGACGTCGGTGATGTCGATGCGCAGCCCGACGCGGCCGCCGTCGCGGAGCGGGCGCTCGTAGATGCGCAGCCAGCGGCCGTCGCCCAGCTGCTGCTCCATCTCGTGGCTGGCGTGGCGATGGGCCGAGAGCCGTTCCTCGAGCCAGTCTTCCTCGCGCCCGACGGCGGCGGCGTACTGGCCGCGTTCGAGCCCGTAGCGCAGGATGTCCTCGAAGGAGGCACCGGGCACGATGGCGGGGGCGCTGGCCTCGTAGATCGCGCGGTAGGGCTCGTTGCACATCAGCATCCGGTCCTCGGCGTCGTAGATCACGAAGCCGTCGGGCAACTCCTCGATGGCGGACCACATGCGCATGAGCTCGGTGATATCGACGCAGAGCGACACCACGCCACCGTCGGGCAGGTGACGGTCCTGCATCTTGACGAACTGCCCGGTCCAGAGCCGCAGCGTCTCGGAGGGGATCGGGTCCATGTCCCAGCGGGCGGTCATGCGCTCGTGCCAGGTTCGGCGCGGCTCGCCCTGCAGGTCGACGATGCCCTCCTCGACCATCATGTCGAGCACGTGGCGGTAGCTGGCGCCGGGACCGATGGTGTCGAGCCCCTCGAACGGAGCGAGATAGGCGGGGTTGGCAAGCTCCATCATCCGCTCGGCGCTGAAGGTCGCGAAGCCGTCGCGCATGGATTGCAGGGCCTTCCAGAGCTGGCCCTCGACCATCTCGATCTTCTCGTGCGCCTCGCCGAGCTCGGACTTCACGCGCCGGTTCTCGGTCCGTACCTCGCTGATCTCGGCGCGGGTCGAGTGGATCTCGTTGCTCAGCGCGCGGGCGTGCTTGTTGAGCTTCCGGTTGGCGGCAAAAAGCTCGGCCTGCTTGAGTTCCAGCAGACGTTCCGCCGCCAGCCGCGCGCGGCGTTCCTCGGCCAGCCGTGCCGTCAGACTCATGTCCCCGAAGCCTCCTTGACTGGGGGCAGAATGAGGCGGTCTTGGTGAAGATCGTCTTAAGCGCGACCGCGGGAATCGTTGCCTTGGCGAGGCCCGGCGGGCACGATAGGGCCGTTGTGATGAGGAGTTAGCAGAATGCGTCGTTTGATCGCCGCCGTCGTCGCAGGTGTGGGTATCGCCACGTCCCTCATGGCACAGGAGGCGGTGCCCGAGCGCCGGATCGTCGCCAGCCGCGACATGGATTTCTACGGCGGTGACCTGCAACCCCTGTTCGACACCACGCTCGAGGCCTGCCAGTCGCTCTGCCTGAACGACCCGTCCTGCGGCGCCTTCACCTTCAACAGCCGCTCCAACGCCTGCTTCCCGAAATCCGGGGTCACCGAGCGCACCCCCTACGAGGGCGCGGTCTCGGCCGAGGTGATGGCGGCCGACCCGGGCGTCGTGGCGGCGGCCGCGACCCGGGCGCAGGACCTCGGCTTCCTCGACCAGCGCGACCTTGTCGCCGCGCGGGACGAGGCGCAGGCGCTGGGGCTGCGCCACGCCGGGGGTCAGTGGCGGGTGGATGCGCTGCTCGAGGCCGCGCGCAATGCCGAGGCGCGGGGCGAGCTGCGCGACGCGCTGCAATGGGCCGGCGCGGCGGCGGCGCAGAGCGACGCGGCGGCGCACTGGCTCGACTACGGGGCGCTGGCGCTGCGCCTTGCCGCGGACAGCGCCCGGGATCGCGACGAGCTGCAGCGCCGCGCGGTGCTGGCGGCGATCAACGGCTACCTGCGCGCCGATCCCGCGCCACAGCGGGCGAGCGCGCTGCTGCTCCTGTCGCAGGGGCTCGAGGCCGAGGGGCGCGGCCGCCTCATGGTGCCGGCGCTGCGGTTGGCCGAGCGTCTCGGCCCGCGCGAGGACATCGCGCAGGCGCTGGACCGGGCCATCGCACAATACGGCTTCCGCATCACCGACCACGTGGTCGAGGCCGACAGCGCCGCGCCGCGCATCTGTGCCGAGTTCTCCGAACCGCTGGTTCGCGCCGGACAGGATTACGCGCCCTACGTCCGGCTTCCGGATCCGCGCCTCGCGGTCGTCGCCGACGAGCAGCGGATCTGCGTCACCGGCCTGTCGCATGGCGAGACCTACGAGCTCACCTTCCGCGCCGGGCTGCCCTCGGCCGAGGGCGAGGAGCTGGCCCGCGACGTGGCGATCAGCGCCTATGTCCGCGACCGCGCCCCGGCGGTGCGTTTCCCCGGCCGTGCCTACGTGCTGCCGCGTTCCGCCGATGCCGGGCTGCCGGTCGAGACTGTGAACCTGCCCGAGATCGACCTGACCCTGCGCAGGGTCTCGGACCGCAACCTCATCCGCGCCGTTCAGGACAGCTATTTCGGTCGCCCGCTCAGCGGCTGGGAGGATCGCCGCTTCGGCGAGGAGCTGGCCGAGGAAATCTGGACCGGCAGCGCCGAGGTCGAGAACCGTCTCAACGCCGACGTGACGACGCGCCTGCCGATGGGCGAGGTGGTGGGTGACCTGCCCGCCGGGATCTACGCGCTGACCGCGCGGGTGCCCGACGCCGACCCCTACGACGATCCGGGCGGCATGCAGTGGTTCGTTCTGTCGGACATCGGGCTCACGACCCTTGCCGGCAGCGACGGGCTGACCGTCTTTGCCCGCGCGCTCTCGGACGCGGCGCCGCTCGAGGGGCTCGAAGTCACGCTGCTGTCGCGCTCCAACCGCCCGCTGGCGGTGGTCACCACCGATGCCGAGGGTGTGGCGCGGTTCGAGGCGGGGCTGACCCGCGGCTCCGGCGGCGCCGAGCCCGCACTGGTCACCGCCGCGCGCGGCGACGAGGATATCGCCTTCCTGTCGCTGACCGATCCCGCCTTCGACCTTTCGGACCGCGGTGTCGAGGGGCGTGCACCGGGCGGGCCGCTGGATGCCTTCCTCGCCACCGACCGCGGTGCCTACCGCGCGGGCGAGACGATCCACGCCACGGCGCTTCTGCGCGATGCCTCGGTGCAGGCGGTCGAGGGCGTGCCGGTGACCGCCGTGCTCTCGCGCCCGGACGGGGTCGAGCACCTGCGCGTCACCTCGGGCGAGGGGGTCGCGGGCGGCCATGTCTTCGACCTGCCTCTGGTGGCCTCGGTGCCGCGCGGCACGTGGCGGCTGGCGCTCTACGCCGACCCCAAGGCCGAGCCGCTGGCGACGCAGACTGTGCTGGTCGAGGATTTCGTGCCCGAGCGCATCGACGTGACCCTGAGCCTCCCCGAGGCGCCGATCCGTCGCGATGCGCCGCCGCTGCTGGATCTCGAGGCGCGCTACCTCTTCGGTGCGCCGGGGGCCGACCTGCCCATCGAGGGCGAGCTCACCCTGATCCCGCTCCGCACGCTCGAGACGCTGCCCGGCTACAGTTTCGGGCGCCATGACGGCGAGGCCAACCCGCAGACCCGCGCCTTCGCCGCCGACCTGCGCACCGATGCCGACGGCAAGGCGCAGCTCACCCTGCCGCTCCCGGACCCGGATGCGGGGGCCGAGGGACAGCCGAAGGAGGCGCGGCTGACGCTGCGCGTGGCCGAGGGTTCGGGCCGTCCGGTCGAGCGCTCCGTCTCCCGCGCGGTGGCCCCCGCGGGCCCGATGATCGGCATCCGGCCCGAGTTCGACGGCACGCTCCCCGAGGGCACCGAGGCGGCGTTCCTGCTGCAGGCGGTGGGCTCCGATCTTGCGCCGGTGCCGATGCAGGTCGAATGGCGGGTGAACCGCGTGACCACGCGCTACCAGTGGTACCAGCTCTACGGCAACTGGGACTGGGAGCCGGTCACCACGCGCGAGACCGTGGCCTCGGGCAGCGCCGCGCTGGGCGCCGAGCCGCTGCGGGTGACCGCGGACGTCGATTGGGGCGAATACGAGCTGGTGGTCGAGCGCACGGGCGGCGCCTACGTGGCAAGCTCGGTGGGCTTCGAGGCGGGCTGGTACGCGCCCGCCGACGCGGTGGCCACGCCCGACACGCTGGAGCTTTCGCTCGACCGGCCGGACTACCGCCCCGGCGACACCGCGAAGCTGCGCATCGTGCCGCGCTACGCGGGCAAGGCGCTGGTGACCGTGCTCTCGGACCGGGTGATCGCGATGAAGGCGGTCGAGGTGCCCGAAGGCGAGACGGTCATCGACCTGCCCGTCACCGAGGAGTGGGGCGCGGGCGCCTATGTCACCGCGCAGGTGATCCGGCCGATGGACGTGGCTGCGGGGCAGAACCCGGCGCGCAGCCTCGGCCTCGCCCATGCCGGGATCGACCCCGGCGCAAGGGCGCTCGACGTCGCCATCGAGGCGCCGCGCCAGAGCGACCCGCGCGGCCCGCTGACCGCCGCCGTGACCGTGGCGGGCGTGGCCGAGGGAGACACCGCGCATGTGACGCTGGCCGCCGTCGACGTGGGCATCCTCAACCTCACCGGCTTCGACAGCCCCGACCCTTCGGGGCATTACTTCGGGCAGCGCCGGCTGGGGGTCGAGATCCGCGACATCTATGGCCGGCTCATCGACGGTATGACCGGGGCCATGGGGACGCTGCGCTCGGGCGGCGACGCGGATGCGTCGCTGCGGCTGCAGTCGCCGCCGCCGACCGAGAAGCTGGTCGCCTTCTTCTCGGGGCCGGTGACGGTGGGGCCGGACGGCCGCGCCGAGGTGCGCTTCGACATGCCCGAATTCAACGGCACCGTGCGGCTCATGGCCATCGCCTGGAGCGAGGGCGCCGTGGGCGAGGCCGAGGCCGAGGTGCTGGTCCGCGACCCGGTGGTGGTGACCGCCTCGCTGCCGCGCTTCCTTGCGCCCGGCGACGAGACCCAGCTGCTGCTCGAGTTCACCCACGCCAGCGGGCCCACGGGATCCATGCCTCTCAAGGTGACGGCCGAGGGCGTCTACGTGCCGACCGCGCCTGCGGCGATCCAGCTCGAGCAGGGCGCCACGCAGCGCCTCTCGCTGCCGCTCACCGCCGCCGCGCCCGGCGATCACCAGATCCGCGTGACGCTCACCGCGCCCGGCGGCAAGACTCTGACTAAACTGCTGACGGTCGGGGTGCGTGCCAACGATCCGTCTGTCGGCATCACAAGGCGCTTCACGCTCGACCCGGGCCAGACCTTCACCCTCGACGGGCAGGCGCTGGCCGGGCTGCGGCCCGACAGCGCCGAGGTCATCGTCTCGGCCGGGCCGCTGGCACGGTTCGACGCGCCGGGGCTGCTCGCCTCGCTCGACCGCTACCCCTACGGCTGCACCGAGCAGGTGACCTCGCAGGCGCTGCCGCTGCTCTACCTGTCCTCCATCGCCGAGCCGCTGGGGCTGGGCGGGGCCGAACGCTCGCATCTGCGGGTGGAGCAGGCCATCGCCCGGGTGCTGACCCGGCAGGCCGCGAACGGCGCCTTCGGTCTGTGGAGCGCGGACTCCGGCGACTTCTGGCTCGACGCCTATGTCACCGACTTCCTGCTCCGCGCCGATACCGCGGGGATCGAGGTGCCGGACCAGCCGCTCGCCTCGGCGCTGGCCAATCTCAAGAACCGCATCGCCTACGCACCGGATTTCGACACTGGCGGCGAGGACATCGCCTATGCGCTCATGGTGCTGGCACGGGCGGGGCAGGCGGCCATCGGAGACCTGCGCTACTACGCCGACGAACGCGCCGACGCGCTGGCGACGCCGCTGGCGCAGGCGCAGCTCGGGGCAGCGCTGGCAAGCTACGGCGACCAGACCCGCGCCGACCGGCTCTTCGCCAAGGCCGCCTCCCGGCTCGCGGGGCAGCAGAACGAGGCGCAGCTCTGGCGCGCCGACTACGGTACGCCCCTGCGCGATGCGGCGGGGGTGCTGTCGCTGGCGGTCGAGGCGCGCTCGCAGGCGGTCGACCGCGAGGCGCTGGTGAGCCGCATCGCAAGCGCCGACCGGCCGCTCTCGACGCAGGAACAGAGCTGGGCACTGCTCGCGGCACATGCGCTGGTGCAGGACCCCGCTGCCTCGGGCATCGCGGTGGACGGAACCCCGGTGGCGGGCCCCTTCGTGCGGCGCATCTCGGGTGACGCGCTCGACCCCACGGCGATCGCCAACACCGGCGCGGGCCCGGTGCCGATGACGGTGACCGCGCTGGGCGTGCCCGAGGGGGCGACAGAGGCGGGCGGCTACGGCTATGCCCTCACGCGCGAGTATTTCGCCATGGACGGCACCCCGGTCACCGGCCCCGTCGCGCAGGGCGACCGCATGGTCGCGGTGCTGACCGTGCGCCCGGCCGGGGACGGCGGCGCGCGGCTGATGGTCGACGACCCGCTGCCTGCCGGTTTCGAGATCGACAACCCGAACCTGATCCGCGCCGGCGACATCCGCGGACTCGACTGGCTCGACCCGGCCGAGACCCGGCATGCCGAGTTCCGCAGCGACCGCTTCCTCGCGGCGGTCGACCAGCAGGGCAACGCACCGATCCGGCTTGCCTACATCGTGCGGGCGGTCTCGCCCGGGCGC
>Ga0208328_1000761_pt1 | contig 13065 bp, 13 predicted proteins | sample DeeseametaMP2633_FD_184170 | JGI IMG/M metagenome (GOLD analysis project Ga0208328, IMG submission 184170) | Marine microbial communities from the Deep Atlantic Ocean - MP2633 (SPAdes) | ecosystem: Environmental > Aquatic > Marine > Unclassified | place: Northeast of Antigua and Barbuda, North... | reverse complement strand
TTATTAATTTGTACACATACATTTGCCGATCAAAAAATAGTTGTATTAGATATGGCGTATGCATTAAACCAAAGCACAGCAGGAAAGGGAGCGCAGGAATTTTTGACTAAAACATTTGATGATAATCTAAAGAAATTTGCAGGTATAGAAAAAGCATTAAAAGAGGAAGAGCAAGATTTATTGGCAAAAAAAAATATTTTAAGTAAAGAAGAGTATGGAAAAAAAATGAATTCACTAAGGAAAAAAAATATAGATTACCAAACAGAAAGAAGGTCAGCAATTGATAAAATTACAATGCAAAGGGCTAAAGCAAGAGAGGCTCTATTAAAAAAATTAAAACCAATTCTACAATCCTACATAGAAGAAAATAGTGTTTCACTAGTAGTTGATAAAAAATATACTCTTGGAGGAGGCACAGAAAGCGATATTACAAAAGTTATTGTTGAGAAATTGAATAAAGATCTTCCATCATTAAATTTGAAGTAAAATGCCTGTAAATCAGTTTTTTGTAAAAAAGGGACCTTTCCCTTTAAAGGAAATAATTAATAATATCGGTTGTAATGGTGATTTTACTCACGTAAATGATTTTGTGATTTATGGCGTTGAGTCATTATCTAATGCCACCAAAAATGATATGACTTTTTTAAATTCTAGTAAATACAAAAATTTGTCTTTAAAGACAAAGGCAGCTGCTTGTATCACAACATCTAATCTTTCAAAATTTCTTCCTGATCATTGCATCAAACTTGATGTTAAAAATACTTTATTTGCTGTAACTCAAGTGTCAAGAATGTTTTATCCTAAAGCTGACATTGACTATCCAGACATAAATTTAGTCAATTCAAGTGAACTTAAAAAATTGTATCCAAAAGTCAACTTTGGAAAAAATGTTTTGATTGGAAAAAATGTTATTATTGGTAATAATACCTACGTTGGAAGCAACAGTATAATTGAGAGCAACGTTAATATTGGTGAAAATTGTGTGATTGGTTCATTCACCACCATAAAAAATTCTTTAATAAACGCTCATGTACATATAAAAGATGGAGCTAAAATTGGTGTTAGGGGTTTTGGTTTCATACCTATTAAACAAAAAAATCTCAGAACTCCACAGATTGGTAAAGTCATATTAGAAGAAGGTGTAGAAATAGGAGCAAATTGTACCGTAGATAGGGGTTCTGTGACAGATACTATTATAGGTAAAAATACTTTTTTAGATAACCTTATCCATATAGCTCATAATGTGAAAATTGGCGAAGATTGTATGTTGGCTGCGCAAGTTGGAATTGCTGGAAGTACGATTATAGGCAATAACGTTATGATTGGCGGTCAAGCAGGAATTTCAGGTCATTTAAAAATAGGGAACAATGTTAAAATAGGAGGAGCAAGCGGAGTTAGTACAGATCTTGCTGATAATTCTAAAGTTATGGGTTATCCAGCAATGCCAATGAGAGAATTTGCAAAGTTAAGAAAAAAACAATGAAAACGAATTCAATAGATAGAAAAGAAATAGAACGATTATTACCACACAGAGAACCAATGTTATTAATTGACAAGTTAATTAATATTATTCCCTTAAAATCAACGACAGCCATTGTGAATGTAGTAAAGACATCTTTTTTTGTGCAAGGTCATTTTCCAGGACAACCTGTTATGCCAGGAGTTTTTATCGTTGAAGCTTTTGGCCAATCAGCAGCAGCTTTAACAGCTCATAGTGTTGATCCCAAAAAATTTGAAAATAAATTGGTTTATTTGATGAGTGTTGAAAAAGCGCGATTTAGGAATCCTGTTATACCAAATTGTGAGCTTCAACTACATATTGAGGCAATAAGATCGCACAGTCGTGTTTGGAAGTATAAAGGAATAGCTAAAGTAAATGGAAAAGAAATGGCCGATGCTCGATGGACAGCAACCATAGTTGATAGAAATAAATGATTCATAATTCAAGCGTTGTAGACAAAAAAGCAAAAATTGGTAAAGGTGTAAAAATAGGCCCTTTTTGTTATATAGGTCCGAAAGTTCAAATCAGTGATGGTGTAGAATTAATTTCAAGTATTCATATTGAAGGAAATACAAAAATAGGAAAAGCAACTAGAATATTCCCTTTTGCTAGTATTGGCACACCACCTCAAGACAAAAAGTATAAAGGTGAAGATAATAGTCTTGAAATTGGTGAAAACAATATCATCAGAGAATATGTAACAATTAACCCAGGAACAAAAGGTGGTGGAGGAAAAACTATTATAGGTGATAACTGTTTACTTATGATTTCATCTCACGTAGCTCATGATTGTTATATTGGTAATAATGTAGTTATTGCAAACAACGTACCTTTAGGAGGACATGTTACAATAGAAGACTCCGTAGTTATTGGTGGTAATTCTGCAGTTCAACAATTTACAAGAATTGGTAGACTTGCCATGATAGGTGGTATGACAGGAGTTTTGAAGGATGTAATTCCTTTTGGTTTATCTTTTGGAAATAGAAATTATTTAAGAGGTATAAACTTAATAGGCTTAAAAAGGAATAAATATGATAATAAAAAAATAATGGAGCTTGACCAGGCTTTTAAAAAAATATTTTCTTCAAAAAATCTTCACGAAAATTTAGGTAAAATTAACGGCGAATATAAGGAAAACGATTTAGTAAAAGAGGTCATTAATTTTATAGAAAAAGATAAAAAAAGACCAATTTGTACACCACAGTCTGAATAATGATTGGTTTAATATTTGGAGAGACAAAATTTCCAATAAAAATTTTAAAAAAAGTCAAAAAAAGATATTTAAGATACCTAATCATCGATTTAACTGGGAAAAAAAAGTTTAAAAAAGAAAATAATTCATATGCTGTTTCCATTGGTCAAGTTGGAAAAATACTTAAAATACTTAAAGAAAATAAATGCAAAAAAGTTTTATTTGCTGGGAAAGTAAAAAAACCAATTTTTTCTAAACTTAAATTAGATTTTAAGGGTATTTACTATATTCCAAGAATTATTAGAAATTCAAAACTTGGTGACGCAGCCATCTTAAAAGAAATAATTAAGATATTAAAACAAGAAAAAATAAAAACTATAAGTTCTTTAACTTTTAATTCTGAATTAACTCTTAAAAAGGGCACTTATTCAAAAACAAAACCCAATGGAAAAGATAAGATTGATATCAAAAAAGCAATAATAACTTTAAGTAAATTAGAGAAATATAATTATAGTCAAGGAGTGGTTGTGAGAAATAACAAAGTTGTTGCTATCGAAGGGAAGGGTGGCACCGAAAAACTGTTAATGAAATCTAGAAATAAAAAATTCAGAAACAACGGAGTATTAGTTAAATTTCCTAAGAAAAAACAAGATCTAAGAATTGATTTACCAACTATTGGTTTGAAAACATTAATTCATTGTAAATCTGCAGGACTTAAAGGAGTAGTTTTGAAAAGCAAACAAAATGTATTTTTAGAAAGAAAAAAGTGCATAATTTTTGCTAATAAAAATAAAATGTTTATTACAGCTAAATGAAAAAAATATTTGTTTTAACCGGAGAACCCTCTGGAGACATACTTGCATCAAAAGTAATTTCTAAACTAAAAAATTCAAGTCCCAATATTGAATATTTATCTGTCGGAGGTGAACATCTAAAAGCTTTAGGAATTAAATCTCTTTACGATCTAAAGGAGGTAACTTATCTTGGATTTACTAAAGTTTTATTGAATGTCTTTAAAATTAATAAGAAAATTAATGAAACAGTAAACAAGATAATTGAATTTAATCCCGATATTTTATTTTCTGTAGATAGTCCTGATTTTACCTTAAGAGTAGCTAAAAAAGTTAAAAAGAGAAAACCTAATATTAAAACTATTCATTTTGTTGCACCTCAAGTTTGGGTTTGGAGAGAACATAGAGTTAAACAATTAAAGTCTTTTTTAGATCACATTTTACTCTTGTTTCCTTTTGAGAAGAAATATTTTGATAAAGAAAATATTAAATCTACATTTACAGGACATCCTTTGCTTGAAGTACAAGAAAAAACAAAAATAGATATCAGTCAAATTGTAAAAAAAGACAAAAAAATTTTTTCAATTTATCCAGGAAGCAGGATGTCTGAAATTAATGTTTTACTCCCTATCTTACTTGAATTTGTAAAATTGATGAATGAAAAATATACAGACATATTTTTTATATTTCATTCAACTACTGAACATAGTCGGTTAATACACAATCTCTTGTCCAAAGAAGGATTTAAAAACTGTGAGGTAATAAGTGATGGAAAAATTAAATCTCATGTTCTTAAAGAATCCATATTTGCAGTAGCTAAATCCGGAACAATTTCACTAGAAATTTGTAATGCAAAAGTTCCATCTGTGATCATTTATAAAATGAATAGCATTAACTTTTTCATTATTAGAATGCTTGTTAAAGTCAAATCCCCAAACATTATTAATATCGCTGCCAACGAGGAGATTATACCTCAATTATTACAATCCAAGTGTAATCCAAAAGATATATTTAAAACAGTAGACAGACTTTTAAATGATAAAAAAATTTTGGAAAAACAAGTAAAAAAATCACAAGAGATTATAAATACATTTAAAAACGCGAAATCTTCTGAAATAGCAAGTTCAGTTCTACTAAACCAACTTTAATCTTTTAATAGTTTCATTTTTATCAAGAGATAAAATAATGTCATAGATACCAGGACCAAATCTAGATCCAGTAAGAGCTATTCTTAATGGCTGACCCACACCTTTAAAATTTGTTTTATGTTTGTCTATTAATCCATTTATTATTTTTTCTAAACTCTCTTTACTTATTATAGATGTTTTCTCATATTGAGTTAAAAAATCTTTTAAAATATTCCTTGAAGGATCGTCTAAAAGCTTCAAATCTTCTGGTGAAATTTGAAGATAATTATTAAGGATATACTGAGCATTTTGATATATATCTTCTAATGTTTTTGCTTTATTTTTTAAAAATTTCATTGATTTTATCAAAGTATGACCTTTTGGATTATCAATACTTTTTTTAAAGTCTTTGCAATAAATTTTTAATAATTTAAATAATTCTTTCTCATCTATATGTTTTATATAGTGTTCGTTTAAAGACAGAATTCTAGTCATGTCTAATTTTGATGGTGATTTTCCCACTCCTTTTAAATTAAATAACTTTATACTTTCATCCAATGTAAATATTTCTTTGTCTTGGTGAGACCACCCCAGTCTTAATAAATAATTTCTTAAAGCATCTGATATAATGCCTAATTTTATATAATCATTTATTGTTGAAGCTTTATCTCTTTTAGATAGTTTTGAACCAGACTCACTATGTATGAGTGGAATATGTGCAAATTCAGGCATTTTCCAATTCATTGCCTCATAAATTTGTTTTTGTTTGAAAGTATTTATTTTATGATCATCTCCTCTTATTACATGAGTTATATTCATTAGATGATCATCAACCACGGAGGATAATTGGTAGGTAGGCGATCTATCTTTTCGTAAAATGATGAAGTCTTCTATTATTGAATTGGAAATATTAACATTACCTTGCACCAAGTCCTTAATCAAATTATTTCCACTCATTTTACTTTTAAATCTTGTTACTGGATCAACATTTTTTGGAATTTCTAAATTTTTTGAATCTCTCCATTTTCGATTGTAAACAAAAGGTGTTCCTTTTTTTTTAGCTTTTTCTTTTTGTTCTTTTATTTCATCTTCTGAACAATAACATTTATAAGCAAAGCCTTTTTTTAACAATTCGTTAGCTACCTCTTTATGTTTATTTATATTTTGAGATTGAATATATTCCTTATCATCATGTTGAATACCTATCCATTTTAATGATTGTATAATTTGATTTTTATATTCATCTTTTGATCTCTCCTTGTCAGTATCCTCAATTCTTAAATAAAACTTGCCTTTATTATTTTTTGAAAATAACCAATTAAAAAGTGCAGTTCTAACTCCACCTATATGTAGCGGTCCAGTCGGAGATGGAGCAAATCTTGTTGCTACTAAACTCATAAATTATTATTAGACTATTTTATTGGAAGTTTCTATATAATGATACTAGAACACCTTGAACTTTTACTCTATCGGGGCCAAAAATTTTAGTTTCATATCCTTTGTTTGCACTTTCAAGCGCTACAACTTTACCCTTTGTTCTTATTCTTTTAAGCATTGCTTCCTGATCATCAATTAAAGCAACGACTATTTGTCCATTATTGGCCGTGTTAGTTTTTTTCACAATTACTGTATCGCCATCATTTATTCCAGCTTCAATCATCGAGTCACCAGAAACTTTTAGACCAAAATGCTGCCCATTTTTACTCAGTTCTTCTGGAATAGCTATCCTACTAACTTCATTTTGTATAGCTTCGATTGGGGTACCTGCAGCAATTGTACCTAACACTGGAATTTTATTTAGATTTTTTTTATCATTTTGGGAATCTAAACCACCTTTAATTACACTTGGGGAGAAAGTGTTATAAATATCATTTGCGCTAGCTGTTTCTGGCAGTTTTAAAACTTCTAATGCTCTTGCTTTATGCGCTAATCTTTTTATAAATCCTCTTTCTTGAAGAGCTGAAATCAGTCTATGAATTCCAGATTTTGATTTTAAATTTAGCGAATCTTTCATTTCTTCATAGGAGGGTGAAACGCCAGTGGATCTGATTTTTTTGTTTATAAATAAAAGCAGGTTTCTTTGTTTTTTAGTTAACATAGAACAAATGTCGTACATTTACTGTTCTATAAAAGTTCTTTTGATTTCACAATAGGTTAAAAGTCAACAAAATAGGGGCTTATTTAATCAAAGAACTGAGAAAATCGAATTTTTGTCTACGTTCTTTAAAAGCGATTCACCAATTAAAAAAGTTTTAATTTTTGTTTTTTTTGTAATCTCTAAAAGCTCTTCTTTTGTTTTAATTCCACTTTCAGAAATTAAAGGTCCATTGTGGTTTACTAAAATATCATGAATATCATAAGTTGTATTAATATTAGTTTCTAAAGTCTTAAGATTTCTATTGTTAATACCAATTAAAGCATCTTTAAATTTTATAGAACTTTTTGCTTCATCTTTAGTATGTACTTCAACAATCACTGACATATTTAATTTTAGAGCATTCTCATATAATTGATTTGCCATTTTCTCAGTAACACCTGCAAGAATTATTAAAATTGCATCTGCTCCATAACTTTTTGCAAGATGAACTTGAAATGGATCAATAAAAAAATCTTTACACAAAATAGGTAAATTTATTTTTTGTTTAATTTTATGTAAATGAATTAAATTACCTTTAAAAAAATCTTCTTCTGTAAGAACAGATAAACAAGTTGCTTTATTTTTATAATATTCTTTTGCTATATCAACGGGATTGTAATCTTGAACAATTATACCGGCAGAAGGACTTGCTTTTTTAATTTCTGCAATAAGTGATATTTTATTATTAATAATATTATTTTCAATTTTTTCTTTAAAATTAATAAAAGTATTATTTTTCTTAATCTTTTCTTTTAAAGATTCTATTGAAATTATTTTTTTTAACCCATTTAATTTTTGCTCTTTTTTATTAATTATTTTATTTAAAGTATTTTCAACCATTTTGAATAGTTCTTAAATGTTCATAGGCTTTTCCACTTAATATATGTTCTTTTGCATTTTGATAAGCATCTATGAATTTAGTATGATTTTCAGAAACAATAAGACCAGCAGCAGCATTTAAGCAAACAGCCTTTGAAAAATCGTTATCTTCACCTTTAAAAATATCAATTATTTTATTTGCATTAAACTCAGCATCATTACCTAGCAAATTCTCAAATTTATCCGCATTTATTTTTAAATCTTTTGGATCAATTATAATTTCAGAAATTTGACTATCTTTTATCTGTATAACGTTTGTTTTAGCATAAGGTGATATTTCATCTAAACCATCTTCACTATTTACAATCCAAGCAAATTTAATATTGAGGTTTTTCAATCCATTACCAAATATTTTAAGCAATTTTTTATCAAATACACCAACAACCTGTCTTTGGACAAGCGCAGGGCTACTTAAGGGTCCAATCATATTAAATATAGTTCTTTTCCCAATTTTTTTTCTTGTTGGACCAACATATTTCATTGCACTATGATAATTGGGCGCAAACATAAAGCCGAAATTATACTTATTTATTTGATTTTCTATATCTTTAGGCTCTAAATTAATATTTATTTTCAATCTTTCCAAAACATCACCCGATCCACATTTAGATGAAACAGCTTTGTTACCATGTTTAGCAATTTTGATACCTATGCTTGCTAACAACAAAGCTGATGCTGTAGAGATATTTAAAGTATTTTTGCCATCTCCACCAGTTCCACAGGTGTCGATACAATTATCAACATTTACTCTTTTGGATTTATTTCTTAGAACATGTACCCCACCAGCTATTTCATTCGATGCTTCACCTTTAGCCGATAGTAGAGTTAAAAAGCTAAATATTTCATCATCTGAAGCTTTACCATTCATTAAAATTTCAAAAGCAGTTTTACTTTCTTCGAATGTTAAATCTTGTTTATTGGATAATTTTTTTAAAAATGTTTTCATCAGTATTTGCAATTAATAAAATTTTTTAAAATTTTTAAACCCATGGGAGTTTTAATACTCTCAGGGTGAAATTGAACTCCATGAATATTGTATTTATTATGCATTATTCCCATAATTACTTTATCTTTTGTTTCTGCAGTAACAATTAAATCACTACTAAAGTTTTTTTTATCAATAATTAAACTATGATATCTAGTAGCTGATATTACTTTTTTTATACCTTTAAAAATACCCTGACCGTTATGTTTAATAAGACTTGTTTTTCCATGCATTAATTTTTTTGCGCCCACTATCTTACATTTAAATACTTGTCCTATAATTTGATGACCTAAACAGACACCTAATATAGGAATTGTTTTATAGAAATATTTAACTATTTTAAGACAATTTCCAGCCTGATCGGGATTTCCAGGACCTGGCGAAATGACTATTTTTTTATATTTATTTCTTTTAATTTTACTGATTTCAATTTTATCGTTTCTATAGATATCAACTTTACATTTAAGAGAAGAAAGATAATGGTATAAATTGTAAGTAAAACTATCGTAGTTATCTATTAATAAAATTTTCATTTTTTAATTTAAAGAATTAATCAAAGCCTTTGCTTTATTTACTGTTTCCAAATATTCTTTTTCAGGGACACTGTCAGCAACTATTCCGGCGCCAGATTGTATATAAAATTTATTATTTTTAATAAGCGCGGTTCTTAGAGCTATACAAGTATCAAAATTTTGGTTTGCAGAAAAATAACCAATTGCTCCTGCATACATTTTTCTTTTAGATTTTTCTAGTTCATCTATAATTTCCATGGCTCGTATTTTTGGTGCACCAGTAACTGTACCTGCTGGAAATCCGCCCAACATTGCGTTTAACAGCGAATGTTTTTTATCAAATTTGCCTTCAACATTAGAAACTATATGCATAACATGTGAATATTTTTCTATTTTAAATTGCTCGGTAACTTTAACCGAGTTTATTTTACATACTTTGCCAACATCATTTCTACCAAGATCCAAAAGCATAAGGTGTTCAGACAATTCTTTTTTATCGCTCAAAAGTTGATTTTTATAAAATTTATCTTTTGTAGCATTTAAACCTCGCGGCCGAGTTCCGGCTATTGGTCTGATAGTAATTTTATCTTTTCTTAACCTAACTAAAATTTCAGGACTGCTACCGATTATCTGAAAGTCATCAAAATTGAAAAAAAACATAAAAGGCGAGGGGTTGCTAGTTCTCAATTTTTTATATATTTCCAAAGGGTCTTTTGTGAGTTTAGCTTCAAATCTTTGACTTAATACGACCTGAAAAATATCACCTTTTTTTATATATTCTTTGGCTTTTAAAACTATTTTTTTAAATCTATTTTTGGACATATTTGATTTTACATTAATTTTTTTTACATTTTTTTTTTTAATTTTATTTTGCGACGTATAGTTGAAAGTTAAATTTTTTAAAAAATGAATATTTTGTACTAGCCTTGAATAATAATTTTCATAATTGCTAATTTGTTCATCAGCAAAACAGTTTACAATAAAATAAATTTTTTTTTTATGATTATCATGAATGATAATTGTTTTAGGTCTCATTAATCTTATATCAGGAATTTTTAAGTCGTCTGAACATCTATCAGGAATTTTTTCAATATATCTAATAATATCGTAAGAAAAGTATCCAACCAAAAGTGAGGAAAGAGGAGGGAGATTTTTTGGTAATGGAAAATTAAAATTTTCAATAAGTTTTTTTAAAAAGGGATAAGGGGAACCTTTTAGTAGTTTTTTTTTATTTTTTTCTATTATATGAATTTTTTTTTTATTAAATTCCCAAATTTTATCTGGGTCAGCTCCTATGATCGTATAACGCCCTCTAAATCTTCTTTTTTCTACAGATTCAAAAATAAAACTATTTTTTTTAATTAAAAAATTATTAATTATATTTTCAATGGTTTTATTGTTTTTGCAGTTAGCTTTGTGAAATATTATTTGATTTTTTTTGTTTTTATGTTTTTTTTTAAAACTTGATAAATTTGTATTGATATTCATTAGTTAAAACGATTTTTTACTTCATCTAATGTTTGATAATTTATGTCTATTTTATATCTTTTTCTGATGTAATTATCATAAGTATTATACAATTCACCTGTAATTTTGATTTTAGCTAAATCTAGATATTTTTGATATTCATCAGAGTTTTCCTTAATAGTTACATTCTCAATTTTATCAATATAAATTAAAAAGTTCTCGGAAAAACTCATATCATTCACCACAATTATTTTTTTCTCTGGAAAATAATAAATATGACTAATTAAGTCTTTTTTTAATACTGTATTATCATTTTGATTTTCCAGGGTAATTTTTATGATGGGTGCATTTTCATCTTTTGATAATTTGTCAAAATCAGACTTAATAAAATTGTTTTTATTTATTTTAATAATTATTTCAGAAATCAATTTTCTTTTAGTTGCATTTTCTAAGTTTAATAATATATCCTTTCTTACAGTTTCATTCTCAATTTCTCTCTGGATCTCTTCGGTTTTAATAATTTCTACGATAAAATATTTATCTTTTTTTTCTATTAAAGAAATTGATTCTACATCACTCACATCAAAAATACTTTTAGCTAAATCTTTTGAAAGATTGTTAATTGCTTTTAAATTTATATCTTTCCCTGATTCATTTAAGGTAATTGATCTAGCTTCTTTTAAATTAAACTTTTGAATAATATTTTCTAAGTTTTTTCCTTCAATTATCATATAATCAATTTCATCAATCTTTTTAAAGAAAGTATCGTTAAACTCTTCACTGCCAATTAATTTTTTTGGAGTTAATTCTATTAATTTTACTGATTTATAAGTTTCTTTGTATTTATTTTTATTATTTTTAAAATAAGATTTAATTTGATTTCCAGAAAAGTTTATTTTTTTTTTGAAGATATCATTTAAATTTATAAGTTCAATATTCCTTTTTTGATTAATTTTATCATATGTCATATTAACCAAGTATTTTGTGGGAAGAATTCCACCCCCAATAAAATTTAACAATTGTTTTCTCTTTTCATGTTTAGAAAAATCAGCTTCAAAGTCAGCAGCTGTTATATTATTTTTTAATAAAAATTTTTCATATTCAATTCTTGAGAATTTATCTTCTCTTTTAAAATCCTTTTGGCTTTTGATTAACTTGCTTAGAGAGTTATCTGATAGTTTAATACCAAAATGCTCAACTTCTTTTTCCATTAATTTTTCTCCAATAAAAGAGGAAAGAAATTTCTCAATTTGATCAGTTTCTATTTTTTGATTAGGAGAAGCAAATTTTTGTACAAAATTAAAGAACTCTTGTACAGAGTATTTTTCTTTGTCTATTACAACTATAACATTTTTGCTACCTCCTACAAAGTTGCTTCCCATACCCCAAAAAACAAAAGGAATAATTATGATTCCCATAAGTATTTTTGCGTAGATTGATCCAGAAAATTTTCTAAAAGCCCCTAACATTTTAATTAAAGTTATTTTATTTTATTGTTATATATTTAGATACTCTATAAATTAAATTTTTAATCATGACAAATAAATTAAGGTATTTCATCGGTAATTGGAAAATGTTCGGTGATTTTGGATCGTTCAAAATTATCCATAAAATAAATCAATTTAGTCATGAATCTAAAAACCAATTTAAAAAAAAAATTATTTTATGTGTTCCTAACACATTGATTTATTTTTTTAAAAAAAAACTTAAATCAAAGATTATTTCACTGGGTGTTCAAAATTGTCATTATCATCAAGGCTACGGTCCTTTCACTGGTTCTGTTAATGCATCAATGCTTAAGAAAGCAGGAGCGGAATTTATAATTTTGGGTCATTCTGAAAATAGATCAGAGGGAGAAACAAATCAATTAATAAAAAAAAAAATTAAATCAGCTCTTAAAGAAAAATTAAATATTATTTTTTGTATCGGTGAAACATTTAAAGAAAAAAAAAAAGGTAAAACTTTTTCTATTCTTAAAAAGCAAATAAGAAGTTCATTAGAAAAAAAATTTAATATAAGCAAAATTATATTTGCATATGAGCCCGTCTGGTCAATTGGAACAAATAAAATTCCTAAAATGAATGAATTAGAAAATACTATCAAATTTATCAAAAATGAACTTAAGAAGACTTTTAAAACAAAAAAATCTCCCAAAGTTCTGTATGGGGGCTCTGTTAACGATAAAAATATATGCCTGTTTTCTTTAATTTCTGAAATTGATGGCTTTCTAATTGGAGGAGCGTCACAATATCCTAAAAAATTTATTGATATAGTAAAAAATTACTATAAATAACAGTTATGGAAAATTTCATTTTAATCCTGAACATAATCTTAGCCATCCTTTTGATTGGTGTAATACTTTTGCAGAGATCTGAAGGTGGAGCTTTAGGTTTGGGTGTTTCTCAGGATAATTTTATATCTTCTAGGTCAGCAGGCAGTTTTTTAACTAAAACAACAGCAATATTAGCTGCCTT
>Ga0208328_1000760_pt1 | contig 13068 bp, 9 predicted proteins | sample DeeseametaMP2633_FD_184170 | JGI IMG/M metagenome (GOLD analysis project Ga0208328, IMG submission 184170) | Marine microbial communities from the Deep Atlantic Ocean - MP2633 (SPAdes) | ecosystem: Environmental > Aquatic > Marine > Unclassified | place: Northeast of Antigua and Barbuda, North... | reverse complement strand
GCGCGCTCGAATTCGACGGCCGCTGGCACACGTTCGCCGAGGTGGCCACCCTGGCCCGCAGGGTGGCGGCGCTGGCCGGCCGGGGCCGGGTCGGGATCATGCTGCGCAACGAGCCCGCCCACGTCGCGGCCCTGCTCGGGGTGCTCGCTGCGGGAGGCACCGTGGTGGTGATCAACCCGGGCCGCGGCGACGAGCGGACCCGCACGGACATCGAGGCGTTGCGGCTGCCGGTGCTCGTCGGTCTGGCCGGCGACCTGACCGCGCTGGCCGGCGAGTCCGACGCGACCAGGATTGCGATCAGCGATCTGCGGACCCCACCCTCGGTCAGCGAAGGCACCGCGTCCGACGACCCCGGCCGGCCCGGCGTCGCGGTGTGGATGCTGACCAGCGGAACCACCGGGCCGCCCAAACGGGTCGACCTGACCTACGACATGTTGGCCCGCAGCGTCATCGGCGCCGATCCCGAGCAGGCCGCCGCACCGACGCGGGTGCGAAGCGGCATCGCCATCGTCAACTCTCCGCTGGTCCACGTCGGCGGGGTGTTCCGGGTACTGCTGTGCATCGCCGAAGCGCGACCGTTCGTGCTGCTGCGCCGGTTTGACCTGGACCTGTGGGCGCGCGCGGTGCGCGAGTACCGGCCCCGCGCGGTGTCGCTGGTCCCCGCCGCACTGCGGATGGTGTTGCACTCGGATCTGACCCGCGCCGACCTCGCAGGGGTCAGCGCGGTCACCTCCGGGACCGCGCCATTGTCGGCCGACGACGCGGACGCGTTCACCGAGAAATTCGGCATCCCCGTGCTGACCTCCTACGCGGCAACGGAATTCGGTGGCGGCGTGGCCGGCTGGACGCTGGCCGATCACCGGGAACACTGGCAGGCCAAACGAGGCAGTGTCGGGCGGGCCAACCCCGGCGCGCGGCTTCGCGTCGTGGACGCGGACTCCGGGACGCCACTGCCGGCCGACCAGCCCGGCCTGCTCGAGGTGAAACCGGCTCAGCTCGGCCCCGACGCGGAGTGGCTGCGCACCACCGACATCGCCCGCATCGACGCCGACGGATTCCTGTGGATCCTCGGACGCGCCGACCAGGCCATCATCCGGGGCGGTTTCAAGGTGATGCCCGACGACGTGCGCGCCGCGCTGGAACACCATCCGGCGGTGCAGGGCGCGTCGGTGGTCGGTCTGCCCGACCCCCGGCTCGGGGACACCCCGGTCGCGCTGGTCGAGCTGCGCGCGGGCGTCTCGGCCACCGCGGACGACCTGCTGGATTTCCTGAACACGCGGCTGGCCCGCTACGAGATGCCCAGCGAGATCGTCATCGTCGACGCGATTCCCCGGACCCCGTCGGGCAAGCCCGACCTGACCGCTGTCCGATCCCACTTCGTCCGGGTATGAGCGGCGCGCACGACACCGTACCGGCACTGCTGCGCGCCCGGTCTGCTCTGGGCGACAAGGCCCTGCTGATCTGTGACGACGAGCGTCTGAGCTACGCCCAGGCCGCCGCCCGCTCCGCGGAAGTCGCGGCTCGGCTGGTAGCCCTCGGTGTGGGCAGGGGTTCGCACATCGGGCTGCTGTACCCCAACGGTGCGGACTTCGTCGTCGGGCTCTTCGCGGCCGCCCGTATCGGCGCGGTGGTGGTGCCGTTCTCGACGTTCAGCACCGCTCCGGAGCTGCTCGGCCAACTCGTCGACAGCGATGTGGCGGTGCTGCTGGCGACGCGGTCCCATCGTTCGCACGACTACGTGCAGCGGCTGACCGAGGCGCTCGGCGAGGCGCTGCCGGCGTCCGGCCCGATCATGTGCGCGGCGGTGCCGGTGCTGCGCCACGTGCTGTTCACCGACGAGCTTGCGGCGATCGACCCGCGCCACGTCACCGTGACGGCGCTCGAGGACGATGTCGACGGGTGCGACGTTCTGGCCGTCATCTACACCTCCGGATCCACCAGCACGCCCAAGGGAGTGGTACACACCCACCAGGGGCTGCTCACCCATCAGCACAACCTCAACGCGATCCGTCGGCTCGGCCGCGACGACCGGTTGTTCTGCAACTCGCCGTTCTTCTGGATCGGCGGCTTCGCCTTCGGCCTGCTGGCCACCGCGGTGGCCGGAGCCACCCTGATCTGCTCCAACGCCACCGACCCGGCCGCCACGCTCGATCTGCTCGAGGCCGAAAAGCCCACCATCACCAACGGATTCGCCGCCGGCATCGCTCACCTGGTCCGCCACCCGAGCTTCGGCGCCCGGGATCTGAGCTCGATGCGGCGCGGCAACCTGTACCCGATCATGGCATCCGAGGTCCGGCCTGCGGACCCGCAGCTGCGGCACAACATGCTGGGCATGACCGAGACCGGCAGCGTGGTACTGATCAGCGGCGACGAATCCGATCAACCCGAGTCCCGCCGGGGCTCCTACGGCCATCCGGCACCAGGTTTCCAGACCCGCGTGATCGACCCCGGCACCGGCGCCGAGGCAGGCACCGGCGAGCTGCTGGTGCGCGGCCCGCACCTGATGCAGGGCTACTACGGCAGGCGCCGGGAGGACTGCTTCGATGAAGACGGCTGGTTCCACACCGGCGATCTGGTGCGCCGCGACGACGACGGCTTGTTCTACTTCCTCGGGCGGGCAGGCTCGATGATCAAGACCGCGGGCGCCAACGTCGCTCCCCCGGAAGTGGAGAACGCGCTCGCCGAGGTGTGCGAGGCCCTCGGCGTCGATGCCACCGTCCACGTTCTCGGCCTTGCCCATCCGCAACGTGGTCAGGTCGTCGCCGCGGTCATCGCCACCGACGGCGGCGACCCCGTCGACGACCAGCGGCTGCGCGACGGGCTGCGCACCCGGCTGTCCAGCTACAAGATCCCGCGCCGGTTCGCCGCCATCCGGCGCGCCGACCTCCCGCTGCGCTCCAGCGGCAAGGTGGATCTCGCCGCACTGACAGAGCTCTTCGATGGCTGACACGATCGACGCCCTGCTGCGCGATGCGGCCCATCGGCACGCCACCAAGGACGCCGTCGTGGAGCCCGGGACACGACTCACCTACCGCGAGCTCGACATCCAGACCCTCGAGTTGGCCGCCGCGTTCCTCGACGCCGGCATCAACAAGGGCTGCCGGGTCGGCTTGCTCATGCCCAACGGCGTGCAGTGGGCTCGAATCGCGTTCGCGCTGACCAGGGTCGGCGCCGTGCTGGTTCCGCTGAGCACCCTGTTCACCCCGCCGGAGTTGAGCGCCGCGCTACGCACCGCGGCCGTGCAGCACCTGATAGCGGTCGACGAGTTCCGGGGGCGGCGCTATCTGGATGACCTGCCGCCGGCCGGTGACCTGCCCGCGCTGCGGACTGTGCACCGGACCGCGGCGCTGCCCGCCGAAGGCGGTGGGGCGGCACACCGGGTCGCTGACGTGCTGGCGCGGACCGTGCGCCCGGCCGACCCGCTGGCCATCCTGTTCACCTCGGGCAGCAGCGGCGCCCCCAAGGGTGTCCGGCACTCCCACGGCAACGCCATCGACGCGGTACGGTCCGGGCTGGCGGCCCGCCGCGTGGACGCCGACACCCGGCTGTACCTGCCGATGCCGTTCTTCTGGGTCGGCGGATTCGCCGGCGGCTTGATGTCGGCACTGGTCGCCGGCGCCACCCTGGTGACCGAGGCGGTGCCCGAACCGGATTCGACGTTGCGGCTGCTGACCGCCGAGGGGGTGACGCTGTTCCGCGGCTGGCCGGACCAGGCCGAGGCGCTGGCCCGCCACCGCGACCAGGCCGGCGCGGCGCCGGCCGACCTCAGCGCGCTGAAGCCCGGCAGCCTCGAGGCGCTGCTCCCCGAAGGCGAGAGATCCCGGCCGGGGTCCAGGGCCCGGCTGTTCGGCATGACCGAGTCGTTCGGCCCCTACTGCGGCTACCCGGCCGACACCGACATGCCCGAATCCGCCTGGGGCAGCTGCGGAAAGCCGTTCGACGGGATGACGGTGCGGGTGGTCGATCCCGACACCGGCACACCGGTGTCCACGGGTGAGGCCGGCATGATCCAGATCCGGGGACCTCACGTGATGCAGGGCATCTGCCGGCGCAGCAGAGAAGAGGTCTTCACCGCCGACGGGTACTACCCCACCGGCGATCTCGGGCACCTCGACGCCGACGGATTCCTGTTCTTCGACGGCCGGGCCGACGACATGTTCAAGGTCAGCGGAGCCACGGTGTATCCGAGCGAAGTCGAGCGGGCGCTACGCGGCCTGACCGGTGTCCGGGCGGCCTTCGTGACCAACGTCGCGGGCCCGGCGGGTGAGCGGGTCGGCGCCGCCGTCGTGTGCGACGCACCGACGACCGTCGCGGACCTGCGCGCCGCAGCCAGGGCGGTGCTCAGCCCCTTCAAGGTTCCCACGGTGTGGGCGCTGCTCGACGACGAGGACGCGGTGCCCCGCGGTGCAACCGGAAAGGTCGATGCGGCCCGGTTGCGGGCCATGCTCCTGCTCAGATGACCCGGCGGGCGCGCAGGCCGGTGATGTCGGCGTCGGAATAGCCCGCCTCACGCAGTACCTCGTCGGAGTGCTCCCCCAGCAGGGGTGCACGCCTGCGGATTTCACCGGGAGTCTCCGAGAGCCGGAACGGTGTCTCGATGATCGGGACGTGGTGCGCGGCGCCGGGGAACGCCACCCTCTGCAGGTAACCCATCTCGTTGATGTGGGCGTCGTCGAGGACCTCCTGAGTCGAGTGCATCGGCGCGGCCGGGAGTTTCGCCGACTCGAGCAGCCCCAGAACCTCAGCCTTGGTCTTCTCTGCGCACCACCGACTCATGATGTCGTTGAGTTCGTCGCCGTGGCGCCAGCGCAGGTCGTCGTCGGCGAATCTGGGGTCGTCGTAGAGTTCGGGGCGCCCGATCAGCCGGCACCACCGCTTGAACATCGGCTGCCCGGCGACCTGGAGCAGCACCCAGCCACCGTCGGCGGTGCGGTACAGATCGCAGGGCGCCACGGACGTGCCCTGGTTGGCCATCCGGGGCTTGTCGGTGCTCAGCAGGTCGCGTTCGATCAGGAAGGCGTTGGACAACATCAGCGCGGTCGGTAGCAATGCTCCTTCGACATGCTGGCCCACCCCGGTGCGGTCGCGGTGATACAGCGCCATCATCACACCGATGGTCAGCGTCAGCGCCGTGCCGAAGTCGGCGTACGGGACCACTGTGCGAATGGGTTGATCCGGTAGGCCCTGACGGTAGGTCGCGCCCGACATGACCTGTCCTGCTCCGTCGAAGCCGATGCGGTCGCTGTAGGGGCCACCCTCGCCGTACGCGGTGGCGCTGGCCAGGATGATGTCCGGCTTGACCGCCCGCAGCGATTCGTAATCCAGTCCATTGGCCCGCATGCCGGCGGCAGGCATGTTGGCGACCACGATGTCGGCGCCGGTCACCAGCCGACGGGTGACCGCTCGGCCCTCGTCGGTCGTGGTGTCCAGCGTCAGCGAGCGCTTGTTGCGGTTGCACTGCAGGAAGGTTGCGCCTTCGCCGGTCTCGGTGACCGCTTGCACCCACCGGTCCTCCCCGCCGTCCCGCTTCTCGACGCGGATGACGTCGGCGCCCATGTCGGCCAGCAGGGCCGAACACCACGGCGCGGCGATGAAGCGGCCGAAATCCAGCACCCGTACGCCGTCGAGCACCCGCATCGACGCTGTCCCCTCCTCGGTCATCGCGCCGACACCGTGCGCGTGGGCGGCGACACCGGCATCACTCGATCACTCCGCGGCGGGTCAGGTGGGCGATCAACGGTTCGGCGCCGGCGGCCAGATGCTCAGACATCGCGCTGCGCGCCGCAGACTCGTCGCGAGCGCGGAGCGCGGCAAGGATGTGGCGGTGGTGGGCGTTGGACTTCTCGGGCCACCCGCTGATGGTGGGAAACAGCGATTCCGGTGCGTAACGGGTGATTTGCGACATCAGCTGGGCCAGCTTCGGCGAATCGGCGGCCACGTTGATCGCCCGGTGGAACTCGTGGTTCAGCCGTACTGCGCGTTCCCCGTCGTCGGCGGCGTAAGCACGCTCCAACTCGTTCTGGATCTGCTCGAGCTCGCGCAACTGGGTTTCGGTGATACCGACCGCCGCCCTGGCCGTCAGTTCCGCGCCGAGGTAGGCCTGCACGTTCGACACGTCGGTGACATCGCGATGCGTCACCGGGCGCACCACGAAACCGCGGCGGGGTTGCTGCTCGAGCAACCCCTCTGCCTTCAGCTCGAACAGCGCCTCGCGCACCGGGGTGACGCTGACACCCAATTCGGCGGCGAGCTGGTCCAGACGCACGTAGGCCCCGGCGGCGTAGGACCCGTCGAAGATCCGCCGCCGGACATAGCGTGCAACATCCTCGGCGAGCTGCGGACGCGCAGCGAAATCGGGGACGCTCATCCCGTCACACCCGGTAGTCCGCGAGCAGCCGCTTGCTGATGATGTTCTTCTGGATCTCGCTGGTGCCCTCGCCGATCAGCAGAAACGGCGCGTCGCGCATGAGCCGCTCGATCTCGTACTCCTTGGAATAACCGTATCCGCCGTGGATCCGGAAGCTCTGCTGGGTGACCTCGGCACAGACCTCGCTGGCGAAGTACTTCGCCATACCGGCCGCCACGTCGTTGCGTTCGCCGGAGTCCTTCATGCGGGCCGCGTTGACCATCATCAGATGGGCTGCCTCGACCTTGGTCGCCATCTCGGCGAGCTGGAACGCAATGGCCTGATGCTCGGCGATCGGCTTGCCGAAGGTGCTGCGCTGCTGGGCGTATCGCACCGCGAGCTCGAAGGCCCGGATACCCACACCGCAGGCACGCGCCGAGACGTTCACCCGACCCACCTCGACGCCGTCCATCATCTGGAAGAACCCCTGACCGGGTGCCTCGCCGAGAATGTCCGTGGCGTTGGCGTGATAGCCGTCGAAGATCAGCTCCGTGGTGTCGATGCCCTTGTAGCCCAGTTTGTCGAGCTTCCCGGGGATGACCAAACCCGGCGCCACTTCACCGAAGCCGCTGGGCTTTTCGACCAGGAACGCGGTCAGGTTGCGGTGGGGCTTGTCGGCGCCCTCGTCGGTGCGGACCAGCGCCGCCACCAACGTGGAACTCCCACCATTGGTCAACCACATCTTCTGGCCGTCGATCGTGTAGGTCCCGTCGCCGTTCTTCCTCGCGCGGGTACGGATCGCCGCGACATCGGAGCCGAGCTCGGGTTCAGACATCGAGAACGCGCCGCGGGACTCTCCGGTGGCCATCTTTGGCAGGTGGTATCGCTTCTGATCGTCGGTGCCGTGTTGACGGATCATGTAGGCGACGATGAAGTGGGTGTTGATCACGCCGGACACGCTCATCCAGCCGCGGGCGAGTTCCTCGACACACAGCGCGTACGTCAGCAGCGACTCCCCCAGCCCGCCGTACTCCTCGGGAATCATCAACCCGAACAGGCCCATCTCCTTCATCGCGTCGACGATGCCCTGAGGGTACTGGTCGGCGTGTTCGAGTTCCTGTGCGCTGGGGATGATCTCCTTGTCGACGAACTGCCGCACGGTGGTGACGATCTCGGTCTGGAACTCGGTGAGGCCGAGCGTCTGCGCCAGCTTCGTCACGCCGGCACTCCTTTTCCGGTGACGGACTCGAACACCGCGGCCAGCCCCTGGCCACCGCCGATGCACATCGTTTCCAGGCCGTAACGGCCACCGCGACGGTGCAGTTCGCGCGCCAGCGTCGCGAGCATCCGCCCACCGGTGGCACCGACGGGGTGGCCCAGCGAAATGCCCGAGCCGTGCACGTTGGTGCGGTCGAGATCGGCGTCGCCGAACTTCCATTCCCGCAGACAGGCCAACACCTGGGCGGCGAACGCCTCGTTGAGCTCGATGAGGTCCATATCGGCCAGCGTGAGCCCGGCCTTGCCCAGCGCCGCCTCGGTGGCCGGCACCGGACCGATCCCCATCACGTTGGGCGCCACCCCGGCCACCGCCCACGACACCAGCCGCACCAGCGGGGTCAGCCCCAGCTTCGCAGCCTTCTCCGGCGTCGTGACGAGGCACATCGATGCGGCGTCGTTCTGTCCGCTGGAGTTTCCGGCGGTCACCGTCGCCTCCGGATCGCTTTTACCCAGAACGGGTTTGAGCTTGGCGAGCGACTCCGTCGAGGTGTCTGCGCGCGGATGCTCGTCGGTGTCGAACACCTCGTCGCCGGCCCGGGTCGACACGGTCACCGGGATGATGGCCCCGGCGAGCTGCCCGGATTCCTGGGCTGCGACTGCCCGCCGGTGCGACAACACAGCGAGTTCGTCCTGTTCTTCGCGCGTAATGCCGTATTCGCGTCGCAGGTTCTCGGCGGTCTCGAGCATGCCGCCGGGCACCGGATGGTTCCTGCCGCCTGCGGTGGTGCGGCCGCGCGCCAGCGCGTCGTGCACGGTGATGCCCCCACGGGCACCGCCCCAGCGCATGTCGGTGGAGTGGAACACCACGTTGCTCATCGACTCGGCACCGCCGGCGACGACAAGGTCGTTGGCTCCGCTCGCCACCTGCAGACAGGCCTGGATCACCGCCTGAAGTCCCGACCCGCAGCGGCGGTCGATCTGCATGCCCGGCACGCTCACCGGCAGTCCAGCGTCCAGTGCGATCACCCGGCCGATCGCCGGTGCTTCCATGCTCGGATAGCAGTGCCCGACGATGACGTCCTCGACGGCATCGGGCGCCACACCCGTGCGCGAGAGCAGACCCTGCAGCGCGGTCACGCCGAGGTCGACGGCCGTGAGGCTCTCGAACATCCCGTGGTAGCGGCCGATCGGAGTTCGGACCGGCTCGCAGATGACCGCCTCCACCGTCACAGGTGCCGCCCGCCGGTGACCTCGAGCACCGTCCCGGTCATGTACGAGGACAGGTCGGAGGCCAGGAACAGTGCCACCTTGGCGACCTCCTCGGGCTCGCCGGCCCGCCCCATCGGCACCTCGGCCACCTTGGAGTCCCAAATTCGTTGCGGCATGGCCTCGGTCATCGCCGAGCGGATCAAGCCCGGTTGGATCGCGTTGACCCGCACGCCGAGGTACGCCAGCTCCTTGGACGCCGCCTTGGTCATGCCGACGATGCCGGCCTTGGCCGCCGAATAGTTGGTCTGCCCGACCATGCCCACCTTGCCCGAGATGGAGGACATGTTCACGATCGCGCCGTGCCCTGCTTCGCGCATCACCGCGGCGGCAGCACGCAGACCGTTCCACGTCCCTTTCAGGTGGACCGCGATGACCTGGTCGAACTGCTCCTCGGTCATCTTGCGCATGGTGGCGTCGCGCGTGATGCCCGCGTTGTTGACCATGATGTCCAGCCCACCGAAACCGTCGACCGCGGCGGCGACGAGAGCCTCGACCTCGGCGGCGCTGGTCACGTCGCACTGCACTGCCCGGGAAACGGACTCGCCACCCAGCTGTTTGGCGGCGATCTGGGTGGCCTCGCCGTTGACGTCACCGAGCACCACACGGGCCCCCTCCGCGACGAAGCACTGGGCGATCGCGAATCCCAGCCCCTGCGCCCCTCCGGTGATCACCGCGGTTTTTCCCGTCAGCAATGACACGTCTTTCACCAACCCTCTGCTCGTCTCCCGACACCGTCGGACGTCATCATATTTCATATACGATATTCGAGATGCCGGCCACCGAGGAGAGCGAACACCGATGACCACCGCCGAAGTCAGCGACGACGACTTCCAGGACATCCTGGGCCAGACTCGGCATTTCGTCCGCACCGCGGTCGTGCCGCGCGAGCAAGAGATCCTGGCCGAGGACCGAGTACCCGACGATCTGCGCGACCAGGCCATGAAGATGGGGCTGTTCGGCTACGCCATCCCGCAGCAGTGGGGCGGTCTGGGCCTGCACATCGGCCAGGACGTCGAACTGGCGATGGAACTCGGTTACACCTGCCTGGCGCTGCGGTCGATGTTCGGCACCAACAACGGCATCGCCGGCCAGGTCCTCGTCGGTTTCGGTACCGACGACCAGAAGAGTCGGTGGCTGGAACCCATCGCTTCGGGCGAGGTGGTCGCGTCCTTCGCGTTGACCGAACCGGGCGCCGGCTCCAACCCCTCCGGACTGAAGACCAAGGCGATTCGTGACGGTGCGTCGTGGGTGATCGACGGATCCAAGCAGTACATCACCAATGCGCCGGTCGCCGACCTGTTCATCGTGTTCGCCCGCACCCGCCCCGCCGACGACGCCGGACCGGGGATCGCGGTGTTCCTTGTTCCCGCCGACACCCCCGGGGTCGAGGTCGGCGCCAAGGACGCGAAGATGGGCCAGGAGGGCGCCTGGACGGCCGACGTGACCTTCACCGATGTCCGGGTGGGCGATGAGGCGCTGATCGGCGGCAGCGAGGACCACGGTTACCGGGCAGCGATGACCTCGCTGGCACGCGGGCGGATTCACATCGCAGCACTTGCCGTAGGTGCCGCCCAACGCGCCCTCGACGAGTCAGTCGCCTACGCCGCCACGGCGACGCAGGGCGGCACACCGATCGGCAACTTTCAACTGGTGCAGGCGATGCTGGCCGATCAGCAGGCCGGGGTGATGGCCGGCCGGGCGATGGTGCGCGATGCGGCGCGGCTGTGGCTCACCGGTGAGGACCGCCGGATCGCTCCGTCGGCGGCAAAGTTGTTCTGCACGGAAATGGCAGGCGAGGTAGCGGATCTCGCGGTGCAGGTGCACGGCGGCGCCGGATACATGCGGGGTGTTCCCGTCGAACGGATCTACCGTGAGGTACGGCTGCTTCGCCTCTACGAGGGCACCAGCGAGATCCAGCGGCTCATCGTCGGATCCAACCTCGTCAAGGCGGCGCAGCGAGACGTCCGGTGAACGGGCGCCCGGAGGACCGGGTCGCGCTCGTCACCGGTGCCGCCCGGGCCGCGGGAACAGCGTCCACCCCGGCCCGGTGACCACCGCACTACTGAGTGGCGACGACCCTGTGCAGGAACGCGATCTGGTCGACGACGGCCTTGTCGAACCAGTCGTGGCCGGGCCACACGTCGAAATGATCGCAGGGGTAGTGATGGACCTGCGCTCGGCCGTGTGCCGCGGTAGCAGCCACGGCGTCGGCGGGGACGTAGGAGTCGAAATCTGCGATCTGTACCAGCAGCGGACAGCGTAACCGCTTGGCCGCAGCCGCCGTTCGGACACCGAGCACCTCGAGTCCCACCGAGCAGTCGATTTCGTTGCGCCACGAGGGGCCGGCCATCGCACGGTAGCTCTCGTCGGCTCCCTCCAACGCCAGCGCCCCGCCCCCACCCACGGGTGACACCAGCGGCATCATGGTCGGCGCGCCACCTCGGGCGACCGACACCCTGCTCCGGATCCCGGTCAGGGTCCAGCGCAGGGAGGTGGTCAGATCGCGCGACGTCATCGCCGCTCGGCTGACCGCCATCCCGCTGGTCAGCGGAGTCAGCGCGATGACCGCGCCGACGTCGTCCCGCTCGGCCGCCACGCGCAGCACGTGTCCGCCGGAGAACGACACGCCCCACAACACCACCCTGCCGGGGTCCACCCCGGGCAGCGCGGCGGCTGCATCGACGGCGGCGTGATAGTCCGCGATCTGGCGACGAACCGACAGCGACTGCCGGGGCAGGCCCTGCGAGGCGCCGAAGCCCCGGTAGTCGAAGGCCAGCACATCCGCTCCCGCCTCGGCGATCCGTTCGGCGAACGGCGCGAGGCCGGAATCCTTCGTGCCGCCGAAACCGTGCGCCATGACGACCACCGGCCTGCGGGCGGAACCTCCGTTGCCGGCGAAATGCCATGCGCTGCAGACGTCGCCGCCGCTGACGAAGTCGACCTCGACCGGGGTCATGACGCGACCCGGTCGAGCCGCCGGGCGCGCTCCCGTCCGGCGGGGATCTCGCGACAACGCAGATCGTGCTCGTAGACGAAGTAGTCGACCTGCTGGGTGTGGCGCGGCCGGTCTGTGCAGTGTCCGGCATGCAGTTGCTGGTCGGCGTCGATCACCCGCTCCATCTCGTCGGCCGCGGGCAACGCGTACTGCCCGACAGCGTAGGCGGCGAGCAATCGCGCCTGGCACTCGACGAACGGGAACAGCGTCGGGACCGCTTGCGCGAAGCCCATGAACACCAAATTATCCAAACCCGGCTTGAACATCCGCTTGTAGAGCCGCAGCTGGTTGCCGGGCGCGCTGACGAACTTCGGGTCGAAGAACGGAAACGTGATGTTGTAACCGGTGGCGTAGATGATGACGTCGAACACGTCGCTGGTCTCGTCGACGAAGTGCACGGTGTCACCGTCCAGGCGAGCGACGTTCGGCTTGGGCACCACGTCACCCGAGCCGAGCCGCAACGGTAGTTCGACCGACTGCGTCGGATGCGCCTCGAAGAGCTTGTGATCGGCCGGGGGCAGGCCGTACATCGTCGGGTCGGTGCCCAACAACGGAGCGATCAGCTGTACCGCCTTGCGCTGCCAGGACAGCGGGAGGTGCGGCGAGGTCCGGAACAACGTGTCGCCGGGACGGCCCGCGATGTACTTGGGCACGATCCACGCGCTGGACCTCGTCGACAGCGTGACGTGGTTGCCCAGCGCCTTAGACGACAGTTCGACGGTGATGTCGGCGGCGCTGTTGCCGATGCCTACCACCAGGATCCGCTTTCCTCGCAGATCCAGCGGCGCCGTCGGGTCGATGTAGGAGTGGGAATGCATCGACTCGCCGGCGAAGGTACCCGGGAAGTCGGGTAGCCGCGGGTCCCAGTGATGACCGTTGGCGACGACCAACAGGTCGAAGTGGCGCTGCGCGCCCGCCTGGTCGACCAGGCGCCACCCACCGTCGGTATCGGGTTCGGCGTGCACGACACCGTTTTCGAACTCGATGTGGTCGGACAGCCCGAAAGCCTCGGCGTAGTCGTCGAGGTAGGCCTTGATCTGCGTGTGGTGCGGAAACGATGGGTAATGCTCGGGCATCGGAAAGTCCTTGAACGACAGGCGATGCTTCGAGGTGTCGATGTGCAGCGACCGGTAGGCGCTGCTATGCCCGTTGGGATTCGCGAATGCCCAGTTCCCCCCGATGCGGTCGGAGGTCTCGAATGTGGTGTAGGAGACGCCGTAATCCTTGAGCATCTTGCCGG
>Ga0208328_1000756_pt1 | contig 13093 bp, 11 predicted proteins | sample DeeseametaMP2633_FD_184170 | JGI IMG/M metagenome (GOLD analysis project Ga0208328, IMG submission 184170) | Marine microbial communities from the Deep Atlantic Ocean - MP2633 (SPAdes) | ecosystem: Environmental > Aquatic > Marine > Unclassified | place: Northeast of Antigua and Barbuda, North... | reverse complement strand
ATAAGTGCGTAGAGAACACTCATCATCACAGCTCAGAGGGCACTTTCCTCGTTACGACACCCGATGACCAGCCAATTCATCGGTGGATCGAGGCTAAACTTCGGGAATTCTGAAGTTTTGTGTACTATCCTGAGTCTTCTACCGGAGCGGTGAAGTGAGGGATGTAGGTGTCGCTAGCTGCTGTACGAGATCTGCGCGGACTTCGACGCGAGGCGACGGCCGAGGAGTTGGCAGAGTTCGAGACCGATGTGATGGCCGGCTTCGTGTTGGCTCGCGCGGCGGCGGGCATGGCCGACACCAGCATCGGCAATGATCTCGTTGATCTCGAGCAGATCCGCGAGTGGTTCGGCGCGCCGCTATGGGAGATGCAGCCCAGCCACGCGGACGAGTATCTGGGCAAGGTTCTGCGGAACTCGGCGCCCGCTACTCGGCACGGGAAAGCGGGCACCCTGTCGCTGTTCTTCGACTACCTAGAGTTGCGGCACAAGGCCGAGATCTACAACCTCACCGGCATCGTGGTCGAATGCCCGGTCGACGAGATGAATCGGCCGGCTAGCGGCCCCGCCGCCTCGATCCGGATACCCCCGTCGGAAGCTGAGATCACCACGCTCTTCGCGGGATGGCGCGACGACTTGGTGCAGTGTCGCAAGTTCGCACCCATGGCTAGGAGCTACGCCGCAGCACAACTGATGATGCGAATAGGGCTGCGTATCAACGAATGCTGTTACCTGGATCTCGACGACATCAGGTGGGAACTCGGTCGCTTCGGAAAATTGCACGTCCGCCGCGGAAAGGGCTCGCGAGGACGCGGGCCCAAACAGCGCGTCGTTCCTTTAATCAACGGCGCCGACCGGACTCTGCGATGGTACGTCGAGGACGTCTGGGGGCATTTTGGAGACGGGTGGGACCAACCTGGAACGCCCTTGTTCCCCTCGGAACGCCACCACCCTGATGGATCCCATATCCGCGTTTCCCGGGAGCCGCTCCGGGCAGCGCTTAGCCAGGCAGTTGAACGGCATCTACCGCAGTGGAAGGGGCGACTCACTCCCCATGTGCTCCGCCATTACTGCGCCTCTGAGGTCTATCGCTCAGGCATGGACCTGGTTGCGATCCAAGAACTCCTCGGTCATCAGTGGGTCGCCACCACGATGCGCTATGTACACGTCCATCGAGAGCACATTGAAGACGCCTGGCTCAAGGGGCAACAACGCGCTGCGAGTCGACTGGAAGGACTCTTGCCGTGATGAAGTGGAATTTGCGTCTCGCCGCGGCCAACCGCGGAATCTGGAAAGCCAGTGAGCTCCAACGACTTCTGCGCGACCACGGGCTGGTCATCAGCGCAGGCAAGATGTCGGGACTATGGTCAGGGCAGCCGCACAGCATCAAGCTCGATGACCTCGACATCATCTGCTCGGTGCTTGACTGCGGGCCTGAGGAACTGCTCTTGCGTGACTCTTCGGTCCCAGCGCCCAAGACTGCGCCGGCAGGTGATGTGGCTAGGGCGGTAGGCGACGAGCGCCGCCCGGTTGTGCGCCCACGCCCACCGAGCGGCCGCACGCTGCCGCCCGAGTAGCGCCTCGCTTGGGTGACAACGTTGAAGACCGGTAGTTGTGTCGACTGCCACGCCTGGGGACCGCTGCGGTGGTTTCCGCGCTGTGCTGCCTGCTATGCCTTCAACCGCAAACATCACGACTGCTGGGGCAATTGCGCTGCGTGTGGGCGACTACGGCACCAGCTCAAAGGTTTCTGCCGAATGTGCTGGAGCGAGGCAAGCCGCCGAAACAGGGGACGGCCGGGGCATGGACGATCACTTCTTCCCGTCTTGGAAACCATCGACAGCCACCAGCTGTTCTTCGCGGACATGTTGCAGGCCTTGCGAATTCACTACCACTGCTCCCGCGATTCGGGGCCCGAAGGGCGCCGAACGGTCGTACCGTCGACGCCGTTCCGGCCAGCCGAGGGCGCTGGCCAATACAGCCTTTTCGAGACCTGTCGCGACCTCAGCAAGTTCGAGCGGCCGCCACATTCCCAGTGGGCGGAAGACGCCATGCGAGAACCCCACATCAGACTCGCCATGCGCACGGCCGACCGTATCGCCGAATGTAACGGCTGGTCGCAGCGACTGACCTACGATGTCCGGCGCGGCCTCATGATGGCACTAGCGTGCCGTCCGCCCGACGAGCTAGTCCGCTACTCGGAGCTAGAGCCGCTCGCTGCGCTCAAGGGCATCAGCGTCACCCGCGTAGCCGCCGTCCTCGATGATGCCGGTCTCCTCCTCGATGACCGACCCGACGTCGCAGAACTGAACTGGCATCGCCGACTCACCGACATCTCGGATGGAATCAAAGACGACGTGCTCGACTGGCTGCGACACCTGCGACATGGTTCCCGCCGTTCGAAACCACGCCAGCCTGGAACAGCCAACGAGTACTGCCGGGTAGCCGCCCCTATCCTGCGCGACTGGTCAAAGTCCTACGGCAACCTACGGGAGGTCTCCCGCGACGACATCTGCGCAGTTATCGAAGGTCTTCCCGCGCACCGCCGCAGCCAGACCTTGGTGGTCTTGCGCTCGCTGTTTCGATACCTCAAGCGTGAGAAACGGATCTTCGCCAATCCGACCATTCGCTTGCGCCCTGGCCGAGTGGCCCCGGCCGCGCTGCTGCCGGTTGACGCTGACGATTACCGAGAAGCCGTCGTGGCCGCCACCACTCCCCAGCATCGCGTCGCGCTGGTCCTCGCTGCTGTCCACGCAGCCCGGCCGGCAGATATCCGGAACCTGCGACTTGACGACATCGATTTGGGCGCACGTCGAATGACGATCAGAGGACACACCCGCCGCATTGATGAACTGACGCACCGAATACTCACTCAATACCTCGACTATCGAAGGAAAGCCTGGCCCTACACCGCGAACCGCCACCTACTGGTGACCTCCATAACAGCCAACGACGCCCGGCCGGTTAGCGACTACACGGTCACTCAACTCTTCGGTGGGCTGAAGGCGACGCTCGGAAAGCTCAGCGTCGATCGCCAACTCGAAGAGGCCATCACATACGGACCAGATCCACTCCACCTTGCCGCCGTCTTCGGACTATCCCACGGAACGGCCGTCCGGTACTCAGAGGCCGCCAGGGTCGTGCTGAACGACGGCCGGGCCTCAACCGCAGGATGTGGCCCCAACTGAAGGACGGTTCCTTAGGCTTCTTGCACGTGTTGCAAACGGATGTGCTCGATCCCGCGGTATGAGCCGGTGTGAGCAAACTCCCGTCGCACGCGCCGCAGCCGCGTCCGAAGTCTGGGTTTGGGGTCCCCGAAGGGTCCTCGTACGGTGAGAACGAGCCTCTGCGTGTGGTATCAACCGTGAGCTGTCACCCTCTGTGGCGGTGCTCAGTTGCGAACTGGCGGATACACGCATTGACCTCTATTTGGGCCTCGGCGGGCAGAGCGTGCGAGGCAAGCGGCCATAGGAGATGCCGCCAGGTTGGTACGGCGGATCGAATTCGCTGGATTGCTCTGTCTGAGTTGTGAATTGAGCGCCCAGCGAGGAGGACTTGAACTGGTAAGTCGACCGATCGGAGCAGCTGGTTGCCCGAGAATTTCAACGGTGGTGTGTTCAAAGGTGGTCCGAATGTATAGAAACCGGCAGTGAAAACCTTGGTAAGCAGATCGATCTCACTGCCTGGGGCGGAATTTCCGGTCACCCACGCTGCCGCGCGTTGCGCGCGCTTGGAGCGGGGACACCATAAGAGTAGGGCGAGGCTTCGCCAGAATCTGGCGGAGAGTCGCACCACTGTGTGTGCTGGATCAATCAGTGTCAGTGACGCTATCCGTCCGGGGTGGTGTGCCGCCGTGTGAGTGGCCAACCAGCCTCCGTAGGAATGCCCAACGAGGTGCACCGCACGCAGGCCCAGCCGTTCCAACACGGCATCAATGGTGCGCGCGGCCTCGGCGGGGGTGCCTAGCCTCTTGGTCTGGATGCTTGCCCCTGGCTGCCCCGGCATGTCCAGCGTGTACACGACGAAATCGACTGCCAGTTCACCGACTTGCGCCCACCACATTCCCGAAGTCATAAAGAAACCGTGTATTAGCACGACGGGCACGCCGTGTTCGAGTCCGTGCCGGTAGACCCGAACAGTACCGAAATCGGTTGCGACGTCATGCACCGCATCAGGGGGCGGACTCAGCGAACGCAGCTCGTCGTAGTGTTCCAAGAAGCGTAGCTGCGCTAAGTCGTTCTTGAATCCATTGTTTACCAGGCTCATTGAGCTTCCCTAATCCAGGCGGTCTGATCACTCGGCGAACAAGCGTCTTGCAAGGGGTCGCGACGCCCGGAAGTGCTGCGAAGACACGGCTTGCACCATCAGTTCTCGGTCATCATGTTTCGGCTCGGCCCCACCGCCTATGGCCGCACAGATAGCGGTGTAGTGGCGGCTTCGTCGGGGTGAAAATTCAGGGACCGGCCGTTGGGCGGTTTTTGATCTGGTGTTCGTTGTCGATGTTCGGCGGAATGCCTGGGTCTTCTGTCAGGCGGGACGCTCGGGCGGTGTGGCCCCGAGTTGTCTCGGACGCTGAGATGGGAGGGGATCACGCTGCGGTTCGCCGGTCGACGTGGTTCATCGGGCAAGTGCACTTCGCCGAGTCCGATGCGCTGTTGGATACGTTTCATCCATTGGGGTGCCCACCAGCATTCGTCGCCAAGCCATTTCATAAGGGCGGGAACGAGGAACATCCGAATGACGGTGGCGTCTAGGAGCAGGGCTGTAAGTAGGCCGAATGCGAGGTATTTGAGCATGACCAACTCGGAGAAGACGAATGCCCCGGCGACGACGACGAGGATGAGTGCGGCGGCGGTGATGAGGCGCCCTGTGGTGGCGGTGCCAATGCGAATGGACTCGGCGGTGGACATACCTTGTGCCCGCGCTTCGATCATGCGGGACACCAGAAACACTTCGTAGTCGGTGCACAGGCCATAGATGATGGCGATGACCAATCCGAGTACAGGAGCGCTCAGCGGTTGGGGAGTGAAGTTGAGCCAACTCGAGAAGAGGCCGTCAACGAACATCGCGGTGAGCACACCCATGGTGGCGCCGAGGGTCAATACGCTCATGATGGCGGCTTTGATCGGAAGCACGAGCGATCCGAAGGCCAGGAACATCAGCAGCGTGGTGGTGGTGATCAGCACGAGGAGCATCAGGGGAAGTTTGTCGAAAAGCCCCTGGATGCTGTCCTGTTCGAGTGCGGGCGTGCCGCCGACCCGGATGGTCAACCCGTCGGGAGATGGCAGGTTACGCAGCGCATCGATCCGGCCTGCGGCGCTGTTGCGGTCGATGAGACCGTTCTGAATGACGCGCACGTCTGGTTGCTGGGTAGCGCCGTCCAGGCGAGATCGCTCGGCCCACATCGAGGCCGGCCCGGCGTCAGGAACGGTGAATCCCGGTATCGCCATGGCCCGGTTTCGGATGTCGGCAACCTGTTCGTCGGTGACGGGTTGCCCGGCGTTGTGGGTGATGACCAGTGTGAGTGGTTCGGTGCGGAAGCCCGGGAAAGTCTTGTCGAACTGCTCTTGGGCTTGGCGGACAGAGTTCGTGGGCGGTAGGTATTTTTCGCTGATGCCGCCCAGTGTTATCTGGCCGAGGGGCAGGATGAGCAGCACCATGCCGACGATGATCGGGATTGCGTAGATCAGGGGTCGTTTCATGACGCGGGTGACCAGCCGGCCCCAGAATCCGTTCTCGACTTCGCGGCGAGTCTTGGTGCGCTGCGTTCTGTCGGCGAACCACAGCGCGGTCCCGTTGAGCCATACTGTGTTTCGCACAAAAGGTATGCGCAGCAGGGTGCGTACTCCGAGTGCGTCGACGTTTCGTCCGAGGATGCCGAGGATGGCGGGTAGCACCGTGATCGATAGAACGGCGGCGAGCATCACCGAGGCGATGATCGCGTACGTCAGCGCTTTGAGGAAGCCTTGCGGGAACAGCAGGACGCCGGCCGACGATGCAACGATCAGGATCGCGGAGAACATCACGGTGCGCCCTGCGGTGGTCACGGTCCGCCGTACCGCGGTGGGTGTGTCGTAGCCTTCGGCGAGTTCCTCGCGGAAGCGGCTGACGACGAAGAGGCCGTAGTCGATGGCGATGCCCAGCCCGATCAGCGATACGACGGGTTGGGCCAAAGCGTGTACCGGTGTGATCTCTGAGATCAGGCGCATGATGCCGAGCGCTCCGGCGATGGACAGGCCGCCGACCAGGACGGGCAGGGTGGCGGCGACGACCCCGCCGAACACGAAGAACAGCACGATGGCGACCAGCGGTAGGGCCAGCAATTCCATGCGTTTCTGGTCGGTGCCGATTGTGGAGGTCAGCTCGTTGGCCAGTGGTTGGAGACCGGCGAGTTGGACCTCGACGCCGCCGTCGACACCGAGGGAGTTTGCGACCTTCTTGTAGTTGTTGAGGATGGTGTCGTCATCGTCGCCTCGGAGCTGAATGGACATGAACGCATGCTGTCGAGATGCGTCGGCCATCGTTGACAGAATCTCGGGATTGGTGAAGTACCCTACTGCGCGCAGGATTTCGTCAGGATGCTTTTGTATCGCGGTGTCCAGACTATGGTTCACGTGGTCGCGTACGGCTGGGTCGTCGACTGTTGTGCCCTCGGGTGCGGTGTAAATCGCGATGATGTGACCAGAGGTATCGCGTCCGTAGGCGGTGTCTGCAAGGCGAGAGGCTTGCGCCGATTCGCTGCCGTCGTCGAAGAACCCGGACTGTGTGACGTGTTCGCCCAGGCTGATACCGAAGACTCCGGCGCCCAGACATGCTGCGGTCATCGCAACGACCACGAAGAATCGGTATCGGTACACCATTCGGCCCCACCATGCGAACACGGTCGTCCTCCTATCATCAGAGCGCGGTGCGGGCCGTGCACAGCTGTGTTTGAACGTGTCTCAGCTATCGGCCAAAGTTGAGTGCTGGGTTGCTGGTCAGGGCTTACCGAGCACGAGTCCCAGCGTCCGCGGGCCGCGGATCGCGCGGGTGTCACGCCAGGTTGGGGCGCCGGCCTGCGTTGGCTGCCGTTGCAGGATGTATCGCAGGGCGGTGGTGATTTCCATGCGGGCCAGGGCGGCGCCGAGGCAGTAATGGGGTCCATGCCCGAAACTCAAGGGTGCGGGTCCGCGGCGGTCGGTGCGGAATTGGTCGGGATCGGTGAACACATGTGGGTCTCGGTTGGCGGCAGCGATGACGACCAGCACGGATTGACCCGCCTCAATGGGGATGCCATCAACGATGTGATGGCGGGTGGCGGTGCGGCCGACGGCCTGCACGGGGCCATCGAGGCGGAGCAATTCGGTGACTAGTCCCGCGTCGACCGTCTCCGCCGTGATCCGCTCGCCATGGCGAAGCAGGCGAGACACGCCCGCGCCGAGCAGATTTGCCGTCGTCTCGTGGCCCGCCACAGCGATGAGCAGCGCGGTGAACACAACATCGTCGAGTTCGAGATCCGTGTCGGCGGCGATGAAACTGATCAGATCGTCGCTCGGGTGTGTACGACGGTCAGCCGCGAGCGGGAGCATTTCGGTCAGCAGTGCGGCGAACGCGGCGGTAGCCGCGTCGACGGCATCGGTGTCAGAGAAATCGTTGAGCAGCCGGCTGATGGCGGGGGATTCTTCGCGCAGTAGGCCCGCGGTGTCCTCGCTTAGGCCCAGCCATGCCGAGGCGACGGCGATGGGAAAGGGCAGCGCGAAGTCGGCCATGAAGTCGAACGGCTCGCTGGTGGGCAGTGCGGCGGTGAGTCGGGTGCAGATGGACTCGACGCCAGGGTGAAGGCCCGCGATGAAGGTGCGCGTGAAAACATCCCGCACAGAGCCCCGGAGCCGTTGATGGGTGGCGCCGTCGGTATTGAGCATGCTGCGCGCGAACAGCGCCTCATCGCCGAGTACCCCGAGCGCGGCAACCGCGGCGGGGTTGGCCAGCGGATTGCTGGTCCAGCCTGTCGGATCGGCAAGAATCTGTTGCGCGGCTGGGTAACTGAGTACGAGAGAGGCTTGGGCGCAGTCATCCCACACCACGGTGCCTTCACATCGCTTGCGGGCGTAGAACGGGTAGGGATCGGCAGCATCCCACGGCAGGGTCACCCGGGCGCTTCCGGCGGATGTCATTGGGGCTCCAGCGCGGTGGGCAATCCGCGGGCACGGACCCAGGCGTGGTGAGCCTTACCGAATTCGGTGACCGGCTCGGCAACGCTGTCAATATCGTTGGCCGCTGCCCGCGCGTGCAAAGTGGCGTTGAGCGAACCCGATATTGCGTTGACGGCAAAAATCACTCGGGAGGTCATCGTCAATTCCTCGGGAACGCTGAGCCGGGCCAGGACACCGGTGTGGTTGCGGGTGTCGAACAAGTTGCGCAGCGCCCGGTCGGTGGTGGCCTGGTTGTAGGTGACGGGTTGCTCGGGTGCAAGGACCTCGTAGAGCATTTGTGAAAACCAGTGGTAGAGGTCGTCGGCGGTCAAGGTCGGGTCTGCGTCCAAGAAGCCGAGTTCTGTCATCACAGCGCGCAAATCATTCTTTCGCCCTTCAATGGCGGCGCGGCCCATTGCAATCCAGCCTCGACGGATATGTTCGGGAAGGATGCGCACGCAGCCGAAGTCAACGAACCCCAACGTCCCGTCGGCGCGAAAGCGGTAGTTGCCGGGGTGGGGATCGGCGTGCATCAGGTTGGAATGGCGATAGTTGGCGTAGCTGAATCGGTGGATGACTTCAGCCCAGGTGTTCTTTAGATCCTGATCAGCCAGTTGTGCGGCAGCCCAGTCGATTCCGTCGATGTGGGTCATCGTGAGCACGCGGTCGCTAGAGAGCTCCGGCACGACCTCGGGGATCCGGATGAACGGATGATCGCGGTACAGCTCACTGAAGCGAGTGATCATGTCGGCTTCGTGCCGGTAGTCGAGTTCCTCGGTCAAACGGGCGGTCGCCTCCCGGGCCATTGTCCGCACGTCGGCCTTCATGCCCGATGCTGCGGTTAAGAAGCGTAGGAACGTGGCCAGTAGTTCGGCGTTGGCGAGGTCGCCGCGAATCGCTTCGTCCGCGCCCGGATACTGGACCTTGACTATAACGTCGCGGCCGTCGTGCATTAAGGCGCGGTGGACCTGGCCGATCGACGCTGCAGCCATCGGCGCGTCATCGAAGGTGGCGAATAGCTCATGGGCCGGCCTCTGGAATTCGGTGTGCAGAACGGCGTGCACAAGCGTGGGAGTCATGGGGGGTGCGTCAGTTTGCAGTCGGCTCAACACTTTTTGATAGCGGGAGAATCCACCGTTGCCGAGTGCATCCACGTCGATCATGGAGAAGAACTGGCCGGCCTTCATGAGCGCGCCCTTCGAGTGGCCGAGCAGGTCCGCGTAGTGCTCGGCCGTGCGTTCGTGAAACCGTTCGAGGGCACCGGCGTCACCGGCCCTTTCGCGAGCCCCGGCGACCAGGCGCGCGGTCGCCGCGCGTGCGGTAAAACCGGCCAGGGGCATGGTCCGACGGATCCGCCCCCGCGGGATGAAATCGCACTTCTGAGAGCCGTTCTGTTCAGGGGTGGTCATGATGGTCCAACGCGGAGGGTAGGCCGCGCTCGCGGGCCCAGGCATGGTGCTTCTTGCCGAGTTCGGTGACGGGATCGGCCGCTCCATCGAAGTCCTCGACGATCGCCCGGACTGGCAGCGTGGCGTTGAGGCCGGCGCAGACACTGCTGACGGCGAGTTGAAGGCGGGCGGCGAACACGTAGTCGTCGGGGGCGGTCATGCGGGCCACTGGATGGTTGTTGTCACGGACGTCGAACAGGCAGCGAACGACTCGATTTATCGAATCAGTCGTGTAGGTCACGGGTTGGGGTGTGGTCGCCATACACTCGCCGAGGAGTTCGGATTGCCACTGGTAGAGTTCGTCGGCGGTCAGGTCGGAGTCGGCGGTCAGGTAGCCGGCCAGCACCATGATGTCTCGAAGATCCTGTTTGCGGCCCTCTTGGAGGGCTCGGTTCATCGCGACCTGTCGCCAGCGCTGGAGTTCGGGTAGGACCTTGACGCAGCCGAAGTCGACGAACCCGACGGTGCCGTCAGTGTTGAAGCGGTAGTTGCCCGGGTGGGGGTCGGCGTGCATCAGATTGGCGTGGCGGAAGCTTCCGTACGCGAATCGCAGGATGGTCTCGGCCCAGACGTTTCTGAGATCTTGATCGGCCTGTTGCGCTGCCGCCCAGTCCATCCCGTCGAGATAGGTCATGGTCAACACCCGATTGGTAGACATTTCGGCAATGACTTCGGGGACTCGGATGAACGGGTGGTCTCGGTAGAGTTCGCTGAATGCTGCGATGGTGGCTGCCTCATGCCGATAGTCCACCTCCTCGGAGATTCGCGACGCGACTTCGCGCGCAACGCTCTTAACGTCCCGCTTCACTCCCGACGTCGAGGCGGCGAGGAAGCGCAGGAACGTCGCCAGCAGCTCAGCGTTGGCCAGATCGTCGCGGATGGCTTGAGCCACACCGGGGTACTGGATTTTGACGGCGACCCGACGACCGTCGCGCAGGACGGCGCGGTGCACCTGGCCGATCGACGCAGCAGCCATCGGCTCCTCAGTGAACTCCGCGAAATGCTGGACCGCAGAATCGAGTTCGCCTTCGAGGACCTCATGGACCAGTGCGGGATGCATGGGGGGTGCGTCTGCCTGCAATCTGCTCATGGCTTTCTGGTACGGCCAGAATCCGCCAGCGCCCACCGCGCGAGTATCGAGCAGTGACATGATCTGGCCGACCTTCATCAGGACACCGCGGGAGTGGCCAAGCAGTTCGGCGTACCGCTCGGCGGTACGCTCGTGAAACTGTTCGACAGCACCGTCCTGGCCCGCCTTCTCGCGCAACCCTGCGATGACTCGGCCGCCAGCAGCCCGGGCGGTGAAACCCGCCAGCGGCATCGTCCGCCGGATCCGTCCGCGAGGAACGGGATCGTCCTGATGGTGCATCGAGGGCTCCTCCCGTTCAGCGGCGTAGTAAAGTGATGCCTGGTTCAAGATAAGTGATCACTTGGGAGAGGTCAATGTCGGCAGCGGCGCCCACACGCGAACGATTGGTCACCGAGGCGATGCGGCTCTTCAGCGCGAAAGGCTTCGAGGCAACCAGCGTTTCGCAGATCGAAGCCGCAGCTGGGCTAGCCGCCGGCTCTGGCGCGTTGTATCACCACTTCAAGTCCAAAGAAGCCTTGCTCAATGCTGGCATCGATCGTCAACTCGATCGCCGCCGCGCCATGCACGACATCCGCGCCCTCTTCGCCGGGCTAGGAGACCTCCGCGCCGAACTCACGGCGTTGGGCCGGTACCTGCTCACCGTCATCGACGAAGAATCGGAGCTGCTACAGATTGCCGCCCGTACGCCAGCCGGTCGCTCACCTCGGCTCGACACCGCCTACGCGGCACTCGTTGATGGACTCAATGCTGAACTCACCGAGTGGATCGCGGCCTGGGCGCCAACCATGCCATCGCAGGATCGTCGCGTTCTGGCTACCCTCGGAGTCAACGCCATCCTCGGCGCACGCTTTGCCACCAGCCTATTCCGGGAATCTCCCGGCCAGCTAGCCGACGAGAAATACTTGGGCGAGTGGACAGCGGTCCTCGCCGCTCGCATTCAATCCTTTGGCTGATGCTCAAAACCTAAGTCGGGCCATCTCTTCACCTAAGCTTCTTCGGCGTGTGATTTCGCGGCCAGCTTCGCAGCCGAGTACGGGTGTGATCCGCTCAAGACACGATCCATAGCGTCGTGAATCGATCGCTACGCAACGACTTCCCGCTGAGGCGTCGGCATCACTCCGTTCCCGATTGGGGTTGTGGCTAGCGATTTCTTGCTCAAAGAAACTAGGCCGACATCGACGCGTGACAGCCGCCAGGCGTCTCGGCCACGCGAAACAGGAACTGGGGTCCACATTAGGCAGGCGCCAATGGTGACCGTGAGATCGGATGGCCCCCTGCCGCTCAATGCCGGCTGAACTGTGTCGGGGAACTGGTATACCTCTGTGAACTGATGCGAAGGGGACACGTAGGACCCTGGGTTTCGCAGCAGACCACCTTCGGAAAGCATGAACTCGCGGCGGACGATCCAATGGGGATGGACGAGAGCTGACTGCGACACCTTTGTCTACAACCTCACGGGCCGCCGATGGCTCAAAAGTGCCTGCAGCTATTGCCCTTTCGCGATCAGTTCGGCACGAGGCGTGCAGTCGACGCTGCAGCGTTACGCCGCTGATCCCGCGGCCGGAGCGCTGGCCCTGTTCATCGAACACGTCGCGGTCTGTATCAACGACAAGCAGACCCTGCGCCCGACTGGCCGCCTCTACGATGATGTCGCTGCTGCTGGTCTGACCGGTGTCCTTGACCTGTTCCACCGCCGCCTCGACGACACCGAGCACGCGATCTACGAAGTGCGCCGGGTGGCCAAGGTTCGCGGGACGGGAACCAGGCCGGTCATCGCCCGGTCAGTGCGTCTGCTCGATCGTGGATCTCGCGCCGAGATGGCAGCCGCACTACTGGGCCTGCCCGGGCAGTTGCACACCGGCAACGACGGCATCGCGCGCAGCATCGCGCTGCGCCGCGGTGAGACGCCGCCATGGGCAGAGCGGTTCTATGTCGCCTGCCCGGCCGTCGTTGCGGACAAGGCCAGACCCCACTTCGAGCGCTGGTTCGCCGAGGTGGCCAGCGATGTCGCACTGTTCTGACACCCGGCACGGGGCACGCCAGCTACAGCCCCAGCGGGTCCGACCAGGCCGGCTGCGCATAGGCGGTGTCGAACGGGATCGCCGGGCGCGGCCACGCGCCGGTGACCACCCAGGTCAGCACCGGCTCCGACACCGGACCCTGGATCGGCCGCGTCAACGCATCGACCAGCGCACTCTCACACGACGACATCAACCCAGGCTACCGGCGTGGTGCATACCCAGAATGGAAGCGCCTGGCGGCGCTGCAGCTGATTCGCCGGCCCCTGCGGGCCCGCCGACCCACCGAATTTTGCCTTTCTGGCCCTCCGATTGTGGCCGGCGGTCCGCTCCGCGCAAGGCCACGGCCTCCGCTGCGCTGCGGGCCCAC
>Ga0208328_1000755_pt1 | contig 13108 bp, 17 predicted proteins | sample DeeseametaMP2633_FD_184170 | JGI IMG/M metagenome (GOLD analysis project Ga0208328, IMG submission 184170) | Marine microbial communities from the Deep Atlantic Ocean - MP2633 (SPAdes) | ecosystem: Environmental > Aquatic > Marine > Unclassified | place: Northeast of Antigua and Barbuda, North... | reverse complement strand
GCCTCTTGCCGGGCGGGACATGGCCGCCGCTGGTGCTGAACGCCACGCTCTTTTCCTTTGCCCACCTGATGTACTGGAGCTGGATCGTCGCCGGCATGACCTTTTTCGGCGGCCTTGCCTTTGCCTGGGCCTACGAGCGGCGCGGCAGTTTCGCCGAGGCGGTGGTGCTGCATGCCATCGCCGGGGTGATCCTGTTTGCGCTGGGGCTGGGTGTGTTCTTTTACTCGGGCAACGTGGTCAGGCCCTTCTAGGCCGCGCCCGTCACGGGTTTGCCCCGCCGCCACCCAGCCGGACAGAGGCCCCGGGTCAAGCCCGGGGCACCGTCAGTCATTCCGCCGCGCGCATCCAGTCACCCTGTGCGGACGGGTACAGGTAATCGCGAGTGATCGGCACCGCGGACATGGACTTGGCCAGTTGCCACTGCTGGACATGCAGGTTGCCCTGCCGGAATGAGACCTCCATCGAGACCAGGTAAAAGCGCCACATACGCAGGAACTGTTCGTCGAACATCTCGACCACCCGGTCCCGATTCTCTTCCAGCCGTTCGCGCCAGGCCTGCAAGGTCATGGCGTAATGGATGCGCAGCGCCTCGTCGTCACTCTGGTGCAGCCAGTTGTCCTCGATCGCGCGATAGACCTCGGAGGCGGAGGGCGCGTAACTGCCGGGAAAGATGTACTTGTCGATCCAGGCGTTGTTGGGTCGCGGCGGGCCGTTCTTGACGATGGAATGGATCAGCGCCACGCCATCGTCGGCCATCAGGTCGCGCACCTTGCCGAAATACTCGCGGTAATGCGGCGCGCCGACATGTTCCAGCATGCCGACACTGACGACCCGGTCGAATCGCTCTTCCAGCTTGCGGTAATCCAGAAGCAGAAAGCGCACCCGGTCCTCCAGCCCCTCGACTTGCGCCCGCGCCTGCGCCGTGGCCAGCTGGTTATCCGACAGCGTCACCCCCGTCACCTGCGCGCCGTAGTCGCGCGCCAGCGTCAGCGCCATGCCGCCCCAGCCGCAGCCGATGTCCAGCACCCGCATCCCCGGCTTGATCAGCAGCTTGTCCGCGATATGCGCCTTCTTGGCCTCCTGCGCCTCTTCAAGGGTCATGCCGGCCCTGGGCCAGTAGGCGCAGGAGTACTGCATGTCCGCGTCCAGAAAGAGACGGTAGAGATCGTCCGAAAGATCGTAGTGATGGGCGACATTGCGCCGGGCCGTGAACGGCGTGTTGCGCTGCAAGAACCCGCGCAGCGCGCCTTGCAGCTTGCGCGGCAGTTCGTACCAGGGCGGCAGTTCGGCGATATTTCCGCTGGGCACAAAAAGCCCCAGCAGCCCCGGCAGGTCATCCCCTTCAACCCGCAGCGTGCCCTCGGCATAGCATTCTCCCAGCGTGAGGCCGGGCCGCATCAGCAACCGGCGCACCGTGTCCGGTTCGGTCAGGATGATATGGGCCTCGGGGCCACCGCCCGGCCCGTAGGTTTCCGATTGTCCGTCGGGCATGGTCACGGTCAACTGCCCGTGCCGCAGCATCCGGCGCATCATGTTTCGAAACAGAGACTCCCACATGGCAAACCTCCTTGCGACGTTTTGGCGCGTCCTCCGGCATTGATGATTAGCAGACTCAGGTGATTCTCACCAAATAAAGCCGTCTCCCTTGACTTCCCCCGCCCCTCGGGATGTATCGGCGCCTGACTTTTGCGCATATCAAAGGGGCCCGACATGCACGCCTATCGCAGCCATACCTGTGCCGATCTGACCAAGGACCAGGTGGGTGATACCGTCCGGCTGGCCGGCTGGGTGCACCGCATCCGCGACCACGGTGGCGTGCTGTTCATCGACCTGCGCGACCACTACGGCGTGACGCAGGTGCTCTGCGATCCCGACAGCCCGGTCTTCAGCCAGGTCGAGAAGGTGCGCAGCGAATGGTGCATCCGCATCGACGGCAACGTGAAGGCTCGCGCCGACAGCCTGGTGAACCCCAAGCTGCCCACCGGCGAGATCGAGGTTTACATCCGTGACATCGAGGTGCTGGGCGAGGCGCAGGAACTGCCCCTGATCGTCTTCGGCGACCAGGAATACCCCGAGGAAACCCGCCTGAAGTACCGCTATCTCGACCTGCGCCGCGAGGCGATGCAGACCTCGATGACCCTGCGGTCCGACGTGGTGGCCAGCATCCGGCGGCGTATGTGGGACAAGGGCTTTCGCGAGTATCAGACGCCGATCATCACCGCCTCCTCGCCCGAGGGCGCGCGCGACTTTCTCGTGCCCTCGCGCCTGCACCCGGGCAAGTTCTACGCGCTGCCGCAAGCCCCCCAGCAGTTCAAGCAGCTGATCATGGTCTCGGGCTTTGACAAGTATTTCCAGATCGCGCCCTGTTTCCGCGACGAGGACCCGCGCGCCGACCGGTCGCCCACCGATTTCTACCAGCTCGACCTGGAAATGAGCTTTGTCGAGCAGCAGGACGTGTTCGACACGGTGGCGCCGGTGATCGCAGGCATCTTCGAGGAATTCGGCGAGGGCAAGACGGTGGACGCGCCCGAGACCTGGCCGCAGATCCCCTATGCCGAGGCGGCGCTGAAATACGGCACCGACAAGCCCGACCTGCGCAACCCGATCGAGATGCAGGTCGTGTCCGAGCATTTCGCCGGCTCCGGCTTTGCGATCTTCGCCAAGCTGCTGGAACAGGACGGCACCGAGATCCGCGCCATCCCGGCGCCGGGTGGCGGTTCGCGCAAGTTCTGCGACCGGATGAACGCCTGGGCCCAGAAAGAGGGCCTGCCGGGTATGGGCTACATCTTCTGGCGCGACCAGGGCGAGGGCATGGAGGCGGCCGGCCCGCTGGCCAAGAACATCGGCCCCGAGCGCACCGAGGCGATCCGTCAGCAGCTGGGCCTTGGCGTCGGCGACGCGGCCTTCTTCCTGGGTGGCAAGCCCGCCAGCTTCCAGCGCATCGCGGGCAAGGCGCGCGACGTGCTGGGCGAGGAACTGAAGCTGATCGACCCCAACCGCTTTGCCTTTGCCTGGATCGTGGATTTCCCGATCTACGAAAAGGACGAGGAGACCGGCGAAGTCGATTTCGAGCACAACCCCTTTTCCATGCCGCAGGGCGGGATGGAGGCGCTGCAGGGCGATCCGCTCAAGGTGCTGGGGTTCCAGTATGACCTGGCCTGCAACGGTTACGAGCTGGTGTCCGGTGCGATCCGGAACCACAAGCCCGAGGTCATGCTCAAGGCGTTCGAAATCGCGGGTTATGGCGAGGAGGAGGTCAAGGCCCGCTTTGGCGCGCTCTACAATGCCTTCCACTTCGGCGCCCCGCCGCACGGCGGATGCGCCGCGGGCATCGACCGGATGGTGATGCTGCTGGCCGAGACGGCGAACATCCGTGAGGTCATCATGTTCCCGATGAACCAGCGCGCCGAAGACCTGATGATGAACGCGCCCTCGGAACCGTCCTCGGACCAGCTGATGGAACTCAGCCTGCGCGTTATTCCGCAGGAGTGATGCCGGAAAAGGCGCCTTTTTGCCGAGGTGCCGGACACGAACCCGTGCGGGGCGATGCAAGCACGCCCCGCTTGCGGTATAGGGGCCTTAACAGCGTTGAGGCCCCAAGATGTACGATCCCGTTCTTGCCGATATCCGCTATGGCTGTGGCCGGTCCCTCCGGATCGCGCCGCCCGACTCGACCAAGGCCCTGCTGGCCGGGCTGACGGCGCCCGACGTCATGGCGCGGGCTTTTCCGATCATGGCCTTCGACAGCTTTTCCAAGGACTTGTTGGTCAACGCCTATACGCTGGGCCGCATTAGCCGTCTGACGCGCGACACCGAGGCCGAGGAACTGGCGCTTGACCAGATCCGGCGGCTGAAACGCCGGGCCCGCAAGTTGCAGTCAGAATGGCTGGTGGCCCAGGTCGCCCGGCGAATGAACAGTGCGACCCCCCTGCGCGAGCGGCTGGAGAGCTTTTGGGCCGACCATTTCACCGCGCGCGGAAAGGCCAACGTCATGATCCAGGCGGGGTCTCCTTACGTCGAATCGGCCATTCGTCCGCACCTTGCCCGCCGGTTCGAGGACATGTTGATCGCGGTAACAACGCATCCGCTGATGCTGCACTACCTCGACCAGCACGCCTCGGCCGGGCCGAACTCTCCGCAGGCGCTGAAATACCCCGGAAAAAAGGGCCTGAACGAGAACCTGGCCCGCGAGGTGCTGGAGCTGCACACGCTGGGGGTGGACGGCCCCTATACGCAGACCGACGTGCGCCAACTGGCAGAGCTGTTGACCGGGCTGGCCTTTACCGCCGAAGGCGGCACCGAGTTCCGCCGCCCGCTGGCCGAACCCGGCGCCGAGACGGTGCTGGGCAAGAATTATGGCGGCGATCACCCCGCCCGGCTGGAGGACATCCACGCCGCCCTGCGCGACCTTGCCCGGCACCCGGTCACAGCGCGACATGTCGCTGGCAAGCTGGCCGTGCATTTCGTGGCGGATACGCCCGAGGCGGAGCTGGTCAGCGCGATGGAAACGGCCTGGCTGGACACGAACGGGGACTTGATGGCGGTCTACCGGGCCATGCTGGACCATCCCGCCGCCTGGGATCCGCGCCCGGCCAATGCCAAGCAGCCGCTGGATTTCATCGCCTCGGCCTGCCGCGCGCTGGATGTGCCGCAGGACATGCTGCGCAAGCGCGTCGGCATTGCCCTGATCCAACCGATGCGCCTGATGGGGCAGGTCTGGCAGCAGCCGCCCGGGCCTGACGGCCTGCCCGAGGCGGACGACGCTTGGTTGACACCGCAGGGGCTGGCCGCCCGTCTGCAATGGGGTTTTGCGATGCCGCAGGCCCTGCTGGGCGCCCTGCCTGATCCGCGCGATTTCGTGGAAACCGCGCTGGGGTCGCGCGCCCCTGCCGAGGTGCGTTTCGCCGCCGGGGCCGCCGAAACCCGCGCCGACGGGATCGGCGTGGTGCTGGCCTCCCCCGCCTTTCAGAGGATGTAAGCTGATGGACAGACGCAATTTCCTGGCCCGCAGCGCCGCCCTTGGCTGTTCGCTGGCCGCCAGCCCGCTGGTCACGCCGGTCAGCTTTGCCGCGACGCCGGGCGATGCCCGGCTGGTGGTCATCATCCTGCGCGGCGGCATGGACGGGTTGGACGTGGTGGCCCCGTACGGCGACCCGGATTTCGACGCTCTGGGCCGGCCCGGTCCGGACATGGAGGGCGGCGCCTTCGATCTTGACGGACACTTCGCGCTGCATGGCGCTCTCGCCCCCCTGCGTCCGCTCTGGCAGGCGGGCGACCTGGGTTTTGCCCACGCGGTGTCGATTCCCTATCGCGACAAGCGCAGCCATTTCGACGGCCAGGACCTGCTGGAGGCAGGCGTCGCCGCCTCTGACGCACCGCTGCCCGATGACGGCTGGCTCAACCGTCTGGTCCAGCATCTGCCCGGGGCGAGCGCCGAGACGGCCTATGCCATCGGCGGCGAACCGCTGCGCATCCTTTCCGGGCCTGCGCCCGTGAATCGCTGGACCCCGGAGGCAGACCTGCGCCTGTCGCCGCAGGCCATACTGCTGACCCAACGGGTGATGCAGTCCGACCCCTTGATGGCCGCCGCGCTCGACAGTGCCTTTGCGCTGGCGGGGGGCGATGGCGACGGGCTGGCCTTTTCCGGCAGCCCCGGCGACATGATGGCCGCCATGCGGGACGACATGATGGCACCGCGCGACCGACATCGGCCGGGCCGGGTGCTGGCCGAATTTGCAGGTGCGCAGTTGCGCGATGCAGCGCGGATTGCCTGTTATTCGCTGAACGGCTGGGACACGCACAAGGCGCAGGAGCGTCATCTGGCACTTTCGCTGGAACAACTCTCTGACTCGCTTCTTGCCCTGCAAGAGGCGCTGGGACCAGAGGCCTGGGCCAAAACGACTGTGGCGGCGGTGACGGAGTTCGGGCGCACTGCGCGTTGGAACGGGACACAGGGCACGGACCACGGCACCGGCGGGGCGATGGTGCTGGCCGGCGGCGCCCTGCGCGGGGGCCGCGTGATCACCGACTGGCCCGGCCTGGGTGACGGAGCGCTCTACGAGGGGCGTGACCTGCGCCCCACCCGCGACCTGCGGGCGCATCTGGCCTGGCTGTTGCACGGCCAATTCGGCATCGGGCGCAGTACGCTGCAAACGACGGTCTTTCCCGGAGTCGACATGGGAAGCGACCCGGGCTTGCTGCTGTAACGACGGCGGTCAGATCGCCATACGGTCGGCCACGCGGTCCTGGACCAGTGCCGACACGCGGTCGAGGCCGGGTTTCACCGGGCGTCCCGCGGCGCGGGCATCGGCCAGATCCTCTGCCGCCTGTTGCAGGACACCGTCGCCCGCGCTGCGTGCGACCCCGGCCAGAAACTGCGTCAGATAGGCCAGAGTTTGCGGATTGCGCGCATCGCCAAGCACGTCCGCCGCGTGGGCCATGTCATCGCGGTAGGACAAGGGATCGGGCACCACGGGCTCGTCGCTGACCAGACGCGGGCCAGTGGGGCGCCTTTCGCTGGGCAGGACCGACAGGATGGCGTTCTGAAAGGCAACGACGGAGGAGATCGGCTTGCCCAGGAAACCATCGGCTCCGGCGGCCAGCGCCACCTCTTCGGCGAAGGTGTCGCCGCTGGTGCCCAGCAGGACATCGACACGGGGACAGGTTGTGCTGAGTTCCGCGATCAGGTCGGCGCCCGACCCGTCCGGCAGGCCGAGGTCGATGACCACCACGCTGGGCCGGTAGACCTGCAGGTGGCGGCGCGCCGATTTCAGACAATCGGCACGGCGGATTCGCGCCCCGGACCGCAGGCACAAGAGGCGCATGGCATCGCAGGAGTACCGGCTGTCCTCCACCACGAGGATGGTCAGCCCAAGCAGGGGCCGCGTCGCGGTGGGACGCAGGTGCGGAGAGAGTTGGTCATAGTCGTCCATGTCGGGGCTCCTCATCGAGTCGCCTGCCAGATTGGCCCCGACAAGGTGAACAAGCGGTTAAGGGTCGCACCGGCTTGTCCGGCCTGTGTCGTCACGCCATAACCTGTGCCAACGCCAGACATGGAGAGTCAGATGATCGGACGCCTGAATCACGTTGCCATCGCCGTCCCCGACCTAGAGGCCGCCGCCGCACAGTACCGCACCGCGCTGGGTGCCAAGGTCGGAGAGCCGCAGGACGAACCCGACCACGGCGTGACCGTGATCTTCATCGAACTGCCGAACACCAAGATCGAGCTGCTGTATCCGCTGGGCGAGAACTCCCCGATCCAGGGCTTCCTGGACAAGAACCCCTCGGGCGGGATCCACCATGTCTGCTACGAGGTCGAGGACATCCTGGCCGCGCGCGACCACCTCAAGGAAACCGGCGCCCGCGTGCTGGGCAACGGAGAGCCCAAGATCGGCGCGCATGGCAAGCCCGTGCTCTTCTTGCATCCCAAGGATTTCAACGGCTGCCTCGTGGAATTGGAGCAAGTCTGATGGGGATCACCTCGGCCATCGTGCTCTTTGCCGTGATCTGGTTCATGACCTTTCTCTGCGTCATCCCGATCCGGCTGAAGACACAAGGAGACTTGGGCGACGTCGTGCCCGGCACCCACGCCGGCAGCCCCGAGGTGCACAACCTCAAGCGCAAGGCCTGGATCACCACCGGCATCGCCTTCGTGCTCTGGGCTGCCATCGCCTCTATCATCCTCTTCGAAGTGATCACCGTGCGCGACATCGACGGCTGGATGTTCGACCGGATGGATGGAACGTCGCACGTCAACTGACGCGGACCGCGCCCCTAGCGGGCGCGGTTCACCCGGTGAAAGACATGGGTAAAGGCCGCCGCCCCCAGTACCGAAACCAGCAGGTTCAGGATCGGCACCGTCAGCGGCACCGCCATCACGACGCCCGTCACCCAGATCGTCAGCAAGTGACGCCGCCGCAGCTTGCGCGCCTCGACCCGACCGACGCGGCGCATCGCGGCGAGAGTGAAGTATTCACGCCCCAGCAGAAACCCGTTCAGCGCCCAGAAGATGAAAGGCGCGAAGGGGATGAAGATCAGGTAGACGATCAGCGCAAGGATGTTTGCCAGAACCATCGTCCCAAAAAACCCCAGCGCATCCATCAGCCCATCTGAAAAGCTGACCTGGGTCGCGGCGGGCAGACCGGGATAATGCCTGTCCTCGACCGCCTGCGCGACCTCTTCGAGAAACATCGAGATGATGGCCGAGGCCACCGGCGTCATCAGGAAAACCGACAGCAACAGCATGACCGGCACCGAGGCCCAGCTTGCCGCGTCGTCCAGCCATTGCACCGTGCCGATCCAGGGCAGCGAGACGTCATCCCCCACCATCCAGCCGACGACATTGAAGACCACGATCACCGCGGCGATCAGCGCCCCCAGGGTGATCCCGATCCCGCGCAACAACACGCCGCGAAAGCGCGGATCGGGCAGTTGCGCGATGGCACGGCTGACGGCGTCGAAGATCATTCCGACACCCAGCTGACGATCTGGTCCAGGTCCGGACGCGGACGTTCGGGCGGCGTGGCGCCTTCGGTGCCGATATGGATGAACCCGGCGATCTTTTCGTGGCTGGCAAGGCCCAATGCGCCCTCGACAAAGCCGCGATCATGGCTTGCCCAGCCGGACAGCCAGTTCGCGCCCCAGCCCGAGGCCAGCGCCGCGTTCAGCAGCGCAAGACAGACCGCCCCCGCCGAATAAGTCTGTTCCAGCGCCGGGATCTTGGGGCTGTCCTTCTGCACCTCGACCACGGCGACGCACAGCGGGCTGCGCTCCCATGCGTCGCGGGCCTTGGCGATGTCCTCGTCGCTCTTGCCCAGGCGGGTGCCACAGTCGGCCACCGCGTCGGCCAGCCGACGCATCGCGGCGTCCCGCAGGACGATGAATCGCCAGGGTTCCAACTTGCCGTGGTCTGGCGTCCGCGCCGCCGCGGTCAGCAAGGGCATCAAAGCGGCCTTGTCGGGGCCCGGCGCCTTCAGTGTCTTGGCCGGGCGCGACCGGCGGCTCAGCAGAAAGTCCATCGCGGCGGGGTTCGGGGTGGGCATGGCGTCTCCTGTCATCGTCCGCCGTTATGTCAGGCCGCTGGCCCCGGGTTTCAACCGGGAATATTGCGCATCACGGCGCAGCCTGTATGCGGGGGGCATGAAACAGCCCGATCTCTCCGACCTCGCCGTCCCCGGTGCCACGCTGGCCGTGCGCGTGACGCCAAAGGCATCGCGCAACGCCATCATCCGCGACGGGGACAAATTGCGGATCACGGTCACGACGGTGCCGGAAGGCGGCAAGGCGAATGCGGCGGTCATCAAGCTGCTGGCCAAGGCGCTGGGACTGCCGAAAAGCCGGCTGGAACTGGTGCGGGGTGACACCGCCCGAGACAAGCTGTTCCGAATCGCCGACTGACGCGGCCCTCAGCCCTTGCGGCGATAGACGCCCTCGGGCGTGTTGACCGCCGCCACCAGGTCCTGCATCTGCGAAATCGACAGGGTGATCCGCTGCATCCTGTCGCTGCGCGGGTCATATTGCTCGACCGTGATGCAATCCTCGAATCCCGAGATGACGACATCCTCTTGCAGATGAGAGCCGCCTTCGTCCACCAGGGTCACGATGGTGGCGTCAAAATCATGTTCTACGCTGTACATGGGGGCAGGTTAGCCTGCGCGCCCCTTGCCGGAAACCGATTCGGCGCGGCGCTGACGGCGCCGGTGCAGGCGATATAGTGCCGGGGCCGCGAGATGATCGTAGAAAAGGCCCAGAAGCCGGTTCAACACCGGCAGGCGCACCAGCCGGGCCAGCCAGCGCAGGCGCGGCATCTCGGCCCAGAGGACGGCGAAGGCGGGCAAACCGCTATAAAGCGTGCCGTCCTTGACCACGTGGAACCGGCGCGCCGCCGCGTCGCGGCTCAGCCCGTGATCTGCATGCGCGCCCTCGGAGAGACCGGCAAAGCCGATGTCGACGCCGTCATGCTCTGCCATGCGGCGATAGCCTGCCACCTCGCGAGAGCAGATCGGGCAACTGTCGTTGTAAATCACGGTTGGCTTGTCGGTCATGCACTGAAAGGTAGATCACCGGCGCAACACTGCCAATTGATCGTGATCTGCTGGAACAGAAGGTCGCGGCAGCTTAGGGTCGCCCTACGCTCATCTTTTTCCGGACCTTCCATGACCCGATTGTTGCCGCTCATCGCCCTTGCGTTGCTGTCCGCCTGTGCCGCGCCCCTGCCGGCGCCCGCGCCCGGTGCCCTGGGCGGATCCGAGGCCCAGCAGCGCGCCAACCGCGCCGCGCGGCAATTCGTGCAGGTGGTGCAGACGGTCGAACCGGTGGCGGAACGTGAATGCCGCCAGCGGACCCGGGGACTGAATTGCGATTTCCAGATCGTGATCGACGACCGGGCAGAGCTGCCGCCGAATGCCTTCCAGACCGTCGACCGTTTTGGAAGGCCGATCCTCGCCTTCAACATCGGCATGATCAACTCTGTCCGGAACGCGGACGAACTGGCCTTTGTCATGGGGCACGAGGCCGCGCACCACATCCTGGATCACCTGGCAAAGACCCGGCAAAGCGCCACGATCGGCGCCGTTGTCTTTGCCGGGATCGCCGCCATCAGCGGCGCCGAGGCCGAGGCCGTGCGCAATGCCGAGCAACTGGGCGCGGCGGTGGGTGCACGCACGTATTCCAAGGAGTTCGAGCTGGAAGCGGACCAGCTGGGCACGATCATCACCTTCCGCTCCGGGTTCGACCCGATGCGCGGGGCCGAATTTTTCGCGCGCATCCCCGATCCCGGCAACAAGTTCCTGGGCAGCCACCCGCCCAATGCGGCCCGCCTGAAGATCGTGGCCCAGACGGAAAAGGCCCTGCGCCAGCAGTGACAGCGCCCGCACCCTGCCCCCCGCGTCAACCCTGCGTTGACCTGAGTCAAGGCGCCGCCCGGCCTGCTCTGCCATCGTTGCACTCGACGACCGAGGACAGAGGGGATGGATCCATGCAGAGCCGAGAGACACTGAGACGCCATGCAGCGCTTGTCGACGACATGGCGCAGGCCCGGGGCATCGACCTGGAAGAACAGATCATGCGTGGCAAATTGACGGTTTCGGAACTGGAGGACGCGGTGTTGCGCTGCACGGCCTGTACCTCGCCGGAAACCTGCGCGCATTGGCTGGGCAATCGCGAGGACACTGCGGCAGAGACACCTGCGTTCTGCCGCAACTCCGGCCTGTTCAGCAGCCTGGACGCGGGCTGAGCGATGGACGGAACGCGTGCTGCCCCGACCCGCCCCACGCCCTTGGGGGATGAAACCGATCATTATTGGCTGGTCCAGCGCATGGCCAAGGCCACCGGAGTCGATCTGGTCGGCGCGATGGACGCAGGACTGCTCACCCAAGGGGACTGGGCGGGACTCATCACGCGCTGCCGGGGCTGCACCTGGTCCGAAGGGTGCGGCCAATGGTTGGACAGGCCCGTCGACGACACCCGCAGCTTTCCCGGCAATTGTCTGAACCGCAAACGCCTTGCCGCGCTACAGGAAGCGATGGCAAGCATCACGTCCTAGGAGGAGAAAGATGGGACTGACGATTGGTGATCCCGACCGGCATTTTTTCATGACACGCAGCGTTGCCCGCGTCATGGGCCTGAACCTCAGCGAGGCGCTGAAAGACGGCAGTCTGGCACCGGGCACCTATGCCTCGATGGTCACCGCCTGTCGGGGATGCGCCTTGGTGGATGCCTGCCAGGAATGGCTGTCCCGCCGGACGTCTTTGACCGGCACGCCGCCTCCGGGGTGCTACAACGGTCCCCTTCTGGCCGAGCTTCAGCGGCGCCAGTGACGCTCATCTGCGGGGATTGGCGGCACCCGCGCCGAAATGAAATCAGGGGGCGTTTCCGCCCCCTTTTTCATGTCTTTACGACCGCAGGTTCTGGGCCGATTCCTTGATCGCCTCGTATTGGCCCGACGGGCGGAAACGCCAGAGATAGTCCGGCAACACCGCCTGCACCGACATCGGCGAAATCCCAAGGTCAGAGAAACCCTTGGTGCCCTCCGACGTGACGTTGTCCTGGCGCAGGCTGCGGACCTGGTCGGCGGTGATCTGCGCCGGAATCAGGCCCAGCGAAACGCTTTGCACGAAATCGGACACCGCCCCGATGACGCCTGCGGCAAGGAAGGGGATGTTCGCCACCAAGCGACGGCGGCGGATCACGTCCAGCATCACCTGCATCAGCTCGCGGAAGGTCATCACGTCCGGGCCGCCCAGCTCGTAGATGCCCGGCGCTGCCCGCCCCAGCACGCCCTTGACGGCGGCCTGGGCCACATCGTCGACATAGACCGGCTGGAACTTCGTCTCGCCGCCGACCACCGGCAGCACGGGCCCCATACGGGTCATCGAGGCAAAGCGGTTGAAGAACTGATCCTCTGGGCCGAAAATCACCGAAGGGCGCAGGATCACGGCCTGCGGCATGTGTTCGAGGATACCTTCCTCGCCCTTGCCCTTGCTCTTTGCATATAGGCTGCGGCCCTGCGGATCGGCGCCGATGGCCGAGATGTGGACCAATTGCGACACTCCCTCTGCGGCGGCAATGCGGGCGATGCGTTCCGCGCCTTCGTGCTGGACCGCGTCAAAGTTGTTCTTGCCGCCCTTGTCGAAGGTCCCGACGCAATTCACCACGGCATCGGCACCCTGCATCACACTGCGGACGCTATCGTCATCGCGGATGTTGCAGAACACCGGCTCAACCTGGCCGACAACGCCGTAGGGGCGGACAAAGATCGCCTCGTTCGGGCGGCGGCAGGCGACGCGGACGCGCCAGCCCTCCCTGGCCATGCGACGGGCGATATAGCGTCCGACGAATCCCGAGCCGCCATAGATGGTGACGAGTTTGGACATGGGGCGCGCCCTCCTGTAGCCAGTTTGCCCCGCAGGAATACCGGCGTGACAGCCCGCCCGCAAGGCGCCGCATTGCCGCGCGAAGATTTCTTGAAAATGGCCGTTGACACCCCCTCGCACCACCTTTAAACGCCTGCCTCACGCTCCTGATGCCCAGGTGGCGGAATTGGTAGACGCGCTGGTTTCAGGTACCAGTGACTTCGGTCGTGGAGGTTCGAGTCCTCTCCTGGGCACCA
>Ga0208328_1000754_pt1 | contig 13114 bp, 15 predicted proteins | sample DeeseametaMP2633_FD_184170 | JGI IMG/M metagenome (GOLD analysis project Ga0208328, IMG submission 184170) | Marine microbial communities from the Deep Atlantic Ocean - MP2633 (SPAdes) | ecosystem: Environmental > Aquatic > Marine > Unclassified | place: Northeast of Antigua and Barbuda, North... | reverse complement strand
CTGATCGCACCGATCGCCATGGAAGACGGTCTCCGCTTCGCTATCCGCGAAGGCGGCCGCACCGTCGGTTCGGGCGTCGTCTCCAAGATCCTCGCGTAAGCAGGATCGGACCCGGCCGGTTACCCTCGGGCGACCGGCCAGCCCAGAACATTTCCGGTCAGGCGCTGTGAGCTCTTGACTCGCAGGGGCACCCGCTTTAGAGGGCGCGACTGCACGGATTTCCAAAGGTGGGTGCTTCGGCACCCACCGATTTATGGAAGGGGTGCAAATCCTTTCCGACCGGGTTCGAAGAGGGAACAGGGTGGTCCTGGTTCCTCCTCTCAACTCTCACGCCTATGAAAAGGCAGACCGAACATGCAAAGCCAGAACATTCGCATCCGGCTCAAGGCGTTCGATTACCGCGTCCTCGATGCATCGACGCAGGAGATCGTGAACACCGCCAAGCGGACCGGCGCGCAGGTGCGCGGCCCGATCCCGCTGCCGAACAAGATCGAGAAATTCACCGTTCTGCGTGGCCCCCACGTGAACAAGAAATCCCGCGACCAGTTCGAGATCCGCACCCACAAGCGGCTCCTGGACATCGTCGATCCGACCCCGCAGACGGTGGACGCGCTCATGAAGCTCGACCTCGCCGCCGGCGTGGATGTCGAGATCAAGGTGTAAGGAGGACTCCGTAGATGTTGCGCTCTGGAGTTATCGCAAAGAAAGTCGGCATGACCCGGCTGTTCATGGAAGACGGCAAGCAGATCCCTGTGACCGTTCTCCAGCTCGACGGATGTCAGGTCGTGGCCCAGCGGACCGCTGACAAGGACGGCTACACCGCCGTTCAGCTCGGCGCCGGTTCGATCAAGGCCAAGAACGTCTCGAAGCCGATGCGCGGCCACTTCGCCGTCGCCAAGGTGGAACCGAAGCGGAAGATCGCGGAATTCCGCGTCGACGCCGAGAACCTGATCCGGGTCGGTGAGGAAATCACCGCTGACCACTACTTCGAAGGCCAGTTCGTGGACGTGTCCGGCACGACCATCGGTAAGGGCTTCGCGGGTGCCATGAAGCGGCACAACTTCGGTGGTCTGCGTGCCTCGCACGGTGTGTCGATCTCGCACCGTTCGCACGGTTCGACCGGCCAGTGTCAGGATCCGGGCAAGGTCTTCAAAGGCAAGAAGATGGCAGGCCACATGGGTGCCGTCCGTGTCACCACCCAGAACCTTCAGGTCGTGAAGACCGATGCCGACCGCGGCATCATCATGATCAAGGGCGCCGTCCCGGGGTCGAAGGGTGGCTGGGTCACCATCAAGGACGCCGTCAAGAAGCCGTTCCCCGAGAACGCCATTCTGCCGGCAGCCCTGAAGTCCGCCGCTGAGGAAGCCGCCAAAGCCGCCGAGGAAGCTGCCGCAGCCGCAGCCGCCGAGGAAGCCGCAGCAGCAGCCGCCGCAGCAGCAGAGCAGGCCGCCCAGGAAGAAGCCGCGCTGAAGGCAGCCGAGGCTGAGATCCAGGCCGAGAAGAAGGAAGGCGACGAATGAAACTCGACGTAATCAAACTCGACGGCTCCGCCGCGGGCGAAGTCGAGCTGACGGACGAGATCTTCGATCTCGAGCCGCGCGCCGACATCCTGCACCGTGTGGTCCGCTGGCAGCGCAACAAGGCGCAGGCCGGTACCCACAAGGTCAAGACCCGCTCGGAAGTCAGCTACTCGACCAAGAAGATCTACCGCCAGAAGGGCACCGGTGGCGCACGTCACGGCTCCCGCAAGGCGCCGATCTTCCGCAAGGGTGGCATCTACAAGGGCCCGACCCCGCGCAGCCACGCCCATGACCTTCCCAAGAAGGTTCGTGCGCTCGGCCTGAAGATGGCCCTCTCGGCCAAGGCGAAGTCCGGCGCCCTCGTGGTGATCGACACCGCCGATTCGGAAGGCAAGACCAAGGCGCTGGCAGCACAGGTGAAGAGCCTGGGCTGGAAACGCGCGCTGATCATCGATGGCGCCGCAGTGAACGAGGCATTCGCCAAGGCCGCTGCGAACATCGACGGTCTGGACGTGCTGCCCAGCATGGGTGCGAACGTGTATGACATCCTCAAGCGTGACACCCTGGTGCTCACGAAAGCGGGTGTCGAAGCTCTGGAGGCTCGACTGAAATGAGTGCGAAGCCCGAACATTACGACGTGATCCGCAAGCCGATCATCACCGAGAAGTCGACCATGGCGTCCGAAAACGGCGCAGTTGTCTTCGAAGTGTCGATCGACGCGACGAAACCCCAGGTGAAAGAGGCCGTCGAGGCGCTCTTCGGTGTCAAGGTCAAGGCCGTGAACACCACCATCACCAAGGGCAAGGTCAAGCGTTTCCGGGGCCAGATCGGCCGCCGCAACGACGTGAAGAAGGCCTACGTGACGCTCGAAGAGGGCAACACGATCGACGTGTCGACCGGTCTCTGATCGGCGCCGGGCCTTCGGGTCCAGGTCAAGAACATCGCCCCGGCTGCGCAAGCGGCCGGGGCGTTTTCGTTTCTGGTTTTGAGGCGTCGGCGCGGGTCAGGCAGGGGGCCCGTCGATGGTGGCGAGCAGCCCCGCGAAGAGCCGTCCGCGCTCGGCAAGGCTGTCGACCCAGATGTGTTCCTGCAGCGTGTGGTGCATCTGGCCACGCACGCCCAGCCCGTCGAGCGTCGGCACGCCGAGCGCGCCGGTGAAATTGCCGTCCGAGCCGCCGCCAGAGACGATGCTCTGCAGGTCGCAGCCGAGATCCCGCGCGAGCCCCTCGGCCCGGCCCAGCAGGGCCTTGCAGCCGCTCCCGGGCTGCCATGCGGGGCGGGCGACGCCGGGGGTGATGGCGAAGGACACGTCGCCTTCGGGGACGGTCAGCGCCTGAAGCCGGGCAAGGGCGTCGTCGCGGGCGGCCGGGTCCTTGAGCTGCAGGATCATCTCGGCCTCGCAGGCCGAGGGGACGCAGTTCGACCATTGCCCACCCCGGATGATCCCGACGCTGCAGGTGAAGGCGTCGCAGCTCAGCGCCTCGATTTCGAGCAGCTTGCGCGCCATGAGCGCGATGGCCGAGGCGCCTTTCTCGGGGATGTTGCCGGCGTGGCTGGGGCGACCGCTGGCCTGCAGGGCAAAGCGCAGGATGGCGTGACGGCCAAGTACGACCGATCCGTCGGGACGCGCGGGCTCGGGCACAAGCACGCAGGCGTGGCGGCGGGCGACGTCCTCGATCAGCCGCGCGGTGGAGGGGCTGCCGATCTCCTCGTCGCCGGTGAACATCACGGTAACGGGCAGGGGTGTCGCAATGCCGGCGCGCTGCAACTGGCCGATGGTCTCGAGCGCGAGGTAGTTGCCGCCCTTCATGTCGTTGATGCCGGGACCGTAGCAGATGTCCCCCTCGCGCCGCACCGGCAGCACCTCGAGCGTGCCCACCGGGTGCACCGTGTCCATGTGGCCGAGCACGAGGATGCCCGGCAGCTCCGGGCGCGGGTGGGGGAGCGTCGCGATCAGGCTGTCGGAGAGGCCCATCTGGCCGGGCACGCGCTGGACCGTGGCCCCAAGCCGCGCGAGGTCGAAGGCGGCGAGGTCCATCATGCGGTTCACTGCCACCGCGTCATGGGTGGGGCTTTCGCAGACGACCCAGCGGGCAAGCCCCGCCAGCATCTCGTCCGCATCGAAGGGCAGGGCGGCGAAATCGGTCATGCCTGTTCCGCCGCGATCTGCACTTGGGGCCCTTCCGGCGCCTCGGTCATGGCGATCTGGCGGCAGAGGCGGCCGCCGGGGCCGCGCTCGGTGACGGTCATGTCGCGCATGTGGTCTTCCATGCTCTGCGGGGCGCCGGCGAGCGCCCGCCACGGCTCGGGCACGAAGACGTGGCAGGCTGCGGAGGCCAGCCCGCCGCCGCATGCGCCGAGGATCCCCGGCACGGCGTTGCCCACGGCCGCCATCATGACACTCTCGCCGGGGGCGGCCTCGACGGTACGGCTGCCGCCGTCGGGAAGGTGGTAGGTCACTCTGGGCATCGGGTCACCCGGCGGTCATGCGCATCGGCACCGAGGCGTAGCTGCGCAGGTTGTTGTTGAGCTTGCGGGTCGAGGGGCCGGTGGCCTCGAGCTTGCCCACCTGCGTGGCCACCGCGCGCAGCACCGACTCGCCCTCGAGCCGCGCGATCATCTGGCCGATGCACATGTGCACCCCGTGCCCGAGCGCCACGTGCGAGTGCGTCTTGCGGGTGATTTCGTACTCGTCGGGCCGGTCCCACGCCTCGGGGTCGCGGTTGGCGCAGCCGAGCACGATGTTGACCTTGCGGTCGGCGGGCAGGGTGACGCCGTCATACTCGACATCCCGCATGGTCAGGCGCCCGACGTTCGGGATCGGCGTCTCGATCCGCATCGCCTCTTCCAGCGCGTTGCGGGCCAGCGACGGATCCTCGCGCAGCTTCGCGAACTGGTCGGGCGCGTTGGCGAGGTGGTGCAGCGCGCAGGAGATGGCCGACGAGGTTGTGTCGACGCCGCCGCGCAGGAACGAGCGCATCAGAAGCGGCGCGAGCTCGGGCGCGATCTCGCCCGCGTCGGCGGCCTTGAAGATGTTCTCGCCGAACCCGCCGGGCACCATGGCCTCGCGCTGCATCTGCGCCTGGTACCAGTCGTCGATGGCATCGGCGCGGGCCTGCGTGGCCTTGTAGCGGGCGTTGTTGGGGCCCTGTCCGTCGAAGTTCAGCTCTCCGAGGATGTAGAGGTTGCGCCGCCGCTCGGGCGAGCGGGCGATGCCGAGCGCGTCGGGGAAGGTGGACGAGACATAGGCCTCGGACAGGTCCTGCACGCCGTCGACCTCGCCCTTCTCCAGCAGCTCGGCCACCAGTGCCTGCGCGGCGACCTCGAAATCCTCGCGCCATTTGCGGATGACCGCGGGCGAGAGCACTTTCTGCAGGGCGCGGCGCACCTCGGTGTGGCGCGGCGGGTCGACCTCGACGATGGGGCTGGGCGCGCGCCACGCGTCGGGGCGGCGGACGTCGGCGATGCCCGAGCCGCCGGTGGACGAGAACGTCTCCCAATCCTTGAGCGCGGGCACGATCGAGGCGTGGCGGCCCATGACATAGACGTCATGGGCGGGCAGGTAGGCGACATCCCCCGCCTTTAGCAGCAGGTCGTAGTAGGTGCTGGGATCGGCGAGGTGTTCGTCGGCATAGGGGTCTATGTCGATGACCGGCATCTCGCGGGCGCTGGTCGGGGTCATGGCTCAGCGCTCGTATTCGTCGGACCATGCCTGCGCCACTTCGGCGCCGGTGGCGAACCAGACATCGGGGAAGCTGCGCATGAAGGCGATCATCTCGCGCAGCAGGGCGATGCGGCTGGGCCGTCCGCTGATCTGCGGGTGCATCACGAGGTTGTAGAGCCCGCCCCAGCGGTAGATCTCGCGGAACTCCTCCTTCCAGAGGCTGCCCACGGCCTCGGTGGACTGGATCGAGCGCGGCGTCTGCAGCGAGAACAGCGCGTGCGGCGCGTCGTCGAGCGACCAGTGCCACGGCAGCTCGATCACGCCGTCGCTGCCGTCGTCCATCTTGTGGCGGTAGGGGTTGATGCCGTCCATGAGCGACGAGTTGTAGAGGAAGCCGCGGTCCTTCAGCAGGGTGAAGAGCAGGGGGCTCACCTCGCCCGCGGGCGAGCGGTAGCCCTTGGGCACCACGCCGACCTCGCGCTTCAGCGCCTCGAGCCCCTTGTCCATCTCCGCGACCTCGGCCGCGTCGTCATCCGAGGACCAGCGGTGCGAATAGCTGTGGTGGGCAAGCTCGTGCCCCTCCGTGAGGATCATCTCTACCTTGTCGGTGTGGTTCTCGACGGTCCAGCCGGGGGTGAAGAAGGTGGCGGGCACCTGCGCGTCGTGCAGGGTTTCGAGGATCTTCGGCACCCCCATGACCGCGCCATAGCGGCCCTGGCTCAGGATGCCCGGGCGGCGGACGTTGTCGGGGTTGCGCGAGGTCCAGAGGGTCTCGGCGTCGAAGTCGAAGGTCAGCATGACGGCGACGCGGGCGCCGTGGGGCCATTTGACGGAGGTGTCGAACTTCATGGGGTGTGTCCTTTCGTGATCGGTCAGACGGCGTCGGGCGGCAGGTAGCGGACGGCGAGATAGCCGCCGTCCACCGGCAGCACGACACCGGTGATGAAGCTGGCGTCGTCCGAGGCGAGGAAGGCGATGGCCGCCGCCTGTTCCTCGGGCTGGCCGGGGCGTCCGAGCGGCGTCGTGTCCATGTGGAGCGCGCGGTAGCGCGGATCCTTGAAGTAGTCGGCGGTCATGTCGGTCTGTACCACGCCGGGCGCGATGGCGTTGACCCGCAGGCCACGCGGGGCGAAATCGCCCGCAAGCTGCCGGGTGAGCTGGCCGACGCCCGCCTTGGCCACGGCATAGGCGGTGGTGCCCGAGGCGCCGAGGATGCCGAAGATCGAGGCGAGGTTGACGATGCTGCCGCCGGGCTGGGTCAGGTGGGGCAGCAGGTCGCGGGTGATGCGCATGGTGGCGGTGAGGTTCACGTCGATGATCCGCGCCATCAACTCGTCGCTGGACTTCTCCAGCGGGCCCGAGCCGCCCATGCCGGCGTTGTTCACCAGCACGTCGATGGTCTGCGTGTGCTCGAGCGCGGCGGCAAGGATGCGCTGGCCGGCGTCCGCGTCCGAGATGTCGAGCGCCAGCGAGGGCTGGCCGAGCGCGGCGGCGGTCTCGGCCACCTTGTCCTGCAGGTCCACGAGCAGCACCCTGGCGCCTTCGGCCACCAGCCGCGCGGCGGTGGCGGCGCCGATGCCGCCCGCGGCGCCGGTGACCACGGCGAACTTGCCTTCGAAACGGGTCATGCGAGGCGCCCTCCGTCCACAGGCAGCGCCACACCGGTGGTGAAGCTGGCGGCATCGCTCAGCAGGTAGAGCGTGGCCTCGGCGACCTCGTTCGGCGTGCCGAAGCGGCCCATGGGGTGGACGGCCAGCAGGCGCTTCATCAGCGCCTCGCGGGCCTCGCCCTCGAAGCGGTCCACGTTCGAGCGGTGCATGGGCGACTCGATGGTGCCGGGACAGACGCAGTTCACCCGGATGGCCTCGGGCGCGTGGGCGATGGCGAGGCTGCGCATGAGCTGCACCACCGCGCCCTTCGAGGCGGAATAGGCGGGCAGGAAGGGCGAGCCGATCATTCCGGCGGTGGAGGAAAGCAGCACCATCGAGCCCGCGCGCTTGGCCCGCATCTGTGGGATGAAGGACTTGGCGGTGAGCCAGCAGCCCTTGACGTTGATGGCGAAGAGGCGGTCCCAGTCCTCTTCCTCGACGTCGATGGCCGAGCAGGAGGGGCCGATAATGCCCGCCGCGGCCACCACCAGATCGACGCCGCCGAAGCTGTCCTGCGCCACCTGCGCGGCGCGCTGCACGTCGGCGGCCTGCGTGATGTCGCCGGGCACCGTGACGGCCCCGGGGCAGAGCGCGGCGGTCTCGGCCAGCGCGTCCTCGCTCAGGTCGAAGAGCACGAGCTGTCCGCCCTCGCGGGCAATGCCCTCGGCGACGGCGCGGCCGAGCGCGCCGCCCGCGCCGGTGATGACGGCGGTCTTGCCGGTGAAACGGTCAGGCATCCTGATGGCCTCCCAGATAGAATTCCTGCAGCTCCGACATGGCGATGCCGTCGCCGACCGCGGTCTCGTGGGCGATGCGCCCGCCTCGGATGACATAGAGCCGGTCGGCGATGTCGAGCGCCATGCCGACGTTCTGCTCGACCAGCAGCAGGGTCAGGCCGAGTTTGCGCAGGCCGAGGATGGCCTCGGCGATCTCTTCCACGATCTTGGGCGCCAGCGCCGCCGAGGGCTCGTCGAGCAGCAGCACCGAGGGCCGCGACATCAGCGAGCGCCCGATCGAGAGCATCTGCCGCTCGCCGCCCGAGAGCATCCCCGCGGCCACGCGGCGGCGCTCCCTGAGGCGGGGGAAGCGGGTGTAGACCGCCTCGAGATCGGTGGCGATCCCGGCGCGGTCCTTGCGGCGGTGATAGGCGCCCATGCGCAGGTTGTCCTCGACGCTCATGGCGCCGAAGGCCTCCTTGCCCTGCGGCACCAGCGACAGGCCGAGACCCGCGCGCGCCTCGGGGGCGATGCCCGCCATGTCGCGCCCGTCGACGGTGACGGTGCCCGATTGCAGGCCGACCAGCCCCATGATCGCCTTGAGGGTCGTGGACTTGCCGGTGCCGTTGCCGCCCAGCAGCGCCACCAGCCCGCCCTTGGGGATATCGAGGGAGACGCCGTGCAGGATGCGGGTATTGCCGTAGCCGGCCTCGATGTTGTCAAGCTTGAGCACGGCGCGACCATCCCTTCCCGATATAGGCCTCGATCACGGCGGGGTCGTTGACCACAGTCTCGGGGTGGCCCTCGGCGATCAGCTCGCCGGAATCGAGCACCACGACCCGGTCGCAGAGCTCGCGCACGACGCGCATGTCGTGCTCGATGAGCAGGATCGAGATGCCGAACTCGTCGCGCATCCGCTTGATCAGCGCGATCAGCCGGTCGACGTTGGGCGGCGCGAGCCCGGCGGCGGGCTCGTCGAGCAGAAAGAGCCTGGGCTCGCTCAGCACACCGCGCGCCAGCTCGACCATGCGCTGCTGGCCGATGGACAGCGCCGTGACCGGACGCCTGGCGAATTTCTCAAGCTCGAACATCGCCAGCAGATCGCGGGCCTTCGCGCGGACCTCGTCCTCTTCGGCGCGGGCCGAGGGAAGGTTCAAGAGCGAGGACAGCAGCCCGCGCTTCATGTGGATATGCGTCGCGGTCAGCATGTTGTCCTCGACGCTCATCGAGCTGAACATCCGCAGCATCTGGAAGCTGCGCGCGATGCCAAGCCGCGCGCGCCGATAGGGGGCGACGCCGGTGATGTCCTTGCCGGCGAAGCGGATGGTGCCCTCGTCGGGGACAAGCTCGCCGGTCAGAAGGTTCACCATCGTCGACTTGCCCGAGCCGTTGGGGCCGATCAGCCCCACGATCTCGCCCTCTCCCACGGTCACGTCGACGCGGTCGACGGCGGTGATGCCGCCGAAGCGGCGCACGATCCCGCGCGCCTCGAGCACCGGCCTTGTCATGATGGTCTCCGTTCCGGTCATGCCCGCCGGGTCCTCGCGTTGCGCACGAGCTGCATGATGCCGCCCGGCAGGAAGGTGATGGTGAGGATCAGCAGGACCCCGAAGAAGAGCATCTTGTAGCGCGAGAACTCGCCCAGGCTTTCGGGGATGATGGTCAGGATGAAGGCGCCGACGATGGGGCCGAGGAAGGTGCCCTTGCCGCCGAGGATCATGATCGCGAGGATGATCGACGAGATGAAGATGGTGAAATCGTCGGGGGCGGCGGTCCGCATCGTGTAGGCGTTGAGCGCACCGGCGGCACCGGCAAAGGCGGCGGACGCCACGAAGGCCGAGAGCTTGGTGGTCGTGGTGTTCACGCCCACCGCCTGCGCCAGCGTTTCGTCATCGCGCACGGCGATCCACTCGCGCCCGAGCCGGGAATGCACCAGCCGCCAGGCGACGATGATGGCCAGCGCGGCCAGCGCCAGCGTCAGCCAGTAATAGGACTCCAGCGACTGCACGTTGAAGCGGATGATGCCAAGGATGCTGGTCTCGCCCACGCCGGGAACGAGAATGCCGTTCTGGCCTCCGGTGAAGTCGGTCCATTGCACCAGCGTCAGGTAGACGACGGTCTGGAAGGCGATGGTGACGATGGCGAGGAAGTGCCCCTTCACCCGCAGCGCCGGCACCCCGAGCACCAGCCCGAAGAGCCCGGCGATGATGATCCCGGCGGGCAGGTTGATCCAGACCCCGGTGCCCAGGTCGCGCGACATTATCGCGGTGGTGTAGGCGCCGATGCCGAAGAACGCCGCCTGCGCAAAGGAGAACTGCCCGCAATAGCCCGCGACGAGGTTCAGCCCGACCGCCAGCACGAGGTTGGTGAGGGTCAGCGTCATGACGCTGAGCCCGTGCCCGCCCAGCACCATGGGCGCCAGCGCCAGCAGGGCTATGGCAGCGGCGAAGAGCGCGAGGTGTTTCATGAGCGCTCCAGGTTCCGGCCGAAGATCCCCTGCGGCCAGGCCAGCAGCACGATGACCACCATCAGGAAGCCCACGATGTCGCGCAGCCCGTTGCCGAGATAGGCCGAGGTCATCGACTCGACGAGGCCCAGCATCAGCCCCGCGGCGGCGGCGCCGGTCACGCTGCCCATGCCGCCGAGGATCACCACGGTGAAGGCCTTGAGCACGATCATGTTGCCGATCAGCGGGTGCACCATGAAGACCGAGGACATCAGGAAGCCCGCGACGCCCGCGAAGACGGCACCGGTCATGAAGGTGACGATGGCCACCCGCGACACCCGGATGCCGCACATGCGGGCCACGGTGGGCTGCTGCGCCATGGCGCGCAGGCTCATGCCCACCCAGGTGTGGCGCAGCAGGAGATGAAGAGCCCCCACCAGCACGATCATCGCCACGGGGATCAGCGCGCGCTGGAGGGGGAGATAGACGGGTCCGATTTCCACCGGAACCATCGACAGGTCCGTGCGCAGCAGCATCGGCTGCGGGCCGATCACCAGCAGCGCCGCGTTCTGCAGCACCACGGCGAGGCCGAAGGAGGAGACGATCGAATTGGTCGGGTCCTTGTCCTTCACTTGCCGGTTCAGGATCTGCTCGGCAAGGAAGCCGAGCAGCGCGGCGAACGCCACGACACCGAGCAGCGAGACGATCAGCGGCAGGCCGAGCACCGTGGCCAGCCCGATGCCCGCGAAACCGCCCAGCATGTAGAATTCCCCGCGGGCGAAGTTGACGATGCCGAGGATCCCGAAGATCAGCGTCAGCCCCACGGCAACCAGCACGTAGGAGCTTCCCACGACGATGCCGTTGGCAAGGTATTGAAGGAACAAGTCCATTTCAGATCATCCAGTCCGGATCAGGCCAGGGTGCGGACGCCGTCCTTGATCACGGCGATGAAGTTCGGAAAGTCCACGCCGCCCTTGGCGTCGAAGGCCGCGGTCGCGCCCTCGGGGCCCTGGACGATGGGGAAATCGGCCGTGCCGGTGGCGATCATGTCGCTTACGGCCTTGCTGTCGGTGCCGCCGGTGCGGCGCACCGCCTCGATGCCGATGGAGGTCGAATCGAAGCCCAGCGAGTTCAGCGTGCCCGCCGCCTGGCCGACCTCGGCCTCGAAGCGCTTGCCGAACTCGGCGCCGTAGACGTTGGGGGTCGAGGGCTCATAGAGCGTCGCCACAGCAAAGCCCTCGGACGCCGGGCCCGCCAGTTCGATGAAGTCGTCGCTGACCATCGAGCCCGAGCCCACGAACTGGGTGCGCAACCCGACCTCGGTGGCCTGCCGTACGATCATCGCGCCGTCGCCTGCCCAGCCGCCGATATAGACCGCGTCGGGCTTCTCGGAGCGGATGCGGGTCAGCAGCGTGGTGAAGTCCTGCTCGCCGGCGTTGTAGCTGTCGCGCGACAGGATCGCGCCGCCGTTGTCCTTGACCACCTGCTCGACCTGGTCGCCGAGCGAATAGCCGTAGGAGCCCGAATCGTGGATGATCGCGACGGTCCTGGCGCCGAACCTGTCGGTGATCGCGTTGGCGGTATCGAGGCCCTGGTCGACGCTCGACGGCCAGGAGCGGAAGAACCACGGGTTGCCGGGCTCGTTGGCGTCGGTGGCCGCGACCGAGGTCGAGCCGCCCGAGAGCAGGGGCACGCCGTATTCCTTGGTGATCTGCATCGTGGCGATGACCACGGCCGAGGCGTAGGTGCCGACAATGAACGGCACCTTGTCGGTCTCGATCAGCTTGCGCACCGCGATCACGCCGCGGGTGGTGTTGGCCTCGTCGTCCTCGACCATGAGCACGATCTCGCGGTCGAGCGCGCCGCCGGCGGCGTTGGCTTCCCTGACGGCGAATTCGAGCCCCTTGAGCACCTGGTGCCCTTCGATGGCGGCGGGTCCGGAGAGCGGCAGCATGCCACCGATCTTCAGCTCCGAGGGGGTCTGCGCGCGGATGATTGCGGGGGAGGCGAGCGTCGCGCCGGTGGCGCCGGCAATGAGTCTGAGGGCCTGACGGCGGTGCAGTCTGGTCATGTCGGATGATCCCTGTGGTTGCTTCCGAGGTCTGTGTCAGTCTGGCTGCCTCGGGCGATTTTTGATTTGACCGTATCGCAATGCAATTCATGTTTGCGGCATGGATTTTCTGGGTCAAGATATTTCTCCAGAGAAAATTCTTTCGTTAAATAGATAATCGTGCGGCGACGCCATTCCGGGCGTCTTCAGAAAATCGCTCTCGTGTATTGCAAAACAATACGGCGGTGACGCAATCTGCATGAGAATCAGCATCAGGAGCCCGCATGAGCAATCTGGACAGACCCGCCGCGACCCCCGACGAGACCCGTGCCGGGGCACCCTCGGCCGAGACCATCCGCGTCGCCGGTCTTGCGTCCGAGGCCGAGATTCGCGTCGACCGCTGGGGCGTGCCGCACCTGCGCGCGGGCTCGGCTGCGGACGGCTTCTTCGTGCAGGGCTTCAACGCCGCGAGGGACCGGCTCTGGCAGATCGACCTCTGGCGCAAGCGCGGGCTGGGGCTGCTCTCGGGCGATTTCGGACCCGGCTACCTCGAGCAGGACGCGGCGGCGCGGGCCTTCCTGTTCCGGGGCGACATGGCGGCGGAGTGGGTCGCCTACGCCCCCGACACCCGCGACATCTGCGAACGCTTCGTGGCCGGGATCAACGCCTACATCGCGCTCACCGAGGAAGAGCCCGCGCGCCTGCCCGAGGAATTCGCGCAGATGGGCACCACGCCCGCGCGCTGGCAGGCCGAGGACGTATTGCGCATCCGCAGCCACGCGCTGACGCGCAACGCGCTTTCCGAGATCATGCGCGCCTGCCTGATGACCGGGATCTCCGCCGAATCGGACCTGCTGCGCAAGAACCTCGAGCCGCTGGTGCGCCCCGGCAACGCGGGCGAGGTCGACCCTGCGGTCTTCACCCCGCGCATCCTCGACGTCTTCCGGCTGGCAACGGCGCCTGTCACCTTCTCGCCCGAGCGCCTTGCCGCGACGGTCGCGGAGGCGGGCAGGTGGCGCAAGGTGACGCCGCTGGCCGAGGTCATCGCTGACGCCGACTGGACCGGCTC